>Ga0194111_10005554_pt1 | contig 14473 bp, 14 predicted proteins | sample TA2KigC300mmetaG_FD_146194 | JGI IMG/M metagenome (GOLD analysis project Ga0194111, IMG submission 146194) | Freshwater microbial communities from Lake Tanganyika, Tanzania - TA2015033 Kigoma Deep Cast 300m | ecosystem: Environmental > Aquatic > Freshwater > Lake | place: Tanzania: Lake... | reverse complement strand
ATCGGATCTGGGCGCCACACAGCGGCCCGCTTCCAAGATAGTGGTATTGATCAAGGAGCGCAAACCAACTCTTGGATTCTTTGGCATATCGGCTGCTGACCGGCTCCACAGTGACTTCCCCCAGTTCTCGCAATGTACAACAGAGATCAGCAATATCAGGCTCAACGGAATGGCCCCCAGATCCCTCAAAGCCACACGGCCTCTGCCGCAGTGGCAGATCCAGAAGGCCCCGGTGATTCAATTGGGCCAACGCCTTTCGGCAACTCATGTCTTGCAGTCTGCCGTTGAGAGACCGCCAATTCAACCATTCACAAACCCTTCGCGACAGATCGAGTCGAGAGACAGAAGGCTCTCTTCGGACAGTCTCTTGAATCCGATCCAAAATGGATGGGGAAAAATGTTGACCACAAACATACATGTACCCCGTATAACATCTTCCTCCCCCTGTGTCAAGTGTGTGCTAAGACCAGCCTTGAGGGGGAGGGGGGGGGTGAGGGGTAAAAGCATTTATTTCGTTTGTATTAATATCGATAAATAGGAAAACCAGCGAGCAGAGGTAGATTGGAGTTGCTTTCGGATGAGTCTCTTAACGCGGAGGGAAGGTTGGAGAGATGAGGAGATTCTTAGGAAAAGGTCATCTATTCTACGGGTGGTATATCGTTGCCGCTGCATTCATCATTCTCTTTTTCAACGCCGGCGCCCGGTATGCCTTCGGGGTCATGTTCAAACCCATGATCGAAGAATTCGGATGGAGTCGAGGGTCGGTTTCCCTTGTCTTCTTCGTGAATATGGTCGTTTTTGCCCTCACCCTCATCGTTACCGGGCGACTCTACGACCGCTATGGCCCCAAATGGGTGATCATCGTCTCAACCCTATTTGTTGCTGCCGGATTTGCGTTGACGTCGACCATCCAATCCATCGGCCAATTCTTCCTGTCTTACGGAGTGCTCGCAGCCATTGGGATAGCGGGCACCGCTGTTCCCTTTATTGCCACGGTCACGAGTAAGTGGTTCGAAAAAAAACGCGGGCTGGCCATCAGCCTGGCCGTGTCTGGAAGTTCGCTTGGCCATTTTGCGCTCGTGCCGCTCTTCAGCCTCTTTACATTGAGTTATGGATGGAGGGCGTTATACCTCTACAGCGGAATCATCATATTGATGGTAAATATCTTAATCGTTATCTTTGTGATCAGGGGAGATCCCCATCACCTTGGACTGAAACCATTAGGACAGGAAGGTGATAAGATTGGAAAAACTGAAATAAAGGGGAACCTTCTCTCTTCAACGAGCGATGAGGATTTTGGTTTGAAGCAGGCGATGAAGACCCGCTCCTACTGGCTCTTTGTGGTGATCATGTTCATCTGTGGCGGAGGCGATTATTTTGCCACTACCCACCTGATCCCCCTGGCTACGGATTATGGCGTCTCACCGCAGACCGCAGGCAATATGTTGGGCTGGTATGGGTTGTTGAGCTTTGCGGGGGTTCTGGTGGCAGGGCCTGTGGCTGATCGGATCGGCAATAAAATCCCGATTGTCCTGACGTTTGCACTCCGTTTCTTTCTCTTTCTACTGGTGCTTCAGTTTAAGACCCTCTCTTCCCTTTATCTATTTGCCTTGCTCTTTGGCTTCACCCATCTGATCACGGCGCCTCTGGGGCCCATGCTGATTGGGAAGCTTTACGGGGTGAGGTCCATCGGCGTTCTAAACGGTTTTGTAAGCACTGTTCATTTCCTGGGCGGGGGATTCTGGGCCTATATTGGTGGAGTCATCTTTGATGAAACCGGAAGTTACCAACTGGCTTTCCTTCTCCTGGCTGGGATGGCGGCAGTAGCCGCTTTGTGCGGCTTAGGAATCTTGGAAAGAAGGCATCATGGATAGGGAAAAGGGTCAAGTCTTGCAATCATACTTTTGACTCTCCCTCCCCTTCCGGCCATCTTATTGTGCGGCTCACCGATGCACTAAGATTGCAGTCAATGAGGTGCTTTGGTCCAGCCCCTAAACGAGATGATTGACATCCTCTTTGCCAAAGAGGTTCGGCGGATTAAGTCTCTCACGTTTCACTGGTTTCACAACGGAACCACGCAGAGTAGGTGACATTAAACCCCGCCTTCTTAAAATCTTTGACAATCGGGTCAGGATCTGTGGTCTTCAACCTCAGCACAATCATCCAATCTTTCTTTTCAGGCCTAGGGAAAGACATTATACTGAGAATGACTGTTTGGTGCTGTTCCACAATCTGGATGATCTTCTCAAGGTCGCCCAGTTTATCGCCCAATCCCTCGATGGTGATCCTCGATCCTTCCTCTCGAATGCCCAATGATCGCATCAGGACCCTGACGATATCGGATTCAGTGACGATCCCAACCAGTTTTCCCTTTTCCACCACAGGAAATGAACCGATCTTCTTGTTTTGTCCGATCTTTAATGCCTCTTCAAAAGGCGTATCGGGTGTGATCGTGACGGGATTCTTTTTCATGATCTCGCTGACCTCCATTTTGGAAAGGAGATAATTCAACTCATGTATACTGAGTGAAGTGACTGGCGAAGGAGAAGCCATCAGGAAATCGTGTTGCGTGATGATCCCGACCAATTTACCTTTATCAACGACCGGGAGCCTTCTGATGTTGTTTTCTCTCAGGATTTTTTGGGCATCCAGGAGAAGCGTCTTACTGTCTACAGTAACCGGATTCTTTGTCATCATGTCTTTGATCCTCATAGTCATTCCTCCTTTCCCTCTTTTAATAAAAATATAATCATTACCATCCCTATGAAACAACAATAATAAGAAAAGTTAAATATTATTAATATATTAGCAATCCCTATGAAACACGTCAAGGTTAAAAATCCAACAACAAACATATTGAAAATGAGCCTATACTGTGTTATTTTCTTATCACAAAATAATTCAATCCCTCCTGAGCGTTTCTCCGTAGGTCGTGGTCTCGTAGAATTCCAATAGATCATCCCTGAGATTCGTGTGAGGTTTTTATCGGGTGATGCTTTGCCCCTGAAAATCGTATGGGAGGTTTTGCTGCATTGAAAAGAGAGGGGTCCAATGAAACTCGGTCTTGTAGGTTTTCCGCAGGTTGGTAAACGCACACTATTCCGTCTGTTGACCGGCAAAGAGCCAAATTCAGAGGGGAAAAAGGGAAATGGTTTGGGGCTGGCAAAAGTGCGAGATGTGCGTTTTGATCGCCTTGTGGAAATTTATGCCCCCCGTCAGGAGACCCCTGCGCAAATAGAATTTCTGCTCCTCCCTGACTTAGATGAACAGGCCTCTCGAAATGAGCAGATATTGAAGAACCTGGATCAGGTGGATGTGATCTGTCATCTCATTCGGACATTTCAGGACGACTCGGTCTTTCATATCCATGGCATGATCGATCCTCATCGCGATATCCGACTCTTCAATGAAGAGCTGCAATTGAACGACTTGCTTTTTATTGAAAAACGCCTCGAACGGCTCGAGAAAGAACAACAAAGAAAGAAGGATCCTCAAAAGATGGTTCAGGAAGAAAACCTTCTTTCCCGCATGAAAGTCCATCTTGAAACGGGTCATTATTTAAAGAACTTCCTCTTTACTGAGGCCGAAGAGAAACTCATTGCTGGTTATCCTTTTCTGACCCGGAAACCGATGATTATCATTCTCAATGTCGGGGAGGATATGGCAAATGCAGATTCCTTGATGGATCAATTAAAGAATGATTTTGATCAGCAAGATTTTCAATGGGTTGTTGTTTCTGCAAAGATCGAGCAGGAACTTTCCCATCTGGATGCTTCAGATCGCCATGCCTTTCTTGAAGAGCTTCAACTCGATCAACCTGCCTTGGATAGATTGACGATGCTCTGCTACAAAACCCTCGGCCTAATCTCTTTCTTTACGGTTGGACCGGACGAAGTGCGGGCATGGACCAACCGTAAGGGTTCCCTTGCACCTCAAGCTGCGGGGGTCATTCATTCTGATTTTGAGCGCGGGTTCATCCGGGCAGAGGTGATGAAGTATCAGGACCTCATTAAACTCGGAAGCGAACAGAAGGTGAAAGAAGTAGGGAGATATATGCAGAAGGGAAAAGATTATATCGTTGAAGATGGTGACATTATCAGTTTTCTCTTTAATGTTTAACAACCGGTGACCACGATCCTCTCTCAAGAATCATAGACTTTGGTCCAATCTTCTAAACCCCAGATTGTTTTTTTGTCCATTAATATTGACGACCTTTTTCGGATTTAGTAAGTTCTTATTGACAAAAAATGGTTCTTCCGGCTTTCGTATAGGTACTTTCCCCTATTTTATTCCCCCATTAGCTTAAGGGGGGATGAAGGGGGGTTAGGAAGATCATTGAGGCCCTTCGAAATGATTTATCATGAAAGCAACCTTTAAAAGGGGGGGAGGGAAATCAGGTGGGTGGAAAGAAGGGGACCTATCACATCTCCCAGACAAGTAACCCCTCCCCACCTCCCAATCTAACGCCCCCATCCATCTTCCCCCTCTTAAGTTAAGAGGGGGAAGGGGGAGTTATATGGGGAGGTTACCCACTTAATTCCCGGAAGAACCTAAAAAATAAAGTGCGATCAAGCGTGAAGGAGGAACTCTACGATGGATGATGAATTGAGAAATAAGACTCAGGAGACGGCCAATCGGCTTTTCGGTAAAGGGATCAAGATGGATCCTCCCTACCTGACGTGGAGGGAATTTGACAAAGACCTGGCGAACGATTTTTCCCTCTTTATTACGGGCAAGCTCTATTCGAGAACGGTGTTGAGCCTACCCGAAAGACAGATGGTTGCCTGTGCCATGTTGGGGGCGTTGCGGGCTACGGATGAATTGAAACTCCATGTCAATGCAGCTTTGAATGTTGGATGTGATCCAAGAAAAATCACGGAGATCTTTTTTCAGCTGGCTCCCTATGCCGGAATGCCCGCCGTGAACGAGGCTCTCCAAGTCTATCGGGATGTCTTGAAGGAACGAGGGGAGTGGCCGATTAAGTAGGGAAGGATATCTAAGATTGATTGAACCTCGATCAATACTCTGTTACGATTGACCCGACATTTTTGCATTTTCTTTATCATCTTTTAGAAGGTGGTCATGAGCGAAATACATATTCCCAAAATTGCGCAAGAACTGAATCTCTCACCCAAACAGGTACAGGCCACAGCAGACCTTTTGAATGAAGGGGGAACCGTTCCCTTTATCGCCCGGTACCGAAAAGAAGCCACAGGTTCTCTGGATGAGGTTGCGATCACAACGATTCGCGACCGGCTCAATCAGCTCATGGAACTGGACAAACGCCGTGAGGCCATCCTCAAATCTTTGGAGGAGCGGGGGCAACTCACAGATGAGTTAAAGGAGAAGATCCTGTCGGCAGAGACCATGGTCGTTCTGGAAGACATCTATTTACCATACCGGCCGAAGCGAAGGACCCGGACGACCGTGGCCAAGGAAAAGGGACTGGAACCATTAGCCCAGCGTCTTTTTACACAGGAGGAGATGGATCCGATGGCCGAGGCATCTGCTTTCGTTGATCCTGAAAAAGGGGTGGATTCCGTAGAAGACGCGCTTGCAGGAGCGCGTGACATCATTGCAGAGTGGGTCAACGAAGATCAGATCGCCAGGGCCAGGATGCGCGATTTCTATTCGTCAAAGGCTGTGTTTAAGTCGAAGGTCATCCAGGAGAAAGCGACTGAAGGGATCAAGTACAAAGATTACTTTGACTGGGAAGAGCCTGTGAGTTCAGCGCCATCCCACAGGATTCTTGCCATGAGGCGCGGAGAAAATGAGGAATTTCTCACCTTGCGGGTCTTGCCCACTGAAGATGAAGCATTGGACATCCTCGATAGCCTCTTTGTGAAAGGGGATGGGCTTGCGTCCCAGCAGGTGAGGATGGCTGTGCACGACAGTTATAAGAGGCTTCTCTCATCTTCTATGGAAACCGAGATACGGTTAGCAACCAAGAAGCGGGCAGACGAGGAGGCGATCAGGGTTTTTGTCGAGAACCTCCGTCAACTTCTTCTTGCTCCACCCCTTGGCCAGAAGAATGTCCTTGCCATCGATCCTGGTTTCCGAACCGGGTGTAAGGTGGTCTGCCTCGACCGACAGGGAAAGCTCTTGCATAATGAAACCATTTACCCCTTACAGTCCGAAAAGGCTGCAGCCGATGCAGGCTCGGAGATTCGTGAGATGTGCGAACGTTTCAGCATCGAGGCGATTGCTGTAGGGAACGGCACAGCGGGTAGGGAGACAGAGGCCTTCATCAGAAGCCTCAATCTCTCAAAAGAGATTCAGCTGGTGATGGTCAACGAGAGCGGGGCATCCGTCTATTCGGCATCAGAGGTGGCAAGAGAGGAATTTCCAGATCAGGATGTGACTGTGCGAGGAGCGGTATCCATCGGCCGCAGGTTGATGGACCCTCTGGCAGAACTGGTCAAGATCGACCCGAAGTCGATCGGGGTTGGCCAATACCAGCACGATGTGGACCAGGGAGCATTAAAGGGCAGTCTCGATGATGTGGTGATCAGTTGTGTGAACCATGTGGGCGTGGAAGTCAATACAGCAAGCAAGCAGCTTCTGACCTATGTCTCGGGGTTGGGACCCCAGCTTGCGAAAGGGATAGTGGAGTACCGGAATGAACATGGTCCTTTTCAGTCGAGAGAGAGATTGAAGAAAGTGCCTCGCCTTGGCCCCAAGGCGTTTGAACAGGCCGCAGGTTTCTTACGCATCAGGGATGGAGAAAACCCTTTGGATCGAAGCGCAGTCCATCCGGAGAGCTATCCCATTGTTGATGCCATGGCAAAAAATCTGGGTTGCTCGGTGCTCGATTTGGTTCGCGAGGAGAAGCTCAGGGAAAGAATCGATCTGAACCAATATGTTTCTGACAAGGTGGGTCTTCCCACATTGAATGATATTCTGGCAGAACTCTCCAAGCCCGGCCGCGATCCCCGTGAGCAATTCGAAACCTTCCGATTCGCAGATGGGGTCGAAAAGATAGAGGATGTCAAACCAGGAATGAAGCTTCCTGGAGTTGTGACGAACATTGCAGCGTTTGGCGTTTTTGTCGACATCGGTGTCCATCAGGACGGGTTGGTACATATCAGTGAACTTGCGAACCGGTTTATAAAAAATCCCGCAGAAGTTGTGAAGGTTCATCAAAAGGTAATAGTTACGGTCCTTGATGTAGACCTCGAAAGAAAACGGATTTCCCTTTCCATGAAGAGCGGTCAACCCGGACCCAAAGATATTTCAAAAGGGGAGAAGAAGGAGAAGCAAGAGAAGAGACAGGAGAGGGGACAGAAGCACAAGGAGGTATTTACAAACAATCCGTTTGCCGACGCCTTCCGAAACAGGAATCAATAGATTGACTGAGTTGTCCTAACCAGTATTTGAGTTGACGGTCAGTGTCAAGATAACCCCTGTTACGTATAGCACCTACAAGTCGATAAGAATAAGGTGTGTCCATAAATAATGATTACGGGATGAAAGTGAGGATAATACCAACGCCAACCGGAGGGGCGCTCTGGTTCAGCGGTCTGTCATGCCTTGTTTTGCGGAGTCTGTTCCTCCAGGACTTTAACATCATCCCACAAGTTCTCCTTAATCCATTTCTCGCAATAGGCGACTGCCTCCTCAATTGTTTTACCTACCTCATGGCGAATTCGGTAATCCTGGTAATGGTCCAGAAGGGATTTGTCGCTACGGTCAAGAGGAATCATCACCGCACTGTAACATCGACCTTGGATATCAAAGACTGGGATCTCAACCTTTCTCTCACCTTTATGCACGGCTATGTAAACTCTTACCGGCCAGCCCATCGAATAACCTCCACCTTTCATTTCATTTTTTCTTCAAATTACTTATGCTGGTGCCATATTTCCCTAAAGAAAAGAGCAGGCCATGCACGTATCCAAAAATCTCTCTTGCTTAAGAATAGCCCAAGTCCTTGGGGCTCCGTACCATAGTTATTCTCCGGTTTTCATTTCTTGTTCATGTCCATCTCAAAGGGTCTGACCCTAACCTGGGTCATTATCCATTTCGGTTTCTCCTTTTATGATTTGTGTTTAAACCCTCCAACAACGAAAGCGATAATAACCCACCTTATAAAAGCATAAACGAACCAGACTAAGATAAAACTCTTGATACCCGTTCCAATAAAACCCTTCCATTCAAAAACATCTTTCTCCCCTAAAATTGTATAGGAATAAGTAATATAAGCTCCTTCCGATTTGTCTACTGCTATTCTGCCTAAGTTATCTTCAAAGATTTTATTGAGTCCTTCTACGTTCATGACAAGATTAAGTTTACCGTTGCATTTAAACATAACTTTCCGTGTGGACCTCACAACACCGTTAGATGGAGTTGAAAAAGTAAACGTAACCTTTGGAGGTTTTGGAGGTTGCACTGGGTGTCCGCCGATATCTATAGGTGGCTTCAGACCTCCATAGCCTTGTCGTCCCATTGATCCAGGAACTTGATACTCAGGAGGGTTCGGAGATTCATATACCTTTTCCTCTGCTTCGCAAATTGTGTGTCTGAAAGCATCCTTCATATAGAAAGGGATTATTATTGCAACTACCATAGATAAAACAATCGTTAACCTTAAAAACCCCTTTCGTTTATTCATTTTATTTCCCTTTCTTCGATTTCCCTGTAAATGGATAGATAATACTCTACCCTATTGCTGTCTGCTACATCTCTCTTTTTTCTTAAAAAGCCCCAGTAGAACCCTTGTAGCACATCCCGTATTGTTGATTTAAGGTTATAATATACATCTTTTTCTGAATTTTTAAAGGTGCAGATTTCGGGAAGAATCCTCTTTCTTTCAAAAACCAACCGACCCGATCTCTGATTTGGTGCTAGCACTTACAAGTCATTGTTGAAAGCAAGCATAACGGCGGAGTTGAGCAGAACCTTTGGGCTGATTAACTCCTGCCTTTTCAAAAAACTACTGGGGCTATCCCTGCGGCCTCGATTGATTTGTTACATAAATGGTGTCTTACTTTAAAAATTTGGTGAACTTTTGTTATTTTGAGTAAAAACACACCCTGCAAGGATAATGACGTTTCTTTTTACTAAAGTTCGGGGGGCAACAATTGCTCCATACATTAATTGAGCATCCGCTTCCACTTCTGATTCCTTACAAACAATAGCTTCCTTTCCTACATAAACCCTGTCGTGCAAAATAGAGCCCATACAAATTTCAGCTAAATCTGATATTCGGCAATACTTTCCAATAGTCGCCCCCAATCCCAAATAAACGTCTTTACCAATTCTTGTCCCCTCTCCGATTTTTATCCCTAATTTAATAAAGGGCCTCGATGTATTCATTCTATTTTCAAGATCAGGCCTCTTTTTGACAGGTATTTTAAATAGAAAGTTCTGTTTATTTATGGGTTTTTTCCATTCATTATAGCCGTTTGCCAGAATTCTAATAGTGCTTTTATCGATAATTAAGCCCTGTTCTGCAATTACACCCATTTTTTTCAACAATTGTTCTCCATTAACTGTAAGCAATCCGTGATCATCCACTGCGTTGTTCACTTCGTGATCCAGAATTCCATTAAATAAATGCTTTATCATGCCCATATTCCGGTCAACCATTCAGGTACGTCTGGGGTATATCCACATTATTTATTTGCAATTGTAATATACACCTTTCTGATAATTTAAGGAATCAAATCTTTCAGGAAGAAAGTAAGCACAACACTTGACAATGTCTGTATAGTCAAATCTTTATTTTTACAACTTAGTCCAATTACAAACGTTGAGCTCAGAATAGTTTCTCACACACCTTTAGATCCCTTTGCATTTACTTGTTACTTGCGCTTGGCTATTTAAATTTTACCCCGTTAGAAAGCCCCGCTGCTTGCCCCGAATTCGTCATACCGGCGAAAGCCGGTATCCGTGCGCCTGCAAGCAGGTGCGATTGGAGAGGATTATAAGGGACGTTCCTGAAATTATGACTTACTTAAGAATTTCATCTAGGATTCCTTTATTCTCTTTGACTGCCCTTTCTCCACTTAAGAGGCACTTTGAAATGGCCGATTGAGAAACATTCAGAAAATCAGCCACCTCAGTCGTTTTCATTCTATTGAGACGGACAGCCAGGTAGGAGAGCACCGCTCGGGCTCTTGCAATTTCAGTACGCTTACTCCCAGAACTTAAATCCGATGTTGAGAGATTTGACCAAGCTGCTACTCTTTCTGTAAGATCTTTTAATGTCAATCGAGGACCACCCTTTTCTTCAAACCGTTGTAGGTTTTGTAGGATCTTCCTTACAAAATTACCGTTTCCAAGAATTCTTGGGTCATGAAAATCTTCAAAATTTTTCTCCTGGACATTAAGCCTCATTCCTAACCCTCCCTTGTCATGGGTTAATCCTCCACCTGTCAAATCAGGTCTTGATTCCTGCTTGATGCCATCTTCCATAAATTTCTTGTAACCCATGCGAGCTTGCCCAACCCGGTCACCAAAATATTTCAAGACCTCATCGATTTCTTGCCAGGAATTTTTATATCTTCCCATCAGTACTCCGAACCCACACCAAGGATATCGTTTGAGTCCCTCCAGATCCTTAACCAAACCACTCCGAAGAGGATTCAGATGGATGTACCTAACCAGTTCCAAAAAGTAAAGATCCTCTTCACAGACAAACGATTTGTATCGATTTTGAAAAAGATGCCCTGACCGTTCATGATATCGATTGTAGTAACCGGCATAAGATGTCATGAGACGCCGCATGAATGTGGCAAGAGGAGTTGGACCGGTACGAAGGAGCAGGTGGAAATGGTTCGGAATTAAAGCCCACGCGAAGCAATCAACATGAGTCTCGTCCAGCAGTTCCCCCAATCGTTTGACAAAGAATCTATAGTCGATTTCTGCAGAAAAAATTCTTGTTTTCTCGATTCCGCGGGCCATCACGTGTTGGAGCATACCTGGCGCATCGAGTCGGGCTTGTCTCGGCATGTTCTAAACTTACCATAAATGCCTTGATAAATAAATCATAATTTCAGGAACGTCCCTAATAACCTTTGCTCAGATTTTTTCTGGGAAGCACAGATTCTCGCTGCTTGCTGCGGATCGACCGCAGTGCTGACAGTAATACTGGGCATCCTGGATAAAGCACTTGTATTGCTCCTGTGTCATCGTGCTACGAAGCTCACAGAGATGTCGGTCGTGCCCCTCATGAGGTACCCTGAGTGCCGCCTCTGATAGAAATATTTTTCCAGAATTCGTCAATTCTATCACCTCCTTCTTTAGTTCTTTCCAACTATCCTGAATTAAATTCTAATATTTATTTACGGCTCAATTCAATAGCGACTTACCGCCTTTCAAATTTCACCTATCCTTCAATAACAAGTGGGTCTGTAGGTTGACGATTATTTGATCCCTTTTGCTCCAGTTTTCCAACTCACACAAAAGCTCCCCAATAAAAAGGATGTCCTTTTCTCTCCATCATATCCATTTTAGCCTGTCTCAATGTCTCTGCTTTGGTCTTTCCCTCTGCCATGAGTCTATCAAACCTCGTCATCAACTCCGTGGTCTCTTCGCTTGCACACTCCACAGGCTCATCACTATGGTTTTCCCTCCTGATAGAATAAGAGCCCTCTTCAAGCCAAAGGCCCCTTCACCGTTCTTGACACCTCCTACTCCTGTCTCACATGCAGAGAGGACGGCCATCTCTGTCCCTTTCAATCTCAATTTATGCCCCCCGTCATAACGGATATTTTCACCCAAGAGACAGGTACTGATTCCCAATTTGATCTTTTCCATGGATTTTTACTCCTATTGTTATATGATTATAGTTAGGTTTTGTTTTATGCCCGGGTGCGGAAATATTTTCTGTCAGGATTAAATCATTCCAGTTATTAGATGGCGTCAGAAATTCTTTTTTTGAGAGTATCGAGTAAACCCACTTCCTCATGATTCAGTTTAAATTCATTCGGATGAAAAAGATATGCGTCGGTAACCTCAGCCAGCAGCATCCAGCCTGAAAAAGCCGTTCATTGCAATGGCCCAGCCCAACCTTTTAATAAATTCGATCAAATTTGTTTGCGGGCTTTGCCTCCGGACATGATCAAACTGTTTTACTTGCTAGGGCACCCTTCACCACGATCAGGGCGGATATGAAGAGACATAGTGCTCCGATTAAAACAACAGGTGCAAAGGTCATCGCCCCATCGGTGATTCCTCTTAGAAGCAGACCGATAGGCATAATGAATGCGACCATCGTGAAAATCGAACACTGCTTCTTCCATGAAGCACTTAATGCCAGCCGGTCGAGCAAAGAACCTATAATGATATTGTAGAGGGCAAATGGCATTCCGTGCGTATGTGCTGCTTTTAACAGAACCCTTCCAAGTGGAACTGCATAGAATCCCTTGGCAAAATAAGGATCCATCGTAAATCCAAGAATAAAACCTCCCAACCCACCCAAAACAATAACAATTCCGCCAGCAATAATATTTAACCGTCCTGCGAACATTTCTTAACCTCCTTTTAAGGTATTTTATTTTCCCCAATCCAATAAAAGGGGCGTTTGGCCGTTTCTAAAGAAACTGTATTAAATAATAAAAATCATACTGAATATTTGAAATAGGATTATCGTGCGATCCATCCCCACCTTACGAAGATCTCTTGACCCTCAGCAGATAACAGAAAATCAGCAAACTCCTTAGTCAATGCTTTTCGCTCAGAGCGATTAGCCAGCGCTATACCACATGAGCGATAGAGATCAATGGTAAGAGACCTGTATCACCCCAATGATTTTGAAATTAAATCATAAGCTATTTCGAAATTATCTTTAGTTATTTGAATTGGTTCTCCATATTCCACTGTAATCGTAGAAAACGGCAGGGGCCACTTGCGTCTATCCCAATATGGGATTTCAAATGAGCGTGTGGTTTGAAATCGCATTGGAGTGATCGAAACGTTACTCTGTAGGGAAATATGAAGGGTACCCTTCTTCATTTGAAAGGGAGGACCATTGGGACCATCCGGCAAGAGAACAGTGGAATACCCTTTTTTGAGATAATCCACAAGCTGATCTGCGGCTTCTTTGCCTGAATAGCCAGAGGATCCAAGGATGATTTTCTTAACACCAATAAAACGGAGCATGACGTGACTTGGTTTCATATACCATGTCGGATGTTGCATCCACACATGAAGCCGGGTGCGGAGAAAGACTGTGAAGTAAAGGAATATATAGGTGTGCCAAAAGCAGAAAATATAATTTGACCCTTCTTTGAGATGGTCCTTGCCAATAAACACAATTTTACTTGTGAGGCGGACAATGAATAAGTAGATAAAACCCAAAACTGGTATTCCATATCCAAACAGGTAGAATATTGGTTTCAGAATGAGCGGAACATCATTAACATGGTATTTCGATAAAAATGATTTTTTCATTACGCTCAGCACTATGCGTTGGGCCTAGGCGGATATATCTATGCCGTGGTCTTGATGGTCCGTCAATATTTCGAATGCCGCACGACTTTTCGTCTCCAACACCTCAGCTGTGCCAGATATTTTATCTCTGAGTTGAAGCCTGCAACTTGCGATCTTACTATTCAGGCAGTACTTGATGCCACCACGTGGGTTGTAGTACTTGAGACCGACAAATGCGTGGCGAGGAGCCGATATTTCCCCTTCAATCTCAACCTCATCGTTCCCCGATCTGAACTCCCAGGTAAAGTATCTGAATGAACCTCGGGCCCTAATCGCCTGAGTTAATCCTGTGAAGGCGTACTCTTGTTGCCCATGGCGAAGAACAAGCGGAGTTATCGGTGGTGTCCAGAATGGTCCCAATCGCAACTTAGCAGTGGCCACTTCTAAAAAACTTTCCAGATGGGTGTCGAAGCCAGCGACCTGACCCCAAGCGTATAGATCCGTGTGTCGTATTCCCCAATTATGATTTTGGCTCCCCAGCCAGTCTGAAACGTCCATTGATTCACCATTGACGGACAATTTGCCATGAAAACGGGCCATGGGGAGACTGACCAAGCTTTTAGCTGCAGGGAAACGACCTTTGTACAAATTCAAGGGCAACAAAAGAACAGGCTTGGAGTCACCCACAAAGGTGAGTTCCCATGCCAACGCATGCCCTCTACTTTCGACGGCACCTTTGAGATGGTGTTGAGTAAGTTGTGCTTCACCGATCTTCACGCTGAACGCTGACGCATCGAAAAGGCAGTTTACCAGTGGAAATTCTTGCTTGGCAACAGTATGCTGGTGGGTTTCACCGTTAAAGAAAACAGCCCAGAGTTCGCCAATTCCATTCTGGGAAAGGGCCTTGGGGCTGAAAAGCGTGTAGCGGATCCAAAACGCTAACGGACGGGTAGGGTGATTGGCACGCAGAAAAAAACTCTCGTAATACCCGTCAGTTTGGCCATGGAACCGAGAGTAATTTACTTGCTGGTAGAAAGCCTCTATTTCATTCTGCATAGCCAATATAAATAACTCCAATGGAGTCAGACTAAGTTAATTT
>Ga0194111_10005546_pt1 | contig 14485 bp, 14 predicted proteins | sample TA2KigC300mmetaG_FD_146194 | JGI IMG/M metagenome (GOLD analysis project Ga0194111, IMG submission 146194) | Freshwater microbial communities from Lake Tanganyika, Tanzania - TA2015033 Kigoma Deep Cast 300m | ecosystem: Environmental > Aquatic > Freshwater > Lake | place: Tanzania: Lake... | reverse complement strand
ATTCATGAGCTGCTGCGTGGGCTCGTCATCTACTTTCCATAAACTCATAATGATGGCTTCGGCGCCGGCTACAAGAAAGGCTCTTTGCAGGCCATACACTCCTTCGCCTGCTTTTACTTCGCCCAGCCCGGTTTCGCAGGCGCTCCGTACCACCAGGTCGGTTCCTTTCAGGTCAAGGTTCATAGCCTCGTAAGATGTCATAATACCGTTGTTGCTGCTGTCCAGTGTTTGTGAATGGCTATTGGCCTCGGCAGCACCGGTCAGCATGAGGCCGGAACGGAGCAGCACATTGTCCTTGGCCTAATCCGCATGCACACCGATGGGCCAGCTTGTTTTTTCCACATCTTTCAGAAAATAACCGTGGGTGGCAATATGGAGGATGGAAACTTTTCGGGCAGATTTCAGGTTGGTTTCCGTAGCCTCTCTTTGTGTAAGCTCCGAAACCTGGAAACCGGAATTCTTCAGCAATTTGTTGATGGCATCTACTTCCGTTTTAGTACCCGGTAACTGCACTATAACCCCGCCAGAACCATAATCAGGAAAACCAAGCAGGGTTGCCTTCTTTCCTGAACCAAGTGTAGTCTTTGTGTTATTTGTTACCAGGTCACGGGGATTTCCGATCAGTATCACATCATACTGGTTAATGAGAAAATCGCCGCCGGCCTTCTTCAGCGTATAGAGGTTGAGCTGGTTGTACACTCCATCGGGTGAAAACCAGATCTTTTTCTTTCCCTTTACTTCAGCATCCAGCGGCGCCCAGAAATAAGTGTAAGAATTTTCATCATTGACCTTGCTCTTCATGGAAATGCGGTAGCTTTTGGCATGTTTGCCTTCCATATCGGCGCCGATGTTCATCAGCACTAGCCTGGGTTCGTTACCGGTTTTGGTAACCACCAGCGCTGCATACCGGCTCTGGTCAGTGAATACCTGGTCAAAATTTCTTAACCGTATGATCTCTATTACCGCTTCATCCGGTTTCAGCTCCTTTTGCACATCTGCCAGTCTTGTTTTGGAGGTAAAAAAGAACTGGGAGAACTCCTTCGAGTTTTCCGAGAGTCTTTTCTCCATGCCATTGGTGGCCTTTTGCAGTGAATCCACATTGATGCTCTGCTCCTGCAGGTCTTCTTTAGAATAAGCGTATAGCGCCGTCAGTTGTTCCTTTGCATCCAGCCACTCAATATAATCATCAATGAGCTTGCTGTTTCCGCTGTTGAGGATGGCCTCGCTTACTTTTTTGGTAGAACTCAATAATAATCCCTTGGTGGCAAGCCGGTACTCAAACAGGTCGTTGAGGATATTTTTATCTGCAGGCGCTGCCTCAATAACAAAATTGTAAAAAAGTTCAAACCGTGGTGACAACAGGTCCCAGTACTTTGTCTTCTCCGCTTCACTCATTGGCGGAAAGTAGCGGTTGATGAAGTCCAGTGATTTCTCCATCACTTCTTTATAGATGGTCCCCGCTTTAGCCATATCATTTTTCTTCCAGTAATAAATGGCAAGGTCTTCCTGCGACTGTACATACAGGGGATGCACATCGCCCAAAGTTTCTTCCCGTATCTGAAGCGCCTGTTGCAACAGCGGTTCGGCTTCGGCATAGCGGCCTTTGTAGCGGTAAAAATTGCCGAGATCGCTTATCACTTTAGCATAGGCGGGACTCCTCTCTGTCATTGTTGTTTTGTATATCTCGGCTGAGTTTTTCAGCATTTGTTCCACCCGGTCTTCTTTTTTCATCAGCATGGCGAGTATTGCCACATTGTTCAGAAAGTTGGCGAATTCCGGCTTACCCCTTTTCAGTCTTCTTTCCAGCCCCCGGTATATTTCTTCGGCTTCGGCGTACTTGCCTATCTGCTGGTAAAGCAATGCGAGGTTGGAGAAAAAATTCTCTTGGTTTCTTGCCTTGCTTACTTCCAGCTTACCGGCTAACTGAAGTGCCCGTTTTAATAAACTCACTGCCTGGTCATAGCGGCCCATTGACTGGTAAAGTATAGCCTGGTTGTTCAGGAGGATAGCATAGGCCATTGCCTCCTGCTTTTTGTTCTCTTCAATGATCCTCACTGCCGTTTCAAACTCCTTTTCCGACTCATTGTACTGCCCCAGGTTATAATGAAGCACGGCATAATTGTTCAGCGAAGCGGCAACAGCCATGTTGGTTTTTCCCAAATTTTCCTCCCGCATCTCCAGCGCTTTGGCGGTAAATTTTTCTGCCTGCGAAAAACGGCCCATGGAGGTGTAAAGGAGTCCCTGGCTGGCAATGGTTTTAAGATAGCTGAGATCACCTCTCATCCCGGCTTTTTCAAAAAAGGTCTGGGCAGCGCTCAGCCGCTTGGCGGCATAGACATAGCGGCCCGTGGCGTAAGCCGACTGTCCAAAATGAAGGTTGAGACGGGCGGCTTCTTCATCACTCATGTCCTGGTCCTGATAAAGGGATTTGGCGATAGCGCTGAGCCGCATGAATTTGGTGCCGGCCTCATTCCGACCCCGGCCCCCGAATAAACCGGAGTTATCACTCAGCAAAAGGGCATAGTCAATATCCGTTGAGTCAAATTCCGCTTTGAAATCATCCAGTTCCTTATAAGCTGCCTGCCGGGCTTTGTATTTAGCATCCTACTTAGCCTGGTTTACTTCGCCCTTGGCCTTGCCCTCTACCCGGTCTTTAATTTTTTTGAGAATCTGTGCATGGGAACCGGTGCAGTAAAAAAGCAATATTCCCAGGAGTATGGATTTCATGATAAGGTGATTTTATCGGAAAATTACGATTTTACCGGATGGTGCAGGATATCTGTCAATAACATTTTCCTTTATCTGGTTATGAGCAAAAAGACTCTGACGCAAAAACCAGCATATTTATAAAAAAACATAAAAAAGTTATACTGGTAATGATTTTTTACTATCATTTACATAGTGATTCTACTAACTTGAGTTAGTAAATCCATCACCAATATTCTTATTAAGCCTTTTTAGTCCTCCCGCCACCAAATCCATTCCTATTATCTCCGCCGGTTAAGAACAGCAATTGCTGTTGATAATTAGTATTAATAATGTTGTCCACCTACTAAACAAGCTATATGCAAACCAAGCTGCCCTGTTGTTTGAGAAAACAAACAAGGACCTCAGTATTTACAGCTATATTCAGAAAATTTCTGTTAGTAATGTGTCTTATCACAGGTACATTTTTTTTGTCAGTAGCTCAAAGTTCGCAAACTGATCTTGACCAGGCCAAGAACGGCAGGGACAATGCGCCTGATAACCCAATGGATTGGGTAAACGGATATTAATTACACCCTCCCAGTATTTCACATAGTTTGGTCCGCAGATCAGGTCCGCGGAGATTGCGGGCTACTATTTTACCGTTAGGATCTACTAAAATGTTAAGCGGAATCCCCTCGACATTATAAAGTTTGGCAGCGGTATTATTCCACCACTGCAGGTCGCTTACTTGTGTCCAGGTAAGCCCGTCGGCTTTGATGGCATCCAGCCAGTTTTGTTTATAGCCCGGTCTGTCCAGCGAAACACCCAATACAGTAAAATTCTTATCCTTGAAGAAATTATAATTCTCCACCACATTGGGATTTTCTGCACGGCAGGGTCCGCACCAACTGGCCCAGAAATCCACCAGTACATATTTACCGCGGAAGGATGATAAAGAAACTGGGTTACCGGATGTATCCGGCTGGACGAAATCCAGCGCCATGGTGCCCACAGCGCCTATTTTGCTTTTGGCAATAAATGATTCCAGTTGTTTACCTGTAGCTGAGTTTTTTATTTTCTCATCCAGTTTGCTGAAACGGCTTTCCAGTACCGCAATATCTTCGTTGAACCGGTAAGTAACATTCAATATAAAAGCACTTACATATGATGCAGGTTTCTTGTTGATAAAATGATCTATTTCGCCCTGCAGTATCTGCTGCTGTGCACTGTAAACGGTCATAAGTGAATCCCGCTGCTGTCCCGGCAAACTGGCATTAATGGTGGCAGCCAGGTTATTCAGCTTTTGCGCCACCGGTGTAAAGGATGCCACAAATTCGGAGAACTCTTTGTGTGACTTTGAACCGGATACTTCATACTTACCAGGCTGCGCTTTACTGCCCTTTACGCTGATTACCGTATTCTCTACATATACTTCAACTGCATTGGGTGCATTTTCAATTACAATGAAACATAAAACCGGCTCCTCAGCTTTCTCCTTCAAAATAAATTTCCCCTTTTGGAGTGTGGTGGCAACCCATGCTGTTTGTGAACCATTCTGATACAGGCTGATTTTGGTGCCATCGGGGTAGCCATCCAGTTTTCCGTCAATAATAAAACCTTTGGGTGATTGCTGGGAGAATACGGCCAATGGCAAAAAAAACAAGAGAGAAATAATATGTTTCATAATCAATTCATGTTTTCATCCGTGTTACGGAAAAGCATACAAATTTATGCAAAGCAACTGAACGGCAAAACCTTCAGGCGCCCCGTTTGGACGAAAGGAAGGATTTTGTGGCTGCATTAACATTCGGGCTGTTTTCCAGCGACTTAATATAAGCGCTGCCGATAATAGCCCCCTCAGCCCATTGACAGGCGGCATCAAATGAGGCTTTATCCTTAATACCGAAGCCTACCAGCACCGGGTTTTTGAGCCGCAGGCTTTTTAGTTTTCTTAAATAGCCTTTTGCGCTTCCGGGCTTTTTATCGCTGCCGGTAGTGTAGGAAGATGAAACGGCATACAGAAATCCGCTGCTGAGGCTGTCTAATTTTTTTATTCTTTCATCAGAGGTTTCGGGTGTTATAAGGAAAATAAAATCCAGATTGTATTTATTGACAATGGCCCCGTATTCAATTTCAAATTCATATTCGGGAAAGTCAGGTAAAATGAGCCCGTCAATTCCAACTGCTGCCGCATCAGCACAAAATTTTTCAAAGCCGTATTGCAGAACAGAATTCATGTAACCCATTAATATAACCCGAACGGCCTCCCCAACACTTCCGGAGGAGGGTCTTCTTCTGAAATCCTTTAATTGTTCAAAGAGTTTCTTAATCGACATGCCATTTGCCAACGCAATGCTGCTGCTGCGCTGAATCACGGGGCCGTCCGCCAGCGGATCACTGTAGGGCATACCAAGTTCAATAATATCGGCTCCGTATTGCTGCAGAGCTTTCATTATTTCTATGGTTGATTCCAAATGAGGGTAACCTGCGGTGCAGTAAATATTGAGAATGTTCCGGCCTTTTAATGCAAATAGTTTTTGTATTCTGTTCATTTTAGTTTCAGCGCTAAAGTGAAATATGTTTCATATAAGTTGACAAATCCTTATCTCCTCTTCCGCTCAGGCAAATAATCACTATATCTTCTTGTACCCATTTCATCATAGTCAATGCGTGCAATGTATGGGCAGATTCCAGCGCCGGAATAATCCCCTCCAGCTTCGCCAGTTCAAATGCCGCTGCCAGCGCTTCATCGTCTGTTGCACTTAAAAATGTTGCCCGGCCGCTCTCAAACAAATACGCATGCAGCGGTCCGATGCCCGGGTAATCGAGCCCTGCAGAGATACTATGCGGCTCCACCACCTGCCCGTCTTCTGTTTGCATCAGTAAGTTTTTACTGCCGTGCAAAATCCCGGGCGTTCCTAATTGGGTGGTGGCTGCGGTTTTACCGCTGCTCATTCCTTCACCTGCTGCTTCCACTGCGATCAGTTGTACTGAAGGTTCGTTTAAGAAATGATAAAAAGCCCCTGCCGCATTGCTGCCGCCGCCTACACAAGCTATTACATGAGTTGGTAAATTATTACCGGTTTTCTCAAAGAACTGCCAACTCTTCATCTCCTCACTAATCACACTCTGGAACCTCGCCACCATATCCGGATAAGGATGCGGGCCCACCACACCGCCAATGATATAATGTGTATCGCCGGGGTTATTTATCCAGTCTCTTATCGCCTCGTTGGTTGCATCTTTCAATGTTTTACTGCCGCTTGTTGCGGGTATCACTGTTGCCCCCAGCATTTTCATCCTTGCTACATTGGGCGCCTGCCGCTCCATATCTTTTTCGCCCATGTACACAATGCACTCCATGCCTTTCAATGCACAAACCGTAGCAGTAGCCACCCCATGCTGACCGGCGCCTGTCTCTGCAATGATTCTTTTCTTACCCAATCTTTCCGCGCCTGCCCCGACGAGGAGCAAAGCAACGGAACTCGGGGTCGCACACTTGTACGTTCTGTTTTCATGGCATCATAACCCACCCCGGTTTCTTAAACCATAAATTTTACTCACTTCGCCCCGCCCGGGCGGGGATGAATCCTAAAGCATAATAGTTCACTAACTAACAGTATTAACATTCACCATCCTCTTCAACCGCTGCGAAAAGCGAGGGCTGTGCGGCTGCATCCACTCCCGGGAGGGGCAGGGGTGGGCCAACCGCTCATTTCCTTTTTCTTGAAACCGGATTTTCCAAAGCCTTTCTCTTTCTTATTACAAATTCATTCACCCCATTCTTTTCTTCATACTCCACTATCCAGTTCCTTATTTCTCTTACCGCTGCTTCTACCTTATTTACCACCAGCAATGCATCAAAACGCAAAAAAAAACTCCTGATGCTTCAATATCTTCCAGCCTTATTTTATCTTTCAATATCGCCTTCTCATCCAGGTGAGTAATGCCATCCACTTCAATTGCCAGTTGCAGGTCTTTACAGAAAAAATCAACGATATAATCTCCAACTGGCCGCTGCCTGTCAAAGTCATACCCCATCAATTGTCCGTTCTTTAACTCATTCCAAAGCTTCAATTCAGAAAAAGTCATATTCTTTCTTAACTGCTTCGCCCGTTCTTTCAATTCCGGATTATATGGAATTATCCTTCTTTTCATTTTTAACCCACCCCAGAGTCTTAAAGCATTTTGTTCACTAAACTCGCCCCGCCCCGGCGGGGATCTGTCCTAATGCACAAAATTTCTTACTTCAGCCCCATCTTAAACTGAAGCACCTTGCTCATATCTTTCACTCCAGGTGCCGTTTCAAACCTGCTGTTGATATCCACACCAAAAAAATCAGGGTGTTTAAAGGCTTTCACCTTCGCTGCATCTTCCGGGCCAATGCCGCCGCTGAGAAAAAATGGCTTTTCAATCTTAGCCTTGTTTAAAATGTTCCAGTCAAATTGCTCGCCGGTACCTCCAATGCTGTAATCAGTAGCCTTGTCAAATAAATAATAATCACAAACTGCATCATAAGCTGCTATCAGCTTATCAATATCTTCAGTACTGTTCTTTATATGAAAAACTTTAATCACTTCCACTTCACTGCTCAGGTCTTCGCACATGTCCGGGCTTTCATCGCCGTGCAGTTGCACCACATCCAGCCCGTAATCATCAATGGCATCCAGCACATCAATCATTTCGGGATTCACAAACACCCCCACTTTCTTTAGATCAAAATCAGCTTTCTTTACCTCCTTTTTAGAAAGCTTATCGCCCACATACCTCGGCGAGTCGGGAAAAAATATCAATCCTGCAAAATCAATATCCAGGCCGTCCAGCTGTTGCAGTTGTTTCATTTCAGTAATGCCGCATACTTTAATGTTCATAAGTCCCTCCTTACCTCCCCGAAGGGGAGGGATTTTTATTTAGATTGTTTATAAAGTTTTCGAATGCTTTTCCCGGATGTTCTTCATTCATAAAATTCTCTCCAATGAGAAACCCCTTAAACCCGGCATTGCGTAAAGTTACAATAGCTTCCCCGCTGCTGATACCGCTTTCTGCAATTGCCGGCTTGCCGGCTGGAACCTTCCCGATCAATTCTAGAGACGTATTAATATCCACTTCAAATGTTTTAAGATTCCGGTTATTGATACCCACCATGCTTACTTCGTCACAGTAATGCCCAAGTTCTTCTTCATTATGCACCTCCAGTATTGACTCCAAACCGATGCTGCTCGCATACATTGCAAACTCTTTTACCTGTGCTGGAGTTAAACATGCAGCGATCAGCAATATCACATCTGCCCCGAAAGCTTTTGACTCGGCAATCTGCCATTTATCAATGATAAAATCCTTTCGCAGAACAGGTATATCCGTTACTACTTTGGTTTGTATCAGATCATCCAGGTCGCCACTGAAGAACTCATCATCCGTTAATACAGAGATCCCTGCAGCGCTTTTGTTATAAGCCGTTACTACAGGCTCCACTTCCATCTCTTTTGTTTTGAACCAGCCTTTGCTCGGGCTTTTTCTTTTAAACTCAGCTATAATACCTGTACTGCCCGGATTGTTCAAACTCTGTACCAGGGAACGGTTACTGATTTGCCAGAAAAACCTATCCCGCTCAAACCGTTCTATTGAGCTTTTTTGCTTCAGCGGTTCGATCTCTTTCTTCTTTGCTGCGACTATTGTTTCTAAAATATCCATCTGTCTTTTTGTATCGTTAATAAATCTTCGCCTTACAAGACTCTTGTCATGCCGAAGCATGAGGCATCTCAAAGATTTGAAATTGCCAGTACTTTGAAATCTTTGAGACTCCTCCTCCGTCGGAGTGACAAGATTCTGAAGACTGACGTACTTCAGGTTATTGTAATGCCAGCAATTTTTGCAAAGTGCTATTCGCCTTGCCACTTTCCAAACTTTCCACTGCAGCATTGTATGCCCCATCATAATTTTTATACTTACCGGTGCAGTGTAATGCCATGGCTGCATTCGCAAGCACTCCGGCATTTTGCGCCCAGGTTCCTTCGCCTTTTAATATTGTTGCAAAAATCTTTGCAGCTTCCTCCACGCTGCTGCCCCCGCTGATATCCTGTGGCAACACCATTCTTTTTCCCAGTTGCTCCGGTGTCATTATCTTCTCCCCCTCATGATTAATCACTTTTGTATCATTTGTCAGTGAAATTTCATCATATCCGTCTAAACTGTGAATAATGGTAAATGGCTTACAGGAAACGGCTCAGGTCATTTCTCGCAAGGTCAACCAGCATCACATGTTCTGCATTTTCTTTGGCATCTTTCAATAACCTTTCAGCAGCCTGCCTGTCCGCCTCATCATCACCTGTTCTTTTGAATGTGCCTGCAATAGGATGCACCACAGCCTTCCCGTTCTGTATTACTAACTGAGCCTCCGGTGAAGAACCCATCAGTTTATAATCGCCGTAATCAAAAAAGAAAAGGTAAGGCGAAGGATTGATGCTGCGCAAAGCCCTGTACACATTAAATTCATCTCCAATAAATTTTTGCTGAAACCTTCTGCTCAAAACTATCTGATAAACATCACCGCGGTGACAATGGGCGATTCCCTCTTCACCATTTCTTTATAATCATCATCTGTCATATTGGAATTTTCTTCGCCCATTGCGCTGAAAGGATAGACAGGCACATCCCTGCTTTTTATCAGCGCCTCCACCACATGTACTTCACTTGCTGTTCCGTTAATTTTATTCTCGCAGATAAAGAGCTCGTCTCTGAAATGATTGATGGCTATGACGTATTGATAGAGTCTGTATCTCATAAGAGGAATGGCTCCCCCCTCTCCACCCCGTGGAGAGGGGCTGGGCCTGCCTGCCGGCAGGCAGGGGTGAGGTTCTCAAAGAATTGAACTGCATCATACGATGTATAGCCGAATAATCCCTGGGCATACCGCTCCTCTTTTGTTCCTCCCTTCCTTATTTCAAACCGCTGCATGAACTCCCAAAGCAACTGCGCCACTTCATTTTTATTCTTCAATTCAAGCTTCTCCGGGTTTTTACCCGGTAATTTGAATTCAACTGTATCCGCCGAACGGATTTCCATACCCGCAATGGCATGGATACAGATAAACGACCAGCTGTCCTGCTGTGAATGATGATCCGTACTTTCCAGCAGAATTGTATCCCGGAATCGGTCACGCAGCCGCAGGTAAATGCCTGCCGGCGTGTACAGATCAGCCAGTATTTTTTTAACCGCCGTATTTATTGCTATTTTTCTCATTATCACCAAAAAACAAAACCCCGGATAACCGGGGCCAAATATAATTGTACAAATACAGTTATGACATTACAGCCCCGCAAGAGTTGAATGCCACCACCATGTATTGTATACTCTTATCATACAGAGCATATATAAAGGCCAATCAGACAGCAGCAAAGATTTTTCCCTTTGTTTTTTATCAGCGGCGGCATTTTTATCCATTGTTTTTATACCTTCCCATAACAACCAACCACTTATGTTCAGACAATTCTTTACAGCACTGCTGCTTATCATTACCACCGCCGGTTTTTCACAGGATGATATCTCTTACAAACTTCCCCCGAAAGATATTGCCGATATGCTGCTGGCCAAACCGGCGCCGGGCGTAAGCGTGGATGACAAAGGCGAGTGGATGCTGCTTACCGAAAGCAGCAGCTACCCTTCTGTGGAAGAACTGGCAAGGCCCGAACTGAAGATCGCCGGGCTGCGCATCAACCCCGCCAATTTTGCGCCCAGCCGGCAAACCTTTATCAACAACCTTTACCTGAAAAATATCAGCAGCGGAAAAGAAATGAAAATAACCGGCCTGCCCGCCCCGCTGTATGCCGGCAATATCAGCTGGAGCCCCGATGATAAAAAAATTGCTTTTACCCATACCACCTCCGCCCGGGTTGACCTGTATGTGATTGATGTGACCACACAAAAAGCCATGAAGCTGAACAAAACTGCACTCAACGTTATTACCGGTGGCGTTATTTGGTTTGATAACAACACACTTGTTTACCGCAGGGCTATTAAACCGGCAAGCGCTGCACCGGTAAAACCCGCTATGCCCAAAGGCCCCACCGTGCAGGAGAACTACGGCAAGGCTTCACCCAGGCCCACTTTCCAGGACCTGATTAAAAGCCCCCATGATGAAGACCTGTTTGCCTTTTATGCCACCACCCAACTGGTAAAAAATGTGAATGGTACGGAAACTAAGATTGGCCAGCCGGCTATTTACGGTAACATCAGCATTTCTCCGGATAAAAAATACATGTTGGTACGAAGAATAAAAAAACCTTACTCTTACACCGTGCCTGCGAATGGCTTTCCGGCTGAAGTTGTGATCTCCGACATCAATGGCAGGCAGCTGAAAGAACTGGCCGACCTGCCTTCGGCTGAAACAGCCCCTGCCGGGAACGACAATGTACAACTCGTTCCCCGTGGCTTTGAATGGAGGGATGATGAACCCGCTACCGTGGTTTGGTGTATGCCGCTCGACAGCGGATTGATCAAAAAAAATGTGGCGTTTCATGATGCAGTGTATGCCCTGGCTGCTCCGTTTAATATGGCATCAAAAGAATTGTTCCGTACCAAAATGCGCTACCGCGGCGCCACCTGGGGCAATGCCGAACTCGCTATTGTAACCGAAGGACTCACCGGCAAGCAAACCGTTCAGTTGAACCGTTTCAACTCCATAACAGGCGACCTGGAAAAACTCATCAACCGCAATACCACCGATGCCTACTCTAATCCCGGTCAGCCGCTTACCATGCTTAACCAGTACGGAAGAAATGTATTGCTCACCATTGACAATGGCAACAAGATCATCTTTAACAATACCACCGGCAGCTCCCCCAACGGAGATTTGCCTTTCCTGATGAGTTATGATGTACATAAAAAGAAAGCGGATACCCTCTGGCGCTGCGCTGAAGGATATTTTGAATATGTGGTAAGACTGCTGGATGCTGACAAACTCAGTTTCATCAGCCGCAGGGAATCGGAAAAAGAAATGCCCAACTACTGGCTGAAGAATTTAAAGCTGCGCAATGCCGACCGCCAACTCACCGCATTTACCAATCCCTATCCGAAGATGGAAGGTGTGGCCAAAGAAAAAATAAAATACAAAAGGGCCGACGGGGTTGATCTTACCGGCGATCTGTATTTACCCAAAGGATATGATAAAAACCGTGACGGCAAATTACCCGTTATCATCTGGGCCTACCCGGCTGAATACAATTCCGCAACGGATGCGGCTCAGGTCCGCGGCAGTGAGCACCGCTTTACACTGATTGGCGGCGGCTCGGTGGTAATGTATGTTACGCAGGGCTATGCGGTGCTGAACAATGCCGAAATGCCCATTGTGTCTACTGGCAAGGATAAAAAACCCAATGATAATTACATCGAGCAACTGGTGATGAATGCCGAAGCGGCCGTTAATGCTCTGGATTCACTCGGCGTGGGCGACCGCAGCCGGGTGGCCGTGGCCGGCCACAGTTATGGCGCTTTTATGACGGCCAACCTGCTGGCCCATACCCGGCTCTTTAAAGCAGGCATTGCCCGCAGCGGCGCCTATAACCGCACATTGACCCCCTTTGGTTTTCAGAACGAAGACCGCACTTACTGGCAAAACACCGAGTTGTACAATAAGATGAGCCCCTTCAGCTATGCGGATAAAATACGGGCCCCCCTCCTGCTGGTGCATGGGGATATGGACAATAATACCGGCACTTTTCCCATACAGAGCGAAAGGATGTTCAATGCCATTAAGGGCCATGGCGGCACGGTAAAGTATGTAAGCCTGCACTATGAAAGCCACGGCTACCAGGGCCGGGAAAACCTCCTCCATCTTTTATACGAGCAACTGGCCTGGCTGGACAAATATGTAAAGAATGCGGAAAAGAAACCGGGCAAGGAGGAGAAGAAGGCGTTTTGAGAAAGATAAAATTTGTTGAACTGAACCTTCTCCTTTTACTGCGGCACAGAAAAAAATCTTTAAAAGACAAAAACGTAACTCGCCGTCTTTTCAGTACCATGTCATTTTGAACTTTATTTCACGCAAAGTCGCAAAGAATAAGACATAAGTCGCTAAGACTCTTTGCCCTTTTTACACAAACCTCAGCGTATGGGCGCAAAGTATTTCAAACTGAGGTATTGCAGCCTTTTCAACATCAATCCCGCTGTAACCCTTCAGGAGCTGGGAGTAAACTCCTTAATATCCCGCATCAGCTGCATGGCAATATTACTGGCCTTTGCCTCCAGGTCGCTTTCGGCATAAATACGGATGATGGGCTCGGTATTGCTGGTGCGCAGGTGTACCCAGTCGCCGTCAAATTCTATCTTTAACCCGTCTTCAGTGTTCACAGGGTTGTTTTTGTATTTCTTCTTTATCTTTTCAAAAAGGGATTTTACATCAATGCCGTTTTCCAGTTCAATCTTGTTCTTGGAAATAAAATAATCAGGATAGGTATTGCGGAGCGATTTTATTCCTTTCTTGTGGCCGGCCAGGTGGCTTAAAAACAAACCAATGCCAATCAGCGCATCACGGCCATAATGAAAATCAGGGACAATGATACCGCCACTGCCTTCGCCACCGATCACCGCATTTACTTCCTTCATCTTCTTCACCACATTCACTTCTCCCACGGCCGAAGCAAAATACTGCCCGCCGTGTTTCAGGGTAATTTCTTTCAGCGCCCGGGTGCTGCTCATATTGCTTACGGAGTTGCCTTTGATCTTGCCCAGCATATAATCCGCCACGGCAACTAAAGTGTACTCTTCGCCGAACATACTTCCGTCCTCACAAACAAAACAAAGCCGGTCCACATCCGGGTCCACCGCAATGCCCAGATGCGCCTGCTGTTTCACCACTTCAGCGCTCAGTTGTGTCAGGTGCTCCAGCAGGGGCTCCGGGTTATGGGCAAAGCGGCCGTTCACTTCTCCATTCAGTACGATCACTTCATTGATGCCGAGTGCATGCAGCAAGGCCGGCACAAACAGGGCCCCGGTAGAATTTATCGCATCCACCACCACTTTAAAATCCTGTTTTTTTACCAGCCGGGTATTTACCAGCGGGTACTTTACTACAGCGTCAATATGCTTTTGCAGGTAACTGTCGTCAGCGGTTACCGTGCCCAGTTTATCAACCTGTGCAAAGAAGAAATTTTCTTTGGCAGCCAGTTCCAGCACTTTGGCGCCGGTTTCTGCAGAAATGAATTCGCCGTCGCTGTTCAGGAGCTTCAGGGCATTCCATTCTTTGGGGTTATGGCTGGCAGTGATGATAATGCCACCATCGGCTTTAGTCATCTTTACTGCTATTTCCACGGTGGGTGTGGTGGAAAGGCCGAGGTCAATTACATCCGCACCAAGGCCAACGAGTGTGTTCATCACCAATTCTTGCACCAGGGCGCCGCTGATGCGTCCGTCACGGCCAATTACAACTTTCACCTTCTTCTTACCGGCTGAAAGGATGCTGCCATATGCCGCTGTGAATTTCACAATATCCACCGGGCTAAGGTTCTCACCCGGTTTGCCGCCAATCGTTCCCCTGATACCCGAAATGCTTTTGATTAAGGCCACGCTGAATAATTAAGGCTGCAAAAATACAGTTTTCGGTTTCAAAGCTATTTACATCGCCTGCTTACATTTGCTGTATGACAGAAAGGGTATGGTACAAAGACTGGTTTGATTCTCCCTTCTACCACAAACTGTATTTCGAACGGGATGAAAAAGAGGCCGAAGCTTTCATTCGCAAACTGATTGCACACCTGCAGCCGCCACCGGGCAGCCGTATGCTGGATGTGGCCTGCGGCCGGGG
>Ga0194111_10005541_pt1 | contig 14489 bp, 14 predicted proteins | sample TA2KigC300mmetaG_FD_146194 | JGI IMG/M metagenome (GOLD analysis project Ga0194111, IMG submission 146194) | Freshwater microbial communities from Lake Tanganyika, Tanzania - TA2015033 Kigoma Deep Cast 300m | ecosystem: Environmental > Aquatic > Freshwater > Lake | place: Tanzania: Lake... | reverse complement strand
ATCTGTGGTTTTCAGTTCTTTAAACTGCCCTTTTATTTCTTTTGCGAATGTTTCGGTAATTTTTCCCTCTTTTCCAGGCACTACTAGTAAAACATGGATCTCTTCGGCTAAAAAATACTCACCTCTGCTCAGCTCAAAATGATCTTTTTTTAGTACCATTCCTCCCATGTCTTCTACCAGTTCAACCAATTCATCGAACCTGTATACACCACCGCTAAAGAGAAAAAGTTTATACATAAAAATCCTGATTTTAATTATTTTTTTACTTTATATAATAATTTTACTTTATATTATAATTTAAAATTGATAGGTAATCTAAACCTTTTTTAAAATTTCTTCTGGCTTTAAAACACTGATACCCGTATTCTCGCCAACAACTTCAACTTGAACCACCCAATCGGGATCTTTCTCTTCCTTCAATAGATTTAATTTTTCGATTAATTGCTCTGAAACCGAATTTATAAGTTCATCTTTGGATTTAATATATTTTCTACCTCTTAGATCACATCTAACTGAAAAGGAATCTCCACTATCGACCTTCTCACCAGCAAGTATTGTAGCTTTTTCTATGATCTTGTTCATCCTTGTTCTTACAACAAATTCTATGGGAACAACTTTGGATATTACAGTAGTTGGAGTATTTTTCAGGATATTTAGTGCTTCAGCTGGTTCCATCGTTAATTCAATTTGAATGACATTTGGAAATTCAGATTTCTTTATATTGAGAATAGGTTCATAAGATCCAAGTGCAAGTTCTATCTCTTCAATTCCCAGTAATTCTTCACCCACATTTTCATTCTTGTGGCCTTGAAGTGTAATTAAAAGATTAAAGGTTGTTGTTGGCTTGATAAGCTCACCCCCAGATATAACAAATCTTTATATGTAATCTCATATTATTAAAATTATGGATAATATTAAAATTATGGATAATATTAAGATGATGGATAATGGTGGTGCATTAAGTGTAGACTTTATTTTTACAACACTAATAATCTTGATAGTGATAGGGAGTATTCTAACGGTAGTGGCCGAGAGAATGGCTATTGTTGGAGAAACAGAAGAATTAGGGACAGCAAGAATGTTAGCTGAGAATGTTGCAGAAGCCATTAATAAGGCTTATTCAGGGGGAGATGGACACGTGATTAGTATCGCTCTACCTCCAAATATAAACGAAAAAATTTACCAAATTAGGGTTGATCCTTCAGGTGTTTTTATAGAAATAGACGGGAATATTGGAAAAGCCTATATTGTTCCAAAAAGAATATCAAATGCCTTAAATCCAACCAGCACTGAAGTTATCATGCTTGCAGGTAAAAATTATAATATTTACAATGTAAAAGATACAGATGGAAGCAATAGGATAGTTATAACTCAAATATAGGGATTTTATGGACGTTAAAGGCGTGATATCAATTGAGTATATTATACTTATTGGTTTTACTATGGGTATAATTATTATGGGTGCTTCATATATTGGAAAGAGTAATGAGCTTAATATAGCTATGTCTGCAGCAAGAAACGGAGCAATAGAAGGGGCAAATGTTAATAGTTTCGCTATTTACCCTGAAAGTGCTTTTGATGATTATATGGTCCGAAAACCAAGGCTTATTAGTCAATCCAGCATAAAGATTATAAAAATTGATTACTTAGATCAGGGTTTTAATCCAACATATAAAAAAAGAAAAATTCAGCTTAAAATCTATGCTTCAGCACCTTCAGTTAAAGGCACCGGTGATAGGAATTCTCTTGGTGATCGTATAAACTTTTATGTAAGAAAAAGCATCTGTGAAGCCTTTGGCACGCAAAATCAGACAAATAAACTCTTTAACCCAGCTTTTTCAGATAATTTATTATTTACTACTGCTGATGTGCAATGGGTATAATTTATGTTTTTGAATTTACAGACATTATAAAGTCTATTAAGTTCAATTATATTAATAAAAGTAAATAATTATTTGAATATAAAATAATATAAAATAAGAGATAGTTATGGTGAAATAAGTAGAAAAAATATATTTGAGGTGTGGAACTTTCTCATATTTCAAAGAATATGAATTCATGTCAATGTGATAATTATGGTTTACAAAATCGGAATTTCAGAAATTGATCTAGAAGCACCTCCAGGTACAAGCATATTACTTTCAGGAGATCTTTTCTCAGGAAAAGATGTTTTCTCCAGACAGTTTGTGGTGGAAGGACTTAATACCGGCGAAGCTTGTATCATAATTTCAACCAATGAGGCAGTGGAGAAGATTCTAGATGATTTAGGGAATGCTGAATTACAGAATCTGAGTATAATAGATTGCATATCCAGCAGATTTGGAGCTACTGTGGAGCTACCATTTTCAGACCAGATACGTTATGTTGAAAGCCCAGTTGATCTTAGCATGATGATGGTTGCTACCAATGAGTTTTTAGAGCTGTATTCACGGCATAAAAACATAAAAAATGTGAGGATAGTTTTAGATTCTCTTTCAACCCTACTTATGTATTCAGATCTTAGAACCATATTCCGGTTCTTACATGTTCTCACAACAAGGGTAAAGGCTGTAGGGGGGGTTTGTTTAATTGTAATGGAAGAGGGTGCTCATGATGAAATTGAGGAGAAAGCTCTTCAACAGTTAACACAGGCAATAATTAAAATGATAGAAGGAAAAATTCAAATTAAAGGTTTTAAGAATACTCAATTTGATTATGAGATCCAGGATGGCCAGATCGTTGTGGGAGGCTTGGATAATACAAAAAAGAGCCTTTAGTCAAAGATAGAGTATGACAGTAGAATTGAATGGAGAAATTATGTTCTATTATTTTTCGAGTTTTTGGTCTAAAATTTGGAGGATTAACACCTCAGAAATTTTAAAATTATGATAAGAAAGTATAAACAACAATAAATTTTATTATGAAGCGTATACAAACTATTAAGGATCATGGAACTAGAGAAATAATCCTAATATAAGATATCACTTTTATATGCTTGTTTCACTAAAATATAATTGGGGTGAAGACATGACTAAAACAAAAAAAGAAAAGCTTGACGATGTGCTCACTGCCCTTATGCAGGTTGGGCAGATCAAGGCAAGTGGTATAGTTTCAAAGGAAGGACTTTTAATAAATTCGAGAACGCCACCTGATGTTGATGCCAGAATTTTCTCTGCGCTCTGTTCAACAATAATGGGGGCAGCTGAAGCCGCTTCAGGACAGATGAATACTGGAAATGTAAGTGAAATATCAGTAAAGACACAACAGGGTACTATAGTTCTGATACCTGCAGGAGATAAGGCAATTCTGACTGCATTGACGGATCCTGAGGCACAGCTTGGTCTTATTCTCTATGAAATGGAATCTCGTGCAAATCAAGTAGAAGAGGTACTTGGAGAGATTTAATTGATTAAAAAAAGTTTTATCCCGAAATTAGACGATTTATTGGGCGGCGGTATTCCAGAAGGTGTTTCAGTAATTTTTTGCGCATATCCTGGGGTAAATAGCGAAGCATTTGGTTATCAGATGCTTAATGGAAGATTGGAAGAAGGGGACAATGGTTTTGTCTTCACCAATATTGCAGAACCAGATACAATAACATATGAATTCAATTCTTATGGATGGGATCTTGAAACAATGCTAGAGGAAGAACAGGTTTTTTTTGTAGATGGAAGTTCCCATTTTATTGGTGCACCTCCTAACGGCAGATATATAATTGAGGACTATTCACAAATAGAAGAAGCGGTGATTAAAGCGATTAGGGATGTTCCAAACGGTATAGGATTGATAAATAATCTTTCTACATTAATAGACTATCTAGGAAATGAAGATACTCTTAATATTATCAAAAAATGGAATGAAATCGCTAAGGAGAAGAAAACAACTTTAGTATATATATTCACAGAGTGGGATTATGATAAAAATTTTATTGATGAAATAAAAAACTCTGTAGACTGTGTAGTCCATCTGAAAACCATAGAAGAACGGGTTATTATTGGTCAGGGATTCATGGTTGCAGGGGCATCGTGGACAAAGCCCTCAGATATTATGGTGTTGTTTTTTGTGATGCAACCAGGTGGTGTGAAAGTATACATACCTAAGATCCTTGTTACTGGTCCGTATAATGCTGGAAAATCAAGTTTTGTAAAGGCAATTTCTACAAAATCTGTTTCGGTAGATAGACAAGCTCTTGGAACCATTCCAACAACAATCGCAATGGACATTGGTCATTTAGATTATAAAGGATTCTTTGCTGATATTTTTGGAACACCAGGTCAAGAGCGCTTTGATCTGATACTTAACGTTCTGTCCAAGGAGGCTGTCGGCGCGTTTGTTTTAGTGGATTCTACTGCTCCTGAAACTTTTGGAAGAGCTAAAGAAATGATAAGAAAATGTAGAGCAGAAGCCATTCCAAAAATAATTATAGCAAATAAACAGGACATTCCAGGCGCCCTGGCACCTGAAAAAATCAGAGAGATGATGAAATTAGGTAAAGACATTCCTATAGTTCCTGCTATAGCGACGGAGAAAAAGGGAACCACAGAGGCGCTAGATGTTCTTTTAACGTTGTTATATGGTGATTAGATGCTTCCGGTTATTGGATCAGGAATACCGGGATTTGATAAATTAGTATCTAATGAGAAAACTGGAATTGGTGGAATTCCAGAAAATACTTCCACTCTTATATATGGTCCTCCTAAAACAGGTAAATCTATATTTTGTTATCAATTCATGTATCATGGACTTTCTAATGAGGAACCATGCCTTTATATTATGACTGATTATGGAATAAAGCAGTTTCAACAAAAAATAGCTGATTATGGATGGGATCTAGGAAGTTCCATAGAAAATCAGATGTTTTATATAATAGATGCATTATCTAGTGTTTCAGGGACAGAAGTTGTTGAAACTGCCACATGTGTATCTTCTTCTGTACACAATCCCACCGATATTATGGTTAAATTAGGTGTGGGAACTCGTTTCATGTCTGGGATGTCTCCTAGATTCAGGTCTGTAATTGATTCATTAACCACGCTCCTAGCTTTTAACGAAGACATGCTAGTTGTACGTGTTTTAACAGCATTTATCATGCGTATAAAAGAAGCCGGTGGAACAGCTGTAATTACATATACTGAAGGTTCAGCAGATACAAAAATCGAAACAATGCTTAAAGCGAGTGTTGATAATATTATAAGGCTCGACGGGGAGCAATTAGTCGTTGAAGCAATGGTGGGGTGTGGAAAAAGGAATGCACCTTACATTATAACTGATAAAGGAATAATAATAAAGGAATAGGGAGTATAATGGTAAGTAAAAACATGATTGAGTATGATTCAACTTCTCCCGTCAAATCAGATATGAATAACTGTGTCGAGTCTGGGATTCCAGGATTTGATAAATTTATTTCTGATGATGAAAATGGGATTGGAGGTATTCCAGAAAATACTTCCACTCTTATATATGGTCCCCCTAAAACAGGTAAATCTGTATTTTGTTATCAATTCATGTATCACGGACTTTCAAAGAATGAACCTTGCCTCTATCTAACTACTGATTACGGAATAAAACAGCTTCAACAGAGGATGATGGATTTTGAATGGTATTTACAAGGTTATATGCAGGATCAAATGGTATATATAATAGATGCACTGTCAAGTCTTTCAGGAACTAAAATGACCGATACAAGCATTTATAAGCCATCTTCTGTGCAAAACCCTACGGATATAATGGTTAAATTAGGGGTGGGAACAATATTTGTTTATCGGAAATCTCCAAAATTCAGATCCATATTTGATTCCCTAAAGATTCTTTTAGCTTTTAACCCAGACATGCTTGTTGTTCGAATCTTAAAAGCATATATCAAACGTATAAAAGAGGCCGGTGGGACAGCTATTATTGCACATACAGAAGGCACGGCAGATATAGAAATAGAGGAGGTAATTAAAAAAACTGCGGATAATGTCTTAAGATTAGATGGAGAACTTATAAAAATTGAAAGAATGCCTGGAATAAGGAAAAATGAAGCCCAATATCAGATAACTGATGGGGGCTTGATTGTTTTATAACGGTGGGTTTATGGAAAGTGAAAGGATAAGTCTTGAGGAACTGTACTATCTTCTTATGAGTAGTTGGATTTACAGTATCGAAAAAACAAGGAAAGAACTACTTGGACCAAACATTGCATATACTAAGAGAATAGGGTGGAATGCAACAGAATATATCACTGAACAGCTTAAAGCTAAATGTGATATAAAGGCAGAGGGTGAAACCCCATTAGATTCTTTAAAGTCCATCATAAAGTGTTTAGAAGATGTGGATTTTATAAAAAAGGGAACAGTGAATATAAAACAAGAAAATGATGTTATTTTAATTGAAATAACAGGTTGCGGGGCAGAAGCATGTAAGAAACTTGTAAGTAAGGGTATTATGCCTCAGGTATGTTTAAGATCTATCATTTTTAGCACTCTCCTGGAAAAAACTAGAGAAAAAGAATATGCATATCAACTTGAAGCGGATCCAGAAGGTCAACCCCCCGGACGGTGCATCACCTCTTTGAGTGAAACGATTGAATGAGGAAAGAGATGCTAAAAATTCTTCAAGTTATCGGAATATTTGACAAACTGAAAAAGAAAGAAGAATCAATTAGGTATTATAAACGAATACTAAAGGAACATAAGGAAGCTGAAGCAGATGCTCTGATAAACCTAGGGGTTTTATCACTTGAAGAAGAGAATTTCGACGAAGCATTGAAATATCTTAAGCAGGCTCTTAGAGTATACGGGGAATTGGAAGATGAAGAAGGAGAGGCATTTGTTTCAGATTATATTGGAGATGTTTTTCTTAATATGAGGAGAATGGATGAAGCTTTAGATTATTATAAAGATGCATATAGAATATATTCTTCAATAAGATCTTCGGCAAAAAATGAAATGTTTGAGAAGATAAAAGAAGCTGAAAAAATCATGGAAGCTTTTGAAGTTGCGGAAAAAAAGAGGAAAGAGGAATTTCCACCTCAGGTCCCTGTTGAAGAAGATTATGTTCCAGATTATGAAAAACTTTCAGAAAAGTTGCAGGATGTCCTAAAAATACTTGAATCAGCAAGTGCTTACGAAGGGTATTTTAAAGAGGAAAATCCAATTGAGTATTTTAGGGAAGCTTTTGTTATATCTCGGGAAATAGGGGATAAAAAGGGAGAAGCCACTCTGCTTTTAATGATGGGTACTGTTTCATTGAAAAATGAAAACCTCAGTAAAGCATTTAAGAATTTTAAGGATGCGTATGATATATTTCAAAGCTCACAAGATAAAAAGGGAGAGGCAGTTTCGCTACTTTTTGTAGGAACATTGTTTTTTATACAGGGGGATATGGGCAAAGTATCTGCTACCTTTAGAAAATCTGTGGAAACTTTCCAACAATTAAAAGATAAGTACTCAGAATCTGTTGCAATTGACCTTTTGAATGCTCTCTATAGTGGATAATAATATTTTAGCTCCATCCATTTTTTCTTTCTGTGAGGGTTTGTATGGCTTTTTTGGGGGTGTAGTTGAGTTTTATGTTGATGGTGGCTAAAAGTGTATTTATTGTTGTGTATTTTGTGAGTGAAGTTGTTGTGTAATGGTGTAATCCATATTTAATGCTTTTTTTTGTTTAAGTTTATGCACTATTTTTTTTCATATAATTTTTTTCACATTTTTTTTGGTTTTGGATCTTTTTGAACTTTTTAATGGGTTGTTTAATTGTCTTAATGTTTTTTCTATTTTGAAATATTGTTTTTGGGAAAATTTGTTGGGACAATTTTTGTTAGCTTAAAATTTCGTTTACATGGTTGTCGTAACTGTAATGTATTTTATTATGGATTATAGTGTCTTCATTGCGGGGTTGGACGTTTCAGTTTGAGTTTTTTTAGTATCTGGTGAAGATGGGTGGTTCATTTGGAAATCCTTGTTGCATCAAGAAGGTTAGTGGTTTCATTGTATGGTATTTTAAGGTCACAGTGAGCCGGAATCCAATATGGTGACCTTTGGATGATTTGGATGTCCGGGTGTGGGGCTTATTTTTTGAGGGATTTTTTTTGATTTTCTTGTGGTTCGATTTCAAATCCACAGGTGAGTTAGTATGAATCCACCAGAGTAGTAGTCTTCTCACGTTTTTTGTTCTTCATTTTCTTTCAAAATACTATTAACAATCTTAAAAAGATTTTTCTTCCGGAAAATGTGATTTAAGTGATTAAGATCATCAGCATCAGGCACATTCTCTATGTCTGAAAATTTGTGGAAGCTTTTTTCTCTTTAAGCTCTTTGGGGATGTATGAAGCATTTAGACAGTGAACATTGCTTGTAATCAGAACTTTGAAATATTATTTTTGCCTTTTTAGCGGTTTTTATGTTATGTTTCCCGATTTTTTGCTGTATTCTTGGGGGATTGGTGAACTGAGTTCAGCAAGCTTGGAATGAACAGTTGTGTGAACAAAAAAATTTAGGTATTTCGTTCATCAATTTCCATTTGGAGTCTTTTTGGTCATGGATCAACGGGGATTTCATTTAAACGAGAAGAGGAAGTGTATATTTCTTCTGTATTAAACTTATAGGTTTGAATATAATTTGAGTTCTATATAAATTAAAATTAAAACGCACTTTTACAAGCCAAGAAGTGTCAATATATCAAATACTGAAAACAAACTTACACAAAACCCTACCAACCCCAAATTTCTGAGGGGGTTAAAATATTTTATATTGATACTGAGATAAAACAGTATTAGGTCCGTAATGTGGTATTTACCAACCTTTTTTATGTTTTAATCCCCTATTTCTTATTACATCGAATGTCTAATTTGTCATTTATTGTATTTTAATTATTATCCGACTAAATCCTAAAATCAAAATGCCCAATAAAAGATCCATATAAACACGAATAACAATGCCAAGATGAATACCAGCGGTGCGAATATTCTGCTTACAGCTATTATTGAGCTTATGGTAGTTACGAGTTCAGTTGCATGGGTTGGGCCAAGGGTTTTGAGACCTTTTATTTTACACACATCACCAGCAACTGAAACCTGTTCCATATCATCTGAAGCTTCCATAATACATTTTAAAATAGAATCTAAAATTTCATCCTGCTTTTTATAGCCAACAGGATTATGACCTCCGGCTAGGGTATTTACAGAATGTGTATCAGTGGTCATGACTTCAGCGTGATCTATCCCTAAATCAGTAACTTTTTTTATTATCCTCTCTCTAAATCCTCCAACCATGTTGTTTGCATCTATTAATACGTAAGCAGTTTTTTGGACATCAAATTTCGGTGAACTCACCTCTACAATCATAACTTTTACACCGCTTTGTCCAACACCCTCTTCTCGGCCCATATCATCCAGCGGATCGCTAGCGCATCCAATCTTGATATTATCCTCTTCTTTGATTTCTTCTAGCTTTTCGATAGCACCCATAAGCTCGAATACTTCTTTGTTACCTGGTAGAATCCGTCCGGCTTCACCTTTAAAACAGTTGTGACAATCAACTAAAATCACATTTTTTATACCAAAAGAAGCTCTCGCTAAGTTGGTAGCTGCAAGACCGACTCCGAAATCTATGTCATCAAAACCATGAGGTGAAAAGGTGGCTAATATGATTAAATTATTGTTGAAATATTGGGCTCCAATTTTTGCTTTTTTGTTCTCGACCCTTACAAATTTGCTAGCATTTTCAGAGTAATCCATTCTATCTAGAGCTTCTTTGACAATTTTATCTATTTTATAGATTTCTTTTGAAGAAACTGGATTAAAATCATGGGTTGAAGGGCCGTGTGATACCATTGTAAATACATTGAATCGTTCTGAGAGAATCGTGGGCATGTTTCCACCACCTATGTTCCCTATTGGGCCTGGGTGTACACAGGGGGTTATAAAAAGGGCTTTGATACCTTTCTTATCCCTAAAACTTAAAATACCAACTAATGTGTCTATGGTTTCTCCCATATCCTCAAAAAGTCCTTCCATAGCAGAAGAACCTTCAGTCATATGAGCTATAAAGAGGCTTAAAAGCTCTAAACCACCCACTCCTAAATTTCTTCGCATAGGGGCTTCTACAACCACTACAAATGAGTAGATGGCTATCATGAGTATTAAAGATGCTATTATAATTTTTATAAGAAGAGCTATTATATTAAAATAACCTATATTGGTGGTAATGCTGGTTAAAAAGACTATGACTATTACCATGCTAATTATCAAAGCAGGCTGGACGCCTGCAATGGTTATAGATTTTATGAGGCTTATGTTAGAGGTACCCCATATTGTCACAGTTCTGAAGGCGAATACAACGGCACATCCAAAAATTAAAGCATCCACAGTATAATTATAGTTATAAACGGAAAAAACCGACACAATACTGCCAATTATGTATACAAGCGCCACGATAATCATAGAAGCGAAAGCCAAAAACATTGACTGTTTCATTTTCATTCTTCTACCATCTAGAGCGTTCACCATAGGTTGGGTTAATCCACCGCTCATTATGGATGTCAATCCAAAAATCAGAAATCCTGTTGAGCCACCATATACGATGCTATATAGTATTGAGTCCTTCGCATTTGGTTCCATTAAAGATACGATACATCCAACAATAAAACTCACAAAAATCATGCTGAAAAGTGAAAATTTAGTTTCAGGGAGCTTTACAATATATTTTGTAAGACTCATCACGTTTTTCACGCTAGACATATCATTAACCACCAGTTCTCATATCTATAACTAGTATACCTATTAAATATGTAATAAACAATTTCTTTATATCCATTGCATTTGATGTAGTAAGACACATTTTATTTAGTGACAATAATCTATTACGAAGTTATGGTCATAGAATATATGGCCAAATGTATATTAATGTATAAATTCATTTGATCAACTTTAAATGGTGTTAATATGATTAAACTTAAGACTCCAGTTACAAATGACGATTTAAGGAAGTTGAATGTTGGAGATGTAGTATACATATCAGGTATCATCTACACTGCAAGAGACAGGGCACATCGAAGAATTCTGGAAGAAGGATCACCAGTGGATCTTAAAGGAGCAGTGATATTCCATGCAGGTCCTATAATAAAGGTGGATAAAGTTCCGGAAAAATCAGGTGAGGAGGCTGAAATTGTTGCAATTGGACCCACTACCAGCATGAGAATGAATCCATATGAACCAGAGATTATAAAAAGGGGAGTTGTTGCAATTATTGGAAAGGGAGGTATGGATGAGAAAACTTCAAAGGCCCTGGCTGATAATGGTGCAGTTTATCTTGCTGCAGTAGGAGGATGTGCAGCTTTGTATGTAAAATCTATTTTAAAGGTAAAAAATGTTCATTGGATAGATCTTGGGGTTCCAGAGGCGATCTGGGAGCTCGAAGTTAGGGATTTTGGGCCGTTAATTGTTGCTATTGATTCTTATGGTGATAGTCTCTATGAAAAAGTTGAAAAAAGAATATCTGAAAAATTCTTATCTAAAAGAATATCCACTTGAAGGATTTTTAGATACACATATTCACACAGCCCCTGATTTTAGACATAGGATATTAAATGATGTTGAAGCCGCATTGGATGCAAAAAGTCAGAAAATGAGAGCAATAGTTTTAAAGTCTCATATTGAATCCACTGTGGGTAGAGCAAAAATTGCTGAGTATGTATCTGGTATTAAGGTTTTTGGGGGGGCATGTTTAAATACAAATGTCGGTGGATTGAATCCAGAAGCTGTTAAAACCACTGCAGAGCTTGGTGGCAAAATCGTTTGGTTTCCTACCATTTCATCTTCAAAAATCAAGATAACTTCTGAAAACCTCGAAGAAATCCTACATTTAGCAATTCAAAATGATCTAATTTTGGCAACAGGGCATATGAGCATAGATGATATATTTCTCCTTCTTGATATGGCAAATAGCCTTGGAGTTTGGAAAATAATTATTAATCATCCATTAACCAAGGTTGTAAATGCCACAATTGATCAACAGAAAGAGATGTCTAGATATGGCTATCTGGAACATTGCTTCGTTGCCTGCATGAAGCAACACGACAATCTAAACCCAAAAATAATTGCAGATGCTATAAATGTGGTAAGGCCTGAAAGATGCATAATGGCCACAGATTTCGGTCAAGCACATAATTCCCGGCCTGTGGATGGGATGAAGATGTTTGTCGATTCTATGATGGGGTTTGGGATCTCATGGGAGCAGATATCCATGATGTGCATAGAAAATCCTTATAAGCTCCTATTTTAATTTCATGAATTATTATTAAAAGATTAAAGATTTATATATAAATAAATTTAAAAAAAATAGATATTAAATAATTCAAAATATTAAATACATTTAGTCATTTATATTGATATGTGTAACAAAATAAAACTGAAGATCATTAATAAAATGAAAAAAGACGATAGATTAAATAATTGGTCAAAAGTTGATATATAACAAAATTATGGGTTATTGGGCTATTTTATGAGACAGTAGTAACTAAACTTACAATTCTTTTTCAAAAAAAGTTTTTTTATAAATTTTTATATCAATTAGATTGCTAAAAAACAAGTAATATGAAATAATAAGACAAAATTTGTCACAAAGATTTGTAATAGGAAATTCAAACCAAAAATTTAAGGTAATTATTTATATTTGCAATTACAAACCAATACTCACTTTTAATTGCATAAATTGAAAAATAATTGAACTTCACATATAGATATTTACAATAAATTTGTTAATAAAAAGCGTGGAGGAAAAGAAATGCGCAGTTTTGAAAAATTAACTTCCCTAAAAGATTATATTCCATTAAAAAGGAGGGAATCGGGAAAAAACATAGGTCTTCTGGTAGATGGACCTAATATGTTAAGGAAAGAGTTCAGCCTAAATCTGGATCTGGTGCGAGAGATCATTGCTGAATATGGGGATATGAGAGTGGGTAAAGTTTTATTAAATCAATATGCATCAGATAAACTTATAGAGGCTATAGTAAATCAAGGATTTACACCTATTGTTGTTGCTGGTGATACCGATGTCTACATGGCAGTTGAGGCCATGGAATTAATTTATAATCCTAATATTGATGTTATTGCTCTCATGACCCGTGATGCTGATTTTTTACCCATCATAAACAAGGCAAAGGAAAATGGAAAAGAGACAATTGTAATTGGAGCCGAACCTGGATTTAGTGCGGCTCTACAGAATTCCGCAGATCATGCAATTGTCTTGAAAACTGAGAATAGTAGAAAACATAAGGCTATGGGAGGAGAGAATGCTTACTGATTCTCCCGTTGCCAAATAATCCACAGGGTGTTTTAAAAATTTCAATTTAATAAGAAGGGATAATTAATTTTAGTAAACTCATCTACACAAAATAAAGAAAATAAAATGATTAAAAATGGTCTAAAACCCATATATCATTGAAAAGCTTTGCTACAAAAGCTTTGTTACATTTTTAGATGCTTTTTTAGTTTGAATAGTGAGGTAAGATAATTAATAGTTTAAAAAAAATATTATGTTTTATTAATCTAGAACAGTTTTGAAGGTTCTAATATGATTGAGATAGATGGGTCGTATGGAGAAGGTGGAGGATCAATTGTCCGTGTTTCCACCGCTCTTTCATCTTTGTCGTTAAAACCAGTTCATATAAAGAATATTCGCGCCAACAGACCAAAGACAGGTCTAGCACCTCAACACCTAAATGCTATAAAAGCACTTGCTAAATTGACAGATGCGAATTTAAAAGGTTTGGAAATTGGTTCAAATGAATTATTTTTTTATCCCAACGATTTAAAAAGCGGAAAATTTAAAGTAGATATAAAAACTGCTGGAAGCATTACTTTAGTTCTACAGGCATTTATGATACCTGCAGGATTCTCACCTTCTAAAGTTGAAATCACTCTAAAAGGAGGTACAGATGTTAGATGGTCTCCATCTGCAGATTATTTGGAAAATGTGACTTTACCTATCTTGAAAAAGGTAGGATATGATATGATCATTGATATAATTCGAAGAGGACATTACCCTCGTGGAGGTGGGATCGTAAAAGCTATTATAAATCCCCTAAAAAAACTAAAATCCATAAATTTTGTTGATTTTGAAATTGATAAGATAAGAGGTATATCTCATTGTGTAAATCTACCAGAACATGTTGCTATTAGACAGGCAAAAAGTGCAAAAAAAATACTTGAAAATGAAGGATACGACGTTAATATTGAAATTGAATATTCAAAAGAAGCTTTGGGACCAGGATCTGGAATAGTGCTATGGACAGAAGGAAAATCAAGATTAGGTGGAACTGCTATCGGAGAACCTGGAAAAACGGCTGAATTAGTTGGATATGATGCGGCAATGGAACTTTTGTATCATATATCCAAATATTCGGCCGTGGATAAGTATATGGGTGATCAAATAATCCCATATATGGCGATTGCAGGTAATTCGGCCATAAAAACAGCTGAACTCACATCTCATACCCTTACAAGTATCTACGTGGTTGAAAAGTTTATG
>Ga0194111_10005534_pt1 | contig 14494 bp, 10 predicted proteins | sample TA2KigC300mmetaG_FD_146194 | JGI IMG/M metagenome (GOLD analysis project Ga0194111, IMG submission 146194) | Freshwater microbial communities from Lake Tanganyika, Tanzania - TA2015033 Kigoma Deep Cast 300m | ecosystem: Environmental > Aquatic > Freshwater > Lake | place: Tanzania: Lake... | reverse complement strand
CGGCCTTTGGGTCCTTCGTACAAGCGTCGTCATCTGGGGCACCTCCCTGATCCCGATGCGGGAAAGCTGCTCGGCTGTCATCTGGGTCCATTCTACCCTGAGTCCAATAGACTCAAACATAGTTATATCGACTTGTTAGCTACAGGAGTCTTCCAGAGGCCCTGTTCCCGAAGAAGGACTTGGCCCCTGCGTCGCCGAACACCCCATTGTGCGCAAAGGGACCGGCTCAAGAGGGAATCCGGTTCGCCATCGTACGGTCCTGAGCCGCCGAACGGCGATATTGAGTCTCCTGGACTAAAGCACACTTAACTCCTGCTATCAGAATCCGAGGAGGACTTCGCCTGTGACTGCCCCCATCGACTTCGCCCGGCACAATGAGGAAGTTCAGCGCATCTGGCAGGCGTATCACGACCGGAAGCCGATCCGCGTGCCGATGAACGTGAACGTGTCGGCACGCTACACACTCCTGAACCGGGACCTGAACCCCGCGGGGTACACATTCAAGAGCTTCATCAGCAACCCGGACGTCATGTGGTGCCACCAGCTTGATCGCCAGTGGTGGATCAGGCACAACGTGGTCTGCGACCAGCCGATGGGGCCCGCTGACGCGTGGACGGTGAGCGTGGACCTGCAGAATTCGTACGAGGCCCTCTGGTTCGGCTGTCCGCTGGAGTTCTGGGATGACCAGTGCCCCGACACGCGCCCGATCCTCACCGACGACCGCAAGCGCGCGCTGTTTGACGCCGGCCTGCCCGAGCCGTTCCCGGCGAGCGGCTGGATGGCGCGGGCCTGGGACTACTACGAGCAGTTCAAGGCCCGCGCGCAGACCGAGGAGTTCCACGGCGCCCCAATCCGCGTCGGGGGCGTGCCAGGGGCCGGCACCGACGGCCCGTTCACGGCCGCCTGCGGCCTACGCGGCGGGACCGAACTGATGATCGACATGCTGACCGATACGGACTACTACATGGAGCTGATGGACTTCATCGTGACCGCGACGATCCGGCGAATAAGGGCCTACCGCGAGCGCCTCGGGCAGGCGGTCGAGAGCGAGGCGTGGGGCTTCGCGGACGACAGCGTGCAGATGCTCTCGGTCGCGCAGTACGAGACCTACGTGCTGCCCTTCCACCGACGCCTGTGCGACGAGTTCGGCCGCAAGGGCCCGAACTCGATCCACCTGTGCGGCAACGTGCAGCGCCTGTTGCCCGTGATTCAGCGCGAGCTGAACATACAGGCCTTCGATACGGGCTTCCCGGTTGACCACGGCGCCCTACGGAAGGCTCTCGGCCCGGATGTGCAGATCTACGGCGGCCCGCATGTGGGGATCACTCACGCCGGCCCGCCGGAGCGCCTGCGGGAGGAAGTGCGCCGCGTCCTGCAGTCGGGCGTCATGGAGGGCGGCCGGTTCATCCTCCATGAGGGCAACAACCTCCCGCCCGGCACGCCGCTGGAACATATCGCCGTCATGTACGATACGTGCAAGGAGTACGGGGTCTATGGAGGCGTCGAAACTAGGGACAGGCCCCAATTTCCGACATGATCCCGCCGCGGCGGGATCATGTCGGAAATTGGGGCCTGTCCCTAGTTTCGACGCCAGACCCGCCGTGAGACAGGGCGCAGCAGTGTTTCACGTGAAACATCTGTTCGATCATTCCCGCCACCGACAAGGGGGACCCGATGAAGCACGTTGCGATCCTGGCAGCCCTTTCAGCGGCTACCTTGGCGAACGCCCAGAACTGCCGCTTCTACTACGCGGGGCAATACGACTTCGCGGGGAAGAAGGGCTTCTACCTGGATGTCGAGGGCTGCGAGCTGAGCACGCTGAGGTTCATCCTCGGGGTGGCGGACGGGAACGAGTGGCGCTTCCCGGCAGTCGTGCCGCCGTTTGAGGCCGGGCGGCGCTACGACGCGCATGTGGAGGTCACCCCCGAGAACGCGCGCGTGTTCCTCGATGGCAAGCTGGTGGCCGAGTCCCCCGGCGGTTTCATGCCGGCTCCAGGGCCCGTCGAGGTGAACATCACCTACCCGTGGTTCGCCGACATCGGCGACTACTTGATGGTCCAGGAGTCTGTGGCGGTGACCGTCAGCCGTGACGGGAAGGAGGTCGCCGAGATCGAGCGCAGCTTCGCGAAGGAAGCGGCGCGGCCGATTCCCCTGCAGATCTTCGAGCGCGGCGCGCCGACCCAGCTTGATCTCAAGCCCCAGCCCGGCGACTCGCTGACCATCGACACGACGTTCCGCGCCGAGTCGAGCGACCTCGTCTCCATGTCCCCTGTCATCGACCGCTATGGGCAGAACCGCTACGCCGAGTGGGCCGAGAAGGTCACTGCCGACGACCAGCTCAAGGCCGACATCGACGCAGAGGACAAGCGCCTCGCCGAGATGCCGCCCTCGGCGGACTACGACCGGTACGGCGGCTACAAGGCCTCGGCGTGGAAGGAGCAGGCGACCGGCTTCTTCCGCACGGTCAAGCGTGATGGGATGTGGTGGCTGATCACGCCCGAGGGCAACCCGTGTTTCTACCTCGGCGTCAGCGCCGGCCCGGCGACGACCTGGGAGACGACGCCGGTATCCGACCGCGAGTGGCTCTACGAGTGGCTGCCCGGCAGGGACGAGGGCCCGTGGAACGCCGGCTGGAGCAGTAACCAGTGGGGCGTGCCGGGGATCGACTACTACTGCTTCCAGACCGCCAACCTGATCCGCAAGTACGGCGCCGAGTGGCAGCAGCGCGCCACCGAGCAGCACAACCGGCGCCTGCAGACCTTCGGCTTCTCGGGCGCGGGCAAGTGGGGAGGAGTGGCAGGGAGGGTGCGCGTGCCGGTGATCGGCCGCGGCGCAACGCCGAACGTCGCCGGCCACCCGGACGTGTTCGACGCCAACGTTCTCGCAACGTTCCGCGCGGAGTTGGAGAAGCAGATCGCACCCGACCGCGAAGACCCGTTCATCCTTGGTTGGTCGCTGGGCAACGAGTATGGCGAGATCATCACGCGAAACGAGGTCCACGCAGTCCTGCAGATGGGCGCCGACGTCCCCGCCAAGCGTGCGCTGATCGATCATGTGGTACAAGACACGTATGGCGGCTCCGCCGAGCGCGCCGCGGCAGCCTGGAAGGTCCGGACGACGACGCTCGCGGGGCTGTACGCGACTCAGCCCACGCTGCCGCCGGAAGACCTGGAGAAGGCGCGCCTGCTCTACGCGGATCGGTACTACAGCTTCATCTACCGGACGGTCAAGGAGATCGACCCGAACCACCTCTACCTGGGGTTCTGGATCGTCCCAGGCTGGTGGGAGAGCGAGGAGGACTGGCGGGTCAGCGCGCCGTACTGCGACGTGATCGGCTACGATCGGTACTCGCGGGACTACGGCGGCGAGCTGCTCCGGCGACTGCAGAAGGAGACGGGCAAGCCGACGCTCTGCGGCGAGTTCAGCATCCCCGCGTGGTATGGCGGCCTGCGCGGCTTCGGGCGCTACCCGACGTGGGCAGAGACCGACGCGGAGTCGGGTGGGTTCTACCAGGGCTGGGTGCGCGGCGCGACGGCGGACCCGTACTGCGTAGGGCTGATCTGGTTCTTCTACCGCGACCAGCCGCTCACCGGCCGTGGACCCGGTCGCGGCCCGCAGCCGGTCTACGGTGAGCACTACGCCTTCGGCCTCGTGACCGGGACAGATCGCGTCAAATGGGACCTGTGCACCCGCATGAGAGAGATCAACCTGCAGGCGGCGAGGCTGAGACTGGGGGCCGGTAAGTGACAGGTGTCGTTAGGGACTGTCCAAGTCCGCGATCCCGCCTTGCCTTCTGGGATCGCAGGCGCAGGACTGTCCCCTGTTGTCGTTGGGCCTGACTGACAGTCGCTGGTCAAGGCGAACAAGGGACAGTCCGTACGTCTCGGTCCTGCGATGCAGGACCGAGACTTGGGCAGTCCCTGACGCCCCGTTCGCGACAGGGAGAGGTCCATGCGCAGACTGATGCTGCTCCCCTTCGTACTATCTGCGTCCCTCAGCGCCGGCTGCGCGCAGGAGCGTGTCGAGGTTCCGGTGCCTCGCCCCGAGCCGCTGCTGGGCATGAACACAGGCGGCGGGTTCTCCTCGTACATCATCAGCAGCCATCTGCAGACCGGCTGGGCGCGGTATCTGGAGACGGTCCCGGCGCTGCGCCTGAGGGAGGGCATCGGGAGCTGGACGGCGTGCCAGCAGCTTCGCGAGCCCGCCGACGCCGAGCGCATCCTGGGCACGCTGCACCGGTACGGGATCGGCGTGTTCCGCTATGAGATCGGCTGGGGCAACACGGAATACCGAGATGACCCCGCGCAGGCCATGCGACTGAACGCCCACACGGAGAGCCTCTACCGCGCGGTCCTGCAGGCCTCGAAGCGCGACGGCTTCCGGCTCATCATGCTCCTGAACGCGCACCAGGGCCAGCCCTGCGGCGTGCGCTTCACTCAGGCGAAGGTCCTCGCTGCCGCGCGGAAGGGTGAGCGGGAGATTCTGCTGGACATCCAGGACCCGTCGATCCTGCGCCTCGGCTACTCCGGGATCAGCGGGCTGACCGAGTACTGTGCCGCCGAGGGGCTGTTCAGAGCCATGCAGCAGGAGCCCAACGCCGGCCCGAAGGCTTACCGCGTCATCATCGGCAAGCCGCTGCCCGACGACTTCGCTCAGGGCAAGGAGGTGCAGATCGGCACGCTCCAGTACCGCCCCTTCGGCGACCCGGCGACCCAGGACGAGACCTACTGCGGCTGGGGCGAGTACGCGGACCTGCTGGCGCGGATCGCGAGGGAGGAGGGCCTGGAGGACGGCCAGATCGACTTCGAGATTTGGAACGAGATGACGTTCGGCACCCTGTTCCTGTCCATCGCGAACTACGACGACAGCCTGAAGGGCGAATCCGATCCGAACCGGATGCTCGAGGTCGCCGCGAGCGCGATCCGTCGGCACCTCCCTGCCAAGACGGCAGTCATCAACGGCTTCACGAACACGAGCTTCTTCTTCAATGGCTTCTGGGGCTCCAAGCGCCCGGCGGGCGTGGACGCCGAGAGCTACCACCCCTACGGGAACCAGTGGCGCAGCTTCCCCGAGTTCGCGCAGGGGCGGATGCCGTGGCTCCTGGAGGCCTACCGCAACGTGGATGGCTTCGTGCCGAAGTATGGGACGGTCTTCCCCGAGTACAAGGCCAACTACACCGACTCCCACGACCTCATCTGCCTGATGCAGCCCGAGATGCGCGACACGCTCGTGAAGGAGAACGGTGCGCCACCGGGCTGGAAGCGCTACATGACCGAGAACGCGCTGTTCCTGAAGGAAGTGAACGCCCCCGAGCCCTATGCCACGCAGGTGCGCGAGCGGCCCGAGCACTGGGTGTCGAAGTACTGGCTGCGGACGTACCCCTTCTACCTCAACAAGGGCCTCACAGCCGTCTGCGACGGCTCGCTGCGCAACCCGATGGAATGGAAGGACTGCTGGGAGACGAAGTTCGCCGAGACGGGTGACGAGTCGTACCTCAAGTCCATGCTGCCCCTCCAGCGCATGGCGGCCCTGTTCGAGGGCGCGCAGGACCTTGCCCCCGACCGGCTCATCCAACTCAAGCCGCGCGTCTGGCAACTCACCGGGCAGGACAAGGTGATCTTCGGCACCGAGGGCGCCGTCGTCGCCACGGCCCTCCCCAAGGGCGAGCAAGCGCCGCCGTGGGACCCGGCGAAGGTGAAGCCTAAGCCACTGACCTACCGCGACGTCTTCTGCCTCCTGCCCTTCCAGATCGACGAGTCGACCCTTGCCATCGGCGCGTACATCCAGAGCCGCAACATGCTCGAGGACATCCCCGACGCCGGCCGCTACGAGATCACCTTCCCCGGCCTCCAGGCCGACCCGCGCAACGCCCGCGTCTACGACCCCCTCGAAGACCGCGACGTGCCGGCGGAGATCGCCACCAAGGCCGGCACGCTGAGCGTGACGCTGGCGCTGACCGACTACCCGGTGTGGATCATCCTGGGGAACGTCGATGGCCCCCGCGGCGGCGGCCCCGTCACCGCGACGTCGGGGAGCCCGCCGTATCCGTAGAGGGGAACCGCGGAGGCTGCGTGTCGCGGAAGTGGTCGCGGACGGCAACCAAGTCCGCCGGGCGATAGGCGAGGTCGTCGAAGCGGCGCATGAGGTCGCGGGCGACGCGGACCCGAAGGTCCGGGCCTGTCAGGTCCCTACCGTCCGACCCCCGCAGCTGGAAGAAGCGTTCGTGGAGCACGGCGCCGATCAGGTTGCTGCCCTCCATCCTCTGCAGCCACTGTCCTGCACCGAACTCAAGCTGACCATCACCCCTCCCCCCAAGCAGCAGCGCCACGCCCGCATCGAAGCGCTCAGTCAACGCCTGCGGCGCAAGGACGGCTGCCCTGTCCGGGGCCATGCGTTCGTACTGCCGCCCTGTCAGAAGGCTATCGCGTGCGGCGGCAACCGTGCTGAAGTCGGCCTCCCCGAGCCCGAACTCCCGCACGTCCCACCACCTCCACTCCTCCCGTAGCGCCTTCAGCACCAGGTTCGCCGCGTCGAGGAACACCCGCCGCCGGGCTTCCCTGAGCAGCGCATTGCGTATGTCTTCAGCCGTGCGGCCTTGGCGCAGGAACCCGCCCGGCTGCGCCAGGAACTCAGGCTCGAGGAGGTAGTTCTCGAACTCGTGCCGACGCCAGTAGAGGTGAGTGCGTCTCTCGGCGAACGGGCCTCCGGCCCACGTTCGCTCCGTCTCGTCGTCACCGCGATGGTCGCGGTCCATGACAGCATAGCACTCGGCGCTCCCGAACCCGGGAACCACGCCCATGCGCGCGAACGCCTTGGCCGCCGCAATCACGTTGTCGCAACCGCCGGCCGCTCGCACCTTCACGTCGAATGGGCCAAGGAGCATCCTCAGGGCTACGGCATCGAGGGCGTCGTCAGTCTCTCCCTCGACAAACAGGAAGCGGTCGCCTGCGCCGAACGTTCGCTCCGGAGACGTGGGCACGATGCGAGGCAATGCAGCACCGCCTATCGGACAAGCTCCCGCCGACGATCAGGGTCCACCGATGCCATTACCTCCGGCGAGTGCGTCGCGATGATGTACTGGTTCCACGGCGCCAACTCGAACAGCATCCGCATGATGTCGTCATGCCACGCCTGGTTCAGGTGCAGTTCGGGCTCGTCGATGAGCACGACCGACGGGCAGTCCCGCGTCGCCTCCCAGATCAGGAACAGCGTCGAGATGATCTCCTTCTGGCCGCTGGAGAGGGCGTCGAAAGGCATCGAGGGGCCGTCCCGCCCCTGGGCGACCTGCAGATCGAGGGCGTTCGCGTCCTCTGCGCCGCCCTGCAGCTTGCGACGGTAGGCGCCAGCGAACCGCACGAGGAACTCGTCGAGCCGCTCCAGCACATCTCCTGCGGTCTCAGGCGTGTCCGTGCCCTCCAGTAGATTGGCCTGCGCCAACAGCGTCTTCAGCACTCGGAACTTGAAGACGCTGAGACGCCGCGTGCGCCCAGGCCTTCGCGCGTCCATGATGTCAGCAAGCTCCAATGGTAGAGGGATGATCTTCCGGTAGCTGTGGAAGTAGAGCACAGGGGGCGCGACCACCGGGTTCTCGTCGTTGCCCACCATCGCCTCCACAACGGGCACGATGTCGTAGGTAGAGAGGAATGGGGCCCGTTCGTGCCAGGCTGCCGGGACCGACCCGGATGTCACGGTGTCGCTGAACACTACCGCGTCGAGATGACACTCATCGCCATCGACCATTGCTGTGACATGTAGGCGGGCAGTGTGCGCGCCTGCGTTCACGAGAAGCGCGACCGCCTTTTCACGAACCGCCGGTCGGAAGTCGTGCTGTGCCAGCAGACCCAAGCATATCCCTTCCAGCAGCGACGTCTTTCCTAGCCCGTTGCTGCTGCCGATGACGATGACGTCGGGGTCATCGAGCGCCAGCGGAGGAGGAATCTCGAAGGTGAAGGGCTCTTTGAAGGCTTTGAAGCCTTCGAGGGTGACCTTGGAGACGCGGATGCGAGGGCGCGAGGGTTTGGTCTCGGTCTGGACCGCCTGAGGTTGGGTTTCCATGGCGCGCTCCGCCCGTTGGGTGCGGCTCGGGCAAGGGTTACTACGCCGGAGGGGGCGTTGGGGTGCCCCGCTACTCCTACCTTCGACGCGAGAGGGCAGTGCCCTTCCGGGAAGGAAGACGGCTTACACGGGCGGGCCGCCCGTGCCACCGGAAGGGCGTACACGCGCGGGCCGCGCGTGCCACCGAAGGGGTCGCCATGCACTTCCCAGACCGACGCGTCGAGTTCGAGGGTGAATGCCGCTGCGGGCGGAGGGGGAGGCTGCATCACCTGTCGGAGATCGGCGGGCCGTTGTGTGAGGCGTGCTTCCCCGAGTCGATGCGGCGGCGAGTGGCGCGGGACATTCGTACGTACCGGATGATTCCCAAGGGCTGGAAAGCCGCTGTCGCGCTGAGCGGGGGGAAGGACAGCGGGTCGCTGCTGCACATCCTGCAGATGCTCAGTCGCGGGCGGATGAACTTCCGCGTGGCGGCCTTGCACGTCAACACGGAGCTGGGCGAGTACTCCGAGCGGAGCCAGCAAGTCTGTGAGGAGCTGGCGGCCAGCCTCGGGGTCGAGCTGGTCGTCGCGCGGATCGGCGAGTGGGGTGTGCGGGTGCAGCAGACCGGGCGCTTCCCCACGTGCTCGGTGTGCGGAGGCCTTCGGCGGCCGATCATGGCCATCCTGACGCGGCGGCTCGGGGCGGATGTGCTCGTGACCGGGCACACGCTCGACGACCAGTTGGTCTATGCGCTCAAGGATCTGCTGTCGGGGAAGGCCAATCCGCCCCGGCCCGTGACCCCACAGGGCCCGGTCTTCACGCAGAAGGCGAAGCCGCTGTTCCATCTGCCGGATCGCGCGCCGGCGATCTACGCGCGGCTGGTCGGCATCCCGGTGGTGGAGCAGGCCTGCCCGCTCTTCATCCCGGACACGCACCGGTTCAAGGACGTGTTCGAAGCCCTCGAGAGCCTGGCGCCGATGGCGAAGAAGCAGCTCATCCGCTCGCTGAGCCGGGGTCTGCGGAGGCCGCCCTTGCCCGACCGGCCGTGGCGCCTGTGCCCCGAGTGCGGCGAGCCCACCTACTACAACCCGTGCCCGCTGTGCCGCCTGCGTGGGTGGCAGACGGGACAAGGGATGACGGCGGGCGAACTCGGCCCGCTGTCCGACTGACGTTCTGTTGGTTGTGCGGGCCCTTGGGGTACGAAACCGCGGGCCGGATGCTTCGCATTCGGCCCCTCCAACAGACAATACAAAGACCCTGACCTGCCCGCCGGGTGCTCTTCACGCACGTCCGGGGATGTGCTATACTCCTCGCGCGGAGAGAGCGTCGCAGATACTCCGCTCTGTCCCCGGGGAGGAAGAGGGAAGTCGTGGACGACGGCCCAAGTATGCTGGGGCTCGTCGGCCTGGTTGTACTGCTGGCCGCGCAAGCCCTGTTCTCGGCCTCCGAGATCGGTTTCCTCGCCATATCGCCGGCCCGCGCGCGGCACATGCGCGACGCGGGTTCCCGCACGGCCGGCCTCATCATCCTCCTCAAGCGCTACCGCCCCTTCGCCCTGGCCGCCCTGCTGCTAGGCATCACCGGAGCGGTCTACGAGTCCGAGCACCTCGCCGCGGTGGTGACCATCCGCGCCCTGGGCCCGGAGTGGGGGCCGCGGTACGGGCCGGCGTTGTCCATTGTTTGGCTCACCATTGTGGTTCTGGTCTTCGCCGAGGTCACGCCCATCTCATGGGCGGCGCGCAACCCCGTCAAGGCGGCCAAGATGGGGGCGTGGCCCATCGCCGTCCTCGCGACCGTCGCCTTCCCCGTCACGCTGGTGCTGACGGCCTTCTCGCTGCTCGTGCAGCGGATGCTCTCGCGCATGGGCGGGGCCGCTCCGGCCTACACGGAAGACGAACTGAAGACGATGATCGGCGCGATCGCCGAGCGCGGCGAGTACGCTCCGGCCGACGAGCGCCTGCTCAAGGGGATCCTGAACTTCGGCGACCAGACCGCGGGCCAGGTCCTGCGGCCGCGGCCCGAGATGGTCTGCGTGGGCGCCGAGGTGAACCTGGGCGAGGCCCTGGACCTCATGCTGGAATCGCGCCACTCGCGGCTGCCCGTCATCGGCGAGGACCGCGACGACATCGTGGGGGTGCTCTACGCCAAGGACCTGCTGCCGTACATCCGCCGCGGCGAGACCGCGAGGCCCTGCCGCCTCGTAGCACGGCCCGCGCTCTTCGTCCCGGAGAGCCTCCCGATCGACCGGCTGCTGCGGCAACTGCAGGAGGGGCGGAGAGTCCTGGCCATCGTCCAGGACGAGTACGGTGGCACCGCCGGGCTAGTGACCGTGGAGGACATCCTGGAGGAGATCGTCGGCCCCATCCGCGACGAGTACGACCTCGAGGAGCCCGAGGTCAAGGTGCTCGGCGAGTCGGTCTGGAGCTTCGCGGCGAGCGTGAACCTCCACGAGGTCGGCAACTACGTGGTCAGCGAGTTGCCCGAAGACGAATACGACACCTTGGCGGGCCTACTGCTGGACGTCGCCAAGCGAATACCCGACGAAGGTGCGACGTTCACCTTCGGCCGGATCGAGCTGCTCGTGGAACGCATGGACGGCTCCCGCATCGACCGCATCCGCGTCACCGAGCGCGAGGCGAACGGCAACGCGGACGGCGGCGCGCCGCGCGCCGGCAGCGGGGACCGGTCGGCGTCCCGGAGGGACTGAACGTTGGGCGATCCGTACTCCGCCGCACTGCTGACGGGTGTCGCGGTCCTGCTTGCAGCGAGCTTCTTCTGCTCATGCTCGGAGGCCGCCTTAGTGGCCGTCAGCCGTGTCCGGCTCACCCGCCTCGCCGAGGAGGGCGACCGTCGCGCCATAGCCGCGTTAGCGCTCACAGCCTCGCCGACGTTCATCAGTGCGCTGATCGTCAGCAACAACCTCATCAACATCACGATCTCCTGCCTGGTGACCCTGCTGGTGCTCCACGCCAACCACGACACCGCGGGTGACCACGCTGTCCGCATGATCGGGCTCGCCGTCGTCCTGTTGTTCGGCGAGATCACCCCCAAGAACGTGGGAGCTGCGTACCCGGCCAAGATCTCCTGTTGGGTGGTGGGGCCGGTCAGGGCTCTGACCTGGCTGCTGTCCCCCATTGTCACCGCAGCGACGGCCGCCGGAGGGGCGTTGCTGCGGGGGGCCGGAGTGCGGGAATCCCACGGGGGACACTTCATTACCAAGGACGACCTTCGCGCGGCGGTGGACATGGGCGAGGAGGAGGAGGTCCTGGAACCCGATGAGGGCGAGATGTTCGACACCGCTCTCGCGATGGCGGAGACCTCCGTCCGGCGCATCATGGTGCCGCGCGTTGATGTGGTCGCGTTGGACGCCTCCGCGACGCTGGATGAGGCCCTCGCCTCTGTCCAGGACTCCGGCTTCTCGCGCATACCGGTCTACGAGGGCCACATCGACCGCGTCGTCGGCGTTCTCTACGCAACCGAGCTTCTGCGCGCTTTGCGGTCCGGCGACGGCGAGGGCAAGACGGCCCAGGACCTGATGCGGGAGGCGATCCTCATCGCCGAGACGACTCCGGTGGACGAGGTCCTGGGACAGATGCGCGAGAGGCAGGTGCACTTCGCGGTCATCATCGGCGACCAGGGGGGCACCGAGGGTATCGTGACGATCGAGGACATCCTGGAGGAGCTGGTCGGCGAGATCGAGGATGAGCATGACGTTCCCGGCGAGGAGATTCAGCGGCTGAGCGCGAATGAAGCACTGGTGGACCCCAAGGCGCGCATCGAGGAGGTCAACGAGGCGCTCGGCGTCACCGTGCCCGGGGACCAGCACGAGACGATTGCGGGGTACGTTGCGGGGCAGATCGGTCGCATTCCCGACGCCGGCGAGACCATCCGCCTCGATGACCTGGAGATTACCGTTCAGGGCGACCGCGAGGCTCCGCGCCTCCGCGTCCGTCGTCTGACGGACCCTAGCGACTGTGAGGGTGGTGACGGCTAGCGTGGCACGAATCGGTAAGACCCCTAAGCGCAAGAAGACCGTCCTGGAGACCAAGGACTACCAGTACCCCGGTGAGAGGATGACCTACCTCCAGGCCATGGGGGGCATCTGGGTCTTCTTCCTCATCCTGGCGGGCTACTTCGCCCACTCGACCTTCATCAACGGTCGGTCGAGCATGTTCTACAAGAGCAGTCACGTCGGCTACGAGCTGATCGTGATCGCGATCCTGTACCCTGTGCTCACGATCGTCGGGCTGAACTACATGTCATCCCGGCCGCGCAAGATGGAGCTGAAGAGGGCCGGGCCGCGCGCGAGGGTCTCGCCGAGCAACCAGCCCCAGCTCCACAAGCTGGTGAAGGACGCCTCGGCGCTCCTGTGCATGAAGCAGCCGGAGCTGTACCTGATCGCCGATGAGGTGCCCTTCCTCTACGCGGTGCCCGGCCGCCAGGGCTCGATCATCATGAGCAACAAGTGCATCGAGGTGCTGCACCCCGAGGAACTCGCGGCGGCCGTCAGCAAACAGCTCGGTCACCTGAAGACGGGCCACGTCTCGGCGGACCTCGCGATCACGGCCATCCGGAGCCTCCACCCGCTGCTGCAGATCGTCTTCCTGCCCGCCATGCTGATGAGCCTCCTGATGCGCGGTTGGCAGGACACCATCGACTACACGGGAGACCGCTGCTCGCTGCTGGTGACCCGCCGTCTGCAGACGTGCACCTCCGCGATGGTGAAGTTGGCCGCCGCCACCGCGAGCGTGACCCAGGTCGGCGGGAAGCGTGATCGACGGCGTGCCGAGAAGAAGAAGGCTCGCGTGGGCGATGCCATGACCGACCGCGAGGTGGCGGCGGAGGAAGCCGGCGGCGCCTTGGCCAAGATCGGCCCGGACGAGTTAGATGCCTACCTCGCCGGCGGCGGCGAGCTGGGCGAGGACCCGGTTCAGGTTGAGCGCGCCTTCAACATCTCCCGCTTCATCGACCAGCAGCGCAACCTCAAAGACCGTATCCGCAACCTCGGCGAATGGGCCGACACCGAGGCCTGCGAGGAGGCCCTGGCCAAGGTCGATGAGATCAGGACTACGCTGAAGTCGACGTAGCGAGGACAGCCGCGCATCACCGTGACACTCACACCGGACCCCACGCTCGACATCTACCTGGGTGACAACCTTCAGGTTGCCAAGGGCTTCGCGAGCGAGTCCTTCGATCTCATCTACATCGACCCGCCTTTCAACACCGGCAAGGCGCAGGCCCGTCAGCACTTGCGCACCGTCCGCGATCCCGATGGGGACCGCACCGGTTTCAAGGGCAGGCGCTACCGCACGGTTCGCATCGCCCATCGGTCCTTTGCGGACGACTTCGATGACTTCACCGAGTTCATTGAGCCTCGGCTTGAGGAGGCTTACCGGCTCCTGAAGCGTGATGGTAGCTTCTTCCTCCACCTCGACTACCGTGAGGTCCACTACTGCAAGGTGCTCCTCGACGCGATCTTCGGGCGCGACTCGTTCGTGAACGAGATCATCTGGGCCTACGACTACGGTGCGCGCAGCAAGACCCGGTGGCCCGCGAAGCACGACAACATCCTCTGGTACGCCAAGGACCCCGAGAGCTACACGTTCCGCTACGACGAGATGGACCGCATCCCGTACCTTGCGCCCGGGCTCGTAACCGTCGAGAAGGCGGCTCGGGGGAAGACGCCCACGGACGTGTGGTGGCACACGATCGTCAGCCCAACCGGCAAGGAGAAGACGGGGTACCCCACCCAGAAGCCCCTCGGCATCCTCAACCGCATCATCCGCGTGCACTCCAACCCGGGAGACCGTGTGCTCGACCTCTTCGCCGGCAGCGGCACCACGGGCGAAGCCGCGATCCGCAATCGCCGCAGCGCCGTCCTCATCGACTGCAGCGAAGAGGCGATAGAGATCATGGCTGCCCGCCTCGCCTTCGCGCACCCAACGTTCCACGGGTACACGCCGGCACCCCAACCCGATCTCCAGCCGGCGCTGTTCTAGGGAGCCACGACATGGCGCGTGTCCAGATACGCGATCCCGACGTAAGGTTGCTGGCTGCCATTGCGTCGAGCCTCGAGGATGACTACACCGGCGCTGACGAGGGCTGGAAGGACTCGCCGTTCGCGTGGATCAGGACCCGCCCCTCGCGCCAGGTCGGGAAGATCGGGGAGCAACTGGTCGCCGGGTGGCTCGCCGCCCGAGGGTTCAACGTGGAGAGGGGGCCCGACGCCGACTGCGACCGGCTGACCGAGGGGAAGCGCGTCGAGGTGAAGTTCAGCACGCTGTGGAGGAGCGGGTCCTACAAGTTCCAGCAACTCCGCGACCAGGACTACGAGTTCGCTCTCTGCCTGGGAGTGAGCCCCTTCGATGCGCACTGCTGGGTGCTGCCGAAGGCCGAAGTACTGCGTCAGTGGCGCGAGATCGGGAACCTTCGCTCTCAACATAGAGGGGTGAGGGGCGCC
>Ga0194111_10005531_pt1 | contig 14505 bp, 14 predicted proteins | sample TA2KigC300mmetaG_FD_146194 | JGI IMG/M metagenome (GOLD analysis project Ga0194111, IMG submission 146194) | Freshwater microbial communities from Lake Tanganyika, Tanzania - TA2015033 Kigoma Deep Cast 300m | ecosystem: Environmental > Aquatic > Freshwater > Lake | place: Tanzania: Lake... | reverse complement strand
TCGTTCTAACTGACGATAAAATTTTCTTATACCTGCCGTCAGGATTCTCGATTTCCAACCCATGGTTGCCGACATAAATAATGCCTGAGACTCCTACTTTTTCCCTTAAATCTTTTAGGGATCGCCCGCTGATGATAGCCAGGTAGACCATAGGAAGATCACGTAATTTTTCTAAATGTCCCTTTACTTCGGACAGACAAAGAGCCAGATCAGGTCGGGACACAATTGGAGTGAGGGTTCCGTCATAGTCCAGAAAAAGAAAAAGATTCTGGGCCTGCTCAATTTTGGCTTGAATATTTTTCCAATCTTCGAAAAGATGTTTCACAGTCTACTCCACCCTCTCCCCAAGGAGACTGTGTCGTAAGTCCATTCATGGTTCGACAGGCCTGTTCTGAGCGAACCGTTCATCCTTCGAGAGCCTCAGGATGAACGGTAAGTTGAAGGGCTCACCACGAATGAACCACGGGCATTAAAAATCAATTACTTAACCGTTTGGCATTTGAAATTTGGAATTTTTAATTATTCTCCCTTTTCAATCTCCATGAAGATCTTCCCATGGTGAAAGATTCGCACCCCAGCTGTCTCTTCAGAAACGACGATGGCCAGGGCATCAGTCAGACTGGTGATCCCTGCTGCAGCCCGGTGACGACTCCCAAGACCTAATGGAATTTCGATATTCTCTCCTGAGGCATCGAGGTGGCGACCTGCTGCCAAGATGACGCCATCTTCCCGGAAGAGGAAGGCTCCATCAATGGAAGAAAATTCTTTAACAGTCTCTTTTAACCGAGGGTCCAGGATGTTTCGTTCTTCTTCCGGATACCCTTGAAAGGGGTTGATCACCATAGGGTGTGAGAATTTAAGAACATCTTCATGTTTCCCGATCACGAAGATGGTTCCAACCGGTTTTCTTCCCTCCTTCCCTTCTATAGAGATCTCTAAAGCAAGGTTTAAAAGAATTTCGAAGACTTCAGGCCTTGCGATCTCTGAGATCACTGGGAGGTCAGTAGAGGAGATGATCTCAAACTCCTTTCCAAATTCGAGGATGAGGAGATTATCGAGGGCTTTAGATTGAGGGATGCCTGAGAGGCAGACCCATTTATCCCCCTTTTTTACCAGACCTTTGGAAAGGGCTTGGATGATTGCCATCTTGATCTGGTTAATCCGACCCAAAGGGACGTCAGGAATTTGGAGCACCTTCTTGAAAATTGAACTTGCTTCTTGGAAGGTAACTTGGTTCTTAATAGCTAAGATCAGTTCGATTCCCTTTTCTTGACCTATTTTAGCCAGGGCATCGTAGTCTTCGAACATATCTGCGTAAAGCAATACCCCCTTTGAGTGAGTCTTCTTCGCAATGGAACAAGCTGTCTCTACCATCATCCGGTTCTGCTGTTTCACTATTTCCTCCCTGCCATTAATGACTTTATTTTCATTTTATTTTATTATACAAATAATTAGGTAAAAGTCCAAATTTCAAAATCCCTGCCTGCGGCAGGCAGGCAAATGCCAAATGGATGGCAAAAGCTAAAACGTTTTTGAAATTGGATTCCTACATGTTTAAATTTAAGAATTTTCTTCTAACATTTTGCCCCCTCACCCCCTCCGTTCGGCTGAGCTCACGACGAAGCCCTCTCCCCCGTTGGGGAGAGGGAGGGGGTGAGGGGAAATTTTAAATATTTTTAGCTATATTTTATTTGGCATTTGAAATTTGTCATTTGACATTTTTTTTCGAGGGAGATATGGGATTTCGATGTGGGATTGTAGGTCTTCCAAATGTCGGAAAGTCCACGATATTTAATGCCCTCACTGCAGCTGGCGCAGAAGTAGCCACCTATCGATTCTGTACCATCGAACCCAATGTAGGCATTGTTCCGGTTCCAGATAAAAGACTGGAAAGTATTGCAAAGTTGATCCAACCCCAAAAGGTGATCCACACCACGCTCGAATTCTTCGACATTGCAGGATTGGTCAAAGGAGCCAGCAAAGGGGAGGGGCTGGGGAACCAATTTTTGGATCACATTCGGAACGTCGATGCGATCGCTCACACCGTTCGATGTTTTGATAATAAAAACGTTGCCCATGACTTCGGTTCGCTTGATCCTGTGAGGGATATTGAAGTCGTTAATACGGAATTAATTTTAGCTGATATTCAGACATTAGAAAAGAGAATGGCAAAAGTGGAGAAACTCCATCGGGTGGGAGCAAAGGATGCTGCTTTGGAAATGGAGATCTATCAAGAAACCCGACGGACTCTTAACCGAGGTTATATAGCAGGAAAACTCCAATTTACAGGTGAGCGAAAAGCGATCATTTCAGACCTCCATCTTTTAACTGCGAAGCCTATTTTTTATGTGGCCAATATCGATCAGGCAGAGTTAAGAGGGGAGGGACCTTGTTTAAAGGCGATGATGGAGTGGGCACAAAAGGAAGGAAGTAAGGTGGTCATCATCTGTGGTGATCTGGAAGCCGAACTTTCAGAGTTGAAGGAGGAAGAAAGGGAGGAGTTCAGGAAAGAGCTGGGTTTAGAAGGTTCAAGCTTAGAGCGATTAATAAGGGTAGGATATGAGCTCTTGGAGCTTGTTACCTTCTATACAACGGTCAGTTCCGAACTGAGGGCATGGACGGTTATAAAATGGACACCGGCGCCAAAAGCTGCAGGAAAGATTCACACCGATATGGAGAGGGGATTTATTCGTGCGGAAGTAGTATCCTTTAATGATTTTATGGCCTGTGGTTCGGAACATGCGGCCAAGGAGAAGGGACTGCTTAGATCGGAAGGAAAGGATTATATTATTCAGGATGGGGATATCGTCCACTTCCGTTTTCATGTATAATTTGTAAATAACCAATGACCAAGCACCAATCATCAAACAATACCAAATATTCAAATTCCAACAGCCAAACATCGTTTCGTGATTGGGATATTGGATTCCTACATGGTTAAATTTGAGAATTTTCTTCTAACATTTTTTGTACCCCTCACCCCCTCCGTTCGGCTGAGCGTTCGACTGAGCTCACGCCGAAGTCTCACGACGAAGCCCTCTCCCCTGTTGGGGAGAGGGGAAGGGTGAGGGGAAATTTCAAATATTTTTGGCTAGAATTTTATAAACAACTTTTATATTTCCAGAGGTGAATAATATATTGAAAAGGTTGAAATACCTCTTCCATATGATCCCTGTTCTCTGGTCTCTCATCAAAGATCTGATTTTTGAAGAGATCTCCTTAGGAGAGATCAGGATGAACTACCTTTTTGGGAGAGCCAATGCCTATGATGGAGCCAATCTATTAGAAAGTTCGATAAAGGTCTACGAAGAAATATTGAAGAAGGACCCGCAGAGCATTCCTGTTTTTTTAAACATGGGAGGACTCTATTTTCGCAGGGGGATGTTTGAGAAGGCCATCCATTATTATGAAAAGGTGACCCATTTAAATCCAAAACACTATCAAGGACACTATTGGTTAGCCATGTGTTATTGGCGATTACAACGATATTATGCAGCGATCAACACCTTAGAGGAGGTCATTGAATTTTTACCAACCTTTAAAGATGCCCTCAACCTGATGGGCGAATGCTATGAACGGATTGGGGAAGGGGCGAAAGCAGAACATTACTACCTCAAAGCCATCAATGCAGATCCCACCGGAATCATCATTCACAGGGGGATTTTAGATCAATGGGCTCAAGATAAAAAAAGGGAGGAGAGAATAAAACATTAACCTTTTCCCTCCTCTGGCTTTTTCTTTGCAGCAGCAAATTTCTCTTCATCCATGACCCGAGGGGAGATGCCTCGGAACCCACCAAGGTTTGTATCAGGGGGGAGGAGAATCCAGGCAATTCCAAGTTCTTTATCAACCTTGATCACCTCGTCTCCGGGTTGCAGCTTTTTCATATTAACGAATTATACGAATGATAACGAATTGAACGAATAATTGATATTCGCTACCATTAGCAATATTTGCTATTAAATTTCAAGGACTCAGATGATCTGGGTGGTTAGGCAATTCATCACACATCAAACATTGGAGGTGGAAGGGGAGAATGACCGCATTCTTCCCTCCTCCCGGAGGGAAGAATGAAGGCATACCTGCCCTTTAACATGTTAGGTTCAGGGCAGGTATGCAGTCTTGAGGGGAATATTAATAGCGGATTTAACTTCCTCTCAAAATCCCTCTTTCGTTCTTGGTTTCTTCTTATCCGATCTTATGTCTTCTCGGAAGCAGTCGCCTCTTCCTTCTTGATCTCCAATTTTGATTTGATCTCGCTGATGAAATAGACAAGGGCACCGACACCAATCAAGATCAGCAGGATGGGGACAACCGCCATCAACCCTTTGATAAACATCGACCACCAAGTGACCAGAAGGATGAGTCCCACAATGATGACCACAATCCCGACAATAATTCCCAATATATTCGACACCACGATCACCCCCTTCAAGGAATTATATTGACAATGAGAAAATTAACAAATGATTCAGAGGAAGTCAAGGTCTATTTCCTATGGTATTTTTATATTGAAATTGGGACAAAACCTTGATAAATTTTGATTATTCTTTTTGGATGAATGGAGATAGGAGGGAGTTAGATGTCTATTCATATGAAAGGAAAGTCCATAGCCAGTCTCGGAGATCTGACGAGGGAGGAGATTGAACAGATCCTGAAAACTTCAGAATTACTGAAGCTTCAACTCCTTCGGGCTCAGGATCACCCTTTATTAAAGGGAAAGACATTGGCCATGATCTTTGAAAAACCTTCCACACGAACTCGTGTTTCATTCGAAGTGGGCATGTGGCAACTCGGAGGCTATGCGCTCTATTTGAGTGCCAGTGACCTTCAGTTGGGTCGTGGGGAGACCATTTCTGACACGGCTCAGGTGCTTTCTCGTTATGTTGACGGAATTATGGCGAGAGTCTTTGCCCATCAAACCATCCTTGATTTGGTCAAATATTCGAGAGTCCCGGTGATCAACGGCCTTTCAGACTTCACCCATCCCTGTCAAGGACTATCAGATCTTTTCACCATTTATGAGAAGAAGGGCCGGCTTTCAGGATTGAAGCTCACCTATGTGGGCGACGGGAATAATGTCGCCCATTCACTTCTTTATGGATGTTCAAAAGTTGGCATAAGTATTACCCTTGCCTGCCCGAAAGGATATGAACCTGATCCAGAGGTGGTATCTCATGCAAAGAGAGAAGCAAGAAGAAATGGTTGTGAGGTGAAAGTGACCGACGATCCAAAAGAGGCTGTCAAGGGTGCTGATATCATCTATACTGATGTTTGGGCAAGTATGGGCAAAGAGAAAGAGCATGATGAACGAATGAAGATATTTAAACCCTATCAAGTGAATAAAAATTTAACTAAGGGAGCCAAAGGGGATTATCTCTTCATGCACTGCCTTCCAGCCCATCGGGGGGAAGAGGTGACCGATGAGGTCGCTGATTCAAGAAATAGTGTCATCTTCGATCAGGCGGAAAATAGACTCCACACACAAAAAGCCATTATGTCATTGATTATGTGAATGTTAGTTGACAGCTCGGAGTTAAGAGTTTGGAGTAAGATCTCAAAAAACTAAAGACTTTGAATAACTCCGAACTCATTTATAGAAAGGGAGGAAATAATGTCGGACCTTAAAGGCAAGGATATTCTCCACGGGAATCAGTTTTCTAAGAAAGACATCGATGCGATTATTAAGACCACGGCAAATTTTGAAAAGGCACTTAAGGGAAAGGATTCGTTAACGCTATTAAAAGGAAAGATCTTAGCGACCCTTTTCTTTGAGCCGAGCACCCGAACTCGACTCTCTTTTGAAACGGCCATGCACCGCCTGGGTGGAGGGGTTGTGAGCATGGCCTCCGGAGAGAGTTCCTCAGCGGCAAAAGGCGAGACGGTTGCGGATACAGCCCGTACGGTCTCTCAATATGCGGATGTAATCGTGATCCGCCATCCACGCATCGGGTCGGCCAAAGAGGCAGCAGATTCAGCTCCGATACCTGTGATCAATGCAGGAGATGGGGCAGGCCAACACCCCACACAAGCACTCCTTGATATTTATACCATTTATAAGGAACGAGGCTCTCTCAAAAATCTAACGGTTTCTATGGTGGGGGATTTAAAATATGGACGGACCGTCCATGCCTTAGTCGAGCTTTTATCACTTTTTCAAGCACGACTTTATTTCGTTTCTCCAGGGCTTCTCCGAATGCCAGAAGAGATTACGTCTCATTTAAAAGAGAAGGGAATTGAAATTGTAGAAACAGAGGATATAGGGGAAGCAGCTAAGGCAAGCGATCTCATTTACATGACTCGAATCCAGAAAGAGCGTTTCACAGACCTCTCCGAATATGAAAAGACCAAAGGTCGTTACATCATCGATGGGGAGTTTCTCAGAAGACTCAAAAAGGAGATTACCATTCTCCACCCCCTTCCCAGGGTAGATGAGATCAGCACTGAGGTAGATGGTTATCCAGGGGCCGCTTATTTCAGGCAGGTGAGAAACGGCGTCTTTGTCCGGATGGCCCTGCTCGCCATGGTCTTAGGAAAGCGTTGAAAATAACTTGACATTAATAGTAAATTTGTATAGAAAAGTCATCATATGATCTTAGGGCTCGAAGAGATTGAAAAAAGGGTTTGGGAAGAGGAGAAACTCTTCCTCATGAAACAGGTCGGGGTTCTGCTGATAAAGAATGATGCGATCAAATTTGGAGACTATATATTAACGTCCGGTAAGAGGAGCCCTTACTATATCGATCTGAGGCTGACCATTTCGAGTCCGATCACCATGGACTGGATTGCCAATGCGTTGACAAGAATTATCGTCAATGAGATCGGTAAGGAAAAAATCGATAGTGTATTGGGAGTTCCTACCGCAGGGGTTCCATTTGCCACTGTGGTCAGTCAGAAGTTGGGCCTTCCATTGATTTATTATCGACAAGCTCGCAAAGAACATGGAGTGAGAAAGAAGATTGAAGGAATTCTGGGACGGAATGATCGGGTTCTCATCGTCGATGACCTCATCACCACCGGTGAGAGTGTGATTGAAGCAGCAGAGGTGGTCAGAGACCAGGGAGGTGTGGTCAATGAATTGGTTGTTCTATTGGATCGTGAACAAGGGGGAAAGGAGAAGCTCCGGTCATTTCGGATTGAACCTCATATCCTGTTTAATATATCCGATGTAATGGCGTGGCTGAATAAAGTAGGACTGATTGAGGATAAGATTTACGAAACAGTTCAAAAATATATTGAAGAAGAAAACCAGGCACTTAAAATTTCTCCAACCTAATCATTCGAATCATCTCTCAAGAAATATCGGTTGAGTCGAAGTAAATATCTAATCCTACACCATTTCCTTTTGGAATGAGATGGGATAATCACCTGTGAAGCAGGCGTAACAAAAGTTTTCCTCTTCACCTTCTACACATTTTTTCAGACCTTCTAAACTTAAATAATATAGGGAGCTTGCGTTGATAAACTTCTGAATCTCCCTCACTTTATGGGAAGAGGCGATCAACTCCGATTTTTTGGGTGTATCGATACCGAAGTAACAGGGATGAGTAATAGGGGGAGAACTGATTCTTACATGAACCTCTTTTACCCCTGCATTTCGAAACATCCTATTAATCTTTCGGTTGGTGGTTGCCCGGACGATAGAATCATCCACTGTGACGATCCGTTTCCCTTTTAGTAATTCTTTCACAGGATTGAGTTTAATCTTAACGCCAAAGTGGCGAATCTGTTGTTCAGGCTCAATGAAGGTCCGCCCTACATAATGATTTCGTATCATACCCAGTTCTAAAGGAATCTTCGATTCAAAGGCATAGCCCAATGTAGCAGGAAATCCAGAATCTGGAATGGGAACGATCATATCCACCTCTGCTGGCGCTTCTTTGGCAAGTTGAACTCCAAATGATTTTCTAACTCCATAGACATTTCGGTTGAAAATAAAACTGTCTGGGCGGGCAAAGTAGATGAATTCAAAGATACATTGATGATATAGTTTTTGAGGAAAAGGTTTAAGCGATTTCATCCCATCTCCATTGATGAGAAGAATTTCCCCTGGTTCGATTTCTCTTAGAAATTTTGCACCGATCAGGTCAAAAGCACAGGTCTCTGAGGCGATCACGAATGCATCCTTGAGGTGACCGAGAACCAAGGGCCTAAAACCGAAGGGATCTCTGGCTGCCACCATCTCCTTCTCAGTCAAAAAGAGCAGGCAGTAAGCCCCTTCGACCTGTTTAAGGGCTTGAATGGTCCTCTCGACAAAGGTTTTTTCTTTTGATCGGGCGATGAGATGGACGATTACTTCAGTATCCATATTCGATTGGAAGATCGAACCATTCGACTCCAGTTCGCTCCGGATGAGGAAGGCATTGGTCAGATTGCCGTTGTGGGCAATGGCCACCCCTCCTTTTGCGTAATCAATAACAAAAGGCTGAGCGTTTTTTAGCTCGCTTGACCCTGCGGTGGAATAACGAACATGGCCGATGGCACTTCTTCCAGAGAGTCTTTTCAGGATATCACGAGTAAAGATCTCAGAGACCAGCCCCATCTGCCGATAATGGTAGAGTTGTTTTCCATCAGAGGAGACAATCCCTGCACTCTCCTGACCACGATGCTGAAGGGCATAGAGGCCTAAATAGGTATGATTCGATGCTTCGGGATGATTATAGATGCCAAAGATGCCACACATGGAGTTTCACCTTCCATAAAAACGCATGGAGCAAATGACATAGTTTATAGTGTGAAAATCCCAATTTCCAAATCCCTGCCTGCGCCTGCCTGCGGTAGGCAGGGCAGGCAGGCCAAATAAATTCTAACCAAAAATATTTGAAATTTCCCCTCACCCCCACCCTCTCCCCCAAGGGGAGAGGGCTTCGTCGTGAGACTTCGGCGTGAGCTCAGTCGAACGCTCAGCCGAACGGGAAGGGTGAGGGGTACACAAAATGTTAGAAGAAAATTCTCAAATTTAACCATGTAGGAATCCAATATTCAACTCAAATGACCAAAATTTTTTTAGAATTTCGGTAATTGAAGTTTATTTGGTGCTTGGAATTTGGTGCTTTAATCACTGTAGCCATTTGGATGATTTCGATGCCATTGCCAGGCAGTTTCAACGATCGTCTCAAGATCAGGGTATTTTGGAATCCATCCCAACTCTTTTTCAATTTTTTTTGAGCTAGCCACCAGTTGGGCAGGGTCACCTTGTCTTCGAGGTGACACAACAGAGGTAATCTTTCTGCCCGTAACTTTTTTCACTGTCTCGATTACCTCTTTCACAGAATATCCATTTCCATTTCCCAGGTTATAAATTCCAGAAATTCTCTCTTGTCCTAATTTTTCGAGGGCTAATATATGGGCCTGTGCAATGTCCGTCACATGAATATAGTCACGGATACAAGTACCATCAGGTGTTTCGTAGTTGTCGCCATAAATAGCAATAGAGTTTCCTTTTAATGCCGCCATAATACATATAGGAATAAGATGTGTTTCAGGACAGTGGTCTTCTCCTAATCCTCCCCCTAAATCTGCTCCTGCTGCATTGAAATACCTCAGTGATATGTAATCCAATTTTTTAGTATAATAAAAAGCCTTTAGGACCTTTTCAAAGATCCATTTTGTCTCACCGTAAGGGTTCGTTGGAACGCATGGATGTTCTTCAGTTATGGGAATCTTTTTAGGTTCTCCATAGACTGAAGCAGAGGATGAAAAAACAATTTTCCTAATGTTAAAATCTACCATAATTTCAATTAATTGTATGCTATTTTTTACGTTATTTATGAAGTATTTCAAAGGGTTTTTTATCGATTCTTCAACTAGGCAATCAGCGGCAAAATGCATTACAGCATGTATGGAATAGGATCGAAAAGTATCTCTGAGTTTCTCTAAATCAACTAAATCTCCTTGTATAAATTGAGCATCGTGAACAGCTTCTCTGTGACCAGTTTGAAGATTATCATAGACAATGGGGTGATAGCCTTTTAGGAGGAGTTCTTTAACCACATGACTGCCGATATATCCTGCCCCTCCAGTGACAAATATGAATGACATATAGACCTTTCAACATTATATAACTATAAAAATTTATAAAGGATTTACCTAACCTTGTCAATGAAGTCAAATAAAAGATTCATTGACGTAAGGGGCTTATTCTTATAAAATCTTTCAGCCAGAAGACTGCTTAAGCCTTTATAAGAATTTGGCTTGGAAAATAGAGTAAAGGAGGAGAGATATGGAACTTTTGACAGCCATTAAAGGAAGACGAAGTTGTCGGAACTTTTCATCTGAACAGATTAGTGAAGAGACTATTGAGAAGATTCTTGAGGCTGGAATTTGGGCACCATCTCCCCTAAACAGTCAGCCTTGGGAGTTTATCGTTATCACGAATCAAGGGGTTAAAGAGAAAATCTTTTACGAAGCTGAGAGGTGCAGAAAGTGGGCCCTTGAAAAGAGCGGCTGGAAATGGCTGGGACCCTATCAAGTCGACTTTCTCCAATCAGCCCCTGCCATCATCGCTGTAGTGGGAGACCCTAGGAAGACTGGAGTGGATATGTTCATGGAAGAGGGTGGGGTAGCCTATCAGGCTGCCTGTGCTGCGGCCATACAAAATATGCATCTCGCAGCCCATTCTTTGGGTCTCGGCAGCCTATGGTTCACATTATTTGATAAGAGGGCCATGAGGGAAATAATTGGTATTGATCCGAACAAAACTCCTCTGGCGCTTATTTGCCTTGGTAAGCCAGCCAGCCTCCCTCCACAGACACCAAGAAAGGATGTAAAGGAAAAGACGACTTATATACGGTGAGTTTAGTTTGGAAAGTCAGAGTTAAAGGGAAAGGCATCCCGACCAAGGAAAAGCTGATCGAGCTTGGAATCGAAGAAGGCGAATAAGATAAACCTAAATTGAGCGATTTTTCATTATTAATTACATCAAAGATACTGGATTCCTGCTTCCGCAGGAATGACGACTATCACTCATTTAATGAAAATGTCATTCCCGTGAAACTTGTCCTCGAAGTCTTTAATCGGGGAACGGGAATCCAGAAAGGTTTATTTTTAAAAATAGTATTAAGAATCGCTCAATTTAGGACAAAGTAAATAGAAAAGTTCAAAGGTTGAGAGATAAAAACTCAAAAGTTGGAACTTTTGAGAACTTAAATATGAAATGTAACACATTGACAAACGCTTCGACGAAGTGATAGATTGTGAGCCAATGATGGTAAGATCAACAAACCTTACGACAGGAGAGTGAAGATTATGATAGACGAGACGGATATGAGTACAGAAATGAAATGGTTCTATGAGGAGCGTGCCAAAGTAGTGGTAAACAATCTCCAGAAGAAGAACATAAATGCTCAATATGTTGCTACTCGGGCAGAAGCACTTTCCACTGTTCTGAAGATGATACCTGATGGGGCAAAAGTGGTCCGCGCTGACTCGATCAGTGTAGACCAGGTGGGCATTATTCCGGCGCTTAAAAAACGCGATAGAAACAAGGTTATTGACCCGTTTGAACGGGGAGCAGATGGTTCTTTAACCCCAGATTGGAAGATGTGTCGGGAAGCCTTTTCCGCCGATGTATTCCTGACCGGAACAAACGCTATTACCCTTGATGGGAAGCTTATCAACACCGATGCTATGGGAAACAGGGTGGCACCCATTATCTTCGGGGCCGGAGAAGGTTATTTTGGTAATTGGTGCGAACAAGATTGTCAAAGATGTAAATGAAGCCCTCGATCGAATTCACAATGTCTGTGCGCCAATAAACGCTAAGCGGCACGCCCTTAAGCACCACCGTCCAGAGATGGGTGAGTTACCTTGCGCGAAAACCGGCAGGTGCGTTGATTGCGGCCATGATTGGAGAATATGCCGTGCCACGGTAATTATCGATGGAGCAATCGTCCATGTAAGGGGACGGATAAATGTGGTACTTGTCGGTGAGGAATTGGGTATATAAATTCTGCCATTCGGTTCTTAATCAATGGTCTTAGGTTTCTTTAAACTCAATATCATGACCATCGCCAGAGCAATAAGAACGATGAGGCCAAGCCAAGCAGACTGATAATTTCTTAGAGTATCAAATACCCACCCAGTGAGAGTCGGACCTATGACTCCTCCAATAGATGCAAACCCTATAAGGGTTCCTAACATCGTTCCAAAGGAACCAATTCCAAAATAATCCCTTAAAATGACTCCTCTTAGGACGACACCGCCCCCGAAACCCAGAGGAAAAAAGAAAAGAAAAAGGAACACAAGCCATTTTACTTGAACATAGCAAAAAGCCAACAGACCTATAACCATAAAAAGATAGGTCATGGCCATGACGTACCTTTTCTCAAAAATATCAGCCCCCCACCCAAACCCAAACCTTCCTGCAATGCTGCAAAGTGGAATGGCTGCTACAACCAGACTGGCGGTTGGCCTTGATATTCCTGCATGACTTAGGTAAGGCATGACATGGGTGACGACCGCTGAGAGGGTCATCATCCGGATCGCTTCGGTAAGGATTAAATATATAAAAGATCTATTCTTTAGTGCAATCCTTAAACTAAATTCAACTTTCTTCGTTTGGATTTTCTGATAGGAGACAGGATCCCCAGGTAACACACCATCCGCAAGATATTCATATTGTTTTGGTTTATTGCGGATAACAAATGCTAAAGGTATCCCAAAGATCCAGAGTCCAAATCCGAGAATGATCAACGCAGTCCTCCAATAGAAAGCGTCGATAAGCCAGACGATAAGTGGGACGATCAGTCCGCTTGCACCGAATGCCGAAGACATTACACCAAATGCCTTTCCTACGTTTTTGTCAAACCAGGTAGCCACAGCAGTCAACGTGACGAGGCTCATACATCCACCTGCCCCCAGGGCTAAGATAAAAAAAGCACTGTAGAATATCAGGAGAGACTGCGTGAGGCTGAGAAGGATCAGGCCAGAACCTGTGAGGATGATTCCACCCAAAATGAGTTTTCTTGAACCAAAGCGATCGACAAGCAAACCGACAAAAGGAGAAAAGATCCCCGCCTCCAGACCTCGAAGACTGGCTGCAAAGGAAACTTTGGTATAGCTCCAGCCAAACTCTTTGACTAATGGCTCAAAAAAAGCTGTAAAGCCATAGAAGATAATACCGCTCACATAGAGACTAATGGGGAAGCTGGCGGCTACGACCCACCAACCATAAAAGATTTTCTTAGCCACAGGTTCTCTTTAATAGATTAGCGCTCAATCCTTGCCTTGATTTCCACACACTGAAGTGAACCCCGTTAGAAATTCCAGTGGAGCACTAAAACTCGCCGGAATCATTCTAAAATATAACCCCGTTGCAGAGTAGCGGGGGCATTATTTCTAACAGGGTGAAATAGCTTAAACAGCCCTTTCATCTTTAGCTACCCAAACCTCTCTTTTAAAACCCTCAATGCTTCATCTCTGGTTTTGATCTCACCCTCGAGCTGCTTCTCAAGGATGAGGTTTAGGATTTCACCCACCCGTGGTCCGGAAGGGTATCCCAGGGCCATTACATCGTGGCCATTGAGGAGGGGAGATGGATAGACAATATCTTTTTCCTTAAATAACTCCAAGACCCGAAGACAGTGGCCTTCGATGACATCATCGATCTCAGCGGATAAGATCCCTCGACTTGCCTCTTTATCAGCAAGGGTGTGCAGCACGAGCAGAGGCGTTTCATCTCCCATCTGATTGACCAACCTTTTTAGGGCTGTCTCTTTTGTCTCCTTAGATAAGTTGAGAATCCTCATATGATTCTGGATAAGGCGAAGAATTCTATTCTTCATCTGATTTGAGAATCGGAGTCTTTCCATGATCCCTTCTGCTCTTTTATAGGAGTGGGACTCGTGGTCATAGAAGTGAACTTTTCCTTTACCATTTTTTAAATAGGTATCCTGTTTTCCGAGATCATGGAAGAGCGAAGCATAATATAATGAAAGCCAGTCTTCTTGGGTGAGGGAGATATTTCTTTCCTTCAGAGCTGTCCACTTAGAGGCCCAAAATATTTTTTCAATCATGAGAAAAGTGTGGGAAAGGACATTGAGGTGATGGTGTTCGTTTTGATCAAGGTTTTCAAGACCCTTTAACTCTGGCATTAGAGTGAGGAGTAGACCTAATTCATGAAGGGATTTCATTCCAATGGCTGGAAAAGGGGAAAGGAAAATACGATCCAGTTCCATCTTGATCCGTTCCTTAGGTAATTTCGCAACGAGGACCCTTTTTAAAGAGATCTCCTCTTTTAATGCCGGATCGATTACGAAGCCTTCAAGGGTGCAAAGGTAACGGATGGCCCGTAGCATCCTCAGAGGATCCTGATCGATGGAGGAGTCGGATACAGTACGGATCACCTTATTCTCAATATCCTCAAAGGCCTCTTTAACCCAATGGAATGTTACATCGCAGAGGGAAAAGGCAATGGCGTTGATGGTGAAGTCTCTTCTCTGAAGATCTTCCTCGATGGTCTGTCCCTGGAAAAAAGTGATATCCATAGACATTTCTTTCTTTACC
>Ga0194111_10005521_pt1 | contig 14523 bp, 14 predicted proteins | sample TA2KigC300mmetaG_FD_146194 | JGI IMG/M metagenome (GOLD analysis project Ga0194111, IMG submission 146194) | Freshwater microbial communities from Lake Tanganyika, Tanzania - TA2015033 Kigoma Deep Cast 300m | ecosystem: Environmental > Aquatic > Freshwater > Lake | place: Tanzania: Lake... | reverse complement strand
GCAAGGACTACGCCGAGTTCTACCTGGCCGACGGCACCGTCAAGACGATGGAAGACAGCGTGCTGACAACAGGCAAGTGGTCGGTCGAGGGCGACCAGGTGTGCTTCGTCTACCCGAAGGAAGACAAGGCGTGCTTTGCCGTCGAGGTGGCGGGCGACGACGTCACCTTCACCGAGAAGTCCGGCACCGGCATCCGCCTGAAGATCCTCAAGGGCAACCCCAGGAATCTGTGATGGTGCGGGGGCGCCGGCGATAATCTCCAGTGGTTGCCGGCGCCTGATTGACAAAGCCACCACCGATAGGAAGACTCCCGCGTCGACAAACGCTGGTGGGGAGCGTGGCGTGACGAGGCGTTGTGCGCTTTGGTTGGTCGCCCTGGCCGCGTCGCTGTGGGCATCGGCCGCCCTGGCGCAGGGCGAAATGCGGGTCGCGCTGGTGGTGGGCAATGGCGCCTACCAGCACGCCGAGCCGCTGAGGAACCCGGTCAACGACGCGCGCGCAATGGCCAAGGCGCTGCGCGACTCTGGCTTCGAGGTGATCTTGCGCGAGAACGCGACGCGTCGCGTGATGACCGACGCGTTGCGCGAGTTCTCGGGCAAGCTGGTCCCCGGCGGCGTCGGTCTCTTTTTCTACGCCGGCCACGGCGTCCAGGTCCGCGGTCTCAACTATCTCGTGCCCATCGACGCGGCGCTGTCGGGTGAGGACGAGCTGAAGTACGAGACGATCGATGTCAACGATGTGCTCTTGCGCCTCGACGAAGCGCGCGCGCGGCTGAGCCTGGTGATTCTCGACGCCTGCCGCGACAATCCCTTCGCGCGCCGCTTTCGCTCGACGGCTCGCGGCCTGGCGCAGACCGACGCGCCGCGCGGCACGGTGATCGCCTACGCCACGGCGCCGGGCGAAAGCGCGGCCGACGGCGATGGCGAGAACGGCCTGTATACGACCGAGCTTCTGAAGGCGATGGTGGTGCCGGGACTGAAGATCGAGGAGGTCTTCAAGCGCACGCTCGACGGCGTGGCGCGAACCTCCGGCAACAAGCAGATTCCCTGGGTTAGTTCGTCGTTCCGCGGGGACTTCGTGTTCAAGGCCGCGGCGGTGGCGGCGCAACCCGCGCTGCCATCGCCGGCCGCGCCGCCATCGTCGGCCGCGCCGCCATCGTCAGCCGCGCCTCAAGACGCGGTCGAGCAGACGACCTGGGTGGCGATCGCCAATAGCGACAACCCGGCGGTATTCGAGGTGTTCCTCCAGCGCTTTCCCAACGGCGTCTACGCCGAATTCGCGCGCGCCAGGCTCGAGCAGCTGAAGGCGGCGGAGGCGCGGCGCGCGGCCGCCGGGACGGCTCGGGCGGATCCCGCCGCCGAAGAGGCCAAGCGCAAGCGCAAGGCGGATGCCGAAGACGCCAAGCGTCGTAGCGCGGCGGTCGAGGACGACAGGAAGAACCACGAGACCGTCGAAGCGGCGCTCAAGCTGGCCGACATCGACCGGAGACGGGTCCAGGCGGCGTTGACTGCGAAGGGATTCGACACCTTGGGTACCGACGGCGCCTTCGGGCCGCGCACGCGGCAGATGATCGCCAACTGGCAGCGTAGCCGCAACGAGTCGCCGAGCGGCTTCCTCACCGCGGCCCAGGCCGCGCTGTTGTCGCGCGACGGCGAGGTTGTGCTCGCCAAGCTCGAGGATGATCGCCGCAAGGCCGAGGCCGAGCGCCAGAAGGCAACGCCGCCCGCGCCACCGCCGCCACCGCCGCAGGTCGCGGCGCCGCCGGCGGCCGCACCACCGACAACGACCAGGGTGACGCTCCCGGTGACGGCCAACAGCAACTCGCAGTGTGATCGGTCGGTGAGCTATGGCATCGAAGTGTATCCCGATAGGTTCCGCATTCGCTTCAGCACCGGCTGGCAGGACTTTTCCGTCTCCAGCGACGGGTCGTTCGGCGGGGCGGCGAGCCCGAGAACGAACGTGAACCTCCAGGTGAAGGGCAATACCCGCGGTCGCTTCATAAGCGTCACGAACGTCGGCAATCTGGGGTGCACTTGGGCCGGCACCTACTGACCCGCGACCGTTGGATGAGTAGGGTGGCGAGGCGGTGGTAGCTCGCCGCCGTGCTGGCGCTCAGTTCGCCATGGCCACCGTCAAGCCGCCTTCCGCTTCGCGTTCACCAGCATCACGATCAGCGATCCGACGATCAGGATATTCAGCAGGTTGAAGGCGATGCCGCTGGCGAAAGCCGGCGCATAGTAGCCGTAGCTGTCGTGCAGCCGGCCGGCGAACCAGGCGCCGAAGGCCATGCCGATCTGCGCCGTCGACAGCGTGAGCGGGATGCGCCACGAGGCCTGCGCTGCGGAGAAGAGATCGCGCACCGCCACGGAGTAGGCCGGGATGATGCCGGAGAATCCCAGGCCGAAGGCGGCGGCGACGAAGAACAGGCCGGCCTCATCCTGGGTCAGCAGGAAGCCCGAGATACAGATCGCCTGGCAGATCGCGCCCGCCAGCACCGTGCGCAATCCGCCGATGCGGTCGGCCAGCACACCCCAGAGCTGGCGCGAGACGAATGCGGCGGCGAGCATCACCGAGAGCATGGCGGCGCCGCGACCGGCGGCGAGACCGATGTCGCTGCAGAAGGCGACGAGATGCGCCTGCGGCACGGCCATCGGGATGCAGCAGCAGAAGCCGGCGACGCAGAGCATGACCTGCGCGACGTTGGGATTCATGCCGGCGATGCGATGGCCGCCACCCGCACCGCCGCGTGCGGCATGCGCAACGGCCGCGACCGGCAAGGGCTTCAGAAGGAAGGTCGCCGGCAGGATCACGGCGAGCATGATCGCGGCGTAGATCAGCATCACCACCTGCCAACCCCAGGCGCCGATCGCGCCCTCGAACAGCGAGGGCCAGACGATGCCGGCGATGTACTGGCCGGAGGAGATCAGCGCGATCGCCGTGCCGCGCCTGCGCTCGAACCAGCGGCTGACATAGACCAGTAGCGGTGCGTAGATCGCGCCATTGCCCAGCAGGCCCAGCATCAGCCCATGGCCGAGATAAAGCGTCCAGATAGGCCCGAGCGAGGAGACCGCCAGGCCGCAGGCCACCATCACGGTGCCGAAGGCCAGGATCGCGCGCACGCCGATCTTGTCGGCCAGCCAGCCCATCAGGATGCCGCCGGCGGCGGTGCCGAACCAGGCGAACGAGCCGGCCAGCGCCACGGTCGAGCGGTCCGTGCCCAGCGCGAGCTGGATCGGCTTCATGCCGACGATGATCAAGAGCGGTGAGCCGAAGGAGATCGACAGGATGCCGAGCACGATCCACGCCGTCCGCCACGCGGCGGGGCCGTCGATGCCCTGGGGTTTACTGGCTATGGACTCGGTCAAGCTCCCTCTGACTCTCCATCTCACCTTCCCCCCTCTGAGGGAAGGCAGAAGAGACGAACTATGCCACACCCGCAACCTTGGCGCGCTGACGCACCAACGCCAGCACGGTATCGCAGGTCGGCGTCGGCAGACCGGTGATCCGGCCCATCTCGACCACGGCGCCGAGCAGCGCCTCGATCTCCATGGGCTTGCCGGCCTCGAGGTCCTGCAGCATCGAGGTCTTGTGCGCGCCAACCTCGTTGGCGCCTTCGATGCGCTTGTCGACGTCGATGGCGAACTTGATGCCGGTCTTCTCCGCCACCGCCTGCGCCTCGACCATCATGGCGCGGATCACCGCGCGCGTGCCGGGATCGCTCGTGATCACGTCGAGCGTGGCGTGGGTCAGCGCCGAGACGGGATTGAGCGAGAGGTTGCCCCACAATTTGATCCAGATCTCGTCGCGGATGCGCGGACGCGCCGGCGCGCGCAGGCCCGCCTTGATCATCGCCTGCGACAGCGCGGTGATGCGCTCGCTGCGTGAGCCGTCTGGTTCGCCCAAGGTGAATCGGTTGGAGTAGGTGTGCTCGATCACGCCGGGCGCGGTGATGGTCGCGGCGGGGTAGACGATACAGCCGATGGCGCGGCGCGGATGCAGGCGCTCCCATAGTGAACCGTCGGGGTCGACGCTTTTCAGGCGCAGATCGTCGTACTCGCCGCCGTGCTTGTAGAAATACCACCACGGCACGCCGTTCATCGCCGTGACGATGGCGGTGTCGGGTCCGAGCAGTCTCTCGATCTGCGGCAGCGCCGCCGTCAGCCCGTGCGCCTTGAGGCTGACCACGACATAGTCCTGCGGGCCGGCCGCGGCGGGATCGTCGGTGCAGGGCACCTTGATATTGTGCGTCTGGCCTTCGCTGATCAGTGTCAGCCCATTGACCTTCATCGCCTGCAGGTGTGGTCCGCGCGCGAAGAACGTCACGTCGGTGCCGGCCATGGCCATCTTGGCGCCGAGATAGCCGCCGATCGCGCCGGCGCCGAAGATCAGCACGCGCACGATCAGGCTCCGAGGCCGAGCTTCTCCGCCAGGCCGATGCGCTGCAGCTTGCCGGTCGCACCCTTGGGGATCTCGGCCAGGAACACGACCTTCCTGGGCACCTTGAAGTCGGCGAGCTTTTTCGCGGCGAAGTCCCTTATCTCGCGCTCGGTGGCGCTCTGACCCTCGCGCAGCACGATGGCGGCGGCGACTTCCTCGCCGAGCTTGTCGTGCGGCATAGCGAAGGTCACGACCTGCGCCACCGCCGGGTGATCCATGATGGTCTCGTCGACCTCCAGCGGGCTCACCTTCTCGCCGCCGCGATTGATCAGCTCCTTCAGCCGGCCGGTGATGCGCAGGTAGCCTTCCTCGTCCATCGTCCCTTGATCGCCGGTGCGGAACCAGCCGTTGCTGAACGCACTGGCGTTGGCGGCGGGGTTGGCTTCGTAGCCCGCCGTGACGTTCGGTCCCTTGATGACAATCTCGCCCAGCGCGCCTTTGGGCAGGATGTTGCCCTCCTGGTCCATGATCGCGACCTCCGGCCCGGCGGCGATGCCGACCGAGCCGGGCTTGCGCGCGCGCGGCGGTAGCGGGTTGGACGCCATCTGGTGCGCCGCCTCGGTCATGCCGTAGCTCTCGATCACCGGCGCGCCAAAAACCTTCTCCAGCTCGGTCATCACTTGCGGCGGCAGCGACGCCGAGGAGGAGCGGATCAGGCGCAACTTGGCGCGGGCGATGATCTCGGTGTTGCGCTCGGCGCGCGCCAGGATGGTCTGGTGCATGGTCGGAACCGCCGTGTACCAACTGGGCTTCACCTCATCGAGCCAGGCGAAGAAGCGCAGGGCGTTGAAGCCCGGCGTACAGACCACCGAGCCGCCGGCCGCCAGCGAGGACAGCACCGCGGCGATCAGGCCGTGGATGTGGAACAGCGGCATGATGTTGAGGCAGGCGTCTGAAGGCGTCAGCGACAGGGTCTGCGTGATATGCCGCGCCGATGCACAGACATTGCGCTGCGCCAGCGGCACGATCTTGGGTCGCGACGTGGTCCCAGACGTGTGCAGCACCAGCGCGATGTCGTCGGGCCCGGCCTTGCCTGACTTCGCGGGCTTGCCAGCCATCGGCTTCTCGGGTTTCAACATGAAGAAGCCCGCGCCTTTGCCGCGATCCGGCACGACCTCGACCAGCGGCACGCCGAGCTTTCGCGCCACGGCGCGCGCCGGCGTGTCCTCACCCTGCTGGACCAGGAGCGCCTTGGCTTTCAGGTCGGTGAGGTAGAACTCGAACTCGTCGGCGCGATAGGCCGGGTTCAGCGGCGCGGTCGTGGCGCAGGACGCCACCACGACGAAGGCGGCGGCCATCTCCGGCCCGTTGGGCAGCACGATGGCGACGCGGTCGTCGCGGCCGATGCCCATGGCGTTGAGATCAGCCATGGTCCGGGCCGCCAGCTCGCGCAGCCTCGCGAAGGTGAGCGGCTTGTGTTCCGGCGCGCCGATCGCCGGCGCCGAGTCGGCGCCGCGCGCCAGCAGGTCTAGAACCGTGTCAGCGGCCATGGGAACCTCGTGTCTCATAACGCGGCTTGTAGCCGTTCGGGCCACGCCGCTCCAGCGGCGCTCTTCGCTCCCTTATACCAGGAGCGTTGCTGGAGCGGCGCGGCCCGAACGGCACAGGAGTTTTGCCGTCCGGGGAGCGGCTATTCTGTCCACCCGGACATTGCTCTAGCCTGACGCCGATGCCTACACCCGATGAACCCGCCGACCGGCGCGGCCTGCGCCGTGCCGTTCTCATCGTCGCTCTGCTCAACCTCGCCTTCGGCGTGGCCGAGTTCCACATCGCCTTCGGCATCGGCTCGGTCTCGCTGTTCGCCGACAGCGTCGACTTCTTCGAGGACGCCTCGGTCAACCTGTTGGTCTTCTTCGCCCTAGCGTGGTCGGCGCGAACGCGGGCGCGAGTCGGCATGGTCCTCACGGGAATCCTGCTGCTGCCAGCGCTCGCCGGCCTATGGACCGTCGCGCAGAAGCTCGCCACGCCGGTTCCACCGGAAGCCGTCGTGCTGAGCCTCACCGGCCTCGGCGCGCTGTTCGTCAATCTCTTCTGCGCGTTGCTGCTGTCGGCCTACCGCTCGCATGGTGGGAGCCTGACGCAGGCGGCGTTCCTCTCGGCACGCAACGACACATTCGCAAACCTGGCGATCATCGCCGCCGGCCTCGTCACCGCCTATCTGTGGCGCTCGATGTGGCCTGACCTGATCGTCGGTGTCGCCATCGCCTACCTCAACGCCGACGCCGCCCGAACCGTCTGGAACGCAGCGCGGGAGGAGCATCGGGGGGCACGACCGGTGGCCTGATCGGCGCGACGACGGAACGCCGTTCTCAGGACGCCAAGCGCGCGAGCTCGGGCACCGGCCGCGCGATCGAGGGATCGCTCGCCAGATGCGCCTCCAGCGCCGCGGCGACATCAAGCACGAACTTGTCGCCGTGGTGCGGGCCGACGATCTGCAGGCCGAGCGGCGTGCCGGTGGAATCGAGGCCGCTGGGAATCGAGATTGCCGGGTGGCCGGTGTTGGTGATGGCGTAGGTCATCGCCAGCCAATGGAAATAGGTGCGCAACGGCTCGCCGTTGATCTCCTTGATGGTGAGCTGCTCGACCGGGAAGGGCGGCACCGCCACGGTGGGCGTGATCAGCACGTCGACGTCGCGGAAGAAATCCTGGAAGGCGCGGAACACGCGGGTCTGCTCGGCATGCGCCGCCGCGGCGTCGGCCAGGCTCATCTTCATTCCCTGCTCGACATTGGCGCGGATGTTGGGGCCGAGCTTGTCGTAGTGCTCCTGGTAGCGCTTCAAATGCGCGGTCATGAAGTTCATGGCGCGCAATGCCTCGAACACATCGTTGGCGCGGCCCATGTCGGGGTCGCGCCACTGGGCGGCGCGGAACACCGGCGCCAGCTTCTCGGCGCGATGCTTGAAGGCGTCGCGGATGCGATGATCGACGATGGCGCAGCCGAGATCGGTCGAGAAGGCGACGCGCAGCGACGACAGGTCGACCGGCTTGAGCGCGGCGAACGTGGCGGCGTCGACCGGCATGGACAACGGATCGCGCGGATCGTAGGCGGCCATTGCGCTCATCAGGAGCGCCGTGTCGGCGACATCGCGGCCCATCGGCCCGAGCACCGAGAGCGGCGTCCAGCCCAGCCCGCGGCGTTCGCTGGGCACCACGCCGGGCGAGGGGCGGAATCCCACGATGCCGCAGAAGGCGGCGGGGATACGCAGCGAGCCGCCGGTGTCGGAGCCGCTGCAGATCGGCACCATCGAGGTCGCCAGCGCCACCGCCGAGCCGCCCGAGGAGCCGCCGCAGATGCGCGTCGGATCGAAGGGGTTGCGCGTCAGGCCATAGACCGGGTTGGTGGTGTTGGCGCCGGCGCCGAATTCCGGCGTGTTGGTCTTGCCTACGACGATGGCGCCGGCGTCGCGGATCGCCGCCACCGTGCGCTCGTCCTTGTTGGGGACGTTGTCGGCCATCAACGGCGAGCCGAAGACGGTGCGCAGCCCTTCGGTCTCCTGCAGATCCTTGATGCCCACCGGCAGGCCATGCAGCGGGCCGAGCGGGTCGCCGGCCATCACCGCACGCTCGGCCGCGCGCGCCTCGGCCTGCGCGCGGTCCTCGCACATCGCGACGAAAGCGTTGAGCCTGGGATTCACCTGATCAATGCGCTTGAAGCACGAGTTCAGCAGCTCGATCGGCGACAGCTTGCGCGTGCCGATCAACCGGCGCAGTTCGACGGCGCTGAGATCACAGGGTTCGGTCATCTCTTCGACTCCTCATTACTCTTCTACCTTTCCCCGGAGGGGCAAGGTGGCGCGCAGCGCCGGATGGGAGATGCCTCAACGCACGCGGTGTTCGTCTTCGACATCCCCCATCCGCCCTTCGGGCGCCTTCCCCCTCCGGGGGAAGGTAATGACTCAATCCACCGTGATGCGCGCCTTGCGCACCACCTCGCCCCATCGGGCGCGTTCGCGTTTCATGAAGGCGCCGAAGGCGGCGCTGCCCATCGCGATCGGTGACGCGCCGTCGGCCTTCAGCCGTGTTTGAACCTGCGCGTCGCCGAGGCTTTCGGCGGTCGCGGATTCGAGGCGTGCGAGGATATCGGGCGGCAGGCCCTTGGGCGCCAGCAGTCCGTACCACGCCGAGGCAGTGTAACCGATGACGCCGGCTTCGAGCGCTGTCGGCACCGACGGCAGCAATGCCGCGCGCTGCTGGCCGGTGACGGCGAGCGCTGTCAGCTTGCCGCCTTCGATGAGGCCGGTCGCGGACGGCACCGTGGTGATCATGAAATCGACATGGCCGCCGACCACGTCGTTGAGCGCCGGCGCGGCGCCGCGATAGGGCACGTGGCGCGCGCTGACGCCGGCGACCTCGCACAGCAGCGCGGCGGCGAGGTGGCTGGCCGAGGCATTCGACGCCGAGGCGTAGGTCAGCGCACCCGGACGCTTCCGGCCGTCCTCGATCAACGCGGCGAGCGTCTTCACGCCGGGCAGGCGTGGGCCGACCACGACCACCAGCGTGGTGTCCGCGATCAGCGCGATGGGATCGAGCGTCGTCTCTGGATCAGCCGGCATGCTGGGAAAGAGGTGCGGGTTCACCACCATCGGTCCCTGGTTGCCGACCAGCAGGGTGTATCCGTCGGGTCTGGCGCGCGCGACCATCTCAGTGGCGAGGTTGCCGCCGGCGCCGGGCTTGTTGTCGACGATGATCTGGCCGCCGAGAACCTGGCCGAGCCGCGCCGCCAAGACGCGCGCCACCGCGTCGGTGCCGCCGCCCGGCGTGTAGGCGACCACCAGGGTGATCGGCCGCGACGGATATTTTTCCTGCGCGCGCACCGCTGTTGCCAAAGGAGTGGTGGCGAGCAGGGCGAGGGCGGTGCGGCGATGCATGGCGCCGATCCTATAGCAGACCGAGCGCGCCCAGCGCGGCGGCGATGGCCAGCCAGATGAGCGGATGGGCGCGGGTGGTGACGGTGAGGATCGCGACACCAGCCGTGACGGCGAAAGCCTGCCAGGTCTCGTCGGCCGCCATAGTGACGATATAGCCGGTGGCCAGCACCAGCCCGACAGTGACCGGCGCCGCGGCGGCCTGGATCAGCTCTTGCCAGGCCGAACCGCGGAAGCGGTCCCAGACGCGATAGACGAGGAAGGTCAGCAGGCTCGACGGTCCGATCAGGCCGATGGTGCAGACCAGCGCGCCGGGCAGGCCGGCGACGTGATAGCCGATCAGCGCCACGACCAGCATGTTTGGCCCGGGCACGCCTTGCGCCAGGCCAAACAGCTCGGCGAATTTCTGGTGCGTCAGCCAGCCCTGCTGCTCAACGACGAAGCGGTGCATTTCGGGCAGCACCGAGTTGGCGCCGCCGATGGCGAACAGCGACATCAGCGCGAACTGGCCGAGCATCAGAAGCAGGGTGTCGGTCGTCTTCATCGCCGCCCACGTATCCACGCCGTGACCAGAATCGACAAGGTCGCCAGCACCAGCACCACCGGCATCAGCGGCCAGCGCATGATGGCGATGGCGCCAAAGCCGAGCACGATGAAGATCAGCGCCTGGATGCTGCCGATCATCGGCCGCGCCATCTTGAGTCCGGTGGCGATCACCAGCCCGGCGCCGGCGGCGGCGATGCCCATGAAGGCGCCCTGCACGCGCGGCACCTCGCCGTAGGTGGCGTGGATGATGCCGAAGCCGATCACGATCCAGAACGGTACGAAGACGAGGCCGGCGAGCGCGGCGAAGATCCCGGCTGCGCCGGCGAAGCGCCAGCCCACGCAGATCGAGACGTTGACGATATTGGGGCCGGGCAGGATCTGGCCCAGCGACACCAGGTCGGTGAACTCCGCCGCCGTGAGCCACTGCCGCCGCTCGACCATCATGCGCCGAGCGAACGGCATCACCCCTCCGAACCCCGACAGCGCGATGCCGGCGAAGCCGATGAACAGCTCGAGCGGCGTGATGCGGCGTGGTGAGGGAAGGGACTCGGTCAAAGGGCGATCGTCTTGTCTTCGGGCCGCGCGGCCCGAACGGCACATGAGTTTAGCGTCGCGGCAGGCGGCGGGAGAAGACGAGGCCTACCATCATCAATCCCACGCCCGCGCCGATGAACAGCGGTGGCGCGCCCCAGCGGTCGACGATCCAGGCGCCCAGCGCCACGCCGATCGCCTGACCGGTGAAGAAGGCGAAGCCGAACATCGACAGCGCCGTGCCGCGCGCCTCGGGCGCCATCTGCGTGCCCTGGGTCTGCAGCGTGTTGTGCATCATGAAGAAGCCCAACCCCATGGCGGCGATGCAGGGGATCGCCATGGCCAGGCTCGGCGACAGCGCCAGCAGGATGTAGCCGGCGCCGAGGACGGCGCCGCCGATCCGCGCCAGGCCGCGCTCGCCCAGCAGGTTGAACAGGAATGGCGCGTTGAGCGTGTAGATCAGGCCGCCGCCGCCGAAGGCCATCAGCGACAGGCCGACGACCGAGAAGCTGGCGCCCAGCCTGGCGTGCAGGTCGGCGCCGACGAAGGCCACGGTGCCGAACATCAGGCCGCCCTCGACGGTGATGATCGACAGCACCATGCGCGCCTGCGGTCGCGCGAGAATCGCGGGGTAGAGGCGCAGCGCCTCCATCAGACCGCGCGACTGGCCGACACTGGCGTTGCGCGTCGCCGGGCTGAGCTTCAGCTCCAGCAGCATCGCGGCGGCGGCGATCAGGTGGATCACCGCCAGCACGACAAAGACCTGGCGCCAGCCCAGCCACTCACCGAGCACGCCGCCCATCGCCTGGCCGGCGATCTGGCCCATGATCTGGCCGGAGAGATAGCGTGCGAAGATCGGCTGGCGGCGATGGAAGGGAATCACGTCGCCGATCCAGGCGAAGGCCATGGGCACGATCGCCGCTGACACCGCCCCCGATACGAATCGCGCGACCGACAGGCCCCAGAGATCGTCGACGATGGCGCAGGCATAGGAGCCGATCGCCGCCAGCAGGCAGATCACGGCGACGGTCTGGTACTTGCCGTAGCGGTCGCCGATCGGGCCGTAGACGATTTGGAGGCCGCCATAGCCCAGGCCGAAGGCGGTCACCATCATCGCCGCCTCGCCCGTGGCGACGGCGAAATCCTGCGCGACCTGCGGCAGCAGCGGATCGGCTATGCGGATGGAGGCGGAACTGGCGAAGCCGGCGAGCGCCAGCACGGTCAGCGCGCGCACCGGTGTCGGCGGATCGGCGGGAGAGGACGCGGGACTCGACAAGGCCCCGCACTATACAGGCGGCGATGTCCCTGTCACCCCGAGCGCAGCGAGGGATCGAGGCGGCCTATGGCGTCACAAAGGTGCGGACGACGATGAACACGGCGGCACCGACCAGGACGGCGGCGAGTACCCAATGGCCGTAGTCGTGGAACGCGTCGAGCGCGTCCGCCGCAGCGTCGCGGATCTTGTCGGACATGACGCGAGCTTTCGCGGCTGGACGGGGTGGGTTACGCGCCGACGAGGCTGTGCACGAGCAGCGTCGCGGCGAAGCCGAAGCACAGGGCGCCCAGGGCCCACTGCACACCCTCGCCGAGTGAGGTCTGCATGTTGGCGATGGCGTCGCAGAGCGCCTCGAAACCGGAGCGGTACATGGTCATTCCCCGTTTGATCGCGCGGCGATCCTGTGTCGTCGAGGCGGCGGCGGGTTCGTGTTTCCCCCAAGAACCCGCCGCCGTTGCTCCTCGCGCTGTCCCCCGACAGAACTCTTCACCAAGACAAGATATGTTCGCTGTTTCGATCTTCCGTGAACTTCCCAGACTTCGTCGTTCCAAGCGGTCGACCACGATCCCAGCGGATGCACGTCGCCTGTCGCCGCCTCGACCGTGCCCCGTCTTCCACGACCAACCTCGCGGCTGGTCTCCCCCCGGGTGCCCGGTCTGTCGCGGCGCGCACTTGTCGATCCCGGTGGGCGCAAGCCCTTCCGCTCACCGGCCGAAACGTCGTGCTGTACCGCTGGGATCTGACGTGCCACATGAGGCGGCGCGTCCTTGGGTCAACTCATTTATCCAAGCTTTCCAAATACTTTGACTTAATTCCTTCCAAGTCACCCCGGGTCGGAGAGAGCCAGAAGAGAGCCCGGGCCAAATCAGACATACTTGTAATTAAGTTTCGTATCCTTGGCGTCACGCGTTAAACTTGCGTGATGGGCGAGACTTTGATCGCCTCGGCTCTCGCTGTCAAACGCAAAGTCACATCATTGATTTTATTGAGATAAATATGTCACGCCTCTGAGGCATGAGTTGTTATTGACGATAAATTTACGATAATTGAGTCAGCATATTCAATGCACTAGAAATAATCCTTTAACTAAAATCGCATGTGGGCTGTATTTGTCCGCGTTCCCCATGATCTCGGATCTTTTTTCGGATCGTCGACGACCGGTTCAGCGACATGGCAAGGCTGATCGATTCAAACGACGGCGTGGCCGTGGCTCGGCGCGGTGCGATCGATATCGCGATGCGCGCGGGCGCCCTCGATCGACGGCTGATTGTGCGCCGCGGCGGCGCGTGCCAAGACCACATGGGCGCGATCGGCGCCACCGCCCCCTCTTTTGGAATAGGCGGGATCGAATCCGGGCGTTTAGGGGAGCGTTGGTAATGGCTGGCGAGATCGTCGATTCGACCGAGATGCTGCGACGCCTGGTAGGCTTCGACACCACGTCGCGCGACTCGAACCTGGCGTTGATCGACTACGTGAAAGCCTATCTCGCCGACCACGGGGTCGCCTCGACCGTCGTGCCTAACGAGGAGGGCACCAAGGCCAATCTCTACGCCACGATCGGGCCGATGGTCGAAGGCGGCATCGTGCTCTCGGGCCATACCGACGTCGTGCCGGTTGACGGCCAGCCCTGGGACGCCGATCCGTTCGCTCTGCGCGATGGCGGCGATCGCTGGTTCGGCCGCGGCACCTGCGACATGAAGGCCTTCTCGGCCGTGGCCTTGGCCCTGCTGCCGGAGTTCCAGAGATCCGGCATGAAGGTGCCGGTGCATCTGGCGCTCTCCTACGACGAGGAGGTCGGCTGCCTGGGCGCCCATTCGCTGGTCGAGCGGCTGATGGGCGATGTGCCCCGGCCGCGCGCGGTGATCGTCGGCGAGCCCACGATGATGGGCGTGGTCAACGCGCAGAACTGGGGCGGCGGGCTGATCACGACCTTCACCGGCTTCGAGGCGCACTCGTCGATGACCCATCTGGGCGTCAGCGCCATCCACTTCGCCGGCGAGTTCATCGCCTTCCTCAATCGCCTGCAGGACGAGCTGGCCGAACACAAGCATCCGCATCTCGACACCATGCCCAACCACACCACGATCAACGTCGGCGTGATCAACGGCGGCACCGCGGGCAACATCCTGGCGCGGCAATGCGTCTTGAACTGGGGCTATCGCACCCTGCCGGGCGACGACGAGTGGGAGGTACAGCGCCGCGCGGTGGCCTATCTCACCGACACGCTCCTGCCGGCGATGCGCAAGCGCCACCCCGCGGCGAACATCGAGACCAAGCGCCGCTCGATGGTGCCGGGCATCAAGCCCGACGAGAACCGCGAGGCCGAGCAGCTGGCGCTGCACTGGACCAACACCAACCGCACCTACGCCGTGCCCTATGGCACCGAAGCCGGCATCTTCCGTGCGATGGGCATTCCCACGGTGATCTGCGGCCCCGGCGACATCGCCCAGGCGCATCAGCCCAACGAGTTCATCCTCAAGTCGCAGATCACGGCGTGCGAGACCTTCATGCGCCGGATGATGGCGTGGGGCGCCAAGCAGGCGGTGTAGCGCTACCGCGGCACGAAGTACTGGACGCTGCCGCGCTCGGATGGCGGCCAGACATCGGCGACGGTCCGCGAGCCGTCGCTGCGTCGGCCGCCCAGCCCGCCACAGGCGACGTTGGGATAGAAGGCGCCGTCCGGCGTCGTGGCGCCCGGCCCGGGCGTGACGATCGCCGTATGGGCTTGGGTGGCGCCGGCCGAGCCGGCGACGACGAGGCCGCCGGCGTTGGCCCGATCCTGCGCCGTGCGCGCGTTGGCGAGCGTGCTCCAGTTTCGCAGCATGTGGTCCACCTGCTCATAGGCCATATTGCCGCCGAGCTCGGCGA
>Ga0194111_10005518_pt1 | contig 14527 bp, 7 predicted proteins | sample TA2KigC300mmetaG_FD_146194 | JGI IMG/M metagenome (GOLD analysis project Ga0194111, IMG submission 146194) | Freshwater microbial communities from Lake Tanganyika, Tanzania - TA2015033 Kigoma Deep Cast 300m | ecosystem: Environmental > Aquatic > Freshwater > Lake | place: Tanzania: Lake... | reverse complement strand
AAACACGCCCGTGCCCACGCCGGCGAGAATGGCCGCCCCGCACGCCGCAGGCTCCGCCGCCTCGACCGGGGCGAGGGGCGTGCCGAACACGTCGGCCAGTATCTGCCGCCACACCGGGCTCCTCGCCCCGCCGCCCGCGGCCAGTATCTGGCGGGCGCTGGCCCCAATCGAGCGGAAAATCTCAAGCGAGTCGCGCAGGGCGAACGCCACGCCCTCCATCACGGCGCGAACGATGTGCTTGCGCTCGTGCCGCAGGGCCAGGCCGAAGAACACGCCGCGCGCCCGCGCGTCCATGTGCGGCGTCCGCTCGCCCAGGAGGTAAGGCAGGAACACCAGGCCCTCCGCTCCAGGCTCCACCTGCGCTGCCTCGGCGGAGAATGCCGCGTAGTCGAGGCCCAAGCCGCCGAACACCTGGTCGCGCAGCCAGCGCAGGCACAGCCCCGCGCTCAGCATCGCGCCCATGATGAACCAGCGGCCGGGCACCGCGTGGCAGAAGGTGTGCGTGCGGAGCTGCGGGTCGTACGACGGCGCCTCGAGCGGCGTGAAGAGCTGGCCCCCCGTGCCAATCGTGGCCAGGAGCGTGCCCGGCGCCGTCACGCCGTTGCCCACGGCGCCCACCGGCTGGTCGCCGCCGCCCGCCACCACGGGGGCGTGCAGCGGCAGCCCAGTGTCGCGCGCAGCGTGCCGCGTCACCGTCCCGCAAAGCTCGTGGGAGTCGTGGACCCGCGGCAACAGGTCGGGGCGAATGCCCACGGCCCGGGCCATCTCCTCGCTCCAGCGGCGCCCTGCCACGTCGAAGAGCAGCGTGCTCGCGGCATCCGTCACGTCCGTGCCCACCTGGCGGGTGAGGCGCAGGCGGATGTAGTCCTTCGGCAGCACCAGCGTGGCCGAGCGTGCCAGCGTCTCGGGTTCGTGGCGCAGGAGCCAGCGGGCCGTGGCGGCCATGAAGCCGGCGGCGAGCGGGTTGGCGGTGAGGCGTGCCAGCCGCTCGCGGCCCAGCTCGGCCACCAGCTCCTCCACCTCGGTTGCGCTGCGGCCGTCCGCCCAGATGATCGCAGGGCGGACCGGCAACCCCTCGCGGTCCAGGCACACCGTGCCGTGCATCTGGCCCGACAGCCCCACGCCGGCGATGTCGCCTGGCGCGATGTGGGCCGCGGCGATGGCCTCCTGCGTCGTCTGGCACGTCGCGCGCCACCACGCCGTGGGGTCCTGTTCGGCCCAGCCCACGCGCGGCGTGAGGATGGGGTATTCCGCCTGCGCGACGGCGCGGATGCGCCCCTGGTCGTCCAGCACCACGCTCTTGACGCTCTGCGTCCCCAGGTCAATCCCGAGCAGACAGGGCATGGCCGCCTCCTGCGGAGTGTGGCCGCTACGGTATCGCAACGCGGCGGAAAGATCAAGGGCCTTGAAGCCGCTGGGGCGCCCAGGTATAATCCGCAAGGAGAACGGAGGCGGAACATGTCGGCGCCGACGCTGCTTGTCGCTCTGGCTTCACTGCTGGCCGGGGCGGTCCCCGGCAAGCCCGAGGAGGCCCCGCCGCCGCCGAGCTTCTCCGGCATCCACGTGCTCGTCTGGACGGCGGGGGGGCTGGTGACGGGCCACGACCTGCGCTACCGCGACGGCGACTTCCGCCTCCGCCAGGAGAAGGGCGATGTGACCCTCGCCGAGGCCGCGGTGAAGCAGGTGCAGTTCCTGGACCTGCCGCACGACGAGATGCGGGACCCCGTGGTGGGCCTGGCGGTGCGCGTGGCCTATCTGCGGCGCGTGGGGCCGCCCAAGCGGCTCCCGCTGTTCGAGCGAATCGCGTTCGTGCAGCGCTTGCTGGAGGGCATCTTCCTGCGGCCCGAGGAGCCGGTGGCGGACGCCTTCCCGCGCGTGGCGTCGGCCCTGTGGCACGCGGACCTCGCGGCGCTGTTGTGCCTCGAGACGGCGCTCCGGTGCCACCGCGAGGGCCGGATGAAAGAGGCGGTCGCGCTCTTCGAGGGGGCCGAAGCGGCGTCGGCGGCCCGGCCCGACCACGCCTTCGTGTATGCCCTGATGCGCCTGGCCATTCTCCCCGAGGCAGACCGAGCCGGCGAGGAGCAGAACGCCATCCGCCACATCGCGCAGAAGTACCCCGACCGGGTGCTCGACGTCGCGCGGTTCCGTGCCCGCCTGCGCGACCCGGGGGACCGTCCCTTCCTGCCCCACCCCGGCAAGGGGCCGCGCCCCGCGCCCTGACAGCCCCCCTCAGTTGTTGCTGTTGCCGATCCTCGTAGCGACAAGCGTCCCGCTTGTCGAACGAGCCAGGAAGGCCGCAAGCGGGACGCTCGCGGCCACGTGCCCAGCGGGCGTTCCCCGTTCTAGCACTACAACGCTAGAAAACATTGAAGCACTTCCTGAGTTTGGACAGCCTGATGCCTAGTCGTTTGAGTTCACGCCGCCGCCGTTTGCAGTGGCCGCGATCGGCACGCTGGTTAGATTCCTGCCAGTATTCGATAGCGGCGATGGCCTTCTTGAGGAGCCGCGTGCGCTCGCGGGCGCCCATCTCAGGGTCGAGTTGGAACTCCACAATCGCGCGCACTTGCGCAAGGCTCCACCACGGATTTTTCCCCCCGAAGTCGTTCCGTCTGCTCCTCCAGGAAGAGGAGGCTGACCATGCTGAGGACCAGGTGTCGGCGAATGGCCAGGTACTTGCGCATCTCGAAGTGGTCCAGCCCGACCTCGCCCTTGCTCTCCTCGAAGAGCTGCTCGATGTGGCAACGGCTGAAAGCGACGTGGAGGAGGTCCAGAGCGATGCGCCACTTGGGCCGGAAGGCCACGCTGTCCGGGATGCCCGCCTCCCGGCAACGCTCCCGGTCGCTCACCTGGCCCTCGACGTAGGTCCTGAAGTGCCCACGGCTGGGCTCGGTCCTAATACATGGTGCGAAAGAACTTACGAACGCCTCCAGCTCCTTTCGTAACGCCTTCAGCCGCTTTGCATCCATGGCCATCCTCTCCGGGGCGCTCGGCCCAGCAAATGGTCCCCCCGGAGAGTACAATCGAAGGAATCCCTGGGAACTTTAGCCCTTTTCTAGCGTTGTAGTGCTAGCTAGCGGCTACACAATGACCTTCGGATCCGGCGGGCGGGCAGGCGAGATTCGTTTGGCTTGTTCGGAACTCTACATCAGGCGGCTCCTCACAGCGGGAGCGTGACGGGTTGGCCGCACCTGGCCGAGCGATAGGCGGCTTCAGCGACCTCGATGCCGGCGCGACCGACCCGGCCCGACGTGGCCGGCTCCGCCTTGCCCTCGATGCAGTCGAGCCAGTGCGCGATGCTTGCGCCCTTCGAGGCGAAGCCCCAGTAGCCGCGGTCGCGTTGCTCCTTGGGCACCTGTGGGTAGGAGCCATCGTCGGGCACGGCGTCGGGGAGCGTGGCGGCCTCGGCCATGTTGCGGGTCTTCCAGGTGAGGCCGCCGCCGAGCTTCGCGGAGCCGTTCTCGCAGACGACGCCCTCGCCGCCAAGGCCGACCTCGGCCGCCCAGCTCTTGATGAGCAGCCCCGTGGCGCCGCTCTTGAACTTCACGACCACCGTGGCGTTGTTCGCCACCGCCTTGCTCCGCTCCGGGTACGTGCCGCCCACCGGCACGTGGCTCGTCTGGGCGTAGACGCTCGCGACCGGGCCGTAGAGCCAGAGCCACTCGTCGAAGACGTGGATGGCCTGCTCGACGAGCATCCCGCCGCTCTCCTTCTGGATGAAGAGCCAGGGATGCGTCGGGCGGAACCAGCCGACCTGCGTGGCGTAGACGAGGTGGGGCTTGCCCAGCGTGCCGTCGCCCAGCAGCTCCTTGAGCTTGAGGTAGGAGGGCCAGAAGCGGAAGATGTAGGCGACCTGGAGCGTCACGCCGGCCTTCTCGGCGGCGGCGATCATCCGGTCGGCCTCGGCGACCGTGCGGCACATCGGCTTCTCGAGCAGGATGTGCTTGCCCGCCCTGGCGGCGGCCACGGCGATCTCGCAGTGGGGCCTCGGGTGGGTGGCGATGATCACGGCGTCAACGTCCCCCCGCTTGACCAGGGCCTTCCAGTCGCCGCAGAGCACGGCGCCGAAGCGGTCGGCCTCCTGCTGCGCGTTCTCGCGCTTCGCGTCGGCCACCGCGACGACGCGGGCGCGATCGGTCCGCCACTGAAGGTAGGGCACGTGGGCGCCCCGGAAGATGCCGCCACAGCCGACCACTCCGACGCGAATCGCTGCCATCGCCTGGTCTCCTGACTCGATGGATGAACTACTCGCGCAGCCTGGCCGCGACCTCGCCCGCCAGGGCGTAGAGCCGATCCAGCCGCTCCTGGGCGCCGGCGAAGAGCAGCCAACTGGTCCGCCCGAGGAGGACGGCGCGAACGCGGTCGTCGAGGACCTGCTGGACGCGCTGGGCCAGGCCGTCGCCCAGCCTGGCTCGCGAGGCGGGGTCGAGGAGGGCCTTCTCCAGGAAGATGCGAGTCTCCACGTCCTGCGCCCCCTCGCGGATCATCTCGAATCGAGCGGTCGCCAGGGCGCCCTGCGGCCCGGGGACGAGGACGTAGGGCGTCGAGTTGCCCAGGTAGAGCTGCGCCCAGTTGCTCTCGGGGTAACGACCGAGAAGGTTGAGGCTGCGGCTGTACGTGCTGCGCAGGGGGTCCTTCGGGTCCAGGACATCCCAGAAGTCGGCGCCCATGCGTCCAAAGCCGTGGAGGCCGGCAGCGCTCATCCCCTCGAGCGCGAGGCGGTACTGCACGAGCGGCGACCAGGTGCGGAGCGGCTTGACCGTGTTGCTGCCCTCGCGCGGGAAGGTGGTCCGCAGGAACTCGGCCTTCCAGCCGTAGAGCCGCGTCTGGGCGGGGTCGGGCGCGATGGGCGAGCCCCACACGTCGGCCAGGTAGCCCACGGGCTGGCCGAACAACTTGTCGGCCCGGCTGTGCGAGTGGACCACCCACTTCGCCTCAGGGGCGACCGCGCGCAGGTCCTCGACGGCATCCTTGTTCGGCTGGGAGTCGCCGGCCACGCCGACCATCAGCGAGCCCTCGAGGCCCCGCTTCTTCAGGATGTCCCGCATCCCGTCGAAGACGGGCTTCCAGAACTCGCGGACCTCCAGCGTGCCCCACTTCGGCCCCTCAGCCTCCTCGAGCCTGCCCGTGGCGGGGTCCACGACGGTGTAGAGCATGCCCCGGCTCTCCTTGGACACCCTGCCTGCGTAGTGCGAGCCCGTGTACGGCTCCCAGCAGTAGAGGCAGACGACTGGCACTTTGCCCAGGTGTTTGATGGCGAGGTCGAGGTACTTCTCCGCGATGCTCAGGTCGGGCTTGGGCGAGCCGACCGGCCGCCGGACCCACCGGACCATCGCGTGCTCGTTGCCGAAGTGCGTGCGGCGGAGCGCCGTGATGAACACGTCGTCGGCGCCCGCCTGGCCGAGCAACTCGAACGACCTGTCGAGGAGCTTCCAGTGCTCCGGCGACCAGAGGGGCACCTTGTAGCGCAGGGCCACGGATTCGGGCGACTGCGTGAGGCCGACGTGGCTGCGGAACTCCTTCGGCTCGGGCAGTGTCCATTCCGAGACGCGCAGCTCGATTGGCACGGTAACGGTCTTGGCGCCCTCGGCGGAGATCGTCAGGCTCCCCTTGTAGTCGCCCGGCTTCGCGTCGCGCGGCACCCTTGCAGTCACCCAGACCGGCACCACGGCATCCGCGGGCGGTTCGGGCACGAGGACCTCGAAGGCCAGGCCCGCCTCCTTGTCCGCCGCCGCGTAACGCACCTGCACAGCGGAGGCGGGAATCGCGCCGGGGCCTGACAGGTCGCTCGCGGCGGCCTTGAGGCCCCGCAGCGGCTCCGGCGAGCCGACGCTGACGGCGCCGGAGAAGGAGCCGTTGCGCGCTCCGGCCAGCCGAATCGGCCCAAGCGGCTCGCACGGATCGCCGTAGTCGCTCGCCTTCGTCCGCGCGCCCGTGTCCTGATTCCAGACCTGGATGCCGGCGGGCCGCGCGATGTTCGGGGTCACGCCCGGGCCACCTGTCAGCTCGACGCGCGTGACGCCGACTGTGACCCAGTTGATGTCGTAGCCTCTCGCGCTGCGTCCCTGGCCCATGATGGCCTCGTGGTACGGCGCTCGGTGGGCCTCGATGGCCAGGATGTTCACGCCCTTGCGGAGCAGTCGGGCAGGGACGGCCACATCGCTGAGCGTGCGGATGCGCTTCTGGAGCTGGGCGTGGCACTTCACCGGGTCGCCGAAGCCCCAACTGATGAGCTTGCCATCCTCCTTGACGAAGACCTCCCTTGGGTAGTCCTCGGCAAGGGCCTCGATGGCCCTGGCCCTCTCGACCTCCGGAATGTTGGCGCGGGCGATCTCCTGCCCGTTGAGGTAGGCCACCACGCCGCCGCGATAGGCGAGCGAGAGCTTCAGATCGGTCGCTGCCGCGGGGTCGGGCACCAGGAACTTGCCGCGGAGGCAGATGGCCGCCAGGGTGGGGTAGGCGCCCTCGAAGAAGAGATAGCCCGCGTCCTCCACCTCCTTGCAGTAGGCGTGGCCGCGGTGGCTGGGGAAGAAAGGGCCGGGCAGGCGGGGCCAGGCCTGGTCGTCGAAGTCGGGCCTCGTCCACTCGGGCGGCGGCGCGGCCGACTCCATCGCCGGCATCAGCTCCTTACCGCCCTCCGCTACCATCCATACGCCGCTGTAGCCGTGAAGGAGGACTTCCTTGACCTCCCCGCCCACCCGCACGACGGGCCTGCGGGTGACGAAGCAGCATCGCCACACGCTCGCGTTGTTCAGGATCGGGTCTGCGGGCACCGCGCCGAACGCGACGGCGGCCGCCAGCCAGAGGGTAGCCGCCACGGCCTTCCACATCCGCCTGTCCGTCACGAGCCGCTCCTCGTCATCGGCCTAATGCCCGGAGGCGGACGGTTTCGCCGGTGGCGGCGGACTTGACGATGGCGTCGAGGACGCGGACCGGCTCGAGCATCTGCTCGTCGCTGAGCGGGCGCTGGCCGGTGCGGAGCATCCTGAGGATGCGGGTGAGGCCCGCACTGTAGCAGTCGGAGATGTCGAGCGCTCCGCCCGCCACGCCCTCCTTGCAGAACGCCGTCGCGTAGAAGCCGTGCTTGGAGTCGGCCAGGAGGTGCAGCGTCGCCGTCCGCCCGTCGCCATATGACACGGCGGCGACGGTGTTCTTTCCACTTTGGCGGGCCGTGACCTCGGTGACGCCGAGGCCCATGACCTGTTGCATCGTCTCGACGGCGTGGATGGCGTAGAAGTGGATGCCGCCGTACTCGCTCGTGGGGTCGGATGGGCAGCCGAACACGCCGCTGCGGGCGCCGCCCAGCTCGGCGCACTTGCCAATCAGCTCCTGCGTCCCCTTCGCCCAGCGAATCGTCGAATACGAGGTCAGCAGCACCCGCTTCCGCTTCGCCAGGGCGAGAATCCGCTTCGCGTCGGCCGCCGAGCAGGCCAGCGGCTTGTCCACGAACGCGGGAATCCGCGCCTGGAGGAACGGCTTGACGTAACGGAGGTGCAGCCCGCCGTGCCGGAAGACCACGAACACCGCGTCCACCATCCCGATCATGTCGGTGGGCTTGTTCACGATGGTGGGGATTTTGCCCGCGCGTGCGACCTCTTCGTTTCGTTCGGGCACGAGGCCGAAGAGGGCGACCACCTTGGCCCCGCGAATCGCCTTCCGCTCCGGCGTGTCGCTCAGGTTGCAGAGCTGCGAGAGCGCGATGGCGTGCGAATTGTCCGACCCGACGATGCCGATGCGAATCACGCTTCTCTCCTGGTGGGTGAAGTGGCCGCTCCGATGGGAGCAACGTACACTGCCGACAGCCGCATGTCAAGGGCGTTCGGGCCGCCCTTCGCCGTAGAGCTTCCCGTAGCTCGGGTCGCTCGGCAGGGGCCGCCACTTGAAGTCGTGGACGAGGACGCTCACGCCCTGGACCTCGAAGCCTACCGAACCGGGGTCCTCGGGCAGCTTGTCGTGAACGAGGGCGAGTTCGCCGTTGCAGAAGAGTTCCACCCGCTTGCCCCGGACCACGGCCACCAGGTGGAGCGGCCCCGGCGGCGTGCGGAAGTCGTCCGAATCGGCCACGCGGTCGTCCCCCCAGCACTTGCCAAACGAGTTCAGGTAGCTGTAGATGCGCCGCACCTCGGCTCCACCGTTGGGCGAGACGCCCGCGACGTAGGCCGCGCGGTCCCTCCCGCGGAACGCCAGCCCGAACCCGTCCTGGCCGCGCCTGTCCCCCTCCCCAACGAACTCGACCCGCGCCGTGAGGATGCAGTCGCGCACGGCGACGCGCTCCTGGAGGTGCCGAAGCCCCCCTTCCCGCGTCCCGCCCCTGGCGCCGGCTGCGAACCCGCGTCCGCACGGGACCTCTTGCCGCGTCCGCTTCAGGGGGGCCTCCACCGCGTCGTCGGGATGGGACAGGCCGAACCAGCCGGCCGCGTCGGGGCGGTCGCACCGCCGGGAAGGCGGGGCGTCGGGCCGCACGCTGCTCACCCAGTCGGGCTGCGGGGCCGACACGATGCCGACCGTGTGAATCCCCGGGCGCGTATCGTTGTCGTCCCGCGGCGGCTGCGACCAGAGGGCCAGGCAGCGGCCCTTGAATGCGGCGGGGTCGAACCTGCGGCGGAACACCTCCTTGTCTTCAAGGCGATAGATGAGTTCGCCCCTATGGACGACGAGTTCGTGCCGCTGGTGCTTGGGGCTGGCGATGCCGTCGCCGCGGAACCACGGGGGCTGGCCCGCCGGGCCGAGGGTGGTGGCGCGGTTGTTCTCGGCGCCCACGGTGAGGATGAGGCCCGTGTCGAGCGGCTGGCCGCGCATGCCGAAGGCGGTGCAGCCGTAGGCTCGGGAGCCGTTGGCCAGGAAGCTCACCGCGAAGTCCTCGCCGTGGCTGTAGTTCCACTCCGCCGCGTTCACCGGGGCGTCCCCGATGCAGAAGCAAAAGGCGTGGTCCCACACGAGATGCACGTCTCCCGCCGCCACCTCCCAGTCGGTGAACTGCCGGAAGCGCAGGGTGTCGTAGAGGACGCGGAACCGCCCGTCGGGCAGCTCGCGGACGGGCGCCCGGAAGACGGTGCGCTCCATGACCTTGGAGCGCGCGGTGGCCGTGCCAAGCGTCTCGGCCACTTCCCTCGCCCAGCGGTCCCGCTGCTCACGGACAGGGGCGAGCCAGGCGGCGGGCGCCTTGGGGAAGCGCTCGACGAGGTCCTCCCACACGCGGAGCTTGGCCTCGGGCGCCTGCCTGGGGTCGGCGGCCACGGCGTCGGCCCGGCGGCGCCAGCGCTGCTCCTGTATGGCGGGTGCCTCGGGAACCGCCGGGGCGATGGGACGGATGCGGAGGTCCGCAAAGCGCACCCTCGCGCGCTGGATGAAGAGGGCCAGGTCGCCATCGAGCAGCGTGTTATCCGTGGCCTCGGCAATGAGCGCGTCGTCCACGTACGCGCGCACGCTCGTGCCCGCGCACTCCAGCTTGAGGCGGTAGCGCTGGCCCGACCTGGGCTGGACCTTCTGCCCGGCGCCCGTGTCGCGGACCGTGATTCCCGGCACCGAGGCGTTGCGGGTGGCGGGACGGAAGTTCCCCGGCTTGAGGCCCACCGACTTGTTCTCCGTGCTAAGGAGGAACATCAGTTGCCAGTGCCCCACACGGCGGACGAAGAGGCCGTAGCCCATGCCCGAGTGTCCGCCCAGGTCCGTCACGTCCACCTCCAGAGCGTAGTCGCCGAGCCGGTGGCCCCGCAGCGCCATCCAGCCAATGCCCAGGGCATCGCCGACGACAGAGTCGCCCTCGAACTCCCACTCGTCCACCTCAACGTCCCAGTTCGCCTCGCGGAAGGCCGTGTCGAGCGGCTCGGCTGGCTTGATGACCATGGGGCCAATGCCCTCTTCGGGCGCGGCCGGCGGCTCGCCGGGGCGCAGGCGGATGTTGCGGAAGCGGGTGGCATTGCGGGCAAGAAGGGCGATCCTCCCAGCCGTCGGGTGCTCGACCTTCGTCTGGAAGGCCTGCTGGCCGTCGCAAGTGAGCGCCACGGAGTCCTTGCCCACGACCAGCTCCAGCTTGTGCCACTGGTCGCCGGGGAATCGCGCGCCGGGCGGCTGCGAGACGGCCTGCGGGCCGGGGGTGTCCCCGGGGAAGCCCCGCATCAGGGCGAGCGCGTGGCCCCGCAGGTCGTAGAGCGCCACGGAGTAGCCGGCCCGCCCGTCCTTCCCCGCCTCGGCTTGCACGCCGAACAGCAGCCCCGAGGCGAAGGCGGTCGAGGCCGGCCCCATCGCCTCCAGGCTCAGCGTGTAGGGCGGCTCGAACGACTCCTCGGTCGCAAGCGACGGATAGTTGCGTCCCCCGCCCACGATCTCGCCGTTCTCGACCCGCCAGCCGCCGCCCGCCCGCAGGTCCTTCCACCCCGCGAGCGTCTTGCCATCGAAGAGGTCGCGCCACTCCCCCGCCTTCGGCGCCTCGGCAGGCTCCGCCGCCGCGCCGGGGAGGCGGCCCAGTCGGACATTGCGCAGCGCCGCCTTGGTCCTGTAGGTGGCGACGCCCAGTCCCCCGACGGGCGCGAGGTCGGGGTGGAGCCTGAACGTGTGGCCGGCCCGCGCCACGTCAATCACCTTCTCGCCGTCGAGCCAGGCCGTCACCCGCTCATCCGTCACGCGCAGTCTGACGGCGTACCAGCGGCCGGCCTGGAAGGCCATGCGTTTGCCCGTGAGTTCCCCTGGCGCCGCGTCCCCTTCGGCGACCGACAGGCCGACAAGGTTCCCCTGCGGCAGACCGCCGAGCACCAGGGCGCAAGCCGCGTCCCCGACGGGGAAGCACAGGTCGCAGAAGTCCCGCCCCCCCTCCACCCGCATCGCCTCCAGCTCGACCTCGTAGTTGGATTTCGGCGTCTTGCCCGTGAACGCCATGCCCGTGTAGCCGGTGCCTGCCTGAAGCACCACCGTGTCCTGCTGAACAGCCATCTTCCCCCGCCCGGCGAACGCCCCGCCCTCCACGGGCTTCCACCCCGCCAGCGTCTTGCCGTCGAAAAGCGGTTGCCACTGGGCCGGCTTCACATCCTCGGCGACGGGAGGCGGCGCTGGCTCCGGCGCCCCGGTCGCGCGCGCGATCTGCGCCGGGGTGCCAATCAGAATGCGGGCCTCGAACTGTCCGGCCCCGCGCGCGGGATCAGCGAAGCGGACGACGAACTGAGTGGGCTGCGGCTCGGCGGGTGCGACGAGCTGTACCGTGCCCCTGCCCTGCACCTTCGTGACGTGGCACGCCAGGTTGGCGAACGCGGCCGGCATGCCCGCCACCTTGAGGGTGTCGCTCGTGTTCCCCTGCCACTTGGGGAGCCATTTCTCGCCATTCACAACCGTCGGCTCGGCGGCCACCTCTGCCCCGGGAGGGGTGCCTGGCCTGCTCTTGCCCCTGTGCTCCCAGTGCACCCCCGTCGGGGCGATGACGAGATCGGACACGCCATCCACCGGGGCAATCACCGACAGGGCGAAGCCCCCATCCGCCTTCGGCGCCTCGGCGATCTGGACGGGTTCCGCGGCCACGAGGACGCGCAGCCCCGCATTCCCGTGCCGGCCCTCCTGGCCTGCCGCATTGCGGTAGGCCGAGCGATGGCGCCCGGGATTGTCGCTCGTTGAACCCCCGCGCGTGATGCGGAAGCCGCCAGGCCCTGTCACTCTGGGGTCCGTCTGGGGCTCATTGGTATACGGTTGGAGCACATCCTCACACCACTCCCATAGCTGGCCGTGCAGATCGTGGATGCCCCAGGCATTGGGCCTGGGCTTGGCGATTGCGTCTCCATAGGGGAACTCGGTGGCCGTGCCCGCGCGGCAGGCGTACTCCCATTCAGCCTCGGTGGGGAGACGAAACGTCCTGCCGAGCTTCGCGCTGAGCTTCCGGAGGAACTCCTGGCAATCCAGCCAGCTCACCATCTCCACCGGGTTTCGGGGGTTCCCCTTGTTGTTGCTCGGGTTGTTCCCCATCACGGCGTGCCATTGCTCTTGAGTCACCTTGAGCCTGCCCAGCCAAAAGGGCTTGGAGATCGTTACGCGGTGCTGTGGGAACTCGCGCTCATAGTCCTTCGCGTCGCCACCATACGTGGCGGCGATCTTCTCGGTACTGGTGGTGGGCGGGCTGCCCATGAGGAAGTCACCGGCGGGGATGAGTACCACGGCCATCATCACGCCTCCGCCGAGATCGATGTCCTGCTCCGCCTTCACGCCAAGGGCCTTAGCGGTGGCCGTCTGCCGCCGCTTGGCTTCGGCCTCGTCAAATGGCCACTCTGTATACCGGCCGGGCGTGGGCACTTCTCGCGGCGGAGGGCCGTCGAGGGCCACCCACTTCGCGCCACGGATGTTGCCTATGGCGTTGTTGGGCGTGCGGTCGTGAAGGACATCGCCCTTGCCCTCGGTGAAGTCCCAGTAGCCGACAAGGTTCGGCTCGGTACCCTTGAGTGGACGGTTCATGTTCTGGCGAATCTCGTCCTCGGTGCGGAGGGAGTGCCAGAGCCGCACGTCGGTGATCCGCCCGGGGAAGGTGGTCCTGTCCATGACTTCGCGGCCGATATGGATGGGCCACTCGTCGCACAGGAGCGGGAGCTTCAGGAGCAGCTCCGCGGCCTTCTCGCCGTCCAGGTAAGCAACCAAGCGCTTCTCGTCGTATTGAAGGGCCACGTGGTACCAGCGGCCCAGTTCCACCCGCGGCCCGGGGAGCTTGTGCCAATCTGTCGGCTGCGCCGAGGCGATGAAGAAGACCAGGTTCTGGCCGTCAATGCGCACGATGAATGTGCCCCCCACTCCTCCTTCTTGGGGAGGACGCTTGACGACGATGGGGGCCGAGGTCTGCGGGTAGCGTTCGATGCAGAACCTGGCCTCAACCGTGAAGACGCCCCTGAGCCGGTGGGCCTCGACAAATGGGACCTGCACGTCGTCATCCACGCCGTTGAACAGGAGGGCGTAGGCGGGCTTGGCCTCTGGCAGCGGGGCCACCTTCGGCGGCTCCACGGGCGGCATGGCCTTCTTGACCGGGGGCGTGGGCTTGGCGGGCGGGGCCTTCTTGGCGACCTCGGGCGGCTTGGGTGGCGGAACCGGGTGCTGGGGGTCAGGTGTTGGGGGCTGGGGGGCCGAGGAAGGGGGCTTGGTGGCGGTGTCGGGCGGCTTGCGGCTGGGGCGAAGGGCCATGACGAGGGCGACAATGGCGATGATGCCGACTACGACGCCGGCGGCAATGAGCGTCGTAGGCCGTCGGCCGGAGGCCGGGGGCCGTGCAGCCTTTGCCTCGCGCGCGCGACGCTGGCCCTCGGTCATGGCCAGGGTCGGGGCCTCGGCGAGCATGGCACGGCCCTCGGCACGGGCGGCAGCGGCGACGCTCTGGAGCTTGCCCAGGCCCTCAAGGTCGTCGAGGAGGGCCTTGGCCGACTGGTAGCGTGCCTCAGGGTTCTTGCGGAGCAGCCTGTCTATGATGTGGCACAGCCGGCGGTCAACGCGCGGGGCGAGGGAGGCGAGGGGCGGGGCCGCCTCGTTGACCTGTTTGATGAGGACTTCGGAGAAGTTCTTGCCCTCGAACGGCGGGCGGCCGGCCAGGGCGCAGAAGATGGTCGCGCCCAGGGAGTAGAGGTCGGAGCGATGGTCGGCCTCGCCCCCCTTGGCCATTTCGGGCGCGACGTAGGCGGGGGTGCCCACGACCGCGCCGTCGGCGGTCACTGCCACGTCGCCCTCCGTGCGCTTGGCAAGGCCGAAGTCGGTGACGCGCACCTCGCCCTTCTTGTCGAGCATGATGTTGGAGGGCTTGATGTCGCGGTGGACGATGCCCTCCTCGTGCGCGGCGGCGAGGGCGCTGGCCGTCTGCTTCATCACGGCCAGCGCGCGGTTGGGCTCGAGCGGCCCGTCGCGGCGGACGATGTCGGCCAACGTCTCGCCATCCACGAACTCCATAGCGAAGAAGTAGTAGCCCTCGGACTGCCCGGCGTCGAATGCCTGGACGATGTTCGGGTGTCGGAGCTTTGCGGCGGAGCGCGCCTCGCGGAGAAAGCGCTGGACGAATGCCTCGTTCTCCGCGAGCTTCTTGGGGAGGATTTTGAGGGCGACGAGCCGGTCCATCGAGACCTGGCGCGCCTTGAGCACGGTGCCCATTCCGCCCTTGCCGAGGCGGCCCAGCAGCTCGAAGCCGCCGAGGCGTTTTGGCTCTTGGGGCTGGTCTTTGGGCTCCTGCGGGGGCGTGGGCTTTGCCATGGGGCCGCTCCTCCTCGGGGTTTGTAGTGCGGGCTTCAGCCCGTAGGGGATACGGCCTGAAGGCCGCACTACGAACGGGACACGGCCTGAAGGCCGCACTCCAAACGCCATTATGCGCGGGAAGGGGAGAGAGAGTCAAGCTGGGAGATAGACTCGCGGGCGCTTTTCGGCTTGACATGCGGGGGCGGGCGCTTTAGCATAAGGGTGCCCCGGCCGGTTTCCCATTGCCGTGGTGGTGTCATGGAGAGCGTGCAGTTCGAGACGTTGGCTTCGCTGCTGGAGCGCGAGGGGCCGTTGCCCGCGGACCGCGCGCTGCCGCTGCTGCGGGAGGCGGCGC
>Ga0194111_10005510_pt1 | contig 14541 bp, 12 predicted proteins | sample TA2KigC300mmetaG_FD_146194 | JGI IMG/M metagenome (GOLD analysis project Ga0194111, IMG submission 146194) | Freshwater microbial communities from Lake Tanganyika, Tanzania - TA2015033 Kigoma Deep Cast 300m | ecosystem: Environmental > Aquatic > Freshwater > Lake | place: Tanzania: Lake... | reverse complement strand
AAAGCAGGTGCCCGCGGAATTCTTATAAGATTTGAAACAAGCAATCAGCGGCTTTATGAGGAATACCGACGGGGTAAAAAGCTTTTAAATCGTATTAATTTAATCAAAGAACTACGTAAGATTGGTTATCTTGTATTTACAGGGTTTTTGATTGGTTTACCACAGCAGACCGAAGAGGATATACTTAAGGATATAGAATTAGCGTACTCTTTAGAACCCGAAATGTTTTCATTCGGGCCATTTATACCGCATCCTAACACGCCACTAAAAGACGCTCCAGTGCCATCTGTAGATTTGGTTTTAACCACAATAGCCAAAACAAGATTGATGTATCCCGAGTCGAGGATACTTGTTACCACTGCCTTAGAGACGCTGGATAAGGAAAATGGCGCAAGGCTGGGCTTACTCTCAGGGGCAAATTCTTTAATGATAAACGTAACCCCTGAAAAGTATAGGCGATTTTATGAAATTTATCCTGACCGCAGTGGCATAGATATAACAATAAAAGATAGAATTAAAATAATACTTAATTTATTACAATTTCTTGGTAGGGCACCAACCGATTTGGGTTATAGATAATTAAGCACTCTTTTTGCGCCTGTAGCTCAATGGATAACCCCACACCTTTTACGACGGGCCCCCATAGCTCAATTGGATAGAGCGCCAGTCTTCGGAACTGGATGTTGCAGGTTCAAGCCCTGCTGGGGGCGCCAGATTAGCCCATAGTTTATAGTCAATAGTTGACAGTGAAAAACTTAATCAAGGTATTAAAAGGGCTTCGAAGGGAGCAATGATATTAATATTTCTCCAATATTTAAACAATTTATTTGACCATTCTTTTTTACTATGATAATATTTATATTTCTTAAAGGGGCCGCTAGCTCAACCGGTAGAGCAGGACCCTCTTAAGGTCAAGGTTGAAGGTTCGAGTCCTTCGCGGCTCACCAGAAATGGCTAGGGGCTAATAGCAAATAGCTAAGGATTAATAAGGAATAAAGGGTTTTTTCCTATTTTGGCTATAAACTATCTGCGCATATGCGGGCGTAGCCGAATTGGCATAGTGTCCCGATAAAAATTTTTGCCGCGGTGGCGGAATTTGGAATACGCGTTAGGCTTAGGACCTAATGTCCTTATAGGGACTTGAGAGTTCAAATCTCTCCCGCGGTATTAGTAATAGGGAGAAAAAGTTTTAATTTCAAAGAGTAAGATTTTTATCGGGATGAGCATAGCTCGTGAGGGTTTAACTCCTCTTCCGCCCACCAGATTTTGATTTTTGAAATCTGTCCCGAGCAACCTTTTTAGTTTTAGCTGCGAGGGATAATACAAGAGGATGAATATGTCCCTTGTCATTATGTATAAATATATAGCTCGGGACGAAATTTATAAACAAAATTTCGCGGGTGTAGCTCAGTTGGTAGAGCGCAACGTTGCCAACGTTGTTGTCGTGGGTTCGAGACCCATCACCCGCTCTAGATTAGTTAACAGTTCACAGTTGATAGTTGACAGTGAGAAGTTAAATAAAGACATCAAAATGGGTCTCGAAGAGAGCTGACAGGGGGCTGGGTAAAAACAAGAAAAATTAAAAGATTAATAGATAATTTAAAGTATTAACCTAAATCTTAAGCGTAAGAAAGGCGGGAAAGATTATGAAAATAATGGATTTTTTAGACCCAGAGGCAATAAACACCGATATTCAAGCAGCGGATAAGGAAGGGATAATAAGAGAATTGGTAGGTTTACTTATTTCAACGGGTGCGGTAAATGCAAAAGATAAGGAAAAAATTATAGGTATCCTGATGGACAGGGAGTCTCTTGGAAGCACTGGCGTGGGGCAAGGAATAGGTATTCCACATGGCAAGACAAACAGTGTGAAAAAACTTGTAGCAGCCTTGGGCATTTCAAAGAAAGGTGTTAATTTTGATTCCTTGGATGGCGAGCCTGTTAGCATAATTTTTTTGCTCTTAGCTCCCGAGGACTCTGCAGGACCGCATCTTAAGGCGCTTGCAAGAATTTCTAGACTTTTAAAAGATAAATATTTCCGCGAAACCTTAAAAGCAGCGGTTGATAAAAAAAGCGTTATAAAAATTATAAGTCAAGAAGAACAGAAAAATAAATATTAATAGAGAAACTTTTTATGAAATTAAAGTGGCTTTACCCAGGCATGAAAATTAAAAGATGGGTAGGACTCATTGCAATTGGCATTGTGCTGGTTGCTATGGGAGCAGTGGAAGTCCTTGTAAAAAGGGGCTTAATACTTGGAGGTGTTTCGCTTCTTGCAGGTGTAACAATGACGGTTTTAGGGATAAGGCATATGGTGAGGTCTCTTGTAACCGTGTTTCTTCCCAATAGGGAACAGGATTTGGTTGATATTGTATATCAGAAAAGATATCTGGAAAGAGGTCCAAGGATTGTGGTTATCGGCGGAGGAACAGGTTTGTCAGTTCTTTTACATGGGCTAAAACAATATACAAGCAATATAACCGCAATAGTTACAGTTGCAGATGATGGGGGTTCATCCGGCAGGCTTAGAGATCAGTTTGATGTACTTCCTCCTGGCGATATAAGGAACTGCTTGGTGGCTCTTGCGGATACAGAGCCACTTATGAGTGATTTATTTCAGTTTAGATTCAGCGATGAATCAGAGTTGAAAGGACATAGTTTTGGAAATTTGTTTATAACCGCCCTAACAAAGGTAACCGGAGATTTTGATAAGGCTATCAAAGCCTCAAGCCAGGTTCTTGCAATAAGAGGAAAGGTAATACCCGCCACATATAAAAAAGTCACTTTAGTAGCGCAGCACAAGGATGATTCTGAAACTGTTGGAGAGGCGAATATCCCTAAAAAAAGAAGCCCTATTAACCGCGTATACTTAAAGCCTGATGGCTGCAGTCCAAGTCAAGAAGCTCTTGATGCTATTAGAGATGCGGATGCAATTGTTTTTGGTCCTGGTAGTCTTTATACAAGTGTTATACCAAACCTCTTAATAAAAGAGATACCAGATGCTATCCGTAAGTCAAAGGCGATTAAAATCTATGTATGCAATGTAATGACCCAGGCTGGCGAGACAGACGGATATACTGCGTATGACCACGTAAATGCAATAATCTCACATACAAAACCTAATCTGATAGATTATTGCATCATAAATACTACCAAGATACCCGAAGAATTCTTGCTCAAGTATAGACAAGAAAATGCCTATCCCGTTGTCGCAGATACTCAGAAACTAAAAGAACTCGGGGTTGAGATTATAGAAGGTAATGTTGTAAGCGCAGTAAATTATGTCCGGCATAATTCAGATAAACTGGCAAAGTTAATAATAAATTTAATACATGCCTCTATGGTGTATAAGTGAGCGATAAAAAGGTAAATTTTATAATTGGTATTCACTGTCATCAGCCGGTAGGCAATTTTGGCTGGGTTATAAGTGAGGCATATGAAAAAGCCTATCTTCCATTTATTGAGGTATTAAGAAGGCATCCTCGCATAAAGATAAATCTGCATTTAAGCGGCGGACTGCTTGAATGGATAGGTAAGAATAAACCCGAATACTTTGATTATCTTAGGGAACTCATAGATAAAAGACAGGTTGAGTTATTAGGCGGTGGTTTTTATGAGCCTGTTCTTACGCTCATACCAGAAAAAGATAGATTTTTGCAGTTGGCTTTATTAAAAGACTTTATAAAAAAGTATTTTAAATATGAAGTGAAGGGAGCATGGCTTGCAGAAAGGGTATGGGAACCCCATCTCGTGAATACATTTAACAGAGCAGGCATCAGGTATACAATCGTGGATGACACTCATTTTAGACTCACGGGTAAAAACTCGGGTGAGATATTTGGTTACTATATCACAGAGGAGGACTCCGAAGAACTTTTTATTTTTCCCACCTCGCAGAAACTGCGCTATATGATACCATTTAAATTGCCACAGGACACTATAGAATATTTAAAGAGCCTCTTAAGCCAAGAAGATAGGGCAGTTGTAATTGCAGATGACGGAGAAAAGTTTGGTTTTTGGCCAGGGACATATAAGTGGGTTTACCAGGAGCAGTATCTTGAAAATTTCTTTAGTGTCTTAGAAGAAAATGGCCCTTGGCTAAATATAATGACGTTCTCCGAATTCATAGAACAATTTAAACCTCTGGGAAGAATATATCTCCCCTGCGCAAGTTATACAGAGATGATTAGCTGGTCGCAGGGATACTTCAAAAACTTTTTAGTAAAGTATCCGGAGAGTAATATCTTGCATAAGAAGATGCTCTACGTATCAAACAAACTTAATAGTCTCAAAGGGAAAGCTGGTGGCGACAAAAATGAATCATTAATTACAGCAAGGAATTTGCTATATATGGGGCAATGTAATGATGCCTACTGGCATGGTGTGTTTGGAGGGTTTTATCTTAACCATCTTAGGGAGACGGCGTTTAGGAGTTTAATTGAATCCGAAAAAATAGTTGACAGTTTATCAAAAAAGAAGAAGGATTGGCTGGACATCGAGGTTTTTGACTTTGATAAGGATGGCTGTGACGATATTATTGTGAATACACCACTTTTAAATCTTTATGTAAGCCCAAATATGGGTGGAGAGATATTTGAGATTGATTTTAAGCCCAAGTCTCTAAATATGTTGAATGCCTTGGCGAGGAGATATGAACTGTATCATGACAAGATAAAAAATTCCTCGCCCACAGATTACTTGGATAAATCGTCTAATTCACAGGGCGTTCTTAGTATACACGATATAGTCGGTTTTAAAGAGGGCAATCTCGAGACCTACCTCGCCTACGATAGGTATAGAAAGATTGCACTCATAGACCATTTTTTCGGAGAGGAGGCTACGGTTAGGGAATTCTCAAAATCCAAGGTGTTAGAGAGGGGGGATTTTGTTGAAAAACCATTTACGTTTGAGATAAAAAAATCTACTAAAAAAGTCAAGGAAAAAACCTGTACAATCCTCCTTTCAAGAAGGGGAAACGTAAGAATTTTAGAGAGTGAAATTCCTGTAGAGGTAAAGAAGTCAATTTTTATTAATAGCACTGAAAGCACAATGAGTTTTAAATATGCGGTTCAAAATCTTTCAAGGATGTGCTTAAGAATTAACTTTGGCGTGGAGTTTAATCTCTCTTTAAAAGAACCACAATTTAATGGAATTGGAGAGATAGAGAATATAAATAAAATAGAGTTAAATGATGTATGGCACAATCTAAATGTCAATTACGAACTAACACCAAAGTGTTCAATATGGTATTTTCCAATTGAAACCATTTCTGGCTCAGAGAGCGGAATTGAAAGGACATATCAGGGGTTATGCCTTTTGTTTCTATGGCATATTGAATTAGCGGGAAGCGAGAAGGATTCATTTGATATAAAGGCGACCTTTTTATAAAATGACTCTAATTAAAAAAAACATAACAATTAAAAATAAATTGGGTCTTCATGCAAGGCCTGCCGCCATATTTGTTCAGACCGCAAACAAATTTGAATCTGAGATATCCATTAAAAAGGGAAATCAAGAGGTAAACGGTAAGTCTATAATGGGTATAATGATGCTTGCCGCTAAAAAAGACTCAAAGATACAACTTGTAGCTGATGGACAGGATGCCGAGGATGCAATAGAAGAACTGTCCAGTCTGTTACTGAGCGACATTGAACCTGAGCAAAAAGGAAAGAGGTAATGTTAAAGGGTATAGCAGCTGCACCAGGAATATCTATAGCGAAAGCCTTCCTATTAGACAGCGAGGAATTTGTTATTCAACAAAGACATATACCTGAGCCTGAGCTTGCAGAAGAGATAGCGCGTTTTGAAGAGGCTCTGATTAAAACGCGCTCCGAGATACTCAATATTCAAAAAAAAATAACAGAGGAAATGGAGGTCGAGCATGCAGAGATATTTAATGCTCATCTTCTGGTGCTCGAGGACCGCATGTTAATAGAAGAGGTTATAGAACACCTCAAAAAGGAAAAAGTCTCGGTAGAGTATATATTTATGGAAGTACTCAAGAAGTATATGGACATATTTTCAAAGATAGATGATGAGTACTTAAGAGAGAGGATTATTGATATAGGGGATGTCGGAAAAAGGGTACTAAAGAATCTCCTTGGAAAACAGCTTGAAACTATTAAAACCCAGGAAGAGCCGGTTATAGTTGTTGCGTATAATCTTTCCCCGAGCGATACAGTAACCTTGCATAGGAAAAATATAACAGGTTTTATAACGGATGTAGGCGGAAGGACTTCTCATACAGCAATTATCGCCCGCTCCCTTAGGATACCCGCGGTGGTTGGTCTTGAGAATGCGACTAAGAAGATTAAGAACAGCGATCTTTTGATACTTGATGGTACAGAAGGCACCGTGATTATAAATCCCGATAAGCAGACGCTAAAAAAATATATTGAGCAACAGAAAAAACAGGAGGAATTTAGGAAAAGACTTCTTAAGTTAAAGAACTTGCCCTGCGAAACTCTTGATGGGCATAGAATTGAGCTTTCAGCAAATATAGAGTTTCCAGAAGAGATACCCGCTGTCTTACAACATGGCTCTGAAGGTATCGGTTTATACAGGACAGAATATTTTTATATGAATAGGACAGATTTGCCTGATGAAGAGGAGCATTTTAAATCATATAAATATGTAGCACAGAAAATGAGTCCTAATCCAGTGATTATAAGAACCCTCGATTTAGGGGGGGATAAATTCGTTTCTCAGTTAAATATCCCCAGAGAGATGAATCCCTTCTTGGGGTGGCGTGCTATAAGGTTCTGTCTTGCAAGGCCAGAGGTATTTAAAGTGCAGCTGAGAGCGATATTAAGGGCAAGCCACTTTGGAAAACTTAAGATTATGTATCCTATGATATCGGGGATAGAAGAGTTAAAAAAGGCAAATACTATACTTAAAGAGGTAAAGCAGGAACTTGAAAGAAAGAAAATAGATTTTGATGAGGACATAGAGGTAGGTGCTATGATAGAGATTCCGTCCGCAGCCCTAACGTGTGATATACTTGCAAAGGAGGTTGACTTTTTCAGCATAGGTACAAATGACTTAATTCAGTATTCATTGGCAGTGGATAGAGCAAATGAGAAGATAGCCTACCTTTATGAACCAGCGCATCCGGCTGTGCTAAGGCTTATAAAAAATATAATAGAGGTAGCCCATGACAATGGTATATGGGCAGGAATGTGCGGAGAGATGGCAGGTGAACCTCATTTTGCACTCCTACTTTTGGGTTTGGGATTGGATGAATTTAGCGTAAGCCCCATTGTGGTCCCTGCGATAAAGAATGTAATAAGGTCGGTAAAATTAGAGGACGTGCGGGAATTTGTAAGGGAAGCGCTTAAATTAACATCTGGCAAGCAGATAGAGGAGTTTACAAAGAAATTTCTTAAAGAAGTGGTAAGTTATTAAAACTGATATGATACCACCAGAAACAGAGATATTGGACAATTTAGATTTAATTAAGGGAATAGATAAATCTAATCTTTTAAAGCATCTCTTAAATTTTCCGCAACAATGTAAAGAGGCAAGGGCTATAGGGAAATTAGTTAAACTCCCTAAATCTTATATGAATTATAATAATATTGTTTTAAGTGGGCTTGGCGGCTCGGCGATAGGTGCTGACCTTGTGAGGTCTTATATATGGGCCCATTTTAAAAAGTCAATTTACATAAATAGAAACTATACCCTTCCAGGGTTTATAGGAAGTTCTACAGTTTTATTTTGTCTGAGTTATTCAGGAGATACAGAGGAGACGATAAGTTCGTATTACAATGGAAAAAGAAAAAATGCAAAGAGTGTAATTTTGACCTCAGGAGGAAAACTTAAAAAAATTGCCATAAGAGATAATATACCTCATATAATTATTCCCAAGGGGCTTCCACCACGGCAAGCCCTGGGTTATTCTTTCTTTCCATTGTTATACGCTATATCTAAAATATCAGGGCTAAAACCTGATGAAGGGCCTGTTGAGGAAACCTTAGCATATCTTGAGCATGTAAGGACGCTTTTTAAACCCCAGCAAAAGACCAGAGAAAATCTGGCAAAAAGAATAGCACTTAAATTACACAATAAACTTCCGCTTATTTATGGCACCCAGGACCATATGGATACTATTGTGTTAAGATTTAGAAATCAACTTGAGGAGAATTCAAAACATATAAGTTTTAGCCATCTCTTTCCTGAGATGAACCATAATGAAATAGTTGGATGGGAAAATCCTAAGGTAATATTAAGGAATATTGCGGTAGTGCTTTTCAGGGATAAGGAAGATTATCCCCGCACAAAACTAAGGATTGATATAACAAAAAAAATAATTAAAAGGTATACTAATACTATTATTGAGATTCATTCTTTAGGGAATTGTTTACTTAGCAGGATGTTTTATTTAATTTATCTTGGAGATTTTGTAAGTTTCTATCTCGCAATATTAAATAATGTAGACCCAACGCCTGTTGATAAGGTGAAATATCTTAAAGACAGATTAGCAAGATTTAAAACAGTCGGATAAAATATTAAAATTTTTTATCGGGGTTTTACAATATGAAAGCGTTATTATTGGCTGCGGGATATGGCGAGAGACTGTATCCTATAACCAGAGATATTCCAAAGCCGCTTCTTAATGTTAAAGGAAAGCCAATTATAGAACATCTTGTATTAAAACTGAAAGATGTTGATTCAGTTAACGAGGTCTTGGTTATCACAAATGATAAATTCTATGAGAAATTCAAAAGATGGAAAAAGAATTCTGGATTTTCCAATATAAGGTTAATAAATGATAGCACAAAATCCATAAATGCCCGCTTGGGTGCAATAGGTGATGTTCAATATGCCATAAGGGATAAGGATATAAAAGAGGATCTGCTTGTTATAGGTGGGGATAATTTCTTTGAATTTGAACTTTTAGATTTCATCATATTCGCACAAACGAAGTCACCATTTTGTTCAATAGGGGTTTATAATATCCACAATAAACTTAAGGCAAAGAGGTTTGGTGTAGTAAAATTAAATAAAGATAACAGGGTTATAGCTTTTAGGGAAAAGCCCAGAAAACCCGATACAACTCTGGTTTCTCCCTGCATATATTACTTTACAAAATCAAAACTCCCTTTGATATCCAAATACTTAAAAGAGGGCAACAACCCGGATATGACAGGGCATTTTATACGGTGGTTACATAAAAGAGACTGGGTATATGGATTTATTTTTCGTGGAAATTGGATAGATATAGGGAATAAAGCGGCATATAGGCTGGCAAACAAAAATTAGGAGGAAGAAATGATAAAAGGCAGGTATTTGTTCACATCAGAATCCGTTACAGAGGGTCATCCTGACAAGATAGCGGATCAGATATCAGACAGTATCTTGGATGCAATATATGAAAAGGACCCCAACGGAAGGGTCGCCTGCGAGACACTGGTAACAAGGGGTGTGGCATATGTTGCAGGAGAAATTACCACAAGTTGCTATGTTGAAATTCCCAAAATTATTAGAAACACAATAAAAGAGATAGGATATACCAAGCCCGAATATGGTTTTGATTATGGCTCCTGCGGAGTTATAACAGCAATACAGGAGCAATCCCCAGATATAGCATTGGGAGTTGACACTGGTGGCGCAGGGGATCAAGGAATGATGTTTGGTTATGCCATAAATGAGACTTTAGAACTTATGCCACTTCCTATAATGCTCGCCCATAGGCTCGTTATGAGACTTGCCCATGTAAGAAAAGAGAAGATTTTAGAATATCTGAGGCCGGATGGGAAGTCACAGGTAACGGTTGAATATCACGATGGAAAGCCTGTAAGAATAGAGAACGTTGTAATAGGTGCACACCATGGCTCTCATGTTAAAACCGAGGATCTGAGAAATGATATTAAAAAGTTGGTTATAGATAGGGTAATCCCCCAGGAATATGTAGATAAGCATACAAAATATTATATAAATGCAACTGGGAGATTTGAGGTTGGTGGACCACAGGCAGATACAGGTGTTACCGGAAGAAAGATTATGGTGGATTCCTATGGAGGATTAGGTAGGCACGGTGGTGGATGTTTCTCTGGAAAAGACCCTACGAAAGTAGACCGCTCCGCCTCTTATATGGCGCGCTATATTGCAAAGAATATTGTAGCGGCTAAACTTGCTGAGAAATGCGAAATACAACTTGCATATGTAATAGGAGTGGCTGAGCCTGTTTCGCTTATGGTTAATACCTTTGGCACAGGGGTTGCATCTGAGGAGAAGCTTGTAAAAGCAGTTAGGGAGGTATTTGACCTTACCCCAAATGGAATTATTAGAGAATTAAAACTTAGAAGGCCCATATACAAAAAGACCGCCTGTTATGGACATTTTGGACGTGAGAATGAAGGTTTTACTTGGGAAGAAATGGATAAAGTGGATAATTTAAAGAGGGTGGTAAAATAAACAGTTTTTATCTAAGGAAGGAGTTTGGTTATGGAGCAAGATAGAGCAAAAAAAATATTCTTGGTATTAACCTTGGTGAGTATCTTTTGTATAGTCTCGGCACTTTCTACAGGTTTAAAGAAACAAAAAGAAGCCAAGCTTAGAAGGAATGTAGAGATAAGGCTGGAAGAGATGCAGGCAGATCTTGAAAAGACCAAGCAATTTAACGAGGCGCTTCAGACAAATCTGAAAGAAAAACTTGCTCAAATTGAAGAACTCAGCCGTCTGAACGAATCTCTCCAGAGTACCCTTGCACAAGAGCAAGTTAAGAATAAATCATTGACATTAGAGGTGGAGAAACTATCCAATTTGAACAAGGAGCTCCAGGAGAAACAAAAACCTGCAACACCTAAACCTACCAAAAAATAACTCATACGATTTCTAATACGAGACATTTCAGGTAGGAGGATTCCTTTAACTGAAGCAGTATTGGATGATCCATTGGGTGATTTCTTATATCTAAAATCCTGACTGTTCGTTTGGCGTCGGATGATGCCTGAATAAGCATGCTTTTAAATAACTCAAGTCCTATATGATAAGAACACGAACAGGTGATTAAGACCCCTCCCGGTTTAAGTATCTTCATTGCCCTTAGGTTTATCTCCTTATAACCCCTGATCGCAGCTTTCAGGGTTTGTTTTTTTCTAGTAAAAGAGGGAGGGTCTAAAACAACCAAATCAAATTTTTCACCACACCTGTCAAAGTTTTTTAATTCATCAAAGACATTGGCTATATTGAATATGAATTTTTTATCCTTAAAATTGTTTAAAGCAGCGTTTCTTTTAGCAAGTTTTATGGATTCCTCTGATATATCTATTCCTGTAACATGATTTGCGCCATAATACAGGGCATAGATGGAAAAACCTCCTGTATAGCAGAAGCAATCTAAAACCTTGGCTTCTTTTGAGAAATCCCTTACAATGTTTCTATTATCTCGCTGGTCTATATAGAAACCTGTTTTCTGCCCATTTTTAATGTCAACAAAGAATCTTATACGATTTTCTGTTATTGTTATAAGTTCGGGTATCTTCCCCATGAGTAAACCCTTATTAGAAGAAAGGCCCTCTAGTTTTCTTATGGGCACATCATTTCTCTCGTAAATACCCTTGGGTTTTAAAATTTGGCATAATATGTCAGCGAATAAGTTTTTTCTCATCTCAGTTGCAACGCCCAATGTTTGCATGACGAGATAGTCCCTATATTTATCAACAATCAAGGTAGGCAGTCCATCTGCCTCAGAGGAAATCAGCCTAAAAGCATCTGCTTTGCTGATGAGGTTCTTTCGCTTTTCAATACTCTGGGTAATCCTCTTGTAGAAAAAATTTTCATCTATATCAATGTCTTCAAAACTTAATATTCTGACGACTATGGAACTTATAGGATTAAAGAATCCCTTTCCCAGAAATCTTCCCTTAGAGTCTAACACGCTTACTATATCGCCTGCCTTTGGGTTATTGAGTAAATTTTTTATCTGATTATTAAACACCCAGGGATATCTTTCCTTTAGGAGTCTATCCCCTTTATTTTTTAAAATTATGTGGAGCATTTTAATAATAGATAAAGTTTTTAAGGTTATTTTAAATAATTAAATTGTAAATGTCAACAAAGTACCCCTTCCAATTAAACACTTGACATATATAAAATTATGGTGTATTAATATTACCCTACTTTATTAAGTAAGTCTAGTACTTTGTTAAAAATCGCCTAATGGGGTTAAAGCTATATTTGTATTGTTCTTTCTCAATGCCTGATAGGAAGAAAAAAGGATTAATTTCAAGAGCGCCTGTTTGCACTCGTTGATAGTCTTGCCTTTGAGACTGGAGGAAATAGAGCGATAGAGATAGCCGTTCTGCCTAATCCAGTAGATAAGTGTCCAGGCTAAGATAACCAGCATCCAATAACGCATAATCTTAAGCTTGTGGCGCACTTGGTAGTGGTCAAAATAGAGGCTATCCTTTAATTCCCTGAACAACCGCTCAATCTTCCACCGCTCAAAGTAAGTTAAGGTTGCCTTTTTCTCTGAGAGAGTAAGGTCATTGCTGATGATGCTACGGATTTCCCCTGAGGCATTGTTGAAAACCACAAAGACCTTAACTGGAAAATCAGCGCTCTTGAGCCTGGATGTGAAGGAGTACACGCTTAAGAGGTCGCCTCTATGCCTAAAAGATTTTACCTTATGCCAGAAATGTTTTTTGATGAGCGTAGCCAGCTCATCCTGCGGCATAAAGTAACTCTTCTTAGCCTCAGGATTACGGAAGTAGACTTTGCGGTTAGACTTGACTTCACAGATAAAAAAGAGTTCTCTCTCATAGATAAAAGATAATACATCACTTGCTGAATACCAGGTGTCAAATAGACAATAGCTAAAGGGAATTCTTTTATTTACCGCATCCTCAATGAGTTCTTTGGCAAGCTCGAGTTTGGATTTAAAGTCAGGGTCATTTTTGCCCAGGATAAATTCGTCCTGCGTCCTGTAGAATTTAAGTTCTAATGGTATATAGCGGTCGTTAACGCTAAAGCAGCTGGCTACGGCCACATTGCAGACAGCCTCTTCTCCTAAGACAGGGCAATGTTGATATTTAGCCCCTTCTGTTTTTTGGGCATACGGTTTTAAGACACCCGTATCATCAATGATAAGTAGTCCGTCTTTGGAAAAGCCGGTCGTTCTTTGACCCCTAAGTAACTCAAGGCGTTTCTCATTAAGCGCAAGGTAACTCCATTTGGAATCAGCGAGGAAATATTGAAGTTTTTCATAATCCACCTGGAGTGCCTGAGCAAGTGAGGAGATATTAAGGCGTTTATACTCATTGATGAGAGCGTAGAGTAATGCAGTAAAGACAGCAAACTGTTTCTTTGAAAAAGAGTTTTTGAAATATTCACAGAACTTATTTATAATACTTACATTTGCGTAAAATCTGCTCATCCCTCAGCCTCCTTGTAGAGATTTTATTTGTCTACAAGACTATATTCTACAAGGAATTAGAGAGATTACGCAAGTGAAAAATTAACCTAAGGCATTGAAATTACGTAAGTTATGATTTTCTACAAGTTACATAAAGACAGTTTTTGAAAATAATCAGAAACAAAAATATTTTTTAACAAAGTACTGTAAGTCTTTAGGAATTTTAATAGATATAACTGTCTAAAAATAAAATGGTTATGTAAATGGGAGGGTTTAAGATGGTAAGGAAAAAAAAGAATAAGGTAAAAAATGTAAAACGTAAAATTACCAAACTTGTTGAAAGTCTAAAAAAGAAAACCAAGGCAGTTATTAAAAAAAGGTCAAAGCCTTTGAAAGAAAAATCTGTTAAAAAAGTCAAAAAGGTATCTCTGCCAAAGCCTGTAATTGCAAAGATTAAATTTAAACCAGATGAGGAGATTAAAAGGGTTATTACTGAGGCAAAGATAGAAACACCTGTTAAAGAGATGCAATATTACCCAAAAGAACCCTTTCAGCCAGTATATGAGCCCAAACCCCAAGAGTTGCCTAAGGGATACAATGATAATAAAATAGTTGCCATGAGCCGTGACCCATGGTGGATACACGTGTATTGGGAGATAACCAAGGAAAAATTGGATTTGGTCAGGCAGAATCTTGGGAATAAAATAGATAACTCAAGGTGTATCCTGAGAGTGTATGATGTTACTAGTATAAATTTTAATGGGCGAAATGCCAATAGTTTCTTTGATATAGATATTACCCTCGGGGCATCCAACTGGTATATAAACGTTAGCAGGTCCGATAGGTTTTACTGTATTGACATTGGAATCTTAACGGCTGAGGGTGAGTTCATAATGCTTGCGCGCTCAAACGTAGTATCCACCCCGAGAGAAACGCCGAGCTGGATAACAGATGAGGAGTGGATGATATTGCCAAGTGATTTTGAAAAACTTTATGCCTTATCTGGAGGGTTAAAACTTGGCGCTAGCCCTGTTGGGTTAAAGAAACTGGCCAAGGAAAGACTTAAGATGCATCTTGCATCCGGAGCCATAAGCTCTCTGGCAAGCCCTGTAAGAAGACAGCTTCCAAGGGAAAGAGGCTTCTGGCTTTCGGTAAATACTGAATTGATAGTCTATGGAGCCACA
>Ga0194111_10005486_pt1 | contig 14580 bp, 14 predicted proteins | sample TA2KigC300mmetaG_FD_146194 | JGI IMG/M metagenome (GOLD analysis project Ga0194111, IMG submission 146194) | Freshwater microbial communities from Lake Tanganyika, Tanzania - TA2015033 Kigoma Deep Cast 300m | ecosystem: Environmental > Aquatic > Freshwater > Lake | place: Tanzania: Lake... | reverse complement strand
ACAATGGTTCGATTGTGAAAGTGACTGGTCTTTGCAGAGGAAGGACTCCCATGAGTCGGACGCACGTACGCCGGGTCGTGTTGTCGTGGTCGGCCGCCGTCGTGTTGGCCGCCGCCGCGGCGCAGGCGGCGGCCGACGTCAAAGAGGCAGGCGGGTTGACGGCGTTCGTGTATTCCACCGATGAGCGATTCATCGCCGATGCGGAGAATGCGTTTGCGCTTGCGGGTTCGCAATTGACGGTCAATCTAACAGGCCCTATGCCGCTCAACTTCGCGGCGGCCTATAGCGGCTATCACGTGACCGGTTTAAATCCGGCCGGCAACGCGTCACTGACCGATGCTGCGTTCGTCGCCAGCCGGTTCCGGATTGCGCAAGTGCGCAGGCCAGCGGCTTGAAGCGAACGCGGCCCAGCAAAGGTAATCTAACATAGTGACCGAGCGCAGCCATCGCAGGATTCCGGCCCGTTTGCCGGTATTTGCCGCACCGATGCTGCTGGTGTCGGGTGTCGAGCTGGTCAACGCGGCCTGTCGCGCCGGTATTGTCGGCGCTTTTCCTTCGCACAACGCGCGCACCATCGAAGATTTCGAGCGTTGGATGCAAGCAATCATTGCGTCGCACGAGGTGGCTCGTCGTGAGCAACCGGATGTCATCGTCGCGCCGTGGTGCGTGAACCTCGTGACCCATTCGACCAATGCGCGTTTGGCGGACGATCTCAAAGTGGTCGCAAAATATCGCCCGCCCATCGTGGTGACGGCGTTAGGTGGACCCAAGCCCGTCATGGACATAGTGCATGGCTACGGTGGCTTGGTCATCGCCGATGTCATCAATATGACGCTGGCCCGCAAAGCAATCGCCGCCGGCGTCGATGGTCTTGCCTGCATTGCGGCGGGCGCCGGCGGCCATACCGGATTTCTCTCGCCCTTCGCGTTCATTGCCGCCGTGCGAGAGCGATTCGATGGACTCATTGTCGTAGGCGGCGGCATCTCCGATGGATTCGGTGTCGCGGGTGCGATTGCGGCCGGTGCGGATTTTGTTTACATGGGCACACGCTTTATTCCGAGCAGTGAGAGTATGGCGGTGCCCGCTTACAAGCAGATGATCGTGGACTGCAATATCGACGATTTGATTGTTAGCTCCGCGGTCAGCGGCACGCCGGCGTCCTGGCTCAAGCCGAGCATGCGCGCGGCGGGCATGGACCCGGACGCACCTACTGGCGCACCCAAGCGCAACTACGATGCGAGCGATGACGCGCCCAAACGGTGGAAAGATATTTGGGCGGCCGGGCAGGGCGTGGGCGCGTCGCACGCCATTGAACCGGTCGCCGATATTGTTGCGCAGCTCGAGCGCGAATATCGTGTGGCTTTACGCCAGATGGCGGCACGGCTGGATTCCAGGGATCAGGGGACGAAATCATGAATATGTATGTGGTGGACGCCGTGCGCACGCCGCGCGGGCGCGGCAATGACAAGGGCACGCTCAAGGTTCTGAAACCGGTTGAATTGTTAGCCCAGACGCTGCGTGCACTCAAGGCTCGAACGGAGATCGACGAGTCACGCGTCAGCGATGCGATTATAGGATGCGTCACGCAGACGGCCGATCAAGGGACTAACATCGGCAAGCTGGCGCTGATCGCGGCGGGATGGAGCGATGCGACGCCGGCGATGACGATCAATCGCTATTGTGCATCGGGATTGTCGGCCGTGTGCTACGCGGCACTGAAGGCCGCGAACGATGACAGTCTGGCGGTGGGTGGCGGCGTGGAAATGATGTCGCGTGTCCCGATGAGCGCCGACCAGGGGCCGCTGACTCATGATTTCGCGTTTCAAAAATCCGCCCGGCTGATACCGATCGGTATTGCCGCGGATTTGGTGGCAACACAACTGGGATTTTCCCGGTCTGCCTGCGATGACTATGCGCTGGCCTCGCAGCAGCGCGCTGCGGCCGCGCAGGATGGGCAGCGTTTTCGCTCGATCGTGCCGGTCATAGCTGAGAACGGCGGGCCGTTGTTGGCGGCCGATGAAACGCCGCGGCGCGCGACGTCGGCGCAGTCGCTCGCCGCATTGCCGGCGGCCTTTGCCGAGATGGGCGCGAAGTACGGGATCGACGCGCTGCTGTGCAAGCGGTATTGCCTGGAGCGAATCGAGCATGTACACCATGCGGGCAATTCGCCCGCCATGGCCGACGGTGCCTCCGCGATATTGTTAGGCAGCGAGACCGCGTTGCGGCGGCATGGACGCAAGCCGCGTGCGCGTATCTTGGCGATGGCCGATGTGTCCATCGATCGCACCTTGGCGCTCACCGGTGCCGTGGATGCCACGCGCCTGGCGCTGTCGCGCGCCGCGCTGCGCACGGCGGACATCGACCTCTACGAAGTCAATGAGTCGTTTGCGGCCCTGATGCTGCACTACCAGCGTGAACTCGGCATCGGCCACGATAGACTGAATGTCAATGGCGGCGCTATTGCGTTAGGTCATGCGATGGGTTCGACCGGCAGCGCGCTACTCGGCACGGTCCTCGATGAGCTGGAATTGCGTGCGGCCCGCAGAGCGGTGGTCGCACTGTGCGGTGCCGCGGGACTGGCGATGGCGCTCGTGATCGAACGCGTCACGTCCGGCTGATGCTGCGCTATGCGCTGGCGGGGTCGCCGTGTTCCTCGACGGCGGTTGGCATGATTTCGGCGAAGCCCCGTGCTAAGGTATGAAATACTTGCACTACAAGACTGAAAGCAAAGAGCATGCCGGTCAAGCCCAAAGACAGGCCCAGCAAGCAAAAAACCAGTAGCGATGCACGCGTCGTTATCGTATCGGGAGCTGGAACGGGACTGGGCCGGGCGTATGCCTTGGATCTCGCGGCACGTGGCATGCGTGTGGTCGTCAACAATCGTCGCCGGGAAATAGACGCCGCCGGCCAAAGTAGCGCGCAGCGTGTGGTCGATGAAATTCATGCGCGCGGGGGCGATGCCATCGCCGATGAATCCGATGTTTCCGACCTTGGCTCGGGAGCGGCGATGGTGCAGCGTGCTCTGAGTACCTGGGGGCGCTTGGATGCGGTGGTGGCGAATGCTGGCGTGGATCAGCACCAGGCGTTTCATAAGATTAGCGTCGACGGCATCCGATCGATCGTTGAGGTGAATTTCTTCGGCAGTCTGTATTTGGTGCATGCCGCATATCCGCATATGCGTGCTAACAAACACGGTCGCATCGTCGTCTCAACGTCCTCGGCAGGACTGCATGGTCTCCATGGATTGACGGCTTACGCAGCGTCGAAAGCGGCGTTGATCGGCTTGATGCGTAGCGTGGCTGCGGAAGGGAGTGCATACAACGTATTGTGCAACGCCATTGCGCCGTATGCGGCGACTCGCATGACCGCTGCACATGGCGACGCCGCGTTCACAGCTCGTATGTCACCGGAGCGCGTCGCGCCCCTGGTCGCGGTGCTCGTGAACGAGCATTGCCGGGTAAGCGGCGAGGTTATCGTGACAGGCGGCGGCGCGTTTCGCCGAGCCGCGGCCGTGGAGTCGATCGAAATGCATTCGTGCGAATCTACGCAGGAGCAGTTGCAGGCACGATTGCTTCAGCCCTTCGCGCCGGCCCGTGCATCGACATTTCCCGATGCTTTGATTGCTTTTGGCGATTATCAAAAAAATCTCAAGCGGATGCGCCATGCGAACAACTAAACTGGAACTAATCGCCGAGTACCGCGCAAGGGGGTGGTGGTCCGACACCCGGATTCCGGATCTATTCGACGATGCGGTGCGCTCGAATCCGCACGGCAGCGCAGTTGTAGATGCGCCAAATCGGGAGCAGCTGACCGGCATGCCGGCGCTGCGGCTGAGTTTTGCCGACGTCCAGGATTTCGTCGCGAGCTATATGCGGCAATTCCACGAATTGGGCTTGCGGCGCGATCATATATTGATCACCCAGCTACCTAACATCGCCGAGTATGTTGCAGTTTACATTGCGGCGCTCAAGCTGGGTATCGTTGTTAGCCCCGTACCGATGCAGTTCCGGCATCGTGAATTGCAGCAGATCATGCAATTGACGGCGGCGCGCGGACTACTGACGCTGGCCCATTTCAAGGGCGAAGAACCGACTCGCGAAGTACGGGTAGCTGCAGAGGGCAGGGAGCTGCTGCTCATGGTGTTAGGTGAGCAGGTCACTCCGGGTGCAGTCACTTTGCCGAACCGCGCGGCCAACGCGCCGGCTGTGCAACAAGCCGAACAGTTGGCGTTAGCTGCTGGTGTGTCCGCCGATGACATCGCCACGATCTGCTGGACATCGGGTACTGAAGGTCTACCCAAGGGCGTGCCCCGTTCGCACAACCATTGGCTCGCGATATCGCAGGCGCACTTCGATGGTGCCGGTTTGCGACGTGGCGATGTGCTGCTGAATCCGTTTCCGCTGGTCAATATGGCGGCACTGGGTGGTTGCTTCATGAGTTGGCTGCATGGCGCGGGAACTCTGGTCTTGCACCATCCCTTCGATGCCAGCGTTTACCTTCAGCAGATCGCACGCGATCGTCCGAGTTATGCGATCGCACCGCCCGCAATACTCAACATGCTACTGAAAAACGAACAGCTGCTGGCGCAAGTCGATCTGTCATCGTTGCGCTGCATCGGTTCGGGTTCCGCGCCGCTCGATCCGGCGATGATTCGCGGCTTCAAAGAGCGTTTCAATATCGACATTGTCAATTTATTCGGGTCTAACGAAGGCGTTTCGCTCGTTAGCAGTGCGGCCGAAGCGCCGACTGCAGAACAACGCGCCAGCCTGTTTCCACGCTTCGGGCGCCGCGATGTGGTCTGGCCCCAGCGCATCGCGCAATCGATCGAAACGCGACTCATCGATCCGGAGTCCGGTGCCGAGATCCTAACGCCCGGTCAAACCGGTGAGATGCAGATTCGCGGCCCGACGGTGTTCGACGGCTATTTTCGTGCCCCGAAACTGACGGCCGCGGCATTTACCAGCGATGGTTTTTTTCGGACCGGCGATCTTTTCGAAATCGTCACAGATAGTTTAGGGCCCCGCTTTTATCGGTTTGTCAGCCGGTTGAAACAATTGATCGTTCGGGGTGGTGTCAAGATCGCACCGGAGGAAGTCGAAGTCTTGTTAGCACAGCATCCGGCTGTGCTCGAAGCCGCGGCGATCGCTTATCCCGACCCAATTTTGGGTCAACGTATCTGCGCCGTGCTGGTTCCGCGACCCGGTGCAGCGCCGCCCACGTTGGGAGCGATCCAAGCCCTGTTTCGCGAACAAGGCGTGACAGTTTTCAAGTGGCCGGAGCGCGTTCGCATTGCCTCCGCGCTGCCGCGTAACCCCCTTGGAAAAGTGGTCCGCGCCGAGTTGGCGCCACTGGCCGCGGTGCCTGACAATGTTGCGGAAAGTTAGCTACGCGGCCAGAGCGGCGCCGGGCCATAGCTCATGGCCGGCGACCCACATGGCATGGAATCCCGAGGGCACACGGCCGGGCAGTGCGATGCGTGCGATGGGCCCCGCGGTAATACGCCTCGCATCGAAAATCCATGCCTCGGAACGGTAGTCTGCAACGTTGGTGGCCAGCGTGATCGCATAGCCGTCGTCTTCGTCATCGCCCGGGCTTCCCTTGCCGAATGGCGATTCACTCCCATACCAGCCCTGCGGATATCGATAGACCTCGCGCGATCCGTTGCTGTGGTCGTATTTGACCAGCCCTTCGAAAGCTAACGTCTGCAGATCTGTCGGAATGAGCTGGTGGTAGGAGTAACGCGTCTTCACACCGTACATGTACGCATCGGGCAGGCAGAACTCGACATTCAAGTCATCGAGCTGCTGTTCTTGTTTTTCGCCGGTCTTGAGGTTCATGCGCCAGCGCCGCAAATGCCCCGTATAACGCAAATAAGCTAACATCGAAGCTAACGGGCCCTCTTCCGGATTGCGACGGATGGTCGGGTCGGGCTGGAAGCAGCCATCCATCGTGATCCAGTCGCCATCTTCCCAGGCGTTGACCATGTGCAACACATAGCCCGGCTGGAATTCGAACCAGCGCACTTGCTCCTGCGTGCCGTAGCGCGCAATCACGCCGAAGCGCGTCGGCAGATCGCGGTGGAAGGTCACCATGCGATAACCCGAGCGTTTCAGCAGCTCTGGATCGTGGAACAACGGGAAATCGTGCAGGATGGTGTAGTTCGGCGTGATCGTCGTGTCGTGCGGTAGACGTGGGCCGGGCAGGTCGATACGTGTCTGGTGCCGCATCTTGCCGTCGGCACCGATGACGTAATAAGTGAGGTACGGCTGGAAATCGCCGTAGTCGTAATTGATGAACTCCCCAGTGCGCGGATCGGTCTTGCCATGCGCATTCATTGTCGTGCGCAACGCGCCGCCAAAGGTTTCCTCCCCCTCGGTTTCGAGCGTTAGCGGGTCGAGGCGATGGATGCGCCCGGCGTTGTACCAGGCGGTCAGGATCTTGCCGTTAAACAAGTTGAGCGTGGTGTTAGATGTATCTTTGCAGTAATCCGGATTGATCGCCACGGATTCGCGGCCGCGAATCATGTCGAGATTGAAAGGTCCCATCATGCCGGATTTTTCGACTCGGCCGCTGGCGATTTCCTCATGCAGCGCCCGCGTCTGTATCCACTTGCGAATGTAGCTGGCGCCACCGTCCCGAAAGTAGACGCCGTGGACCATGCCGTCGCCGTCGAACCAGTGGTAGGGGCCACGCGGCTTCAAAATCGGATTCGGGCCGTTGCGCAGATACGCGCCGTACAAATCCGGTGGAATTTCGCCAGCCGTCGTCTTGAGATCGACGGCGGTGATCTCGGATACAACTGGCGCATACGGTCCATGCAGGTAGGGGTTGTCGACTTCGTCGACCCAGGTCGGGCGATCGGCCGGATCGTTCGGATTCAGGTCGGTGTACTTACGCATGGTTGTCTGCGTTCATGGAGATATCGCCCCGCACGTTGGCGCGGTCCAGGCGAGCCTGGAATGTTGTTCGACGAAGCCCGCTATCGTTTGCGCCAGCGTATTTGTCAATTTGGCGGTGCGCCGCGTGCGCAGATCGGCGCCGGTGGTCACGAATTCCAACGCCGCCGCAAGACGGTCGCGCGTCTGATTGACGATGAACATCACCCCGTGAAATCGCTTGTCGCCCAAGCTTAGGAAACGAAAATGGGCGGTGACAATGTCGCCCACGTGCAATTCCGCCAAATACCACAGATGGTGTTCGAGATCGAAACAACCGACTTGGTCCGCGCCATATTGCCGAACGTCCATACCGAAAAGGCGCAGAAACGGCTCGCCCGTTAGGTCGTAGATCCTGAGGTAGTACTGCACATTGACATGACCGTTGATGTCCTGCCAGTCGGTCGGAATGGTCAGTGTTAGCAACGCCGGCAATTCTCAGACCTGATTCAAGCTGGGCATGGTGGCGGGCATGATCAGCAGTGCTCACAGACGTTCACGAAGCTGTTTGACACCTGCGCGTTCGCGGTCCCAGGTGTCGGGCGCGAGCCCTTGCTCGCGACACCGGTCGCAACGACCTCGTCGATATCCCGGTGGCCGCGCACTGTCGCTTCGACTTCGAACGATGGAATATTCTCGCTGCGGTGTTGAATTGTATCTTTGATCCGATCGAGAAAAAATTTTCCTTATCGTCGGTACACATGGCCAGCACTGCCTCGAGATCGTCCTCAAGCCACGCGGTGTAATAGGCTCGTACGAGTTCCGCGTGCGTCATGGCGATAACCAGCGATCCATTTGGTCGATCCGGTCGGCGCCCCAAAACATTTCACCATCGCAAATCAACGTCGGCGCACCGAATACTCCGCGTTGACTCGCTTCGGTTGTTAACTCGATTAGTTGCGTCTTGATCGCGGGGAGCTGAATGCCCTCGGCGAACGCGACTGCGTCGGCGCCGCAGCGGCCGGCGATCTCGGCAAGAGTCTGCGCCTGGGTCACGTCGCCACCGGTGGCGAACGCGTGATCGAAAACACGATGGGCGAAGTCCAGTGCCTGCCCGGATGACTGCGACTGCAACCATAGAAAGCCACGCGCCGCGGCGATGCTGTTGAATGGGAACGGGTTCGGAATATTGAACGGCAATTGTTGCTCGGCCGCGCAGCGCAACACGTCGAGATAAAGATAGCGGCCCTTCGAAGTGTTCCGGTCGGGTGGTGAGTGACCACGCTCCTTGAATATTGCGCCCAATGAGACAGGCTTCCAGACGAGCGGGCGCCGGTGGCGCGCAGCCATGGCCTCGATTCGTGGCAAACCGATATAGGTGTAGCTCGACGAAAAATCGAAATAGAAGTCGATCGCTGTTGGCTTATTTGTCCCAGACATAGTCAATGCAGCATAAGTTATACGGTCTAATTATGCAAGTAACGGCTGGGGATCGGCAGCCGCCTGCAAGTGTCTCGTTGCCATTGCTAACGCACTTGGCAGTTCGAAGTGATAGTGATACCCGATGTCTGGCGCAGAGAATGCCAAAAGCGCCACCTTGTCCCGCTGTTCTGCGGCCTGCTGTAGACGGCGGATTAGCTCGATTTTGGATTCCGGCGTCGATGTGCTCATGATCGTGTTACGCGCTCTCGATGCGGCTGTTTGCACCAATCCGTGTGGCTTGCGCAATGAAACTCGCTATCATCTGGCTCCTATGCAAGGCGCGTTGCAAGCATGAATGCACTGGGGCAGACCGAGTCGTCTACTGCGGGTATCGATGCCGCGATCGATGCGGCGATCAAACCCATAGCGGACCTGATTTCTTCGGTGGTCTTTTATTCGGTACAGATCGGTGACACGTCGGTGCAGTTGGTCGTCGTATGGCTGATGGTCGCAGCCACGTTTTTTACGTTGCGTTTTCGCTTTATCAATTTGCGCGCGTTCGCCGAGAGTTGGCGCATCGTTTTTGGCAAACAGGTCAAGGAAGGTGGCCCAGGTGAGGTATCGCATTTTCAGGCCCTGACGACGGCCGTATCCGGTACGGTTGGCGTAGGCAATGTCGCTCATGTTGCGACAGCGGTTTCGATCGGCGGTCCTGGCGCCGCTTTCTGGATGTTTGTCGCAGGCTTTCTCGGCATGTCGTCCAAGTTCGTCGAATGCACGCTGGGCGTGAAATATCGGCAGACTAACCCCGACGGTACGGTTTCCGGCGGACCCATGTTCTATCTCGATCGCGGTCTGGCGGAACGCGGCTGGCCGCGACTTGGCAAGACGCTCGCGCATTTCTATGCCGCCTGCATCGTCCTGGGTTGCCTCGGTGTCGGTTGCATGTTTCAGGCCAATCAGGCCTACGAGCAGTTCATGGTAGCGACCGGCGGTGAGCAGAGTTTCGCGGCCGGCAATGCTTGGGTGTTCGGTGTTGGACTGGCGGGGCTGACGGCAATGGTGATCATTGGCGGCATTCGCAGCATCGCGCGCGTTACGGCTGCTTTGGTGCCGCTGATGCTGCTGCTCTATGTCGCCATGGCTCTCGTCGTCATCATTGCTAACGCAGAACGGCTGCCTTGAGCCATCGCGACGATCGTGCAGTCTGCTTTTTCACCATCGGGTGTTGCGGGCGGCGCCTTCGGCGTGGCCGTGCTCGGGTTTCGCCGGGCGGCATTCTCCAATGAGGCGGGGATCGGCTCGGCAGCCATTGCGCATTCGGCTGTTAGGACCGGCGTGCCAGTCAGCCAGGGTCTCGTCGCGCTGCTGGAACCTTTCATCGACACGATGGTGATCTGCATGCTAACAGCGCTGGTCATCTTCGTTGGAGGCGACCCGGCAGTGCAGGGGACGGGCGTGGCCGCCGGTGTGCAGATGCCTCACAGGTTGTCGGGAGCGTTGTTTCGTGGTTTCCGATCGTGCTGACGGTCGTGATTTTCATGTTTGCCTATTCCACGATGATCTCGTGGTCTTACTATGGCTTGGCAGGCTCGGTGTACCTCTTCGGCCCGAGCCGCAGCGTCAAGCACGCGTTCAATGTCGTATTCTGCGTTGCCATCGTGATCGATTGTTCGGCGCAACTGACTTCGATTCTCGACTTCTCTGATGCGATGGTTTTCGCGATGGCATTCGCCAACATCGTCGGCCTTTACAGGTTGACGCCGGTCGTGAAGAAAGAACTCGACGAGTACTGGAAGCGCCGGTTCCCAGGGCCACGCTCGAACGGTGGTCATGCAGCCTTCTCGAGAAACGCGTGAAACACCTTCGCCCCCACCACCTGTCACGCAGCTTGAGTCTGGCGCTCGTCGTGCTGCTGGTCGGAATTTCGGCGAGCGTCCGCACGACCGCGGCCGAGAACAAAACGCCGTCGACGCCGATGCGCATCTATGTCGCCAAGCGCATCATCACCATGGACGCCTCGCAGCCGTTCGCGACCGCTGTCGCGGTGGCCGATGGACGCATTGTCGCCGTCGGCGATCTCGCATCGATGCGTGGCTGGATGGAAGCGAGACCTTACGAAATCGACCGGGGGTTTGCGGAAAAGATCCTCGTTCCAGGCTTGATCGACAATCACGTGCATCCGCTGCTGGCAGCCATGCTGTTGAATACCTATTGGATATCGCCGCACGTTTGGGAGGGTGCGGGGCTCGATGTGCCTGCGACTCGGGGCCGCGAAGCATACCTAACACGGCTGCGCGAGGCGCTGGCTCGAGAGTCCGTCCCGCGTGAGGCGCCGTTTATCACGTGGGGCTATTTCGAGGCTTGGCATGGCGTTATCCGGCGCGCCGAACTCGATCGACTCTCGCCGCGCAGGCCGCTCATTCTTTGGCAGCGGTCGTTTCACGAAATCGTTGCCAATACCGCGGCCTTGCGCTGGCTCGGTGTGGACCCGGATTCCAAAGTCTCGCCGCCCGACTCCGACATCGCTAGAGGTGTATTTTCCGAGCGTGGGTTGCTAACAGTCTTGAAGCCGTTGTCGGCATGGCTTCTGAGCCCGGAGCACCTTGCGAAAGGCATTGCGCGCTATGAATCGATAGTGCGGCAGGGTGGCGTTACGACCATCGCCGATATGGGCGTCGGCGGTTATTTCGGGCTCCATGAAGACGCCGCGGTGTTGCGCAAGGCCTTCGACCGCCCGGAGGCACCATTCCGCGTCGTCTTGGTTCCGGCACCGCTGTCGATCCTAGCGAGTCGCGGCGTTCCGGCGGCGGTCGAGGAGGTCGAGCGATTCGTCGCTACCGACTACGGACGATTGCGGGCGGCTCGGCATGTCAAGTTGTTAGCCGACGGCGCGTTCTTCGCGCAGTACATGATGATGCGCCCCCCTGGCTATACCGACGGACATCAAGGCAAGTGGCTGATGCCACCCGAGCAACTGGAGGCGGCAGCTCAGGATTTCTGGCAGCGCGGATTCCAGATCCATGTGCACGTCAACGGCGATGCGGGCGTGGCAGCCACGCTCGACATCCTCGAGCGGTTGCAGAACCAGAAGCCGCGCGCGGATCACCGTTTTACTTTGCATCATGTCGGCTTCGCGACCAACGATCAGCTGCGGCGCGCGTCGCGGCAAGGTGTCGTGATCTCGGCGCAGCCGTACTATCTCTGGGCGCTCGCGGACATCTACGCACTGCGCGGACTGGGCGGCGATCGTGCCGCGGAAATGGCGCGCATCGGCGCGATGATCCGCAACGGCATTCCCACTTCGCTGCATTCCGATTTCACCATGGCGCCGGAAGCGCCGCTGGTGCTAGCGTGGGTCGCCGTGAATCGCGTGACATCCGAGGGCACGCTGATGGCGCCTGAGGAGCGCATTTCGGTGACGGACGCGCTCCGTGCGATCACGATCGATGCCGCGTTCGCGTTGCGCATGGAGGATGAGATCGGCAGCATCGTCGCCGGCAAGAGCGCGGACTTCACCGTCCTCGAGCAAGATCCTTACGAGGTTGCGCCAATGAATCTCAAGGACATCCCGATCTGGGGCACGGTCTATCAAGGGCGGGTGATGGATTGAGAAAAATGCGCGCGGATTTGTCAGCTCTCGATATCAGTTAGCTGCCCGCCGAAAACATGCGTCGGCGTGCCCATGTAATCGTGGGTATTGACGTCGTGAATGACCTCATCGCCATTAGCCGGATGGATGCCCGCTCGTTTGTCAGCAGCGGCTTGGTAGACGTCGAGCATTTCCGCAAGCTCGTCAGAGCGATTCCTGATTCGGCCTGGTCGAAATACCCGCGCCATTCACCCGATGCAGTCAGGCTCGCGGTGGACGAGTTTCTTGCCGCCCTATCGGATCGCTTTCGACGTACCGCCCGATCGCCGGGTCGTAAACTCGCACGTAGTTGGAACCTACCTTGTGTCGTCCGGACGAATGACGGTCAACCCCCCACCGGCAACTGTTATTCGGCTACGCAGCGATACGCGTCCAACCTGGCGGGGTCCTTGCCGGCGATGTGGCGTGCCGATGCCGGATAACTGCAGATGGGTCGCGCGCGCACGATCGTGCCATCTTTGCCGCGCTGACTTGCATCAATCGACCGAGGCGTACGACCGCGTTCAACCCAGTTTTCGAGCGCCGCGAGCGGGTCGAAGTCATCGGGCGCCGCGGATGGCCGTTCCCAGCAGTGACCCCAGCCCGGGACCATGAACAGTCGCACATTCTTCTGCAGGCGCCGCATGCCGCCGGCGTGCACGGCGGCTCGCCGGTAGTAGTCCATGATCGGCTCCGGAATGATTAGCGGATCCGCAAGCCCCTGGTAGATGAGGAGCTTGCCGCCGCGGCGTCGCAACGCGGTCAGGTCGGGGTTCGTCGCGTCCGTCAGTGCCGGAACCGGCGAGCGGCGAATCCAGTCGAGCATCCGCTCGGTCGGCAGCCCGGCGGGCACGTCTGGCACGGCGAGGCTGGCCGCCAGCAACTGACGATATCCGGCCGCGGCCAGGATGCCCCACGCCGGCCGGTCTGCCGCGCCGTACAGCCAGATGTCGCTGTAGCGCTCCGAGCCGGGCTGCAGCGCAGGATATATCCGCTCGTTGGCCGCGTTGCGCACGCCGCCGTAGAGCCGGTTCAACGCGTCTGCTTCGGCCGCCGTGAGGCAGTCATCGGCCGGGGCGGCCCCCGGTGCACAGCGCGCCGCGCGAAAATCGACGCTGCAACGCGTCGGATCGTCGATAGTCTGATCGGCAAGGCCGTCGCGTGCGTCGCACTGCTCGACGACGAACTTCTCGAGGAACCGCGCTTTGCGCGGCGGCACGATCGACACCCCGTCACGCTCGATCGACGTGATCAGCCAGTTGCCCCACAAGCCGGCGTTGCCGCTGAGATCGAAAATGCCCGCGCCTGCCGCGATGCCGTCGAACAATTGCGGGTAGCGCTGCGCCGCCATCAGGCCGAGGCGACCACCGTTCGAGCAGCCGGCGAAGTACCGATAGCGCGGCGGTCGCCCATAAAGCTGCTCGATGAGCTGCGTGCCAAGCTCGGTCATCATAGGCAGAATCTTGTGCGCCCAGATCTCGAGCGCCTCCGGATCGCGGGCCCAGCTCGCCTCCCAGCTTGGCGCCTGATGGCCGGCGTCATGGCTGATGCCCGCGTAGCCGCGTTTCAGCGGCTCGTTGATGCTGTTGCCGTGCCCGCTCTTGTCGGGCAGAAGCTCGCCGCAGAAGCCACCGCAGCCCGCCATGAGGAAGCGCCCGTTCCAGGTGGCGGGCAGGCGCATCTCGAAGCGCACGCGCTCGGCATAGCGACCGCGCACGCGGCAATATTTCGGCAGGCCCGGCGCATCGACCCACGCCGGCGCCGTTTCCAGAGTGACGAGCGCCGGCGGCCGCAGATCGGCGCAGGCATCCCGTTCGCGCACCTCGGCCGCGGCGGTCTCATCAGGCGATGCGAGGGCAAGCGCAAGAGCCAGTGCGAGCGGGATGAGCAGTTCGCCGTGTATGCGCATCGCGGGCGGGCCTTCCCCTGACACATTCCCGACGCTTCTGATCGTACACTGCTCCGACGAGATTGCACAAGGCGGTGGCTACCTCACCCGTTTGAATTCTTGCACGATGCGCTCGGTCCTGGCCGGCGCAGAGGGCGTGGCCCGCGCTGCAGACAGGCCGGCGCCGAAAGCCCGACGCGCCCCGCCAGTACAGTGTTCTTGACCCGCGCATTGCGCTGCAGCTCCGACAGGATCGCCCTGTCGATGGCATCCAGTTTCATGATTTTTCCCACCCAGGCGGGGCCTGAATCGCGCGCTGGTAGAAGACCCGGCGAGTCGCGACAACCGGTCTGGATATGGTCAGTTCTTGCCATGCCGCCCGAGTCAGGGCGCCGCAAGGCTGAGCGCTTCGCGCGAAGCGGCGCGAAGGGTTAACGCAAAACACGCATCGGCTTGCCCCGCTAGAAGCGCTGGCCGACGTGGCGGAGGTTCAGGTCGCGGATCAGAACCGGGCCGATACGATCGAAAGCATCGCCCGCGAAGTGCTGGTACGTCGTGACATCGGGCAGCCGAGACGTTCAGGGCTTGTTCAATGGCTGGTTCCTGAACACATGCACACCCAGTGCACGGCCGAAGGCGACAGCGTCGCCGGCGGCAACATGCCAGCGCGCGACGGTGCCCACGCGCAGGTCCTGCTCGACCTTCAGCGCGTCCAGCGTCACGCCAATACGCTCGGCCTCCTCGCGCACCACGCTCTCGACCTC
>Ga0194111_10005484_pt1 | contig 14582 bp, 15 predicted proteins | sample TA2KigC300mmetaG_FD_146194 | JGI IMG/M metagenome (GOLD analysis project Ga0194111, IMG submission 146194) | Freshwater microbial communities from Lake Tanganyika, Tanzania - TA2015033 Kigoma Deep Cast 300m | ecosystem: Environmental > Aquatic > Freshwater > Lake | place: Tanzania: Lake... | reverse complement strand
GAAGAACGTGGAGAAGATTATCGCCACGATGATGGATCCGACTATTGCCCCCACCAAACCCTCATAAGTTTTATTTGGACTGATCTTGGGGTAAAGTTTATGTTTCCCTAAGAAAGTCCCGCTGAGTAAGGCAAAGATATCTCCAGCCCAAACCGTTATGATCAGGAAGAGGACCCACTCTTTTCCATCTTGTCTGTTCCAAATAAGAGAGATATGGGGGAGTAGAAATCCGATATAGAAAATTCCAAGGAGCATGATTCCCATATTGGAGATGGTAGATGAAAGGTTCTCTGAGGTAGCCATGGATAGAATGGAGAGCAAGAGAAAGAGAAGAAAGAAGAAAAATAAAACTACATGTATGCCTCCAAATGAGATGATGGAGGAAAGGACTAAACCCAGTCCAATTCCTATAAAACGCTCCATCCATTTCAAATTTGGAAGGGAGAGGTTATAGAACTCACGGAGACCAAAGAAAGTGGCCAGGAGTATCATGAGCGGAAGAATAGGCCTAGGTCCTATAGCGATTAATAAGATCACAGGAGGGATGATAAGGATTCCTGTCCATACCTTCTTTTTTTCTATTTTCCCCATACCCACCTTTGAATTTTAGATTTAAGATTTTATATTTAAGATTTTTTCAATCCGAAATCGGCAATCTGAAATATATTTATTCCTCCTTACCATTTATTTGTTCGCTGGTCAGACCGAACCTCCTCTCCCGGGATTGATAATCGGCAATCGCCTTGAGGAGTTCTTTTCTATCAAAATCCGGCCATAGGGTCTCCGTTACGTACAATTCTGTATAAGCGATCTGCCAGAGAAGAAAGTTGGAGAGGCGAAATTCACCGCTCGTGCGGATGAGAAGATCTGGGTCGGGTATCCCATGGGTCCAAAGATATTGTGAGAAACGTTGTGGGATGATCTCTTCCGGCTTGATCTTTCCCTTTTGAAAATCTGAGATAATTCTCTGAATAGCATGGAGGATCTCTGAACGACCACCATAACTCAATGCGAGGTTGAGGACCATTCCATCACAGTGTTCTGTCCTTTTAATCGTCTCTTGCAATGTGTTCTGGACATCGTGAGGAAGATCCTCGACCCTGCCAATAGCACGGAGTCGGATATTATTTTGGACCATCTCCTCCACCTCCTTAAGGAGATATTCCTTCAGCAATCCCATCAATGCCGCCACTTCCTCCTTTGGCCTCTTCCAATTTTCTATCGAGAAGGCATAAAGTGTTAACACTTTTATCCCCAGTTCACGGCAGGCGGTGACAATTTCCCTGACGGCATCGACTCCTTTGATATGGCCGCTGATCCTGCTGAGGAACTTCTTTTTCGCCCAACGACCATTCCCATCCATAATGATTGCAATATGCCGGGGAAGTTTGTCCTTATCAATCTCTTCCATGGTTCATGAGGTTCCCCCAGCCCTTCCCTCCCCTTCCCGTGGTCGGGTGTCGGTACGAGCCGGTACGGCTGTCGTGCCGACACAGTCGTTCCGACTCTTATCGACAAGGAGGGGTGAGGAAGGGGGTTATATAAAATAAAAACACTATCCAACCTTTAGGAATATCTTTATTAAAATTACCATATCAGATATTGATTTTCAATCATTAATACGCGGTCAATGGTTTCAATAAGTTAGCAAATTGATTCTTGAAAATGTAACACAGGTTAAAACTATGAACAAGATTTGTTTGATTAAAAGTGGGGAAGTAATGGGAAAGTGAGGTCATTTTTTTCTACATCTCGCCCAAGAATCTGCTTGTTTTTCTTGACATTCAACTCCATTTTTCATATATTCAACTTACCCGAAAGCGAGTTCTTATCAAATCTTATAAAACAGACATGCAATAAGAATCAAAATAAATATAATTGATTTCCTGTTCATGATAGATTAAGAACAGTCTATCAAAGAATTTTTGAAAAGTTACTTCAAGGGGTATTTAATATTTCTACATAAATAATGCCTCTCTCTCCTCTCCCCACAAGGGGAGAGGGTGAGGTAACTTTGCTTAATGCGTTTGTATTAATTATAATTCAGTAGATGGTAGGCTGAGTTTGAAACTAAGGCATAAGATAGCAATTTTTGCAGTTATAATCCAAACCCTGCTGATTGCGTCAATCACAGTTGAAAGCGTCAGGACAGAAGTAGACAGGTCATATGCATCAATGTCTTCTTATGCAAAAATGATGGCAAAAGTTATTGCAGGTAGGTGGATAAGCGATATTATAAGTAAATCTAATTCGGGAAATCGTGAGATAGAAAATTTTATTGACGTTGTTATGTCGTTTGACAACAGAATTGCCTGCATTGCAATCACAGATGAAAAGAAAAATCTCATTGCCGGCGATATTAACAGTCGCTGGGTTGACTTTGGTGGTAATAAAAAGGCTGCCCTTGCAGAACTGCTCGGAGCCGAATTAAAACATAAAGGTTTTAAATCCGTTTCTGTGAATATTGAAGCTGACAGAAATGTCATTGGAAGAATCAAAATCATCTTCAGCTTGTCTTATATGAAAAAACAGATATTTGATTCTGTCGTAAAATGGAGTCTCGTCGGGTTGTCATTTATTGTTATAGGCATCGCAGGCGCTTTCTTTGTCTCAAAAAAAATTACAGATCCCTTAAGCAGAGTTATGGAAGCCATGGGACTTGTTGAAGCAGGGAACCTTGAACAGAAAGTGTCTATAAAAACAAAAGATGAAGTCGGCAGGATGGCTGCTACATTCAATAAGATGGTCGAAGGGTTAAAGGAAAGAGATTTTGTCAAAGACACCTTTTCAAAATATGTGTCAAAGCAGGTTGCCGATAGAATTCTGAAAGAAAAAGATTATCTAAAACTCAGAGGTGAAAAACGTATTGTAACTGTTTTTTTTGCGGATATCAGGGGATTCACCCCGCTTTCCGAATCAATGCCTCCTGAAAAGGTGCTTGCAATTTTGAACGAATATTTCAGTGTTATGATAGAAACTGTTTTTAAGTATAATGGCGTCCTGAATAAATTCATCGGCGATGCCATCATGGTTACATATAATGCCCCGCTTGACCAGAAATATCATGAACTCAAGGCAATCCTGACAGGAATTGAGATACAGGAGAAGATTGGGGAGCTAAATAAAAAACGCCTGATTAAAGGCGAACCCCAGATAAATATCGGCATCGGCATAAATACCGGTGAGGCGGTTGCCGGCAATGTCGGTTCATCAGAGAGGCTCGAATACACTGTAATAGGCTCAGGCGTAAATCTGGCCCAGCGGATTGAATCAAGCACTGAAAAAGGAAAGCTCCGTATCAGTGAAACAACATATAATGCAGTTAAAGATTATGTCGATGTTATAAAGCTTGAACCGGTCCTTGTAAAAGGCATCTCAGAGCCGGTTCAGCTTTATGCGGTTATTAATGCAAGAATACCGGAGGATTTTTATGAAAATGATTAGAATTGCTTTGTTTATGTTTACAATTTTTTCGTTCCTCTATGGTTGTACAGGCAGGGATACTTCAGAGGAAAAAATCCGTATAACTATAGAGCAGCAATCAGATAGGTCCGCCCCTGAGCCTGCGAAAAAACAGGAACAGACTGTTCAAAAAGATCAAAAAGAAACAGAATCGAAACCCGCCGCCCCTGCAAAACCAGAGCCCCAAAAAGCTCTTTCAGGGAAGCTTAATTTTAAGGCATTTGCCGATAATCTCAATGTTGATCAGCACTCAAAAAATGAAATAGATCAATTTTGGCTTTCGGTTCGGGGGAAAACAGTTATCTGGGGTGGAAATATAAATCAGATAAAAATTGGGCGCAACGAATTTAGAATATTAGTTGACAACTGGACAGTAAAATCAAAAGAAGGATTTAATATAGTGCTGCTGGGGCTTGGCCAGACTGAAAAGATTAATCCTCTTTATACAGGGCAGACAATAATATTCAGTGGCGTCCTAACTAAATTCGATTACGGAAGAAATAATGCAAGCGCAGTCATTGTTTTAAGGAATGCAAAAATTTTCTGATATAATTTTGACAATCGGGGTCATCAATTAGGGTCTTGCCTTTCGATGTTTCATAAACATCAAAATTAATGGGTGACCCCTTTTATTTACTTCATGCAGAGACCGCGAACACTTCCTTAAGCTCTGGAATTTCTTCCCCATGTTCAAGCCGGTCAGCCAGGACTCGTAAGGCTAATGCTTCCGCCTTTGAGATAGCTTCGTTCCGACTATCGCCGTACATCATGACTCCAGGAAGGTCTGGGATTTCAGCAATTCAGCGGCCATCCTCTTCTCTCTCAATTTCGATCTTCATGCGGTCACCCCACGAATATGATACCTCACTTCAAGAGTGGTATGCACCTACATATTTATTGATTATAGGTTTCACTCTTTTTTAATGAAACTCGGGTCCCATGTGCTCATATTTTTACCTTAAAGAAAATTAAATCAACACCTCTTCCATCCAGCCGAGTTTGATTAGCTGAATGCGGCTCAAGTCACTAACCCCGAGGTGATATGTTTTATCAGCTACCATGATATGGATAGGAGGCACATCCAGAGCCCGGTCTTCGCCGAAAAAGGCGATCCGTTTTGCCTGGAGGAGATGAGCGCCTATCGCATCTACAGCCACGGGATCGGTTCCTACGATTAGCCCCTTATAGGGCCAAACGTATCTTTTGTCGAAAAAACTGGCCCCCCTTCCATAAAATTGGGGCGTGAGGGCACAGAGGATATTCAGGCGGGTCTTTCCCTTCACGATGGGATAAGTCCATATTTTACCCAGGGACGAGCAAGCATCATCATGGTAATCTGGGGGGTTTGGAACAAACTGAATGTAATTTTTAAGGCGAGTCCCGACCCCGGACCAGTGATGCGTCCTCACGGGCCGTACATTGACCAGTGCAGTAGCTTTGAGAAAGATCGGATTGTTCAGTACTCCCCGGTCATCGATGCCGATATTTTTTTCCGCTACTCCCACATCCAACAACCGACGCTTAATGACTGCTTCCAATTCCTTTGGGGTCGGTAGCTTCGCCCATGAGTTACTCTTAATCCCCACTATGTCCGAACTCTTAACGAGCTTCTGCCAGGCTCCGAGGGCTTCGTCTGTTCCCAGGAGGCTCTTGACGGCATCATCCAGCATGGATTGCAGGATCTCCACTTGTATTTTCTCTTGGTCTCTCAGCACCTTAGCATTCCGGATGAGGACGACTTTCGCCGTTGGCTCTGCCCTGGCTTCCCCCAGGATCCCTGACCCAAAAGAAGTGGCTATCGTGGCCGAAGCTGCGACTCGAAGAAAATCCCTGCGGGTGATGATTTTTTCTTTCACCGAACTCAAACTCCTTTCCTGTTCTCAAGGCATCCTCCATAGTCATCTGGTCATCTACAGACTAAGAAAATTGATAACCCCCCTTTATCCCCCCTTAAATTAAGGGGGGATAAAGGGGGGTTATGGGACGAGACCTCTATTTACCAGCCAATTTTTCTTCTGTAGCCCTGAGCAGACCCTCGGCACTGTCCTCCGTGGGGGCTCCAAAAACAATGAGAACAAATTTATTCCTTCGGCGAGCAATGGTTCACTTCTGGTCTTCCGTTTTTGAACGATCCTTCCCCTCAGCATCTGGAAGGAAAGCTTTCATGAAGCCCTGATAAGCATCTCCGGCTTCTTTCAAAGTGGGGTATCGGATGAGAAGAAGTTGGGTCTTTTCTTTTTCTTGCATGTATTGGGCGAGCACAGCTTCCGTTTTCTGGCTGAGGTTCAAAATATTCTGGTGGGAGATGAAAAACCGCTGGTTCAAGAGAACGTGGCTCTTAAGATACCGAACACTCTTATCAACCAGCCCGAGGTCCTTGCCTGGAATAAAGTCAACCAATTTCGGCTCCGGACCCGTTACTGGGATTGAATTTGCCGCAGCCCTGCCCATCTTGATGCATCCACCCCTTACCTCAAGCTTTTCACAGAAATCCCTTTGGTTTCTTTGGTTGAGGCTTTTCTTCCTTTGGAACGCTTTTCTTTCCTTCCTTTTTTTCTTCGACCTTGAATCCAGATTCTTCCAAGATGAATTTATCATCGCCGGGGTCGGGCTTAAATTCCAATTCGAGCTTCTTAGCCTCTTTGATGTAAGAACCCTCCTTCAGACGAATCTCTCCATTTGTTACGACAACGATCGCTGATTCTCCCCGGACAGGGCATCTCTGTTCACAAAATCCGCAACCATTACACTTGGAAGCAATGACAAAAGGACGTCGATATCCCTCCACAGGGCGAAAAACAATGGCATTGTATGGACAGATTTCATCGCAGATCAAGCAGAGTTTGTTCTGAGCCCAGACCAGGCACATCTCTTTCCGTAAAATAGCCGTCCCGATTTTGGCATGGGTCTTTTCATCCAAAGACAAAGAACGGATCGCCTGTGTTGGGCAGACTTTCCCGCATACATTACAGTTTTGTTCACACGGCGCCAGACGTAGATCCAGCTTCGGGGTCCAGAGGCCTGAAAAACCGGATTCCCAGAGGCAGGGCTGGAGGGTATTGGTCAGGCAGGACTTCATACATTCCCCACAACGAATACAGGTACGCAGAAACTCGGTTTCGGGGATCGCACCGGGTGGCCGAATGAGCTGGTGCTTGCTCTGCCGAAGAGCAAAAGGAGTCTGGGTAGCTAAAAACCCAACTGCCAATCCTCCTGTCAAAGAGTAAAGAAATCCCCTGCGAGAAAAATTCGTGTATAAATACTCTCCTCCTGCGGAATGAGAAAAAGAGGCTGAAAAACTGATCGCCTCCTGGGGGCATACCTTGGCGCAGGTTCGGCATTGGATGCACTCGGGAAAAAGGGTCTCCCTCGGGTTATCAGGGACAGCTCCCATGGCGCAGGCTTTCTGGCATTTCAGACACTCATTGCAATCTTCATTGACCCGGCGTTTAAAAAGGCCAAGAGGTGAAATGAGGCTGAGCAAAGCTCCTAAAGGGCATAGATAGCGGCACCAAAAACGTGGAGTCAGAAGATTAAGGGTGATGATTCCCCCAAAGATCAGTAATGTGATAGCAGACATGTAATAGACAGGCTGAGGGTAATGGAGATGAGATAAGGTTATCCATCCCAGGGCTTGAAACAAGGGACGTAGCAAATCCAAGAAGAGATTGATCAGAGTAATCACCAGAGGATAGATAAAGAAAGTATAAAAGCGTGTGAGAAGCGCCATGGGGTCCATGAGGAATGCCAGTGAGAGGCCAATCAGTGCAGCGCTTACGAAAATGATTAAAAGAAATAATTTCGTCTTCCGAAGAACGGCTTCAGATTTCAGCCCCAGGCGTTTCTTTTTTCGGAAAAAAAGAAAATCTAAAAAGTCTATGGAGGCGCCCATGGGACAAACATAGGCGCAGAAGAACCGGCCGATGACGAGAGTGGCTCCGATCGTGATAAGAGCCCATAGAGCCCGGCCAATGATCTCCCTTGCAGCAAAAACAGCGTTTAGACCTAATAGCGGATCGAGGCGAAGATAAATATCCGCTGGGAACCAATCCGGAAGTTTATAGGTGGCAAAGACAAAGAAGGCGGTGAAGAAGAGAAGAGAGATGGTCTGGAGAAATTTCCTCATACTTTCTCCATGAGGATTTTGAGTTGATCGATGTCTATCTTTCCCAGACCCCGCTGATGAGCCATAAGCAAATGTTCAACTTGTCGGCCTTTAAAATTTTGACCATACCACGGAACGACGCTCACCCCGTAGGAATCCACAGCCACAGGATCCACACCTGCTATGATGAGGTTGGGCTTCTTTACTTCGCCGGGTCCTCCTGGCCCGCCGGATGCCAGCGCCCGTGTCGCATCCAGGATAGTGAGCTGAGGCTTTATAACGGTAGCGAGATCTGCTAATGCCTGGTTGATATTATACTGGGTATGGAAGCTCTCTCGATCCCAAATCAAGCCCATGAGGCCCTTGATCCCTAAGCTTACACCTGTCGCAGAGTGAGACTTTGCAACCGGAAGGTTAATCAGCACTTGGCCGTCTAAAATTTCCTTCATGATCTCCACGCGCTCCAAGACTTTTCCCTGAGGAATCTTGATCTCACGAAAGAACTTTCTATCTTGGAGAGTAAGAACATGGACGCCTGGAATGTTCTTACAGGCTTCTCGAATACCTGTCCTTTCAAGGCAAAGTTCTGCCCTTTGAAGCGTGTGATCCAAGACCAAAATTTGCTTGGCCCCTACCTCCAGGCAGGCCTGAGCCACTGTGGCAACGACCAACGGATGGGTCGTTGCTCCGAAGTCAGAGGTCCTGGCAAAAGACATATTGGGTTTGAGCACAACGCGCTGGCCTTTTTTGACAAAGCGAGAAATACCTCCCATAGCCTCTATTGCTTTTCTCGTGGCAGCAACAGGCTCTCCGGAGATGGCGACGAGGTCATACTCTTCTTTAGCTTCCGAAAAAAGAGAGCTACCAGAAAGTCCCAACGCTACTCCTGCGGCAGCGGTTTTAAGAAATCTACGTCGTGTAATCATTCGATCATGTTGATCCACAATTCACTCCTTTACCTTCTGTTTCGTTGCTCCTCACCCTCTGCCTACCGGCAGGCAGGCGCAGGCATCCCTCTCCCTGTGAGGAGAGGGGAAAGGTGAGGAGTTCTCTATGCGATAAACAAACTTCTTCTCTCTCCCCTTTATGTCAATGACCTTTTCTTCCTGCTTTTTATCATTAGATCCCAGGAAGAAGAATCCGCCAAATCCCGCAAGTGTCGATTTCATGAAATGTCTTCTACCAATCAATCTTTTCACCATCTCCCCCCTTTTTCTCCATCAGAATCGCGCAAAGCGCATAGCCTTCTTAAATTTAGACTCTTTGGACATTTAGGCACTTCAAACACCTTAGGAATATTCATAAAGTTAAACTTTCTATTTTTTCCCCAACCCCTCTTCAAAAAGCCTTAAATATTTGGATCGAAGGTCAGGGTCATACAAATCTAATACTCCCAAGATATATTTTCCTTTCCAGGAAAGATCAACGACTCCATGATGAGGGTCGGATAACGTATACCTCTCTTCAGCCAGCTCCTTGCCTGAGTTGTTAGTCTGTTGCAGGTATTCTTGAATTATATTCCTGCACTCATCTTTATCCCTACAATCAAATTTACAACATCAGAAGCCTTTCCCGCAACGTTTCATTCATATATATTTTGGATTCCTACATGGTTAAATTTGAGAATTTTCTTCTAACATTTTGTGTGCCCCTCACCCTTCCCCTCTCCCCTTGGGGGAGAGGGTGGGGTGAGGGGAAATTTCAAATATTTTTGTTTGGGAACTAAACGCAGAATCGATTCTAATTGATTGCCCGCCTGCTGGTTACTGTTTATTAACATGGCGAAAGAAGAATGGGAAAGAAAAATGGGGCATGCGTAATGAACGTTTTAAAAGATTACTTATGTTTCAAGTAATAAATGGAGGAATGAGTGAGGGAGATAAAGGGGGAAAGGGAAATTCCTATCCCCCTTTCCATCCTATTTTTCAACAATGGCTTCAACAGGACATACTTCGGCACAGCTTCCACATTCGGTACACTTCTCTTCATTGATCGTATAGGGTTCACCCTCTTCAATCGCCTCCGATGGGCATTCTTCTACACACGTTCCGCAGGCCACACATTCATCAGTGATCACATAAGCCACTCACACCACCCCCTTTATTTATATTTCGAGAATCTCTTTCTCCTTCGAAGCAAGTACACCCTCCACCTTCTCGATATATTTATCCGTGGAGGCTTGAACCTTATCCATGCATTGACGAAGTTGGTCCTGGGAGATCTTCTTGCTTTTTTCTAATCCCTTTAATTGCTCATTTGCCTCTCTTCGAATATTCCGGAGTGCCACCTTCGCTCCCTCACCCATCTTTTTCACCACCTTAACAAGTTCCTTTCTCCGTTCCTCAGTGAGCCTCGGGATGGTGATACGGATGACCTTTCCATCACTGATCGGGGTCAGACCTAATTCCGACTTGAGAATGGCCTTTTCAATCTCACTGGTGGTGGTGGTATCCCAGGGTTGGATGGTAATGAGCCTGGGTTCGGGGACAGCCAATGTAGCCATCTGATGAAGAAGGGTGGAGGTCCCATAGTAATCCACTCGAATATCATCTAAAAGGGCTAAAGAAGCCCTGCCTGTCCTCACTTTATTCAGGTCCGTTTTTATATTGGAGAGGGTTTTCTCCATCTTGGCCTCAACCTCTTTGACAATCTTTTCCTCCATGACTATCCCCTCACTTTTGTTCCTACCTTTTCTCCCAAAATGACCCTTTTGACATTTCCCTTTTTCTTCAGATTGAAGACGATGATAGGGATGTGATGGTCCATGCAGAGGGAGATGGCAGTCGCATCCATGACTTTTAACTGTTTCTTCAGGACATCGAAATAAGTGAGCTCATCATATTTATGAGCCTTATGATCGAGGAGCGGATCGGTGTCATAGATGCCATCGACCTTTGTTGCCTTAAGGATGACGTCTGCACCAATTTCCATGGCACGAAGTGAAGCCGTCGTATCTGTGGTGAAATAAGGATTCCCTGTCCCCCCGGCGAAGATGACGACCCGACCTTTTTCGAGATGTCGAATAGCCCTTCGTCGAATATAAGGCTCCGCCACCTCACGCATCTCAATCGCTGTTTGAACTCGAGTTTGAATACCAATTTTCTCCAGAGCATCCTGCAGGGCAATGCCATTTAGAACGGTGGCCAACATTCCCATGTAATCTGCAGAGACCCGATCCATTCCCTTAGAGCTGGCGGCCACCCCTCGAAAGATATTCCCTCCTCCAATAACAATGGACACTTCCACTCCCAGGGTTTTTACTTCCTTTATCTCCTGAGCGATCTGCTGGATTACCCTAGGGTCGATGCCATAGTCTCCTTCGCCGGTTAAAACCTCACCGCTGATCTTTAAAAGGACTCTTTTATATCGGATTCTTTTCATTGGGGGGTCGAAACTCGTTTGCTCAGTCACCCTTCCTCTCAGTCTCATCCGAATCATTGGGAAGGAGTGTTAGGCCCTTATTTCATTGAGGCGGAGCAGGCAGATGGTAACCGTGACTGCAGTCCTTCACCCAGTTGAAACCGGGCGAACCGACGGATGGAGATGTTCTCTCCAAGCTTAGCAATCATGGAATCGAGGATTTCCTTGACCGTTAGATCAGAATCCTTGATGTAGGTCTGTTCCAGAAGACATACTTCGGAATAGTACCTCTCCATTTTGCCTTCCACAATCTTATCCACCACCCTCTCGGGTTTTCCTAAATCCATTGCTTGGGTTCGATAAATCTCTCTCTCTTTTTCCAAAACCTCTGCCGGGATATCTTCTCTTCTAATATATTGAGGATTGGCAGCGGCGATATGCATGGCAATATTTTTTACGAAGGTTTGAAAATCTTCGGTCTTGGCCACAAAATCGGTCTCACAATTTATCTCCACCAATACCCCTATCTTGCCCCCTGCATGGATGTAGGAGGAGATAAGGCCATCTGTTGCAATTCGTCCTGCCTTCTTGGCAGCTGTGGCCAATCCCTTACGCCTCAGGTAATCGATCGCCGCATTAATATCTCCCTTAGATTCCCGGAGTGCGGTTTTACAGTCTATCACCCCAGCGCCTGTCCTTTGTCTCAGATCCTTTACCAATTCAATAGAAATTTCCATTAGGAACTATTCCTCCTCCACTTCCTCAACCCCTTCTTCAACTTGTATCTCCACAGTGGGTTTCACTTGTTCAACGGTTTCTTTTTCCTCTCGGGCCCCCTCCACCTGGAGCTGTTTTTCATAGAGTTGCCTCCCCTCAATGGCGGCGTCTGCAATTTTGGAGGCGAAAAGTTGAATAGCTCGAATGGCATCGTCATTGCCCGGAATGATGTAATCGACATCTTCAGGATTACAATTGGTGTCGACAATGCCTATCGATGGAACTCCAATCTTTCGGGCCTCCCTGACAGCGATCTTTTCCTTTTTAGGATCCACCACGAAGATGGCTCCGGGAAGTCGATCCATGTTTTTGATCCCACCCAGAGATTTCTCCAGACGATTCCTCTCTTTTTCTAATTCCAAGACCTCTTTTTTGGGAAGGAGATTATAGATCTCTTCATTTTTCATAGCCTCGAGTTTATTCAATCGATCAATGGATCGTTTAATGGTCTGAAAGTTGGTTAACATCCCACCCAACCAACGGTGATTTACATAAAACATATTACATCGGGTGGCCTGTTCATATATCGTCTCCTGGGCCTGTTTTTTCGTCCCGACGAAAAGGATATATTCCCCTTTGGAAGTAATATCCCGAACGAATTGGTAGACTTCTTTAAAAAGTTGAACCGTCTTCTGGAGATCTATGATGTAAATTCCATTCCTTGCTCCGAAGATGAATGGTTTCATTTTAGGGTCCCAGCGTTTAGTTTCATGACCGAAATGAACCCCGGCCTCCAGAAGTTCCTTCATTGTCACATTAGACATCGAATCCTCCATCTCTTCTTCATTCTTCCTCCTTTAAAGGTCAAATAGATTTTTTGTTAACATATGAAAGGATATTTTGCAAGAGAAAAAATTTTCGAAGTTTAATAAGAACTAATTAAGAGATAAAGCTGAATGGAGGTGTTTCATAACTTTTTGATTTTATTGTTTAAATTTTAAAATCTATTTCATCCAAACTGGTTAATCATTTGATACCAATTTTTTTAAAGTGAGAGCATTTTTAATGGCGAAACCATAGGCATCATTGTTGAAATAGACAAAAACATCTTTACCTTTTTCCCTCCAATCTTCAATTTTTTCAGCCCATCCTTTTAGTTCTTTATCCGAATAATTAGAGCCATAGAGAACCTCACCTCCGTGAAGACGGAGATAGACAAAGTTGGAGGTGACCTTCTCCATAAAAGGAAGGCCCGAACCATGGGCAATGCAAAAGGCGAAGTTGAATTCTTCCAGTATTCGGAAAGCCTCCTCACAGAACCAAGATTCGTCCCTGAACTCAAAGGCATGGCGAAGAAGTTTAGAACGAGGGAGCGTTGAAAGAAGGACGGAAAATTCTTCCAGCTGCTCCTTTTGGAAGTGGAATCGTGGGGGAAGTTGCCAGAGCATTACTCCCAATTTCTCTTTCAATGGTGAAGCATGGTCTAAAAGAAGGGACAGAGGTTCCCTGCAATTCTTCAGGCGTTTGATATGAGTAATGAAACGGCTTCCCTTGACGGCAAAGGAGAACCTCTTAGGCGTGCGCTTACACCAACCCACGAAGACATCTTTTTTGGGCAAGCGATAGAAGGAGACATTCAATTCCACAGTATCAAAATATTCAGCATAGAATTCAAGCCATTTTTTCTGTGGGAGATCAGAAGGATAAAAAACACCATTCCACCAATGAGGATAATTATAGCCGCTCGTTCCAATGAAGATCATCTTCGATAAGCACCAAATTCCAAGCACCAAATCCTAAACAAATTTCACATGACGAATACGTCACCCCTGCCTACCGCAGGCAGGCACGAACGATGAAAATACCCCCCCACCCATCCCCTCCCCCTCCGAGCGGGGAGGTCGGTTTCGACTCGCAACGAGGTGGGGTGGGGGTGACAAATTTATTTTCAAGGTAATTCCAATGACCAAAATTCGAAATATTAAACAAAATAATTTCGGTCATTCGGATTTGACATTTGGTGTTTATTTGAAATTTGGAATTTGAGAGTTGAAATTTCAATACTGTTTGGCTCCGCAGCAGAGCTAAGAGTTAAAAATTCCCAAGTTGAATTTAATGGTAATAATTCCTGTTGCCAGGGTTCCTTTGAGACCATTTCCGTTTGTAATATTCACGGCGAATTCTTTGTCGAACAGTTGGATAGGCCATATAGAAAAGGCCGAAGAGAAGGCCACCCAGGTGGGTGAGATGAGCAATACCTCCTCCTGTCCCCTCTATAGAGGAGAAGAGTTCGATCAGACCATAGATGACCACAAGATATTTGGCAGGGATGGGGAAGAGGAAGTAGATATAGATGAGCCGATTTGGGAAAAGCCAGCCGAAAGCCAGGAGGATTCCGTAGATTGCTCCAGAAGCACCAATGACAGGAATGAACTGGTAGGGGGCGAAAACCATGGTACAGATGCCTGCTCCAATTCCACAGAAAAGGAAGTATCGTAAAAATTTTTTCGATCCCCAATAGTTTTCTAAATCTCCTCCGAACATCCATAGGGCTAAAAGATTGAAGAGAAGATGAGAGATTCCTCCGTGAAGAAAAATATAGGTGAAGAGTTGCCACAAAAAATATTTCTTCCAAACGAGGATGGGGACGAGGCCAAGATAGATATTGATCCAGTGGCTCACAACCATTTGTAAGAGAAAGACGGCACCCATGATGATCATCAGTTTTTTAATGACCGGCGTCAAACCATATCCAAAAGAGAAACGGTAGCGATAATACGTCATTTTAGTCTCCTGAGGGGCCGAAATCCCCCCCCTCCCCCCCTTTTGTAAAGGGGGGGAGGCTAATCTTTACCCACAAGTCTAGCTATGGGTAATCCAAAAAATCAAGCGTAAATACTTGAAATCATTAGGAAATAAAAACTAGACATTTTAAATG
>Ga0194111_10005482_pt1 | contig 14585 bp, 16 predicted proteins | sample TA2KigC300mmetaG_FD_146194 | JGI IMG/M metagenome (GOLD analysis project Ga0194111, IMG submission 146194) | Freshwater microbial communities from Lake Tanganyika, Tanzania - TA2015033 Kigoma Deep Cast 300m | ecosystem: Environmental > Aquatic > Freshwater > Lake | place: Tanzania: Lake... | reverse complement strand
CCTGGGGCGGAGACAGGAGTTCAGCGTAGGAGCCCTGGCGCAGCTCAGCACTCGCCGAACAGGGTTTTGGACACCTGGTGGAAGGTTTCGAAGGCGTCGTGGTTGTCGAGTCCGCTCACCGCCAAAGCCACGGTCTGCTGCCGGGGGTTGCATTCCACCGCCAGGCTCACTGCGCGCTCGCTGTGATCGGCGTGGAAGGCGGCGCTCAGGCCATCGGCGGCGTAGAGGGTTTCAGGCGCATGGGTGAAGCCCAGCTCGTTCGCCAGCACAGTGATGCCGGCCAGGGATTCGCTGAGGCACCCCTCGCTGCGGATCGCTGTGGTGTACACCACTGGTGCCACGGGGGTGGTGGTGTCCTCGGCCGGGAGCAGCAGGGAGTGTGCCAGGGATTTCACCAGGCCGCCGGCCTTCACCAGGGTCTTCATAGGGCCTCTGGATCCTGCAGACCGCTGGATGGTAGGCGCGAATCCCCAGATGTGGTGTAGTGGGATTCCCCGCCGTCCACCAGTAGTGGCTGGTCAATGGGGTGCCGCAGTGCTCCAAAGGGCTCACCCCCTCTGCACCCCACTGCCACAACGGTTGCGCTGGCGTTCCTGTTTGCGTGCCAGCCGCTCGGTGATGCCCAGCTCGGCCCCCTTCCAGAGCCGGTCGACCTCAGCGCTGAAGTGGGCCGCCAGCATCGGCGAGTCGAACACCAGCAGGGTTTCGTCGTTCTGGTGGGCGGCACTCGGGCTCCAGTTGAAGGCGCCGGTGATCACGGTGCGGTGGTCGATCACGGCGAGTTTGTGGTGGAGCTTGTCGCCGCTGGAGAGCCGCGGCGTGCCGACTGCCTCGAGGGGACGCTGCCAAGGGCGATTGGCGGCCTCCAGGCCGCAACGGTGGTCGGGCAATTGGGTGCCGAGCAGATCCAGCACTTCGCTAAAGGCGCGGTTGGCGAAGCCGGGATCGGCCAGCAGCCGGATGGTCACCCCCTGCTCCTGCAGCTGGGCCATGGCATTGGCCAGGCTCTGCTCCGAGAACACGAACAGGGCCATGTCGAGTTGCCTGCGGGTGCCCAAGAGCAGGTCCTGCAGCAAGAGCAGACCGTGGTGGGGATCGCGGCGGCGATGGGGGGCGAACAGCACCGTCACCGGCGTTTGTCCCACGTGCACCTGCTGGGCCGCTCCGCCGCCTTTGCCCAGCCCAAAGCGGCTGTCGGGTAGACCCCCTGGGCCGTCGCCCCACATCCGCTCGAATTCGGCCACAAAGGTGTGGGCCAGCTCGCGGCTGTGGAGCCGCATCAGGTGATTCACGTTGCCGCGGCTGCGCTCAGCGCCGGGGTCGCCGTGGATGCAGGAGGGGGTGAAGTTGGCCGAGCCGGTCACCACCAGGGTGCGGTCGACCACCATGAACTTGTGGTGCATGAGGCCGCTGCCGGCGCTGCCGTCGGCGGTGTCGTCGATCAGGGGCACTCCGGCCCGCTGCAGGATCGCCACCGCATCGCCCCAGCCGAGGGCCTTGAGCTGTTCGTGGCGGGTGCGCTGGTGCGCAGCCAGATCGGCCGGATGCTCTTCGCTCCAGGGGGTGCTGTAGGTGTTTTCCAGCACCACCTTCACCGTCAGCCCCTCGCGGTGGCGCGCTGCCAGGGCCTCGGCCACCTTCGGCAGCGACAGCTCCTGCACGGCCACCAGGATTTCCCGTTTAGCGCTTCGGATGCTGGCCAGCACAAAGGCTTCGAGATCGTCCCCCTGGCGCCACTGGCCGCTGATCGGGCTGCGGTAGCGGCTGGTGTCGTTGTGGTTGAAGGCCAGCTCGATGCCCTCCGGCAGGGGCCTTGGTGGGGCCGGCTGCCCTTGCAGCTGGGCTTCAGCGCTGCAGCTGGCGAGGGTCAGGCCCAGGGCGCTGACCCAGGCGAGCGGGTGGCTCAGGGGGTTGGGCTGACGAGCGGTGTTGGTGATGGCGGCCTGTTGCGGCTGCCTTCAGGGTTCCCACGCCCTGTCCATGGACTGGTTGAGGCTGGGGGCTCAGTGGTGGCCAGGCATCTCGGCCGTGCGCAGCATCAGCACAAACCAGGCGGTGCCGATCAGCACGGCGCTGAGCATGGCGGCCGGAAGGCCCACGCGCATCAGCACCACGGGCACGATCAGCGGAAAGGCCAGGGCCCCTGCCATGGGGGTGAGGGCAACGGTTGCTCGTTTGAGAGATCCAGCGCGTTTCAGAACCATTCGCTGATGGCCTTGTCGGCAGGGTTGCTGTTGTCTTCCGGGGTGGAGCGGTTGAACTCGAGCGTGATGTTGCGCTTCTGCTCGCCGTCTGCGGCCACCGCCTCGATCGGATAGAGCTGTTGACCATCGCGGAAAGGCACCTGCACGCGGAAGGTGCCATCGGCGGAGAGCGGCACGTCTTCGCCGCCGATGGTGAGGCGCGCGGCCGGGTCGGTGGCGCCGTAGACGATCAGCTCCGCATCAGCCACCAGCCAGAAGGAGCGTTGCCGTGAGGCCACCCCGCCGATGCCGGATTCGTGGCGACCGCTGGCCCAGATGCCGGCTCCAGAGGCGTTGAGTTCGCTGGTGTCGAGACCGGCTTGTTCGAGTTCGTGGAAGGCCTCGGAGCCGCGGCCCAGGCGCCGCCAACGGGACGTTGCCGTTTGGTAGAGGCGCTCGTGCAGGCCGGCGTCAGCCGGTTCCATGGGTGTGGGCAGGGTGGCCGGAGCGGTGTCGAGCGAGAAGGGCACGAACTGGTCGAGGATCTGCTCACTGGGGTGCAGGGCCGGAACCCGAGCCACCGACGAGAAGGCCAGCGAGATCCAGCCCCCGCCGGAGCCTTTGCGGTAGCCCAGTTCCACCCGGTAGTCGCGATCGCTCAGGGGCACCGGCAGATACCACTCGGTGGCATGGCTATCCACCACCACCTCCTGCAGGGTGTGGGGGTGGGCAGAGCCTCCCGCCAGTCCGGTGACATCGGCCACCCGCAGGCACAGCTGGGACGCGCCGGCGGCCAGCGCTTCACCCCGATCAGCTTCGGAGATTTCCCAGAACACGTAGGCCCACTGGGGATCCCGGGGCAGGAACACCACGCTGGTGCTGGATGCCGAAGGGCGTGGTGCCGAAGGCAACTCGGCTTCGATCGCCTTGAGGGGGCGGGGGCTGTCGTCCTGTCGCCGGTTGATGGCCGCCAGCAGCTCATCCTTTGACTTGCGGCTGTAGAGGCTCACCCCAAGATCGCTGGCGACCTGGCGCAACTGCCGCAGGGTCATGCGTGCCAACGAAGTAAGGGCTTGCGTCACGGCGATAGATTTCTTTTGGGATCAGTGTGGTCAACTCTCCCATCGCCGGTGGGTTTTACCCTGAGCCGTCAGTGGATGCTGACGGGTGGGTGCAGCAGCTCTGGCGTCTGACGCGCACAAAAAAGGCGGCCCGGAGGCCGCCCCTTGTTGGATTGGTTGCTGCGCTCAGCGGCCGATGCTGCGGTAGGGCACCTTGGACAAGTAGTCCATGCTGGTGTTGCCGGACGCGCCACCTTGGCTGCGCATGGCCGGCAGGTTGCGCACCCAGGGCAGGTAGTCCTCGGGGAAGCCGCCGCGGCGCTGGCGGGAGCGGGCCGGAATGCTCTTGGCGGGGCCACCGGTGTACACCACCTGGGGGAAGCCCAGGATGCCGCGGTAGTAGGCCTCGTAGCGGGGGCTGGTGATGTTGAACGGGGTCTCGCCCAGGTCCCGGGAGCCCACCACCCGGTTGCGGTGATAGGGAACCGTGTCGTAGCCGAAGGCTTCCAGGTATTCCTGGCTGTCGAGGATGTCGTCCACCATGCCGCGGACGCCGCGGGTCATCAGCACGGCCGACCAGGCGATCTCTTCGGATTTGCCGTGGGTGGTGCGACCCAGCAGCTTCTCCACCAGGTGGCGGACCACCCGGTAGTTGCTGTTGAGGTTGTAAAAGCTGCGATTGAAGGTATCCGACAGGCACAGCGAGCGGATGAAATCCCGCACCGTGATCTGACCATTGCGTAGCTGCGACTCCAGGCTGCGGTCGCGGTCGACCTTGAAGGCGTGGAAGAAGATCTGGCGGTAGGCCGCTTCAATCACGAACTTCTGGTTTTCGCGGTCCATGGCCTTGTCCATGGACATGGCTTTCGGGTCCTCATCCGAGCCCACCCTCAGCGGGTTGACCCGCGAGTTCTTGGTGGTGGGCGCGTACTTCAGGAGGGGCAGGGCCACACGACATCAGCATCCGTCGTTACCGATGGTAGAAGTGCGGCTGGGCCTGGGTTCGGCCGCCTCAGGCAGGGCTCACAGTCCGTAACGTTCATCACCAGCCCAGGGGCGACAGCGGCTGCCCCGCCGCCGGCTCTTCGGCTGCCCTGGCTGCGGCCGGGCCTGGCACGTCCAGCACCCGGGTTTCCACGCAGAACGAGGCTGTGTTGGAGAGGCCCTCCACGGTGCTGGTGCGCAGCCGCACATCCGGCCCGGCGAAGCTGAATCGCTCCAGGCTGTTCATCGTTTCGTAGCTGGTGGTGAGCAGCAGGCCATCGCGCCCATCCATGGCGAAGTGCCCTGCCACGGGAGCCGTTTCGGCATAGCCCCGATCGCGCAGCAACAGGCCTGCCCGGCCCCGTTCATCGGTGGGGATCAGGCCGAACACGCTCTCCCCCTCGTGGGCTTCCCCGGCCTTGTCCCAGGCCATCGAGGCGTTCCAGGTGACCCGGCAGCCGCCCACCAGGCGGCCGGGGTCTTCGCCGTGCAGTTCGGAGATGGCGATCAGACGGGGGTCGTGGGCGTCCAGTTCCACCACCTCGATGAAGGAGCCGCCCGCTTCAGCCCGCCGGTGCAGCAGGTGGTGGCTGCTGCGCTGGGAGCGCCAGCGGCCGCAGCTCAGCCTGAAAAAGCTGAGGGCATCGGCGATCGAGGCGGGGCGGATGTTGTCCACGGGGGTGCAGTGGCTGTGGCGATGATCGCAAGGCGTGGTGGGGAGCGGCGGTGGCGATCGGTGTGGCTGCTGCCCTGGCCGCCGCCCTCTGCTGGACCCTGGCCAGCGGTTTATGGCGCCGGCTGCCAACGTCGCTGGGTCCGGCCGAGCTGAACCTGCTCAAAAACCTGATCGCCCTGGCGCTGCAGCTGCAGCTGCCGCTGCTGCTGGGGAGCCTCCCGGCCTTGCCGCTCGGGCCCACCGGATTGCTGCTGCTCAGCGGGGTGCTGGGCATTGCCCTGGGGGACAGCTTCTACTTCGCCGCCCTGCGACGGCTCGGCACGCGCCGCACCCTCACCTTTGATGCCGGCGGGCCGGCGGTGACGGCGGCGGCCGGTTGCCTGCTGCTGGCCGAGTGGCCTGGGCCGCGCCAGTGGCTGGGGATTGCCCTGATCAGCCTGGCGGTGGTGCTGGTGGCCCGGCAGCGGCCGGTTGCCGTGGTGGGAGTCGGGCTTCGGGCGGGCCATCAGCGCCTGGGGGTGCTGTTGGCGTTGGCGGCTCTGGTGTGCGGCAGCGCCGGCGCTCTGTTGGCCCGTGCCGCCCTGCGCACCTCGGGCCTCGATCCCTGGCATGCCGCCACCCTGCGGTTGCTGGCCGCCACGCTGGTGCTGCTGCCCCTGCTGGGGAGGCTGCTGACCCATCTGCGCCGGCCTCGACCCAGGCCGCCGGGCCGGCGTTGGCTCCTGGTGCTGGCGGCCACCCTGCTGGGCACCAGTGCGGGGATCGGTCTGCAGCAGTTGGCCCTGGCCCGGCTTCCGGGCGGGCTGGCCGTGGCCCTGCTGGCCACCGCCCCGGTGATGGCGGTGCCCCTGGCGCCCCTGGAGGGGGACCGCCCCGGGGCATTTGGGGTGCTGGCCGCCCTGCTGGCGGTGTTGGGTGTGGTGCTGGTGGCGCTGCCCTAGCCCCGGCTGGTGTCGCCCAGGCCCAGGCGTCGATCGGCCTGGCGGCTGGCCCAGGCGCTCAGGTCTGCCAACTCCAGGGCCAGCGGTGCCCGGCCCAGCGCGCCGGCGATGGACTCCAATTGTCCGCCCGTTGCCACCAGTTGCTCCACCAGGGCGGCCTGGAAGGCGGCGTCGTCGGCGATTGGGGGCTGTTGCCGCACCCAGGCACCGATGGCGGCACGATCCGGCAGGGGGCCAAGCTCAAGGGCTGCTGCTGTGCACCGGGAGATGCCCTGCAGGGTGCGCAGGCCATGGGCCAGGAGCCTGAGGTGGTGACGCTCCAGCGCCGGCAGCAGGGTGGCCTCCAGCTCCGCCAGTTCGGCCAGGGTCAGCGGGCTGTCGGCAGCAGGGCCGTACGGCTCAGGTGTCACGGCCCTGAATGAGGCGGAAGCCGCAGGAGTGGCCCTTTTCCAGGCGCCATTGGACCCGCTCCACCTGGCAATCGGGAAAGGTGTGGCGGATCAGCTGCAGCTCTTGGTCGCAGACGCAGGGGAACTGTTCGGCGATGCGGATCACCGAGCAGTGGAATTCGCTGATCACCCAGGCCTTGGCGTGGTTGGGATCGCGGGCGCACTCGGCCATGTAGCCCTCCTGGCGGCGCAACTCCACCAGCCGCTCGAGGCGCTGTTGCAAGGCGCCTTCGCCAATCTGGTTCCTGTACACGCCGGCCTGTTGCAGGGCCTGATCATTCAGCAGGTCCTGCAGGGTTTCCGCAGGCAGGCTGCCGGCCAGCGACTGCAGCAGGCCCAGGGCGAAGTGGTCGCTGCCATCGGGGAAGTGTCCCTGACCCTTGGCCGTGAGCCGCCAGCGATTGCTGGGCCGGCCCGGGCCTTCTGGGGCCGGACTGGACTCCACCAGACCATTGTCTTCCAGGCTGCGCAGATGGCGCCGCATGGCCTGCACCGACACCGCCTGGTGCTCGGCCAACTCACCCGCCGTCGACTCGCCTTGTCGGAGCAAGAGGCTGAGCACGGCTTCCCGGGTGGATGCCGGGTCGGTGTGTTGGCGGGAAATCTGGGGAGTGGCGCTCATGACTGACGCCGAACTTCATCACCTTGCCACGCCCGGCCGGCGGTTGGGGATCGGCCCGGCACAATGGCTGCGCTGATGAGACCCCAGGCCCCTCACCGGTGCCCTAGGCTCGTCAGGAAACGAAACCCAAGTGTTTCGTAACTGGAGTTCCGTGATCCTGACCGTTGCTCCGCGCGGTCCTGTTCCGTCCAGTGCGATCAGACCATCACCCCCTCCGAGCCATGTCCGACGCCGCGGCCAGCCCGACCTCCGACAGCCTCGAGGTGATTCGGAAGTTTGCCGAAACCTACGCCCAGCGCACGGGCACCTATTTCTGCAGCGATCCCGGTGTCACCGCCGTCGTGCTCGCAGGCCTCGCGAAGCACAAGGACGAGCTCGGGGGTGCTCTCTGCCCCTGCCGTCACTACGAAGACAAAGAGGCCGAGGTGTCCCAGGCCTTTTGGAACTGCCCCTGTGTACCGATGCGGGAGCGCAAGGAGTGCCACTGCATGCTGTTTCTCACTGAAGACAATCCGTTCCGCGGTGAGCAGCAGACGATTTCTCTTGACGACGTGAAAGCCCTTACTGCCGGCTGATTCGGCTGAATTGCCATGAGCACCGCAACCGTTGGCGACCTTGTTTCGCAGCCGTACAAACACGGCTTCGTGACCGACATTGAAACCGAAAAGATCGCCAAGGGTCTCAGCGAGGACGTGGTGCGGCTGATCTCGTCCAAAAAAGACGAGCCTGATTTTCTGTTGCAGTTTCGGCTGCGGGCCTATCGCCAGTGGCTGCAGATGGCCGCGCCCGATTGGGCGGCTTTGGGATACCCGCCGATTGACTACCAGAACATCATCTATTACGCGGCTCCCAAGCAACAGGAGAAGAAGGCGAGCCTTGATGAGGTGGACCCAAAACTGCTGGAAACCTTCGACAAGCTTGGGATTCCGCTCAGCGAGCAGAAACGTCTCTCCAACGTGGCTGTTGATGCGGTGTTCGATAGCGTTTCGATCGCCACCACCTACAAGGAAAAACTGGCGGAGCACGGGGTGATCTTCTGCTCCATTAGCGAAGCCGTGAAGGAGCATCCTGAGCTGATCGAGGCCTATCTGGGTACGGTGGTGCCCAGCAACGACAACTACTTCTCGGCCCTCAATTCCGCTGTATTCAGTGATGGGTCCTTCGTGTTTATTCCGAAGGGCGTCGAATGCCCGATGGAGCTTTCAACCTATTTCCGCATCAACTCTGCGGATACGGGACAGTTTGAGCGCACCTTGATCGTGGCTGAGGAAGGGGCCTCGGTGAGCTATCTAGAAGGTTGCACCGCCCCTATGTTTGATACCAATCAGCTCCATGCCGCCGTGGTGGAGTTGGTGGTGCTGGATGATGCCTCCATTAAATATTCCACCGTTCAGAATTGGTATGCCGGTGATGAAAACGGCGTGGGCGGTATTTACAACTTTGTGACCAAGCGTGGCCAGTGTCGCGGTGCCCGCAGTCGGATCAGCTGGACCCAGGTGGAAACCGGTTCTGCGATCACCTGGAAGTATCCCAGTTGTGTGCTGCAGGGTGCTGATTCGGTGGGCGAGTTTTATTCCGTCGCCCTCACCAACAATCATCAGCAGGCGGACACCGGCACCAAAATGATTCATGTGGGGCCCCGCACCCGCTCCACGATCGTGAGCAAGGGAATCAGCGCGGGCCAGTCTTCCAACAGTTATCGCGGCTTGGTGCAGATCGGCCCGAAGGCTGTGGGTGCCAAGAACTACAGCCAGTGCGACTCGATGCTGATCGGTGATCAGGCGGCCGCCAACACCTACCCCTACATCCGCTCCCAGCAACCCGATGCGGTGGTGGAGCATGAGGCCAGCACCTGCCGCATCTCCGTCGATCAGCTCTTCTATCTCCAAAGCCGGGGGATCGGCTTTGAAGAAGCGGTTTCGATGATGGTGAGCGGCTTCTGCCGCGATGTGTTCAATCAGCTGCCGATGGAGTTTGCTGCCGAGGCCGACAAGTTGCTGGCCCTCAAGCTCGAGGGATCGGTGGGGTGATCAGCCCGCACCCCTTGATTGGTTTCCCGCTCATCGTTTTTGATCCTGCTTCCGATCCTTCCCATCTGATTTTTTTGCTGTGATTCGCCCCGACGCCCCACTGTTGCTGGACATTCGCGATCTCCACGCCTCGGTGGATGAGCAGCCGATCCTCAAGGGCGTCAATCTGGCGATCCGGGCTGGTGAAATCCATGCCGTGATGGGGCGCAACGGCAGTGGCAAGAGCACCCTCTCCAAGGTGCTGGCCGGCCATCCCGCCTACACCGTCACGGCTGGATCGGTGCACTACCGCGGCGCCGATCTGCTCGAACTGGATCCCGAGCAGCGGGCCCGGATCGGACTGTTCCTGGGGTTCCAGTATCCAGTGGAGATCCCTGGGGTCAGCAACCTGGAATTTCTGCGGGTGGCCACCAATTCCCGCCGCGCCGAGCGGGGTGATGAGGAGCTCGACACTTTCGCCTTTGAGGATCTGGTGCACGAGCGGCTCAAGGTGGTGCAGATGGATCCGGCCTTCCTCGAGCGCAGTGTCAATGAAGGCTTTTCTGGCGGCGAAAAGAAGCGCAACGAGATCCTGCAAATGGCTCTGTTGGAGCCACTGGTGGCCATCCTCGATGAGACCGATTCCGGTCTCGATATCGACGCGCTGCGCATCGTTGCCGATGGTGTCAACCAACTGGCCGGCCCCGACAACGCCACCCTGCTGATCACGCACTACCAGAGGCTTCTGGATCTGATCACCCCCGACTACGTGCATGTGATGGCTGCCGGTCGGATCCTGCGCACAGGCGGCAAGGAGCTGGCGCTGGAGTTGGAGCGCACCGGGTACGACTGGGTGGATCAGGAACTGGCCCGCCTGGAGCCCGAGACGGTGGAGGTGGCCTGATGCCTGCCGTTGCGCTACCGGCAACCGGTGCGTGGTTGGCCGCGTTGGCCGGGTCGCCGCTGCCGGGTCGCCGCCATGAGGATTGGCGCTTCACCGATCTGGCGCCGCTGCAAAGCGTGGCTGCAGAGCCCTGGAATGGCCCGGATCCCTTTGCCCTTGCCGCGCTCCCCGCTGGGATCACCCGTCTCGAGCCCGCTGAAGCGCAGCAGCTGCGCAACCAGGTGTTGCAAGCCACCGGCAGCTCAGGTGCTTGGCCGGTGCAGCTCAACCAGGGCGCTTCGCCCCGTTGCCTGGCGTTGCGGGTGAGCGGGGCGGCGGGGCCGTTGCAGCTCAGCATTGATGCCGGAGCTGCTCCGGGCCTGCTGGCTTTGCAACTGCTGCTGATTCTGGAGGACGGGGCCAGCCTGGAGCTGCTGCAACACCACAGCTCCAGTGCTGCCAATGCCACCAGCCTGCTCACCGTGGCCCAGCTCGGCCGTGGCGCCCGGCTGCATCTGGGGGTGCTGGCCCCGGGCGACAGCCGCGCCAGCTTGCTGAGTCACCTGGCCATCAGCCAGGCCCCCGCCAGTGCCCTGCAGCTCACCACGGCCGTGGGCGGTTGGGCCTTGAGCCGCCTGGAGCCCCGCATCTGCCAGGTGGCAGGGGCGGCCCACACCCGCCTGCGGGCCCTGCAACTCGTGGACGGCCAGGACCTGGCGGACACCCACAGCCACGTGTGCTTTGAGGGGCCCGATGGCGAGCTCGACCAGCTCCACAAGGTGGTGGCCGATGGGGCTGGACGCAGCGTGTTCAACGGCGCTGTCCAGGTGCCCCGCAAGGCCCAGCAGACCAACGCCGCCCAGCTCAGCCGCACCCTGCTGCTCTCGGATCGGGCCCGGGTGGACACCAAGCCCGAGCTCGAAATCGTTGCCGACGACGTGAAGTGCGCCCACGGCGCCACCGTGAGCCGGCTGCAGCAAAGCGAACTCTTCTATCTGCAGAGCCGTGGCATCGGTGCCGATCAGGCCTCCAAGCTGCTGTTGCGGGGCTACTGCGATGAGGTGCTGCGGGAGCTGCCAGTGGCCGCGGCGGCTCTGAATCCCCTGCCGCTGCTGCTTCGGGAGCGTCCATGACCATGACAGCGTCCCCGGTGCAATCCGACCTGCACCCGTCCAACCCGTCTGCCGGCAATCTCGCCGCCCTCACCCGGCCCGACTTCCCCCTGCTGGCGCAAACGGCCTGCTTGGGCCAGCCGCTGATCTACCTGGATCACGCCGCCACCAGCCAGAAGCCCCGTCAGGTGCTGGCGGCCCTGCAGCACTACTACGACCATGACAACGCCAACGTGCACCGCGGCGCGCACCAGCTCAGCGCCCGGGCCACCGAGGGTTTTGAGGGGGCCCGCGCCAAGGTGGCGGCGTTTGTGGGGGCGGCCAGCCCGCGGGAGATTGTGTTCACCCGCAACGCCAGTGAGGCGATCAACCTGGTGGCCCGCAGCTGGGGTGAGGCCAACCTCGGCCCCGGCGATGAGGTGCTGCTCACGGTGATGGAGCACCACTCCAACCTGGTGCCCTGGCAGCTGCTGGCGGCCCGCACCGGCTGCGTGCTGCGCCATGCCGGCCTCACCGAAAGCGGCGAGCTTGATCTGGAGGATCTGGGCAGCCAGATCAACGAGCGCACCAAGCTGGTGAGCCTGGTGCAGGTGAGCAACACCCTCGGCTGCCTCAACCCGGTCGAGCCGGTGGTGGCTTTGGCCCACGCCGCCGGCGCCCTGGTGCTGGTGGATGCCTGCCAGAGCCTGCCCCACCTGCCGGTGAATGTGGCCCAGCTGGGCTGCGATTTTTTGGTGGCCAGCTCCCACAAGCTCTGCGGCCCCACGGGCATGGGCTTCCTCTGGGCCCGCGAGGCGCTGCTGGAGGCGATGCCCCCCTTCCTCGGCGGCGGCGAAATGATCCAGGACGTGTTCCTGGACCACAGCAGCTGGGCAGAGCTGCCCCACAAGTTTGAGGCGGGCACGCCGGCCATCGGTGAAGCGATCGGCATGGGTGCCGCCCTCGACTACCTCAGCGCCCTGGGTCTGGAGCGTATCCATACCTGGGAGCAGGTGCTCACCCGCCAGCTGTTCGATCGGCTGCAGGCGATCGAAGGCGTCCGCATCCTGGGCCCAACCCCGGAGCAACAGCCCGACCGGGGTGCCCTGGCCGCCTTCACGGTGGATGGCCTGCATGCCAACGACATCGCCGCCCTGCTCGATTCGGCCGGCATCTGCATCCGCAGCGGCCACCACTGCACCCAGCCACTGCACCGCCTCTACGGCATCCCCGGCTCAGCCCGCGCCAGCCTCAGCTTCACCACCACCCCCGAGGAGATCGACCGCTTCGCCGAGGAGCTGGAGGGCACGATCGCCTTCCTGCGCGAACACAGCTAACCCGAGCACAGCTGATCAGGCCGGGGTCAGCACCGCCAGGGCTTCAGCCTGGTGCTGGCCTTGCCAGGCCCAGCGCCAGTGCCAGCCTTCCGCCGCGGCGAGCGTTTCCATGGCGCCCTGTTCGGCCGGGATGTCGAAGCTGCTGAGGTGATCGATCACCTGGCTCTGCTGCTCCGCGGTGAGCCCCTCGCCTGGCTCGCGGAACACATCGGCCCAGAGCAGCAGCCCATCGGCGGTGATCCGCTGGCGCGCACCCCGCAAAAACGTGGTCTTCTCGGCGTCGCTGAGGTGATGGATGGCAAAGGCCGAATGGAGGATGGCGACGGGTGGACCCTCCGATTGGCTCCAGGCCAGCAGGTTGCCCTCCTGCCAGGTGCAGGGATAGGGCATGGGGCTCAGGGCCTTCTCGGCCAGGGGCAGCACGGCGGCGGTGAGATCCAGGCCGGTGTAGCTGCCCAGGGGCAGGCGCCTGAGCACGGGCGCCAGCAGGGCCAGATCGCCGCAGCCCAGATCCACCATCTCCGGCGGCGGCGCGCTGGCAGAACGTTGGGCCAGCCAGCCCTCAAGGGCGTTGGCTGTGGCTTGCGCCACGGCCCGGTGCTCCATCAGGTCGTGGCTCACCACCGCCCGGTAGGTGGCCCACTGCTGCGAGAAGAAGTCCATGGCGCCATCCTGATCGAGCCCCGGGCCCGAGATGGATGGCGAACAACCCGGTGATCCCGCAGCTGTGGATGGTGGTGTTGGGTGGCCGCGCGCCTGGCTGCCACATCGAGCTCCACGACGTGCGCTTCGTGGCCGGAGAGACCATCGAAGACACCATCCCGGAGCTGCGGCGGCAGTGGTTCGGGAGGCGTGAGGGCCTGCATTTGGACAGCTATCTGGCGGTGCGGGCGGTGGATGGCTGGGGGGTGCGTCTGGGGCGCGAGACGTCCGCGCCCCGGCCCGAGCGGCTTTGGTTTGTGAACCTGGGCGCCTACCGCTCCGACTCCCTCGCCGAGCTGCACCACTTCGGCCTGGTGGTGGCCCGCTCACCCCAGGCGGCCAAGGCGGCGGCCAAGCGGCAGTGGTTGCGGGATGCGTTGCAGCAGCACAAGGACGATCTGGCCGCGGTGGACGACTGCCTGGCGATTGAGCAGCTGGAGCTGCTGGGCGGTGAGCGCTGGCATGTGGAGCTGGAGCCCCACCCGGAGGGCCTCAGCCAGAGTCAGGTGCCGGATTGGTTTGGCTACCGGCCGATCTGAGCGGGCGGTGAAGGGGCGCTGGGGTGCTTGCAGCACGCTCTGAAAATTTGTACAGCTTGTACGGATTTCGGGACAGTCCATGTCGAGCCGGTTCTGGCTCGTTGTGGTTTGGGTCAGCAACGGGCGGCCTGCGCTCCCCCAGGGATGATCAAGGGCAGATCCGTCCCCTTTGCAGCAGCCATGAACATCGACGGCAAGGCCTGGCGCACAATCTGGCTGGAGCCCGATGGCGGCCCAGGGGGCGACGCGGTGGGCGTGATCGATCAGACGCTGCTGCCTCACCAGTTCACGACCCGCACCCTGCGTCGCTGCGATGAGGCCGCTGAGGCGATTCGCACGATGGTGGTGCGTGGGGCGCCCTTGATCGGCGTGACCGGGGCCTATGGGTTGATGCTGGCGTTGCAGGCGGATCCGAGCGATGCCTCCCTGGCGGCCGCGTTTGAGCAGCTCAATGCCACCCGGCCCACGGCGATCAACCTGCGCTGGGCGCTGGAGCGGGTGCGGGCCAAGGTGCAGTCGCTGCCGCCCGCCGAGCGCGCCGAGGCGGCCAAGGCCGAGGCCGCTGCCATCGCTGAGGAAGACGTGGCGATGTGCGAGGCCATCGGCGAGCACGGCCTGGCGATCTTCCAGCAGTTGGCGGCCCGCAAGCCCGGTGCCACGCTCCAGGTGCTCACCCACTGCAATGCCGGCTGGCTGGCGACGGTGGACTGGGGCACGGCCCTGGCGCCGATCTACAAGGCCCACCGCTCCGGGCTCAACATCCACGTGTGGGTCGATGAGACCCGCCCCCGCAACCAGGGCGCCAGCCTCACCGCCTTTGAGCTGGGCAAGGAGGGCGTGCCCCACACGGTGATCGTCGACAACGCTGGCGGTCACCTGATGCAGCACGGCCAGGTGGATGCGGTGATCGTGGGCACCGACCGCACCACCCGCCGCGGCGACGTGTGCAACAAGATCGGCACCTACCTCAAGGCCCTCGCCGCCCACGACAACAACGTGCCCTTCTATGTGGCCCTGCCCGCCTCCACCATCGACTGGACGATCGACGACGGCGTGGCCGAGATCCCGATTGAGGCCCGCAGCGCCGAGGAGGTGACCCTGATCCAGG
>Ga0194111_10005479_pt1 | contig 14592 bp, 16 predicted proteins | sample TA2KigC300mmetaG_FD_146194 | JGI IMG/M metagenome (GOLD analysis project Ga0194111, IMG submission 146194) | Freshwater microbial communities from Lake Tanganyika, Tanzania - TA2015033 Kigoma Deep Cast 300m | ecosystem: Environmental > Aquatic > Freshwater > Lake | place: Tanzania: Lake... | reverse complement strand
ATCTGAATCGGCTTAGCCATTGTAGTTACAATGTAACCACAATAACTAAATAAGCATTTCGCTACTACAGAATATACTTTTTTATCGACGAGAACTAATCACTTACCGACGGAACTTTCCACATACGTTTTTTTCCTATAATTTTCTATAGCTTTTTGCAAAGCCTCTTCACCTAACACTGAACAATGGAATTTTATGTTCGGCAGGCCTTTCAACTTTTTGACAATATCATCTCTTGTTATCTTCAAGGCTTCTTGTATAGTCTTTCCTTTTGCTAATTCGCACAAAGCGTCGGATGAGGCAATAGCCGCGACGCAACCAAAAGTTTTGAAAGAAATATCCTTTATGAACTCTTCACCTTTCTTATTTTTGCTTACTTTGATAAAAACCTCCATAATATCCCCGCAATTTACGTTCCCGACTTCCCCAATTGCATCAGCGTCCTTCATCTCTCTAGCGAACTTAGGCTTCTTGAATCGTTTCATTACTTCTTTTGAGTATGCTGTGGTCATTTTGTTAACGGGCTTATCTTCCTCAACCCTTCTACGACCTCTTTTAAAGTTCTTATCGTGTATTCTATTTCTTCTTTTGTAGTGTACCTGCTTAGCGTGAGCCTTAATGAACCATGAGCTATTTCCGGCTTCAAGCCTATAGCTATTAACACATGGCTCGGCGATAACGAGTGTGAGCTACAAGCTGAGCCTGTAGAGACTGCGATGCCTTTACCGTCTAAATGGTATAGTAATGATTCTCCTTCTACATACTTGAATGAGACGTTAACATTGTTTGCTAGTCTTTTATCCCCTCTGGGCCCGTTGATTATAGTGTCTGGTATTTTTCCCAAGCCTTTTATCAGCATGTCCCTCAGTTTTTCCATCTTCTCGACGTCTTTTTCTTTGATAAGTTCCACTGCTTTTCCAAATCCTACTATTCCAGAAGTATTTTCAGTGCCTGCCCTCATCTTGCTCTCGTGTGAGCCGCCAGTTAGTAACGGCTTAGGCCTTACGCCTCTTCTTATGAACAAAACACCTACACCCTTAGGTCCGTGTATCTTGTGGGCGCTTAATGACATCAGGTCTATATTATCTTTCTCAACGTCTATCGGTACTTTGGTGAAGCTTTGAACAGCGTCAGTGTGGAATATCACGTTTTTTTCCCTGCATATCTTGCCTATGCTTCTTATGTCTTGTATAGTCCCTATCTCGTTGTTAGCATGTATTATAGTCACTAATCCGGTTTTAGGAGTTATGGCTTCTTCTAATCTTTTCAGGCTTATGAAACCTTCTTCATCCACGCTTAAGTAAGTTATTTTGAAACCTTCTTTTTCCAACGCTTCGCATGTTTTTAGCACTGCAGAATGTTCTATCGCTGATGTTATTATATGGTTTTTTTCCTTATTTTGATAAGCTACGCCTTTTATTGCTAGATTATCCGCTTCTGTTCCGCCTGAAGTGAATATTATCTGGCTCGGCTCTGTGTTTATTTTCTTGGCTATTATCGTTCTTGCTTTTTCCATCTCTTCTTTGGCTTCTACTCCAAACTTATGTAAAGAGCTTGAGTTGCCAAACTTTTTAGTGAGCATCATTTGCATGGCTTGTGCTACCTCTTTGGCTACTTGTGTTGTTGCTCCATTATCAAGGTATACTTTCATCTTAGGCAGATCTCGCATTGTTCAAATTTTTTGTTCATTGATTTGTGAAAACAGCATAAAAGCCCTTCTTTTCTGATAAAGTCACAAAGGCTTACTAGTTCTTCTTTTACTGTTGATTTATTTGATAGTATAATGTCTACTGATTTTTCTATTTTTTTGATCATCTTCTTGTCAAATTTTAGCTCTGTGCCTCTCTGTCCTTTTATGTATTGGCTTACTGCTGACTTTCCAAGCTCCAACTTTTCAGCTATCTCTTTCTGGCTTAGGCCTTTTTTCAGCATTATTTCTGCTAAGGCTTTTCTCAACGCCGGTATTACATACCACACTTCAAGTTCTTGAGGCAAATCCATAGTTCACAATAGCGGAATTAAGGTTTATAAACATTTCTATCATCCAAGCGATGTGTAGCGAAGTGACATATGTCACTAGACAGCACACTATCATCCAAGCGATAAGTTTATAACAACAAAGAAAAATCTGAAAATAAAGATGGTGTTAAAAAAAACATTAATCGGAGTAATGGTGGCATCTATGGTCTACTGCGGGATTAAAACATACAAAAAACCTGAATATATGGACGTTCTGAAAGAAGTTACAAAGATGAAAATAGAGGCAGTAATAGACAATCCCCCCAAAATAAAAGCCAACGAACTATACATGGACACCCACATGCACCTAAAAAAACCAACAGATCCTAAAGGCATTGAAGAAATAATAAACAAGTCAATGGAAAAAACAGACATAATCGTTATAATGGTTCACAACAAAGGAGATGAAAAAAGCCTAGATTATGACACTTTCAAAACTCAGGTTAAAAACAGCCCTAAATACGAAGTCAAAGACTACGAAAAATACTTAGAAATAACAACAAAAGACGATAAGCTAATAGCGATAAAAGCCCAAGAGATAAGATCTGAAAGCGGAAGAGACGTACTAGCAATAGGCTGCGACGGAACAATAAACACGCACAAAAACATAAGTGATATTATAAAAGAAATACACGAACAAAACGGAATAGCCATAATAGCCCACCCTATGAGCATATTCAAACACGACTCGTTCTTCGGAGTAAACATAGCTTATGAAGAAGAGAAAAAAGAACTAGAAAAATTATGCTCAGAAGCTGACGCATTAGAAGAATTCAACTCACAAAACTACTTATGGCTGCTTTACAGCAACGTACTGGCAGAATCATTCATAAAAGAACACGGACTTCCAGGAACTGCAGGATCAGACACCCATTACGACCTAGAACAGATAGGACTATCAGGTATAATAATAGAAAAAGACTCAATAAACATGAACGACTTTGTAAAAGACTTAAAAGAGGTTATTAAGAACAAAAACTTCAAAGTCCATAAAGAATACACTAGCCCTATAAAATTCGCCAAGATAATGGCAATCCCCTTCTTAAAAAACAAGCTAGGATCGTTGTTCTAACAAACTAAAGATTTATAAAGTTTTACTCAAAATATTAATATGAGGGGGGAGGTTTATGGCAAAACTCGTCAAAAAAACCGTCGCTCAAGCATTCGACGAAGCAGTAAAAAAATATTCTCAAAACGAGTGCGCAGTATACCCAGAAATAGGGCTAAGATGGACTTATGAACAACTCGGAAAAGAAGTAAACGATGCTGCAAAAGCCTTACTAAGAATAGGAATAGAACCTAAAGACCATGTCTCAATCTGGGCTACAAACCTTCCAGAATGGCTAGTGCTCCAGTTCGCAACAGCAAAGATAGGCGCAGTAATGGTCACGGTAAACACCGCATATAAAGAAAAAGACTTAGAATACTTACTAAGCCAATCAGACTCTAAAGCATTATTCTTAATGGACAAGTTCAAAGACTACAGCTATGTAGACATACTAAACAACATAGCGCCTGAAATAAAAGAATGCAAAGCCGGCCAGATAAACTCTAAAAAACTCCATAAGCTTAGAAGCGTAGTAACGATAGGCAAAAGCAGAGACTTCCCAGGAGTATACAACTTTGAAGAGCTGAAAAGCCTAGGGCTTAGCGACAAAGTCAAAAGACTAATAGGAAGAGCTGACATAACAGAAAAAGACATTCTGAAAATCCAAAAAACACTAAGCCCTGACGATGTGATAAACATACAATACACTTCAGGAACGACAGGCTTCCCAAAAGGAGCTATGCTAACGAGTTATAACATAGTAAACAACGCATTAGCAATAGCAGAAAACCTGAAATTTAAAAGAAAAGACAAGATAGTCTTGCCAAACCCGTTATTCCACTGCTTCGGAAGCATAATAGGGACTTTACTAGCAATGATAAAAGGCGGCTGCGTAGTATTCCCAAACATGTACGACCCTACAAAGTTCGAAAAAGAAGTCTTAAAAGCAGTACATGAAGAAAAATGCACAGTCATGTACGGGACACCATCACACTTCGACAGGATCTTAAAAAACCCTGAACTAAGCAAATACGACCTAAGCTCTTTAAGAACAGGAATAATCGCAGGAGCGCCATGCCCGTTAGACTTGATGGCGAACATAGAAAAATACGTCCCAGAAATAACAATCGCTTACGGATCAACAGAACTCTCACCGATAGTAACACAAACCAAGATAAATGATAATAGAGAATTAAGGCTTAGCACAGTAGGAAAAATATTGGACTTAAAAGGCATGCACATAAAACTCGTAAACCACGAAACTGGTGAAGAATTAGTAAATACTGAAACAGGAAACTACTCAGGCATAACCTCGCTAGAAGACTTAGCAGATGATACGAAAATAAAACGAGGAGTTTTATGGTCAAAAGGCCCTCAAGTGATGAAAGGGTATTACAACAAACCTGAAGAAACAGCAAAATCAATAATTAACGGATGGTACGACACTGGAGACATAGGCACAGCAGTAAAAGTACACAAAGACAAAAATAAAGAAAAATTCGAAGTATACTTTAAAATAACCGGAAGAGAAAAAGACATGATAATAACAGGCGGAGAAAACATATACCCTGCAGAGATAGAAAACGTAGTAAGAGAAAACCCCAGGATACTTGACGTAGCAGTTTACGGAATACCTGACGAAGAAAAAGGCGAAGTCATAGGCATGGCAGTAATACCCCAGCGTGACAATTATATCAACGAAAAAGAAATAGTAGAATACTGCATAAGAAAAGGTATGAGGAAGAACTACATACCAAAAGCAGATTTTATAGAAATACTGGAAAACTTCCCAATGACCGCAAGCGGTAAAGTGCAAAAGTACAAGCTGAGAGAACAAGCAGCTATAAAACATGAAAGATACCACTTGCTAAAAAGAAAAACTGCATAAAAAAATATAATAAAAAAAAGGGTTTACCTTTTTTTCTTCTTAACTTTCTTCTTAGGTTGTGTTCTAACAGTCTTCACTTGTTTTATAATCCTACCTGCTTCCTGCTTAGTAACAGATAATACTCGACTAGCAGACTTTGCCACTTCACCGACGACTTGTTTCCTAATCCTTTGCTGCTCTTTCAAAGTTTCTGCTATTACTTTTCTCGCTAATGCTTCTCCCTGTTTCTGGTTAATCTTCCCTTCATTCACTAGCTTGTTTATCATACTTTCTGCTTTCTTGGTAGTTATAGAAGCAAGCCCTAATGCTAACAACCCGCCTTTTTTGAGCGTCTTTAATTTATCCATTTCTTTTCACCCCCTTTTTTCATTTTTTAAAAGCTGATATGGTAAATATTATGAGTAAAATCCCTGCTATTAATAGGCTTATCAGAGAATATAAAGGTAACCCCCAGACGAACGGTGGTATTTTTGCAAGAATTATCAGGGTAGAAGCGACTACGAATGAAGCCATTATAAACCCTAAAGTCATCCTGTTGCTGGAACGTTCCATCTCTAAAGTAAACTTTTTAATATCAGCGTCAATCTTAACGTTAAATTCCTTATCATCATCGCTTTCTAATTTGGTTAATATCTTTTGAGCGTCAACTGGAAATCTTACGAACAAATCTTTGAAATTGATCAAAGTTTCCTTCGCACCTTTCAATAAGTACTTAGTACTAGTCCTTTCTTTTATGTAACTTTGGAATATCGGCTTGCCCGCCTTCACGAAATTAAAATGAGGATCTATCTTTTGGATTACGCCTTCAGTAGTTATCATCGCTTTCATCAACAAGACATATTCTGCAGGATACTTCATCTCGTATTTTTTTCCTATCCTTATGCTGTCCCAGAAGAATCCTGACATGTTAACCTGACTAAGGCTAGTATCATAATACTTACCCCAAGCATCGCTTATATCAGCCTTGAACTCATCCCTGTTTATCTGATTGGATATCATCCCTATGTTGATAAGCCCGTCAGTTATCATGTTAACATCAGCTTTTATCAAAGCAAAATAAAGCATGCCTATCTTTTCAGTAAGCTCAGGAGAAAGCCTCCCCATTATTCCGAAGTCAAGCAAAGCTATCTTCTTGCCCTTCATCAACAAGATATTCCCGGGATGAGGGTCTGCGTGGAAGAAATGAAAATATAAAACCCCTTTAGCAAACAACCTTACAAGAGTGTTTGACAAATGACTGCCTTTCACACCTAACCTTCTAAAATCTTTAAGGCTGCTTATCTTAACACCTTCCATGAATTCCATAGTCAAAACTTTAGAAGTGGTAAAATCCCAGTAAACCTTAGGGATGACAACGTTTTTTTCATAAACTACTGCTTCTTTATACGCTTCTATATTCCTACCTTCAGATATGTAATCTAATTCTTTTCTAGTGTACTTGTCAAACTCTTCCACTATGCCTACAGGGTTGAAGCTTTTGCTTTCAGGCATATGCTTCTCTAACAGCCTTGCCAAGTGATACATCAAGTCAATATCAGTGGCGAATACTTGCCTTATGCCTGGCCTTTGGACTTTAACCGCGACTTTATTTCCATTTTTAAGAATAGCTTCATAAACTTGGCCTACGCTAGCAGCAGCTATAGGCTCTTTGTTAAAATAAGAGAAGATTTTGTTTAAAGGGTTTTTCAGCTCGGACTCTATTATTATCTTAGCCACTTCAAAAGGGAAAGGCTTAACAGAATCCTGCAGTTTAGTGAACTCATCCAAGTATTCTTGAGGCACGAGGTCTGGCCTTAAGCTTAACAACTGCCCAAGCTTGACAAAAGAGCCGCCTAACTCTTCCATCACAACTCTTAAACGATTAGGGACTGATTCTTTAGGCTTACTAAACTTAGTAATCATCAACCTCTTGCTGAAAGGAAGCTGAGACTTAAGGTCGAGCTTTTCAACAAAATAACCAAGCTCTTGCTTGAAAAGAACATTAGCTATCTGCTGCAGCCTTCTGAAGTCTTTATAAGTCTGAGACAAACCCATGTTCTTGATAAGGCAATATTCGTTTATAAGTTTTTTTCTTTAAGAATATGAAAAATAAAAAAAGAGAAAAGGGTTTAACCACAGCTTCCAGTACTTGCAGAGCCAGACGCGCTATACCCGAATCCTGGCGATGGTGGAGTAGATGATAATACCTGCTTACACTCTGATGGCTGTGTTTCAAACGCACAACAGATAGTTTCTAAAAGGCTTGCAGAATCCCTGGAACTTTTAGTCTCTTGCCCGTTGATAACTAAACTAGGTGAACCGCCTATGCCATACTTATCATTTAACGCTTTATCTACGTTGAACAACGGGAACCTTCCGCTGAGCCATTTGGAATTGTCATTCAGGTTTTCGGTAATCTTAAACTCAGTATCTGCTGCTTTTGTACAAGCGCTTAACTTTGCAGTGTCTATCTTAGCCTCTGTTAAACAGGATGCGCCATCTCCTTCTTTTAAGAAGCATTCTAGATAAGGTATCAGCTTGTCGTTCTGCTCTTTTTGTATGCAATACTGGTTTAGCTGTTCCTTGACTTCTGTCTCGCCGTGCATCGCGTAATAGACAAATCTCAACTGGAAGTCAATCTTGTCTTTTAACAATTTCACCACTGGCAATATGCCTTTTTCTATTTGAGTTCCATAAGGGCAATGGCTCATAACAAATACTTCTACCTTTGGCTTGTCATTTTTTACTGCGCTGTCACAGTCCACTACTGATGCTCCAGTAGTAGGAGTAACTGTTTCAGTTTCTACATCTTCTAATTTTTCCGTCATGTCTATCCCACTTGGGAATAAGTATTTCCCGTCTTTGGTTATGTAAGACTCAAAGTCTAAACCGCTTACTTTTATCTTCACCAAGTAAATACTACCTTCATCTCTCACTTCAGTCATAGTGGCCTGTGTTCCTGGTTGTAACAAGTTAGTGTTGATATAACTTATCGCATTTTCTGCGGCTTTATCTTTGCTTGTCTTAAAGAAAAAATCTTTAAAACCTCCGGTAAACATGGACATTATTAACAATGCTAGAAGCGCTACAGTTGCTATTTTCCAACCGCTTTTTTTAAGCTTCTCATGTACTTGCTTATGAATCTTTTCTTTTTCTTTCTTTGATTCTTTTTCTTCTGCCATTTATAACAGCCTCCAACTTTTTTTTATTAAAAACTCTTACAGTAATCTTGTTTATAAATTTTACTGAGGATTAATCATTAATAAAAAAGAAAAAAGTCTTAGTAACTTATCAAGACTTCTACGTCTTTTCCGAAAATACTTCTTAATGATTCGAAGATAGGCTCTTTGATGAATACTTTTTCAGGTATTTTCACGTCTTTCATATTAGCTTCCATCTCTTCCAATGTGCTTTTTTGTATGTTCTCTAAACCGCCTTTAGTGTTAATATCCGCTTTTTGTATCTCTTCCCTGTTCTCCAAGTCTGGCATGATGAAAGCTATCTTGTCTAGTAAGGTTATCTCTCCGAACTTGTCGCCGTATTTGAACCTTATCTTTGCTCTTTCTAGTTCTATTCCTCTGCTTCTCTGTATGAACTCTATGAGTATTTTTATGTACATCCTTGCTTCTTTGCCTATCTTCTGCACTTCTTGCTTGGCGATCTTTTTCTCGTCGAATTCTTTCTTAGCTTTTATGACTTCTTTCAATATCTTGTAAAGCTTGTCAGGCAGTTTTCCTTCATCTACTAGTTCTTCTTTGAACTGTTTTTCGATATCTGTGACTTTCTTTTCGGTGTTTATTCTTATAGCATCCCGGGTTACTGCCATTACGGTGTCGTATAATTCTTCCATGTTTGTTATCTCTGCCTTCTTTTCTATCTGTACAAAAAGCCTTCTAATCCTTTTCAAGAAAGCCTCCACGTCTGTTACTAGTTCGTCTATCTCCTTGCCTGTTATCTCTTTTAACTTTCCGTGCTCTATGTCTTTGTAAGCCTTTCTTACCCGGTCTAAAGTGTCAACATACTTTTTTTCCAACAGTTTTTCTTTCTTTACGAATATCTCATCTAATAGTTGTACTGTTTCTTTAGGCGTAGGCGGCGGCAGTCCGTAAAGCATTAGTGCTGCTTGTGAAGGGTTTAACGCTGCGTAGTACAAGTCTTCCCCTACTACACTCAAAAGTTTTGCTTTTACCCTTTCTAACAGTTTTTCTCCTATGTCCATGTTCATGTCTATCGCTTCCGGGCTTGGCTTGATCTTGCCCTGTTGTAATAATAGTTTCCATGGCATGAAGACTCCTCTATCATATAATGGTACGCCGTCTCTTAGGAATGTGAAAATCACAGGGTTGGCATCTCTTATCGAGTCCCAGAAGTCTGTTAAGATGTAAGTCTGCACATGGAATTGTGCCCCTTCTATTCCAGTAATCTTACTAGCCTCATAACCCATGCCGATTATTATTGCTCTTAATTTGTCTTTCAGCTCTGCTCTGGACATTTTCTTGACGTCAGTGTCGTCTATGATTATGTAGACGTCTATGTCGTTAGGGTTTGAGTCTCCTCTGAATAATGAGCCTGCTGCGACGTAGCTTATGACATATTTTTCGAACTTCTTGATAGCCATTGTCTTATGAATTTCAGAAACTTTCAAGGCTCCGAGTATTCCTTTATCATATACTATCCCGCCTTGAGCTATTAGCTCTAAGAAGTCGTATTTGCCGTCAAAGCATGATTCTTTAAGCTCCGATAATAATAAAGTCTGAGGCTTCAGGTGAGGGTCTATCTCTTTAGCAATGTTTTCTATGATTCCTGAAAGCTTAGTGTTAAGCTCGTCTTTGGACATCTTCATGCTGTCAGCATCGTCTACTAGTACTAAGACATTAATATCCTTCTTTTCCTTATCTTCCTTATCAGGAGGCAATAGTTCTACACCTAGGATGTATTTGTCGAATTTTTTCAAGATTTCTGACTTGAACTTTTCTATCTTTTCTTTAATCGCTTCTAGCTTTTCCTTAACTTCTTGAGGTATCTGGGGAACTTCAGGCATGCCTTCTGATTGTTCTATCGTTTCTTCTTGCTTAGGTTCTTCTTGTTTAGTTTCAGGTTTTTTTTCTTTCTTGTTAGCCATTTTTCAACCCCTTAAAAATAGGATGATGTTTTTATAAAACTTTTGATTTTTACCACGTCTTTTTTAGTTCGAAATAAACAACCCCTGCATTGTTATTTTGACCTTCATAATGCACTCTTGAATAACTTAAAACAAGTTGGTAGTCTTTTATAGTCTTAGAAAGGGAAGTTGAGAACGATTGTTCTTTATCCTTATTGTCCATCGTGTAATCTACACTAAGAACTAATCCTTCTGGCAGGCTCGTGGAAACGCTTGTCTTAAGCTTCTTATCTATTAAGGTGTATGTGGTTTTGTTATGTAGTGAAAAGTATTTAGTTGTTAAATTAATGTCTAGTCTTGGCTGGTAATCCCATTTGTGAAAGCTGAAAGGCTTGAGTTTCAAATCAAATTCGAAGTATTTTTTATAGCTTGTAGATAATTTGCTTCCTCTAAACTTTAACTTGAATCTTTCTTCTTCAGGAACGTTTCTGAACTCTTCTTTCTTGATTTTAACATTTAAGCCACCGTCAGTTGTTATGTAAGCTTCTTTTTCTTTTACTTTAACATTGCCAGTCCATTTTTCCTTGACCCTTTTCCTGTAATACTCTGTCTCATCTTTGAACCATTCGTAAAGCCTTGATTCTTTTAAATCTTCTTGCGCTTCTTTCTTAAATTCTTTTATCACCAGTTTTTTTATGTCCTTATTTACTTTTTCCATAAAAACCTGTTTTTGAATGTCACTCATGTATTTTGGAGCTTCCCAGTTGAACAAGTATTCTCTTGTTTCTGGAGAGATTTCTAATAAGAAGTTTTTTTCATAGATCTTATCTTCCATCCGGTCGTTAACCCTTTCGAGAAAATCATCAAAGTCTAGGTTTCTTATAATGGTGTCGAAATTATCGATTATATTGACTTTTTTTGCCTTTTCAGTCTGTTCTATCTTGATTTCTGGGTTTTTCAGGTTTATAGTGAATTCTTCAGCCTTTGAAGTGTTAGGTGTGAAGAAATATAATGGAATTGCTAACAGTGTTGCAGCTAACAGTTTCTTAACTTTCATAGTGATTTGTTACTATTTAGTAGTATATAAGTCTTTTGGTGAGTTTTACTATGTGTGCCCAAGGGACATATGCCCTCAGTCAAAAAATTGGTAAAATAAGAAGAAGGGTGAAAAAACTTTTGAAGCTTTTAAAAAGATATACTATATCGCGATTCTTTATTTTAAGTGTTACAAAAAATGTATCACTTTATATCAAAAGTGTTACAAAAAATGTATCACCTTTAAAAAGAAAGATAAAGAAAGCGAAAGAAGAGCAGAAAACAGTTAAGGAGATGCAGATAGAGGCAGAAAGAGAATATTACAAGCAAGGAAGCATAAGCAAAGACGACTTCAAAAAACTCATACAAAATTATAAGGAAAGAATGGCCAAGGCTAAAGAGATACAGAAAAAAGCAGAAGAAAAACTAGAAAAGAAGCTAAAATCTAAGTCCAAGAAGTGATATAGAAACCTTTTTAAAAAGTTAAACTCCTAAAATTCTATCAACGGGCCCGTAGTCTAGCGGCTATGACATCACCCTTACACGGTGGAGGTCGCCAGTTCGAATCTGGCCGGGCCCATTCCTAATCCTTCAATAATAATCTTTATATACAAATAAACATCTAAAATAAAGTATTAATATACAAAACTATCATGCACTGCTTATCAAACTAACAGGAAAATAAAAAATGGGATTTTTAAAATTTTTAGGCAAATTCTTCGGAAGCTTCCTAATAGTATTAGCCTTGATAATAATATTTACAGGGCTTACAATCCAATACAGCGTAGAAAACTTAGGTGTAATAAGCCAGTCTGCGCAAGAAAACTTCCCGAAAATACTCCAAGAAAACAAAGAATTATTAGTAAAATCCATGTCTGAAGATGGGAAGATAAACAAAGCAAAGATTAAAGACCTCTGTAATAGAGAACCTGAGACGTTACCAAAAGACTTCTGCAACAGGCTAAATAGCATGACAGAAGAGGAAGCGCTTGAAGAGTTTAGTGACATAATAGTACTAAAAATCCAGGACGAGTACGAGATTGAACTTGGCGAAGGCTTCAGAGAAGAAGTAGAATCACAACTGAATAAAATACTGCTCTTGAACTATTTAAAGCATATAATGTTCTTGGCCTTGTTCATATTCTTACTGGGATTCTTGTTAATAGAAATAACTGAAAAGTTTGACCATGCGAAAGTTTTATCTTATACTGCTTGGAAGACAGGTGTAGTGTCAGTATTCGTAGCGATAGGCAGTTTTATCGCAATGAACCTTACTCAAAGCAAGGTTGAAACGCTTGTAAAATTATTACCCATAATGCGAGGTGAAGAGGAAGAAATACTAGTGGTCAAGCTCGTATCAGCGGCTTTTACTGACTGGATAAGAATATTTTCTGTTAAGATATTCTACATAAGCCTTATAATCACGATACTGTCATTCCTGATAGTTCTTGTAATATTCATTCTGAGGCGAAAATTAAAAAAGAAGGAAGAAAAACCAATAGAAGAAAAAACAGAAGCGAATGATAAGAAAACAAAAAATCTTAAGTCTAAGAAGAAAAAATAAGTTTACCTAGCTGAATCAGCCTGTCTTTCAAGCTCTAATTTCTTTGCTATTGCTGTGCTCTTAGAATCACAAAGGTAAGCGTTGATTATCTCTTCTGACAAGGTCTCTTCTATCTTCTTCTTGCTGTTGAACATTTTCTGGTAAGCGCCTTGTATCATCATCCTCATAGCAAAATCTATTCTTCTTTGAGGGCTCATCTCTACAGCCTGAGGATACCTCGCACCGCCATACTCTATAGTGTTGATTTCTTCACGAGGTGCAGCATTCTCTAAAGCTTTGACAAAAACAGCAACAGGGTTCTTGTTCAGTTTCTTCTCTATAATCATGAACGTCTGCTCTACTATCTTATAAGCCTTAGTGGCTTTTCCACAGCAATGACCTGAGCTGATATAGTGCTTCTTGCTCTTATGCCCTGGGACCATTACCTTGCCGATGAACCTTTCAACAATATGGTTCTTAGTCTTAGAAAACTGCACATGAACGTTTCTTCCACTAGTCTTTGGTACTATTATAGGCTTCAAGTTGATATAAGCCCTCAGCCCTGGATCTTCTACTTTTATCTCGCTAGTATCCCATTTGTTGAACAGTTTTATGCTCATCTTCTTCCCTTCTCTATCTTACCTCTTAACAACGCGTCTAAACTCTGATCATTAACCTTTATTACCTGCCATCTGATTCCTGGAAGGTCTCCTTTAGCTCTTCCTTTCTTACCGCCTATCGATTCTATCAGGACTTCGTCATGTTCGTTGATCATCTTAATAGCATTATCACCTGGTGCGAAAGCGCTTACTTTTCTGCCATTCTTCAACAATTGTACTTTGACTATTTTTCTCATAGCACTGTTTGGCTGTTTTGCTTCTACTTGAGCCTTTTCTAATACTATAGCTTTGGCTTGAGGGACTCCTTTAAGAGGGTCTGACTTGATTTTTAATTTTAATATCCTTCTCTTATACTTAGCATCCTGCCATCTATGTATTTTCCTCTTCATCCTTAGCTTCTTCCCTGCGAATAATCCTCTTGACTTGTTACCCATGGTCATATCACCTTTAGTTCAAGGTTAAAGTAGCTTGAAACTATGGTTTGCAGCTCTTTTAAGTTTTTCCTTTCTGGGCCGAGCACGGCTTGTTTGAACCTAGCGCCTTGGCCTTGGATTATTATCGTCTTCTCGTCCTCAAAGCGTATGTCTGCTTTAAAGGGAGCTACGAGGTTTGAAACGAATTTTAACGGGTCCTCGTTGAACTCTACGACTTTTATCCGTTTCTTGATAAGGCTGGTAAGCCTTCTTATATTCTCACCTTGTTTACCAATCGCCTTGCCGGCTTCACCCTCGTAAACTACGAATGTCAAAACCTCATGGCCTTGGTAACAATCTTTTACCCTCGCTCTCGTAACATTCTCGAAGAGATTTATGTAACCTATAATTTCTGCTGTTATTACTTTCATCTTTTAATAGCAAAATACTGAAATGCTGAAATGCTTCTTGCAAGCCAGCCCTATCTCGTCATTAGGAAGCTCTAACTGTACTACTTCTACGTTGTTCATCTTAGCATAATGCTTTACAGTATCTTTTACAGGTGCTGAACAGTTGGATGATACGAAAACCTTCTTAACCTTGCCGTTTCTTAAAAGTTTCAAAGTCTTTTCAGTACCGAAAGTTATCGTCTTCTCTTTCAACGCCTTTCTTAATTCTTCCAAGGACATTTTATCCAGTTTTTAAGGAAGAATGCTGTTTTTAAACGTTTCGATTGTCTTTTCCTTAAGTTCTTCAGATTTTTCGTCGAGGCTTTCAGAAAATCCAGAATTAGACGTTTCTTTATCAAGCTCTTTTACACTAAACTTTTGCGTTTTTTATGCAAAAGTTTTAAGTAATTCTTGTGTTTATTAGGGTTTGAAGACTTCTAGGGGTGTTTTAAAGGGGGAGGTGAAAAGAGGTGGTTTTGCAATGTTCGGTTTTAGGC
>Ga0194111_10005473_pt1 | contig 14603 bp, 17 predicted proteins | sample TA2KigC300mmetaG_FD_146194 | JGI IMG/M metagenome (GOLD analysis project Ga0194111, IMG submission 146194) | Freshwater microbial communities from Lake Tanganyika, Tanzania - TA2015033 Kigoma Deep Cast 300m | ecosystem: Environmental > Aquatic > Freshwater > Lake | place: Tanzania: Lake... | reverse complement strand
GGGCAGGCTGGACCACCTGGGCGGCGTGGACAATTTCTGCTGGCCCAGTATCCAGTTCGATCCGGTGAACAACCCCGACGGCAGATTCAAGGCTGCGCAACTGGTGCGGGCCAACTGGGCTTTGAAAGATTATTGCCTGGCCTACGGCATCCCCCTCCTGTCCGGCAAAGACAGCATGTACATCGACGGCCACCTGCCGGGAGAGTTCGGGGAAACCCACAAAGTTTCTGGCCTGCCCACCCTGTTGTTCACCGCCACCAGCGTCATCCCGGACGTGGCCGGGTGCCTCACCCTGGATTGCCAACAACCCGGTGATTACCTTTATTTAATCGGCAGAACACAGACCGAGCTGGGCGGATCGGAATATTATGAACTCTTCGGTTATGTGGGCCTGTGTGCGCCTAAAGTTGATGCCCCGGTCTTTCTCAGGTATTATAAGCAGGTAGAGGAAGCTATTCAGGCGGGCCTGCTGGCCTCCTGCCACGGCGTTTACCGGGGTGGGGTGGCGGTGCATCTGGCCATGAAGGCCATGGCCGGAGAATTGGGCCTGGAAGTGGATCTGGCCGGGGTGGCCGGGAGTGCTTCGACGGCCCTGTATGCTGAATCCGCCGGCCGGTTTTTGGTCACCGTGGCCCCCGCCGACTGCCAGCGGTTCGAGGCCGTGATGTCCGGGGCGCCCTTGCACCGCCTGGGCCGGGTCCGGGCCGACCAACGCTTTTTAGTGCACTGGGGCCCCAGGCCACTGATCCAAGCAGACCTGGGGGAGCTGAAATCCTCCTGGAAGGCGAGGTTCGGTGATTTGATTTAACTACAGCGACCCGTACTAGGGAGCAGTTACACCTGTTACACTGAGGAGGACCGATGCACGCTGAAATCCTGGTGCTGCATTTTTCAACAGAAATCGTCGATCAACCCATCATTTTCCGTCTGGTCAAAGACTTCGACCTGGAATTTAATCTCCTCAAGGCCACGATTTATCCCCGCCAGGAGGGCATCATCGTTCTGGAATTGCGCGGGCATCCGAAAAATTTCAAGGATGGGGTGAAATATTTAAAAGATTCCGGGGTCCAGGTGCAGAGGGTGGCCAGCGAGGTGAAACGTAACGAGGAGCGCTGTTACCAATGCGGCACCTGCACTGCGGTCTGCCCCACCGGCGCCCTGTCGGTGCAGCGGCCGGAGATGGAAGTAATCTTTGACCCCGGCAAATGCAGCGCCTGCGAGTTGTGCTGCCCGGTCTGCCCGGCCCGGGCCATGGAGGTGGCCATTAACCGGAATGCCGTGCCCTAGCCAGGGCGTAAGTTGGTGGGAATCATTAGTTAATGCACCCCCTCACCCTAACCCTCAATGCTGTTGAATTAAGAGCACCTATAAAAAATCCCCCTAAATCCCCCTTTAGAAAAGGGGGACTTCTTAAAGGATATCCTTTAGTTCCCCCCTTTTTTAAAGGGGGGTTAGGGGGGATTTTGATAGGTTGCCAACTCGTCATCTCCCTAATTCAACAGCATTGACCCTAACCCTCTCCCCCAAGGGGGAGAGGGGATAAATGAAATAATATCCGGCTGATAAAAACTTGTGGGTCATGCAAAGTTTGAAGGGGCGGGCAATTTTAATAAGTTCCCAACGCGCCGTCTCCCTAAATCAACGGCATTGTTCATAACCCATAACCCATAACCCATAACCCATTTTGCCTATGGCCGAAAATTTCATGCATGAATAATGCATTACCCCCCCCGCCGGGCTCCCCTGCCTGGCTGCCCTCATTTTTTATCTGGGCCCTGTCGCTGTTGATGGCCAGCGTCTTTTTTTTCCTGCCCCTGCACCTGAAAAACAACCTTGCTTTCAGCGGCTTGCAGATCGGCATCCTCTTTGCTGCGTCCAGTCTGAACGCCCTCCTGGTAACCTTCCCGCTGGGGGTGGCCGGGGACCGTTATCCCTTGCTGCCCATCCTCCGGGGGGCTTTGTTATTAAGCAGCCTCTGTCTCTGGGGTCTGGGTTATTTTACGAGCTATCTTCCCTATCTGGCGGCTTTTTGGGGTTTCGGGCTGGGTCTGCACGCCTTCAGGATCGCCCTGGACACCCTGTTATTCAAATCCGTGGGCGCGGACGCGGTGCGCAGCCTGTCCCGGTATAACTCCTGGCGCATGGCCGGCATGATGACCGGCACCCTGGCGGGCGGATTCCTTTTCTATCATCTCGGATTTGCCGATTCTCTTAGGGTTCTGGCTTTGGCGCCGCTGCTTCTGGTCCTGCCCACCTTCCGGCTGCCCCGCCTGGCCGTGCATCACAGCCCTTTATGGGAGTATGGCCGGGATTTTTGCCACCGGCCGGTGCTTTTTTTCGCCACCTGGCTATTTCTCTTCTGTCTTCATTGGGGGGCCGAAACCACCAGTTACGGGCTTTTCCTCCGGGAGCGCCTGGGGCTCACCCCCCAGGGGATGGGCCTCTACATGGCCGTGGAATTCGGGGTCCTGGCCCTTACTGCTTACGTTTACGGGCGCTCCTGGCACGGCCGCCTCTCCCCTTTGACGTTCCTGAGCCTGGCCCTGGTCACTTCGGGGCTGGGCCATATCCTGATGACCATTCCCATCATCGGCGTTTCCCTGTTCTGGCGGGTGGTCCACGGCTTCGGGGATGCCCTCATACTTATGGAAAGCTACACCACCATCGCCCGGCTCTTTAAGGTGGACCGCATCGGGGGTAACTCCAGTCTCATCAGCCTGGTGAGCGTCAGCGGCAGCTTTGCTGGAGCCCTGATTTTCGGTCCTTTAGGGGCTGCCTATGGCTACCAATGGCCCCTCATCGTGTCCGGCGCCATCAGCCTCTGCCTCCTGCCCCTGGCTTACTGGGGGCTGAAAACTCCACCTGTTTTGGAGTCGCCTTCTTCCGTTTGAGAAAAGTAAAGGTTTAAAGTTCAAAGTTCAACGATGGGGCAAGAACGGAACCGGCCGCCCTGTTCCTTGTCCCTTTAAATGCGAAACGGTTAGTTCTGCCGGGAAATTCTTGTCAATCCACCCAAACCACAGTTATGATTAATTATGGCAGAGATTGTCACCTGGCGGCATCCGGCGGAGGATGGCGCCTTAAAAAAAGCAGTCCGGGTTCTGGAAGCGGGGGGCGTCGTGGCCTGCCCCACCGAGACTTTTTATGCGCTCATGGTGGACCCCTTCCAGGAAAAATCCCTGGAGCGGCTCATGGCCATCAAAGACAGGCCGGAAGCCAAGGCTCTTTTGGTGCTCGTGGCGGACTGCGCCATGGTGGCCCGGGTAGCCCGGGAAATTCCCCCTCTGGCCGTCCCCTTAATGGCGGCCTTCTGGCCCGGCCCGCTGACGCTTATTATGCCTGCCCGTCCCGGCCTGTCCCGGTACTTAACCGGGGGGAGCGACACCATCGGCGTGCGCCAATCCGGGCATTTCCTGGCCCGGCGCCTGCCCCTGCTCTATGGTGGACCTCTCACCGGGACCAGCGCCAACCTCTCGGGACGCCCGCCCCTGCTGCAGGCGGAGCAGGTGGAACGGGAACTGGGAAATGCCATTGAGTTGATTTTAGCCGACGGCCCCTGCCTTGGCGGCCTGCCATCCACCATCCTGAATGTAGTTCAGGATCCTCCCCGAATAATCAGGGCCGGGGCCATCGGTCTGCCTGATTTGGCAAAACGCGTGGGGAGAATCATTTCCTGATGGCTGCCGACTCACTGACAACACCTGAAAGGCGGGTGGTGCTTTGCCTTCCAGCCCTACGGCCTTTTTGAACCTTGAACCTTAAACTTTGAACTTTGAACTTTTTAAAAAGGGTTGAAGATATGACGGCAGATGTGAAAAAAAGTAAGTCCTGTCTTGATAAGCGAGAAGCTCTGGTCCTGGCCGCGGACCTGGGGGGGACCAACTTTCGTCTGGCCCTGATAACTCCCCATGGGGAAATCATCCAGCGCCAGTCCCAGCCCACCGCCGTAGGGGAGGGCAAAGAAGTTCTCATGGGGCAGATGGCCACCGCCATGCGGGAGTCGACCGCCGCGGCCGGGATCGAGCCGGGGCATATTCGAGCCGTGGGCATCGGGATTCCGGGGCTGGTGGAACCTGACACCGGGCGGGTGGTCAAGGCGCCCAATGTCCCGGAGCTGGATGGGGCCATGCTGGGGTCAGAACTCGGCCGGCTGGTGCCTTGGCCGGTGGTCATTGATAATGACGCCAATCTCTTTGCCCTGGGAGAGCATTATCTGGGCGCCGGGCGGGGGGAAAAAAACCTGCTGGGCATGACTCTCGGGACCGGAGTGGGAGGTGGCCTGGTGCTGGACAACAAGCTGTGGCGCGGCGGGAAGGGCACCGCAGCCGAAATCGGCCATATCACCATAGACCCGGAAGGGGAACGCTGCAATTGCGGCAACTATGGCTGTCTGGAAACTTTGGCCTCGGCAAGCTGGACGGTGGAGTGGGTCGCAGCCCAGTTAGAGGCAGGAGCCGCATCAAGCCTCCAGGCCCCTTGGCGTCAGACCCCCCAGGAATTTTCCGCTTATTTAATCCACCAGGCTGCGGTGGCGGGAGACCCTCTGGCCCAACGGGCTTTCCAGCGGGTGGGACGGGCTCTGGGCATCGCCATCGCCGATGTGGTGCATCTTTTAGGCCTGCAAACCATCATTTTAGGCGGCAAGTTCGCCCGGGCCTGGGATCAGTTCATCGGCGCCCTGGATGCGGAACTTGAGAAAAGGCTGACCTTTTTCAGACGGTCCGACATCAGCGTGAGACCCGCGATGCTGGACGATAATGCCGGGCTCCTGGGGGCCGCCCGGATGGCATGGGATCTAGGATTATGAAAAGTGCCGGCCCGCTGAGTTTCAGAGCCGCGAGGAGGTTTCTTGGGGGAGGTGGATAAACATCAGGCGGAAATCCTCGGCCAGAGAATCCACGTCGTATTTCGACCAGGGGGGCAGATTCAGAGAGGTAACAAGGTCCGCGGGGGGCACCGGTTTGGCGAAATGCAGATTGAGAATTTCCAGGAGATTGGGAGTTGGCAATTTTTTATATAAATTACTTATAGTTAGCACCAACTCAAAATGCTCGTGAAACAGCCACCGGTTATAGGGCCGCATACACTTTTCACCTCCTGACATACATTAACATATTCCTCATTGACAAGGCAAGATTCCTTTGCAAGATTAAAAGATTTTTGTAACATATATAAATAACAGTAGAATAATGGCCCTACATCCGACCTGAAGGATCATGGCCACTTGTGTCCACCCCGATGGGAAACAAGCGTTCCCCTAAACTAACGAAAATCCGGTGGCACAGGCTTTCTAACCTGTGCAACAAGACTTTTCCTGACTGGGTGAAACAGGCTGATTGTTGTTAGCTGAGAACCTATGTAATGCTAATTAAAAACGACGGGGCGAGATTCCACCCCGGCAGAGGGCAGGACTCACTGGTCACGCTCCTCCGGTTCCGGGATCTCGCTACGCCTCTGGGGGCCGTGAGTCTCCCGGATGGTCTTGCGTTCAAAGGCGATTTCGATCTTGTCCAAAAGCGCCTCCACGGAGCAGGGTTTAAGGAGGTATTCGGTGCCGCCCAGTTGCATGATTTCCATGGCGTCATCCAAGGAGGCATGGCCGGTGAGGATGATGACTTCCAGATCGGGGTTTATATCTTTCATGGCTTTGAGGGTGTTGATGCCGTCCATATCGGGCATCCTCAGGTCCAGGACGATGACGTCAAAGTCTTGGGAGGCCAATGCCGTCAGGGCCTTGTGGCCACTGTCCACATCGGTGACGTCCAGTCCGTGCCCGGTGAGCAATTTGCGCATGGTGGTGCGGAATCGGTCTTCATCGTCCACGAGTAATATTTTCGGTGTGGGGATCATGCGGGCTGCTCCTGAGATTGTGCCGAGAGAGGCAGGGTGACGGCAAAAGTGGCGCCGCGTCCGGGTTCGCTGGTCGAGCTAATGCGCCCTCCCAGCTTCTGAATAATGCCGTGGCAGATGGCCAGCCCCAGGCCGGTGCCTTTGCCCTGGGGTTTAGTAGTGAAAAATGGGTCAAATATCTTTGGGAGTACTTCCGGGGCGATGCCCGGGCCGGTATCCGCCACCGTGATGAGAATTTCCCGGTTGGGAAGAGTCCGGGTGGCCACGGTGATTTCCCCATCCGCACCGATGGCATAGGAGGCGTTATTCAACAGGTTGAGGATCACCTGTCGCAGCAGGGGCGGATCGCTGGTCACCACCGGCAGGTCGGGGTCATAATGCCGCTGGAGATGGATATTTTTGTTCCTGGCTTCCTTCTCCACCAGGCGTACCATGTCCTCGATTAAACGATTGATTTCCACCTGTTGGAGCACCGGTTCCCGTTTCCGGGCAAAGTTCAGGAGATTCTGGGTGATCTCCCGACTTCGGTCCACTTGGGTAATTATCTCCCGGAGCGAATCCCTGACCTCCAGCAGTTCCGGGCTATCGCCGATGGTTGATTTTTTCAGGACAAACTGGGCGTACTCGGCTTCCTGACGGATGATGGCCAAGGGATTGTTGATTTCATGGGCCAGGCCGGCGGCCAGTTCCCCCAGGGCGGCCAGCTTTTGGGCCTGCAGCAGTTGTTCGCCCGTCACAAAACCCTGCTGGACCGCAGCGGCAGTCTGGCTGGCATATCGGGAAATGAGAAAGTACGCCAGGGCCGCCCAGAGCCAGACTGCCGTCCCTCCCCAGACATATCCGGTGAGAAGCAGGGTTGCCCCGATGATGGCGGTCAGCGCCATAAAGGCCCAGACGCCTAAGGTTGTCGCCAGAGGGAAGTTTTGCTGCACCCCTCATCCGATAATCTTCTCTCCGCCGTGGAGAGGCGAAATAAGGGAGGAAACTTAAGGCAAGGCCCGTTTGTGGCGCCGGCCCAAGCTACCCGCCATGGCTGGCCCGCATGGTCTTGCGCTCGTAGGCCTGGCGCATCTTGTCCAGGAGTTCGTCCAGGGGGACGGGCTTCATGACATAATCGAAGGCCCCCAACTGCATCCCCTGGATACCGGATTCCACCGAGGCATGTCCGGTGAGCATGATGACCTCCACCTCGGGTTTCTTAATTTTTATTTCCTGCAAGGTTTGAATACCATCCATGCCGGGCATTTTGACGTCCAGGATGACTACGTCAAAATCCTGGGATTGCAGCATTTCCAAAGCCTTATAGCCGTTTTCAGCGCCCTCTACCTGCAATTTGCGGTTACGCAGACGCTTTTGGAGGGTTTCCCGGAAATCATCTTCATCGTCCACCAGCAACACTTTAAAATTATCCATAGATCAATCCTCTTTCCGGTGTTTACATCACTGCCAGCCAAGGGGTCGGTTCAGTCTCCGGGCCGCCGTTGCCTGGCTTGGTGCGGCACAAGTGTTTAGCGACCCCATACTTCGCCATCGGTTCACTGGAGCTCTCGTTCCTGCTAATATCCGGCTAAGTGGTGGGCCCGGGTTCCCGGTTCGCTCACCGGTAAAATAATGGTAAAAGTCGTACCCTGGTCCGGTTCGCTGGCCACCTTAATATTGCCGCCCAATTTCTCGATGATGCCGTAGGAAATGGACAACCCCAGACCGGTCCCCTGTCCCACTTCTTTGGTGGTAAAAAACGGATCGAAGATTTTGCTCAGGACTTCCTTGGGGATACCGGGGCCGTTATCGGCGATTTCGATGGCCACCAGATTATTTCTCGGCAAGTACTTTGTTTTTATGTTTATTTCGCCGTTTCTGCCGATGGCGTCGATGGCGTTGTTCAGGATATTGAGAAAGACCTGCTGCAATTGAGTGGTATCACTTTTTATGATGGGCAGGTTGGCATCAAGATCTTTCTGGATGTTGATATTCAGGAAGCGGGCTTCGTTTTCCAGGAAGCCGACGCTTTCGTCCAGCACCTTATTGATATCCACATTCTCTATCACCGGTTCCATGCGGCGGGCAAAACCCAGGAGGCGGTGGGTTACTTTCTTGGCCCGGTCCACGTGATATTCGATGCGGTTCAGGGTATCCTGAAATTCCTGCAGATTAGGACTGTGAGCCATGTCCTCTTCGGCCAGCAGGTCCTTGAGCCAGCCGGCCTTTTCGGCAATAACCGCCAAAGGATTGTTGATTTCATGGGCGATGCCGGCCGCCATCTTGCCCAGCGCCGCCATTTTGCTGGACTGCATGAGCAGTTCATCCGCGGCCGCCTTTTTCTGGTCGCTGATGATTAATTGCTGCATCAGATGCCGGGTGGTATAGACCGCCACGCTGCTGATCACAAAGATGCCTGCCAGCACCAGAAAGCCCACAATATACTTGGCCCGGAGCAACGGGGCCAGAACTTCTTTGGGGTCCTCCCCGATCACCAGCACCCACTGTTTTGATTTCAAGGGCACCGCGGCATATAAACGCTTCTCTCCGTTGGAGGGCAGCAGTTCTTCAGTGAAGGTCATGGTTTTGGAGAAATCCGGGCCCGGGGCCGGCTCCATAACTTCCCCCCGGAACCGGGGTTTGGTCTGCAGGATATTATCCCGGTTGATAATAAAAGCGTCCCCGGTCTTGCCGATCTGGGCTGCGTCGACAATATCCTGGAGGACATCAGAGTTGATGGTGGCCCGTAAAACCCAGTTTTCCGTCTTGCCTCGCACCAAAATTGCGATGATAAAATGGGGCATTTTGCGAAATCCCAAAAAGATATCACTGACATATTCCCCGGTGTTCTTGACGGCGTAAAACCACTCTTCATGTTTATAATTCACCCCTTTGAGAATCTCGCGGTAGGGCCCCACGTAGGCCAGGTGATTGCCTTCCTGGTCGATGACGCCCAGATCGATGAAGGATCGGGAACGTCGCTGCATGACATCAAAAGCTTTCCCGAGAAATTCTTCGTTGCTCATCTGTTCCAGGGTGTTGGTGTAACCCAAGGTAACCAGCTGGGCAATACGCTCATCGAAAAACAGGTTGAGGGCGCCCCGGCGGTTCTCGGCCAGGGTCCGCAAGGTTTCCATCATTCTCATTTCATACTGATTGCTGAAGTGCATATACAGAACTATACCCAGGATCAGCAGCGGCGAGACGCAAAAAATGATGATGGTCATTGCAATATTAAAACCGAGCTTTTTGTACTGATGATCCGCCATGAGAAAACCTTTCGCCTGTCGGCAGAATTATTCTGTCGTGCTTGTCTCGCCGGGATGTGTAATTAATATGACTGTCAGCCAAGTTATGCCAACTGGCTGGCGGTCATCCTTGGGATGACAGCTAATCGCCTGCATTTATTATAACACCATCAGCACTCTGGGCCAAAAAAAGATTTTTCCACCAACCATGCCAGAGAACTTGAGGGTGACAATGCCCTTTTGACCGAGACTAAAGAGCCTCAAGTTCTTGGCCAGTAAACAGGGCAGTGAGTTCAAAGCCGGCCTGGGCCAGTCTCTCCCGGGCTCCCTCCTGGCGGTCCACCAGACAGATTACCTTGTCAATGCGCCAATCCGTCTCCTCCTGCACCCGGACAATGGCCTGCATCAGAGAGCCGCCGCTGGTGGCGACGTCATCGACGATGGCCACCCGGGCCCCGGCCCGGAGGGTGGGCCCTTCAATGGAGCGGCGCTGTCCGTGTTTTTTAGCCTCCTTCCGGATAATGAAGGCCTCCAGGGGGCGGTGGGCGGCAAAACTCAGGGCCGCCACCGCGGCGACGATGGGGTCCGCCCCCAGGGTCAGGCCGCCGATGGCCTCCACCGGGCTGTCTGCTAAGGCCGTCAAGATTAACTGGGCAGTGAGATAGGCCCCCTCAGCTGACAGGGTGACTTTCCGGCAATCGATATAGTAATGGCTGGGTTTGCCGGATGACAGGATCACCGCTTGCCGAAAATATGCCTGCCGTCGCAAGATGCTGCGCAGGCGTTCCCGATGGTTTTGAGCTGGCACGGATTCTTCCCCCCACTTTAAGACATGCCGTGGCATTCCTGGCATTTTACGGGGCCGGCCATGCGACCCCGTTGCCGTGATTTCAGATGGCAATCCTTACACTGGCGATGAAAGGCGTTTTTCAGGTCTAATTTTCCGGCCTGAGGCTCCTCCCGGTGGCAGGTCTGACACTTTTCCACCGGGAGCCCCGGCCGCCAGCGATTGCGCCCCGACACGTAATCGTGATGGCAGGCGGTGCAGCTGACGCCAGCCGCTTCATGCGTTGAGTGCCGAAAATACACCGGACCTCTGGTGCGAGGCTGGAAGAGATCGCTGGACAAGATACTTACCGCTTTAGGTTCGGTGGGGCCGGAGATTTTGGCACCCGGAAGTATAGCGCCGGCCACGAGCAGGAGCAACCACATCCGGCAGATCCTCTGTGGCTTCATAGGACGGGCATCAGGCAAAATAGGAGGCGCTGGTATGGTCCGATTCCCAGACCCCGACCCTGGTCACTCTGACGCGCTGATCATTGATGGCCGAACCTAAACGTTCGAAGAGGTGCCGGGCCAGATTTTCCGAAGAGGGATTCTGATCCCGGAAGGCCGGCAATTCATTGAGAAAGGTGTGATCGAACTCGGACAGAACTTCCTTGGCCTTGCTTTTGATCTTCCCGAAATCCAGGACCAGGCCGGTTTCATCAAGACTGTCGGCGCTGACGAAAATTTCGACTTTCCAGTTATGGCCATGCAAGGCTTCGCACTTACCGTAAAAATTATCCAGGCGGTGGGCCGCAGCAAAGTGAGTGACAACTTTAAGTTCATACATATTTTTATCCAGTCTTGGAGCTCTTGAGGTTTTTCAGCCGATTCTGCACCCGGCTGATCAGATTTTTTAGATCATTCTGGAGGGCGGCCAGTTCTTTATGCCGCTTGGCCTCGATTTTCAGGAGTTCATCCAGATAATAAGACACAAAGTCCATTTCCCGCTGGCGCAGTTCGGCTTCCACGCGCTGCTTTAACTGTTTCACCAGGGCTTCATCCATGGGAGGTCTCCCCTTCCAGGACGGATTTATAAGCGGTGCCGCAAACGCTGCATTCTCCGGCTTCATTGAGAGTGCCGATGCAGGCTCCATCAGGGCAAAGAACGCGGTTGGCCAGGTCAGGGGGCAGCTCCATTTCTAAGGGCTCGCCGCAGTGGCAGCAGAAATTTCCCTCTTCCGGGGTTTCCACGCCGCAGTGCGGGCATTCCACCATCTCCAGATCGCCGCCGCAATGGGGGCATTTCATAAGACTATCCTCCCTCTATTTTTCCCTCACAAAGGGTGGGAGATATTATCTGCATGATTTTGATAACGGAAAACCTTAACTCTGTCAATAATTTCAATTCAGCGAAGTTACTCGGGGGCCGGTGGCCCATCCGTTAAGCATGAAAAGTTTGACTGAAGACGAGGAGTACTCTGCTTTTCTGCCCGATATTTTCTTTGAACCTTAAACCTTGAACTTTGAATTTTGTTTGAACAGCCCTTAAGGCGGCTTAAAAGCGGCGCATGGGCCAGCCCCGCTCCCGGACGGACATTCTTAATCGCCGGGAAGGATTAACGGCCACCGCATGACCGACGCTCAGTAATACGGGCAGATCCGAAATGTGATCGGCATAGGCATAAGACGAGGCAAGATCGATTCCTTCCCTTTGAGCCAACTCCTGCAAAAGCAGCAGCTTATGGTTTCCCCGGGGGTGAAGCCCGGCGACGGCCCCCGTGCAGCGGCCCTCACGGGTCTCTAATGCGGCGGCAATGAGCCAATCAGCCTCCAGGTCTCTTTGCAGAGGCAGCATCAAGCACTGCAGGGAGCCGGTCAATATAATGATTTTATGGTCTTTTTCTTTATGGGCCTGCAGACAAGCCAGCCCTGCCCGGCTCAGTCTTGGTTTAATGTATTTCTGGTAACATTCCCCGGCCAGGAGCTCGATCTCAGGGACGGCCAGGCCCTTGAGATAGGTTTTATCCTGGAACCGATATTCCGCCTGGCGGGGCAATTTCATGAGGAAACAGAGGGCCTGAACTAAAGAGATTTTTCTGCGCCAGATAAGGTAAAGGAAAAATAACCGCTCGGTGGGAGGGCGCACCAGCGTCCGGTCCACGTCGAAAATTGCCGCAATCACACCCACTGGTTTTATCCTTTAGTAACGTTTCCGGGTTTCAAGGGGAGGGAGAGAAATATATCCGGCTATCCAGCAGGACCGGAATACCCCGGGCCAGGCAAAGGGCCGAGACAGAGTAAAACAAAACCCGGTTGAGGGGTTCCAGGTGCGAGGCATAGTGTGGATAATGAAGCGACAGGGCATGCGTCAAGGTAAGCTGGCAGAAGACCCAGGCCTTGGCAAAGCCGTACAGGGCCCGCATGAAACGGGAGGCCACCAGGAACTTGCCCCAGGACGAGTGCATCATGCCAAAGACCGATTTTCCCTGACACAGGGCTATACCCCGCAGACTATCCACGATGAAGGACCGGCACAGAAAGAGAATCGGCACCCACAACGGCACCAAAGAGATATACAAAAAAACCACCCAAAGGATATTTTCCACGGCCCGGTCCAGGGCCACATCCAAGACGGCCCCCAACTGGGTCACTTCGTCCCGGAGACGGGCCACGTAGCCGTCGAACCAGTCCATCAGAAATAAGTTTATCAACAGGAAAAAACTTATGATTCTTAATGCCTGGCTGGAGGAAAACAATAAGGCTATAAAGGCAATAAGCAGAGGCAGACGGCTTAAGGTAATGATGTTGGCCCAGGACATACCATAAAAACCTAAGGAGGGATTTCCCGCTTACCAAGAAAATAAAGTGGCCAGGGGGCAGTGGTCAGTTGCTTAAGAAAGTAGCATCTCTGGCCAATATTCCTTTAACCTCCCTCTCCCCCCGCTGGCGAAGGGGAGATGTCGGGCTGAGGTGGGGAAAGAACATTTTCATGGTTTGCGGGTAACTTATAACTAATGGCAATTAATTAGAAAATAACTTCCTTTCGTCACCTCTCCCTCTGGGAGAGGGTTAGGGTGAGGGCAACTAGTGAGTTATTTTCATGGTTCGCGGGTGACCGCCAGGTAATGGCAATTACCATAACAGATAATTTCACCGGAGACAATGCGTTTTGCGGTTGTCTGTAACGTGAGTGTGCAATGAGAGTGGTAGGCGTTTCATAGTTTTGATTTTATTGCTGGTGCCCTCCAGCCGTCCAGCCACCCGTGTCGGCGCTCGGGTCGCTCTCCAGCGGAGCCTTATCCTCCCCATGGGTCTTTATGGTATACTATAGTCAAAATTTAACCATCGGGGATAACAACCATTAACGATACAGACTTATTGCAATTAGCCTTGGGACTGCTCCCCCCCTGGCTGGTAAAAAATTGCACCTTTAAGGTGGAAGAGAAGCAGTTAGATATCTACATTGAGTTCACTTCCGGCAGCCTCTTGGCCTGCCCCGGCTGCGGTCGGGAAGGCTGTAAGGCCTATGATACGGCTGAAAGAACCTGGCGCCATCTAAACTTTTTTGAGCATGTGACCTATATCACCGCCCGCCTCCCCCGCGTAGAATGTCCGGATTGCGGGGTGCAGACGGTTTCTGTGCCCTGGGCCAGGGATGGTAGTGGTTTTACCTTGCTGTTTGAGGCCTTTATCCTGACTCTGGCCAACCCGTCCCTGGTAGCCAACCTGGCCAAACGACATCTCCTGGTGGTCGATGACTGGCTGCGGGCCCCCCTGACTCCGGAACAATCCCGCCTGCTCCTGGACCTGCTGGATGATCGTTACCGTCGCCGGTCTACTCTACTGACCAGCCAGTTACCTGTGGCAGCCTGGCATGAACAGTTCAAGGATGACACCATCGCTGACGTCATCCTGGATCGCCTGGCATATGATTTTTATCGCCTAGAATTAGAAGGAGGTTTTATGAGAAAAATTACTTCGCCCTTGACTTAATCGGCCACTTTTTTATGATAAGATATTCACCATTGTTTTCCCTCCAGGTGGCCGCTTTGGATTGGATCCGCTAGCCGAAATGATTGGAAAACTCACCCGAGAAAAAAACGGAAGCAGAGATGCTCTTGGCAGAAAGAATTGTTGCCGCCGAGGATACTGGAGAAAGGCTCTTCTAACTGACAGATGCTTCCGTGAAGGAATGGAAAAAACAGAAGATGCCCTCTCCGCTCCTGAGCACGATGGCGTCGAACTCACTGAACGAGTTAGGAATAGTGTTTGCAACCATACAAAGGAGCTAAAGATACTCCCGAGCTGCAGGAACAGCCCGCCCCGCTCATCGTGCTGCGGGGGGTGACCAAAACCTACCGCCAGGGTGCGGAGCAGGTGATGGCCCTGCAGGATGTCAACCTGGACATTGCCGACGGCGAGTTCGTGGCCGTGACCGGGAAGAGCGGCTGCGGTAAGAGCACTCTGCTCCATGTCATCGGCGGTTTGGAGAGCGTTACGGCGGGGAGTATTCATTTCCAGGGGCGGGATTTGAGGCGTTTTGATGACGCCAGGCTGACCCAGTACCGCCGGGATCGGGTGGGGATTGTTTTCCAGAGTTTTAACCTCATGCCCTTGTTGACCATCCTGGAGAATGTGGCCCTGCCCCAGATTTTGCGGGGGACGCCCTCCCACGAGGCCCTGCGCCGGGCCGGGGACTGGCTGGAGCGGGTCAATCTGGAGCACCGTCGGGACCATAAGCCCCACCAGGTTTCCGGG
>Ga0194111_10005464_pt1 | contig 14618 bp, 15 predicted proteins | sample TA2KigC300mmetaG_FD_146194 | JGI IMG/M metagenome (GOLD analysis project Ga0194111, IMG submission 146194) | Freshwater microbial communities from Lake Tanganyika, Tanzania - TA2015033 Kigoma Deep Cast 300m | ecosystem: Environmental > Aquatic > Freshwater > Lake | place: Tanzania: Lake... | reverse complement strand
AATAATTGAAAGCCTATCATCATAATCAAAAAAAGGCAAATCCAATTTAAGTACAGAATCAACATCTCTTTCTATTTTTGCAGAGACAAGCGCATTCTTCATTTCCTCAACATTTTCAAATTGATGTAGCATTTTATTTTGCTATCTTAAAATTTCCGCCTTGAATTTTAATAGCTTGTCCATTAACTATAGCATCTGTTAATTTTTTTCTTCCGGATTTAAGTAATCTCGACAATGTAGATTGACTTATTTTCATTTTTCTTCCAGCTGCGTTTTGCTCCATTTCTCCAAAATCAACCAATCTCATAGCTTCTACTTCATCAAAACTTAAGACAATTTCTTTTAGATTCACCAGAGGAATTCCAGCTGGTTTAAAGTAAGTTACATTTGGCTGAAAAAAAATATTTCTAATTCTTTGAGGTCTTACCATATATGAATTAATATTCATAATTATATAAATCTTATTAAAAATAAAAGAAAAGCAAGAATTACTTAATTTCTTTAAGTCTTTTTTCTATTTCTTGCTTTTCTAATTCAATTTCTTTAAGTTCAGCTTCAAGAAGCTTTTTTTCATTTTCAGGAGTTATAACAACAGATTCAGCATATCCATATCCAAAACTCTTGCCAAATCCTCTTCCAGCTCCTCTACGCATTCCTTTATTACAAGGCCCTAAACCTCTTCCAGTTAAAGGCCCTAATCCTTGAGGTCCTGTTCCATCAAATCTAGGCATTTTTATCCTCCTATATTGTTATTTAGTTATGAATACATATTCATAATACTATTTAAATCTTTTGTTTTGCATATTTATTCATAAACATGGAGGCTGCTGAGAAATTTTGGATTTTATTCTAAAGCTTTTTATATTGTCTATAAGTCTTAAAATTAGCGCAGGAGTAGCGAAGTGGTCAAACGCAACAGCCTCAAGAGCTGTTCTCTTAGTGAGTTCGGAGGTTCGAATCCTCCCTCCTGCATAAGGATTCGATGGTCGCAGGATCGAAAACCCGCTGGTGGTTTTCAGTTCGAATCCTCCCTCCTGCATAAGATTTATCTTAACTGGATGAGAAAGCGCTCGTAGTTCAGTCCGGATAGAACGCAGGATTCCTAATCCTGATGTCGTGGGTTCAAATCCTACCGAGCGCATTTTCCATACTCTAAGATTTTTTCTATTTTCGTAAGATTTAAAACATAATATCTCAATAAGATTAAATAGGCGCTGGTAGTTTAACGGTAGAATCACTGGCTTCCATGTAGAATCATATTGCATATTCATTTTTGCGAAGAGACCAGTTGACCCGGGTTCAACTCCCGGCCGGCGCATTTAGAAAAATGACAGAAGAAAAAAAATTAGAAGCATCAAAAGAAAAAAAGAAGCTTTTTGCTAATTTTAATTATGATAAATATTATAGAGCGTTCTTTTTTATTCCGATTGTACTTCTTTTAGCATCATTAGCTTATTTAGGCTTTTTTTATGCTAAAAATGGAGATATTATCTACAAAGATGTTTCTTTATCTGGAGGAACATCTATAACTCTTAATGGAGAAATAGCGCAAAACCAACTTGAAGATTCTTTAAAAGAGAAATTTCCAGATGTATCCTTTACTCAATTAGAAGATGTCACAACAAGAAAACAAATTGCTTTAATAGTTAAGAGTTCTGCGAGTCCAGAAGAATTGCAATCCGAAATTGAGAATATTTTAGAATATTCTTTGAATGAAGAAAATTCAAGTATTGAATTTACAGGTGCATCTTTAAGCCAGAAGTTCTATAGGCAATTGATTTTTGCATTGATACTCTCTTTTGTTTTAATGTCTATTGTTATTCTAATAATGTTTCGAACTGTTATTCCAAGCATTGCAGTTATCTTTGCAATTTTTGCAGATATTGCCATGCCTCTTGCCTTGATTAATATTTTTGAAATAAAGTTATCAGCAGCAGGAATAGCTGCTTTTTTGATGCTTGTTGGTTATTCTGTTGATACAGATATTCTATTGACTTCAAGAGCATTAAAAGCAAGAGAAGGGGCATTAAATTCTAGAATTTTCAGAGCATTTAAGACCGGTTCTTTTATGACTTTAACAGCTTTGATAGCTGTTTTACCTGCATTTTTTCTTGTAACAGGTTTACCTGATTCATTTAGACAGATATTTTTAATATTAGCTTTAGGACTTTGTGCTGATTTAATCAACACCTGGTTTACAAACGCCAGTATAATTAAAGAATATTGCAGAAGAAAAGGAATAAATTAAAATGAAAATAGGTTTAAGAGTTTGGATATTGATACTTGTGCTTTTTTTAGCATCTTTGTCAATTGCTCCCTGGAAAGCTTTTGAAAAAGGAGTTTATGTAAGAAGTGTAGAGATTAATTCTTCTGCTTTTGAAAGCGGATTAAGGCAAGGACAAATAATCACTTCTATAGATGGAAAAACCATTGCTAATTTAGATGATTTTAGAAATGTCTTTTCAATCAAAAATTATTCTGAAGAGAATCTAAAAACAATAATAATTACAGATCAAGGAGAGTTTATTTTATTCTCCAATAGTTCTCCTGAGATAATTGTTTCAGAGATTCCTAAATCAAATCTAAAAACAGGATTAGATTTATCAGGTGGCTCAAGAGCATTTGTTAAAGCCCAGGATAGAGACCTATCTTCATCTGAGATAAATGATTTAGTGGCTGTTGTAAGCAATAGACTTAATGTTTATGGATTGCTAGATGTTCAGGTTTATCCTGTTTTTGATTTAGAAGGAAATAATTTTATGGTTGTTGAAATAGCAGGTGCTACTCCAGCTGATTTAAGGGACATGCTTTCAAGCCAAGGAAAATTTGAAGCAAAAATAGGAAATGAAACTGTTTTCATAGGCGGAGAAAAAGACATAGCTTCTGTAAGTCGAGGAGGACAAGACGCATATATTGAAAGATGCGCTGCTTCAGGAGATGGCTATGCTTGCACATTTAGGTTCTCAATATTTCTAAGCCAAGAAGCAGCTGAGAGGCATGCAGAGATAACAAAAAATCTTTCAATTAGTTTAGAAAATCCAGAATATCTATCTGAAAAATTAGATCTTTATCTTGATGACCAATTGGTTGATAGTTTGTTTATTGGAAAAGATTTGCAAGGAAGAGTTACAACTCAGGTTGCTATTTCGGGTTCAGGAGTTGGCGAAACACAGCAAGAAGCATATGAAGATGCTGAAAACTCCATGAAAAAATTACAGACAATTTTGATTACAGGAAGTCTTCCATACAAATTAGAAATAGTCAAATTAGATACAATTTCTCCAACACTTGGAGAAACCTTTACAAAGAATATTATTATTTTAGGAGCAATTGTGTTTGCAATAATTTCACTTATTCTTTTTGTAAGATATCGCAGAATCAAAATAACCTTATCTGTTATTCTGACAATGTTTTCAGAAGCTTTCATAACATTAGGTGTAGCTGCTTTCATAAGCTGGAATCTTGATGCTCCAAGTATTGCAGGAATAATTGCAGGAATGGGAACAGGTATAAATGACCAGATACTTATTTTAGATGAATCTGTCTCTAACCGCCATATAAGTTTGAAAGAGAGAATAAAAAGAGCATTTTTTATTATAATTGGTGCTTTCTTTACAATTGTAGCAGCAATGCTTCCTTTATTCTGGGCAGGAGCAGGAATGCTTAAGGGATTTGCTTTAACAACAATAATCGGTGTAACAGTTGGAATTTTAATCACACGACCTGCTTTCGCAGAAATCATAAGAAAAATAAGTGATTAAATTTTAAGTTTTCTTTTTCACAAATAATAAAAACACCAAAACTCTCTTTTGTTAATGGCTATATCTAAAAAAATAGAAAAAGAACTAGAATGTGAAAAATCAGAGTTAAAAGAGATATGGTTAAGAATAAAAAAAAGAAATTTTTCTGGAAACTCTGGTTTGGCAATAAAAAACTCTATTTATCAGACTCTTACAAATATTGCCGCTAAAGGTGGCTCTTTTATATTTACAATAATTCTTGCAAGACTTTTAATGCCAGAACTTTTCGGACTTTATTCTTTAGCTTTATCTACAATTGTTATTTTTGCATCTTTTTCAGAATTGGGAATCTCAAACACAATGATAAGATTTATTTCTAAAGAATTGAGTAAAAAATCAAAAAAATTAAGAGCACATATACTTTATCTCGGAAAAATAAAAGCATTTCTTCTACTTCTTTGCTCAATTATTATAATTCTCTCAGCCAATTACCTCGCCAACACCTTTTATCAAAAACCAATATTTCTTGCCCTAATTGCAGGTGTTCTTTATATTATGTTTATTCAGATAACAAGCTTTCTGCAATGTCTTCTTCAGGCATCAAATAATTTTTCAGCTATCTTTAAGCGAGAAATAATTTTTCAAATCCTTAGAATAATTTTAGTTCCTTTGGCTGTGGTTTTTGCAATAAGATATTCTCTTCAGAATGAAATCAATCTGATGCTTATTATGTTCTTTTTAGCAATTGCCTTACTCCTTGCTTCTATATCTTTATTTCTTGATGTTAAAAAAATCTATTATAAAAAACTTAAACAAGAAAAACTTTCCAAGCTTTCAAAAAATCAAAAGAAAAATTTAAACAAATTTTTTATTGCTACTTCAGCTTTAGTTCTTTCTGGAATCTTTTTCGGCAATATTGACCGAGTAATGCTTGGTAAATTTGTTGCAGCTGAATTTATTGGCTATTATGCAGCGTCATTTAGCTTAATCGGAGCCTTAACAACTGTTCTTGCTTTTTCAGCAGCAGTTCTTTTTCCAATCTTTAGCAGATTAAAAGGAAAAAAACTTGAAATTGGATTTCAAAAATCAAGAAAAATGACTTTGTTTATTTCAGGGGCTGCTTTTATTGCCACTCTAATTCTTGCTTATCTGGTTATTCTTGTAATCTATGGAAACGAGTATATTCCCGCAACAAATATTTTAAGAATTTTAGCATTGCTTATACCCATTCTTCCAATAATAGGAATTTATCAAGTATATTATCTCTCACAAGGAAAAGCACAAAAAGTAGCAAGATTGTTAATAATCGCAACAATTCTCAACATAGCTTTGAACTATATTCTCATAACATCTCTTCTTCATTACAGCCAACTCGCAGCAACATATGGGGCAGCCCTGGCCACACTTCTCAGCCAATCTTTCTACCTCGGAGGGTTGATAAGGGGGAGAAGAAAAAATAAAATAAATAATTAGATAGCTATATAATTCTCAGGAGCTATTTGTTTAATTTTATATCCAAATTTATCCAGAATCTTCTTGCATTTTTCTAAATATTCTTTATTCCAAGCCTCAAAAATAATTTTAGGATGATATTTTTTTAAAGTTTTTTCAGTACCTTTTAAAACATCTGCTTCAGCACCCTCTACATCAATCTTTATCAAGTCAACACGCTTAATTTTTAATTCTTTTAGGATATCGTCTAGTTTTTTTACACAGACCCCTATCTTATTTTTTGTGATATTAGCATTATCTTTTATTAATGAATGAGCACCCCCACCGACCCCCTCTCTATCTAAATAAAAATCTAATCTCTCTTCTTTTTTGCCTAAAGCATATTCAAAAGGTATGATATTCTTTAATTTATTTAATTCTATATTCTTTTTTAATATTTCAAAGGTATATGGCATAGGCTCAAATGCAATAACTTTAACTTTATCACCCAACCTTTTTCCAACCATAATAGAATACTTCCCAATATTTGCTCCTACATCTATAAAGACCCCCGAATCTAAACTGAAATGCTTTCTTATTTCTGACTCATAAGAGGGGTGCGCACAACGCACAGCCGAAAAATTCTCACCACAATAAAATATTCCATCTAAATTTTTTATCTTAACATTAGTTAAGAGTTTCATGTTCTTAAAAAAAGTCTTTCTTAATGGCCAAGCCATGAAATGTAGGCCAAGAAACAACCTGTCTTTTTTAGAATACCCGCTCTTTATGATAGAAATCGCCCAATTTACCTTTTCATTTATTTTTAACATTTCGTAACCACCCCCCATTTTCCTTTTTACTAAAAACTTCTAATAATTTGTTTGTATGAATATTCCAATCAAATTCTTGCGGTATTTTATACTTGGTCGCCTTTGCATTTTTCATAACATCTTTCAAATTGTTTAGGTTTTCAACATAATTTATATTGAAATCTTTTCCAAGGGTGCTAACTATCTTAGGAACCCCACAAGCCATCGCTTCAAGGAGAGTCAAATTCCATCCTAGGGCTCCGGGGGAGCCCGTTGGAACCGTCACGAGCATCTCAACTGAATTAAGAAAATCTACAAGATCTTTTCTTGAGAGTTTCATATCATCTTCTCTAAGATCAAGGCCGAGTTCTTTTGCTACCCTTTTGACTTTATCATAATGATACTCTTTTTTATTTATCCAATTTACAAAACCAACACTATTTTTTATTCGCTTTTTACGAAGATTTTTGAATATAGATTTGTCCACTCCGGGATAAATTAATGTAGCTTTTGGATATTTTTTCTTTAGAGGATCAGCGAGAACAAAAAGTTTACTTCCCATTACAAATCCGACAAAGTTTTGCAAAAATGGCGATTTTTTTTCAAGCCCCATAAAACCACAATAATGATTCTTGAATCCAAGTAATGCCAAAGCACAGCTCCAATCCATCGTGTAAAGAATATCATAATCTCTTTTTTTTACCTCTTTTCTTAACTTGAAAAAACTTTGTTTTAGAGAAAAACACTTCAAATCATCCTCTCGCGAAATTACTTCAACATAATGCCCCTTTTTTTCAATTAGGGGTTTTATTGAACTTACTACACGACCAACACCCCCTTTCCATCTTACAAGAACAATCAAAATTTTCATCTTCTAATGTTTTAAAGAATCATACCTTCTTAAAAAATCTTCGGCCTTTTTTAGTTCTTTTTTATCATTTACAGTCATCCATTCTCCATCATAATAAAAAGAATATATCTTTCCTTCTTGAGCAAGTTTTCTGAATGTATTTTCTTCGATATTTCCTCCCTGAAGATAATTTTTAATTCCTTGATTAAAAACATAAATACCTGAATTCATAAGGATATTTGGAATACTCCATTTTTCATGGATCTTTGCAATTCTATTTTGCATATCAACATCAATAATTCCAAAATTAGTTCTTAATCTTACTGTGACTAATGTAGCTATTGCCTTGTTTTTTAGATGGGCATTTGTTAATCCCTCTAATTGTAAATCTGTAATTTGATCTCCATTCATTGCATAGAAATTCTCATCTTTAATTCCAGATTGCTCAATAGCTGTCTTAAAAGCATCTTCTGTTCCACCATCTGCATCATGGCAAGTATAAGTAATGTTAACTCCTAAATCTTCTCCACCCCTTAAATATTCCATTATTTTCTCTTTTTTATATGCTACACCAATAACCAGTTTTTTAACTTCATTCTTTCTTAACCATCTAATTACTCTTTCAATTAAAGGAATTCCTCCAACAGGAATCATTGGTTTTGGGAGGTCTTCTGTTTTTTCTTCAAGTCTTGCACCCTTTCCTCCAGCAATTATTACAGCAGTTTCCAATGCCATATTAATTCTCTAAAAAGAGTAATTTAAAAAGATATGTATGATGTCGTGGAATATAAGCAAATATTAGCTAAAGATAATAGAAGATAAATATAGAATTTAATCACAATAAACTTATTAAACACCTTCTTTTCCCTAATAACATGAATAAGCAAAAGACTCTTGTTACAGGCATGACTGGTTTTATTGGAAGCAATCTTACAAGAAAACTGCTGGAAGAAGGCCATGATGTTTATGGTTTTATTCAACCAGTCATAGGAAGAGATTTCAGAGCTATTGAAGATGTTAAAAAAGACATTAAACTCGTGACTTGCGATATAAGAGATTATTCTTCTGTTAGAGATAATTTAAAGAAAATTAAACCAGATGTTGTTTTTCATTTGGCATCTCTTTCTCCTGTTAGAATGAGTTTTGAACATCCAATTGAATTTCAAGACACAAATTACATGGGAACAATCAATATAGCTGAATCATTAAGAGATTTATATGGTCCTGAAAAAACTCGACTCATTGCAGCTTCATCAGCAGAAGTTTATGGAATTCAACCAGAAAATAAACCTTTTACAGAAGACTTAAGATTAGAACCCTCTAGCCCATATTCAGTAAGCAAAGCCTCACTAGATATGTATCTTAGAATGTTAAGCAGAGTTTATGATTTCAACACAGTTATTCTAAGAAACTCAAACACCTTTGGCAGAAAATATGATAAAGGATTCTTCACAGAATATCTAATTACAGAGATGCTTGAAGGAAAAGAAATCTATATTGGTGCCCCAGATTCTATTAGAGATTATATGTATGTTGACGACCATGTTAATTCCTATTTATTATCTATGAAAACTCCAGAAGCAAAAGGGCAAGTATTCAATATAGCAGGAGGAAAAGGATATACAAACAGAGAATGGACATTAAAAATAGCAGATATGTTGAATTTTCCAAAAGAAAAAATACATCTTGGAGAGTATCCTCCAGGATATCCGCACCGTCCGCTTGCTTCAGATCAGCCATATTTGGTTTTAGATGCTTCTAAAGCCAAAAAGATATTGGGATGGAGACAAACGATTTCTCCTGAAGAAGGCTTAAGAAAAACAATTGAATATTGGAGAGATACAAAGCATAGCGCTTAAAATGAAAACAGCAATGGTTTTCCCTTCTAGAAAATCAGAGAAAGCAATATCAGGTTATTCTGTTTTTTTGACAGAAGCACTTAGAAAAAATAAAGTTGATGCCTACGATATAACTTACGAAGCAGGCAAACCTCAAACTCTTTTTAAAAAAATAAAAGAATTAAAAAAATACGATGTTATACATCTTCAGCATGAATATAATTTATTAGGATGGTACGGACTTCCTTTTTTTCTTTTATATTTTTTATTGAGTTCTAAGAAATGCAGAATCATCACAACAATGCATACAGCTCTTTCGCAAAAAGAAAAATTTAAAGGAAACAAAATAAAAATTATCTTAAGGAGATTATTATATCTGACTCAAAATAGGATTATAAACAAATATTCAGACAAAATAATAGTACATGCTAATTTTTTTAAAGACATTTTATCAAAAGAATATAATGTTTCGAAAAGAAAGATAGAAGTTTTGCCTCAGGGAATAATTGAGCAAAATAAGCTAATTTCTAAAGATAAAGCAAAGAAAGAACTTAATTTATCTGGAAAAATATATCTTATAATAGGTAATTTTATTCCCGACCATGGTGCTGACATAATTATTCGTCATGCAAAAGAAATCGGAAAAACAATCTTAATTGTAATAAATCCTAAAGCAATAAACGATAGAAACCAAAAGAGATTGAATGCTTATTTGAATTATTGTACTGCTTATGTTCAAAAAAACAAAATTCAAAATAAAGTCAGATTTGATATTTTAGATATAACAGACAAAAAACCAGAATGGTGGAAATATTTTTCTGCTGCAGATTTAGTTCTCCAGCCATATAGGGGGGGAATCGGAAGTGGAATCTTTGCTCATGCGATGACCACAAAAACACCTGTTGTGACAAGCAATATTTTATTTTTTAAAGAAATATCAGATAGATATGGTTGTTTGAAAATTGTTGAAAATGAAGAAGATTACGCTAAAGCAATCAAAGAAGCAATGAAACCTGCAAATTACAATAAAATGAAAAAAGAATGCGCAAGATATTCAAAAGAAAACAGCTGGAACGAAATCTCAAAAAAATACAAAAAAATTTACACCTCTATTTTGCAAAATTAGATTATTTTAAACTCCGGCAGCGCAACAACAAATCTTCCACCGGAATTTTGATATCCTTTCTCTTGCTTTATAATCTCGTCTAAAAAATGCCATGTATTTACTAAAAGATAATTCGGCTCTCTTTTTCTCATTTCTTCTGGAGAAACTATTGGAATTAAGGAGCCGACTGTTTTCTTTCCCCATTTATCAGAATTTTTGTCAGCTATGCAGTCTATGCTATCTGGCCCAAGCCCGAAATACTGGAGTGCTACATTTCCCCTGGTTGAAGCGCCATAAATACAAATCTTTTTTCCCGATACTTTTTGCTCATCCAAAAAACCTAATAGTTGCCCCTTTATTTGAGATATTTTATCTGCAAATTCCAAGTAAGGTTTTGGAGTTTCTAATTTCAAATCTTTTTCTTTTTTTCTTACTTGTTCTATTCTCTCTTTAGCTTTCGGCGTTGCATATAAATTTCCACCTTTTTGCCTGATGAAAGTTCGTATACTTCCACCATTTATGCTGTTTTCTTCAATATCAAACACTTCTAAATCATGTTTCCCTAATAATTTTTCCAAAGAATTAAAAGAGTAATATTCTCTATGCTCATGGCAAATATTATCAAAAGCATTCTGCTCTAGCATAGACACAAGATAATTCTGCTGTATTACAAACAAACCATCCTTATCCAATATAGATACAATATCTTTTAGAAATTGATTTGGATTATCTAAATCATAAAACATTGAAATTGCTGTAATTATTTTAGCTTTTTCATTTCCAAAAATCTGTCTAAAAGGCATTTCATTAAAAAAATCATTAAACACAAAATAGCCTTTTGCCCTTGCCTCTTTTGCTACATTTTTTGATGGCTCAAAACCAATTTTTACTACAGGAGCATTATAATAATCAAAAAGTGTTCCATCATTACAACCAATATCAATCACAATATTTTCTTGATTTAAAGGGATGATTTTCTGAGATTTAGTTGCAATATCTTTTAAATCATCTTTTATAGTTGAGCTAATGCCTGATTTATACCAATATTGATCATTCCATGTTAGTTTTGGAGATGCGCTATGACTTAATTGCAAAAGACTACAATTTCCACACAAAACCAAATCTAAAGGGATTCTTTCACCCTGCTCTGTTTCAGAATCAATAAAGTTAGTTACATGCTGCTCTCCTAAAGAAAACATCTCTTCTAGACTTGGGGAATCACATGCTCTGCAATTTTTTATTTTATATGTTTCACTCATTTTATTTTTTTAAATTAATTACTTATAAAGATTTATGTAATTTTAAAGCAAGATAAATTATTTTATTTTAAAGCTTCCTCATAAATTCTTCTTAATTTTTTGTTTTGTTCTTTAATCGAAAACTTGCCGGTTTGAATTTCCTTTAGACATTTTTTTGACATTTTTTCTCGGAATTTTTTGTTTTTAATAAGCACTTCTGTTTTTTCTATAAGTTCTTTTATTAAGAAAGGCCTGTTATTTATTAAAAAACTCTTTTTGGCCCATTTTATTTCAGGGCGAGGAATAACAAATCCAGTTTTTCCATCATTTATCACATCTTTTCTTGAAAATCCATCAACAGTAACTATTGGAATTCCAAAGGACATTGCTTCAAGATAAGCAAAACCAAAACTATCACTATATCCCGGATAAACAAGAATATCTGAGATAGCATAAATCTCATCAAATAATTTTTTTTGAGCAATAGGCCCATAAAATTTTATCTTCTCATTTTTTGAATATTTCTTTAGAATGCACTTAGGAACATCAGAAACTACTATTGCCCGAACATTATCGTATTTTTTAGCGAGATAATCAAAAACCTCTATTGCATCAGGCCCTCCTTTAGCTCCAAAATATCTTGCTATGAAAACAAGATTAATTCCTTGATGTTTTTTCTTTTTTATTTTTTGTACAGGCACAGCAGGATAAACAACCTCGATTTTATTCTTTATCTCTGGAAATTCCTTAATTATCTCTTCTGCTGTTGCTTTTGTCCAAGGCATTATTTTTTTACAATTTTTATCTAAGAAAATCTTTTTTATTTTTTCTTTTACTTTTTTTGTCCTATTTCCAAGATATAACTGCCATTCAGACTCAATGTCTGTTACCCAAGGCTTATCTTTATTTTTTGACAAGCAATGGCAACAATGAATTAAGTCGTAATTTCCTTCTGAACTTAAATGAGCATTTGGAATAGACAAACTTGATACTCGTGCAAATCTTCTTATATTTCTTTTAAGGAAATTTGAAAACCAAAAAAATCTCTTATTAATTATAACACCTTTTTGCTTATGAATATTAAGATATTCTATATTTTCCGGAGGATTATCTATTAAATATTTATAATAAGGACTATCTGGAAATTTCCAAGGATACTGAAGATAGACTTTAATTTTTTTGTCTGTCATTTGATTTTCTCTGCTAAAATAAACCAATCACAAAAACCCTTTTTCATTGGATAATTTATTTGTTTTTTTGATTTTAATCCATATCTAAGGAAAACATTCCACCATCTTGCTATAATCCAGAGAGCATTTCCTAAAATCTGATACTCTTTAATAAGAAATTTGTTTTTATTTAATTTTCCAAACAATTCTTTTTTAGCGTAGTGGTGATGTTTCTGACCTTTTAGCAATTTCCATCTTATCCAAGCAGGGTCCCAAAATTCTAAAAATCTAATTGATCTGGGGGTTGATAAGATTAATTTGCCGCCTTTTTTTAAAGATTGATAAATGTTTTCTAAAGCTAGAGCATCATTTGAAACATGCTCTAAAACTTCTGTTAGAATTATCCAATTAAATTTTTTTTTAAAAGGAATTTTTTTTGTTACATCTCCAAAATATAGATTTTTTTGAATTTCTTTTGGAGCAAAAACAAATTTAGAGGCATTTACATCCATCCCATAAACATTTTTTGTTTTTTTCCATAATTCTAAAACTCTTTTTCCATCCCAACAACCAATATCTAAAATAAAGTCATCTTCTTTTATTTGATTTTTCCAAAGCTCAATCATTTTAATACTTCTAAAACCATTTTAGCAACACCCTTTTCGCCATAAGGATTTTGGAATTTTTTAATGCGAATTTTCTTGTTCTCTATGTCACTTATTATTTTTTTGCTTTTTCCTACATTCAATTCTGTTAGAAAGTTTATTTCCGTACTCAATCCTTCCTGTCTTTCTGTTTTTTTTCTTAATATAATGCATGGTTTTTTGAAGATTAAAGACTCTTCCTGAATGCTTCCTCCATCTGTGATGAGATATTCGCAATTAGCTATTAGAAAGATAAAATGCGGGTAATTTGTTAGATCAGTTATCTCAAGATTTTTATTATTTTTTATTTTCTTCATTAAGCCATATTTTTTCAGATGATATAGAGTATTATCATGAATAGGCCATATTGCTTTAATCCCCACGAAATTAATAATCTCAACAATTTTCTCCATTCTTTCTAAAGATTTAAGATTTTCATGCCTGTGAATATTAATTAAAGCATATTTTTGTTTAGGCTTTTTGAATCTGGATTTTTTAGCTTTTTCATATGCAATCAATGCAGAATCAAGAATTGTATTTCCTATATTGATTATTTGTTTCTTATTTTGATATTTATTTAGATTGTTTTTAGATAAATTAGAAACAGCAAGCAAAATATCTGAGAATTTATCACTAATTTTTCTTGAAATCTCTTCTGGAAAAGGCTCAAACAACGAGCCAGAGCGCAAACCAGCTTCTAAATGCACGTTTTTCCAGATTTTTCCCGAATTCAAAAGTTTGCTTGAAGCTATAGCAGCAGCAGCTGTGCTCATAGTATCCCCATGATACAGTACATATTTAGGTTTTATTTTTCTTAGAAGCCTTTTTATTTTAAAAATTGTAGAAAAAAACCAAAACAATGAATTTTTATTTATTCTTGACCAAAATTTAGTGCTTATTTCAGGTTCTTGACTTAAAATAAAATTCGGTTTTTTAATTCCAAATTCCCCGCAAGCACCCTTTAAACTATGCTGTCCTGTGTGGATAAACCAATAATCTTTTTTCTGTTTTTGCAATTCAAGCATTATAGGCATACATTTAATTAACTCTGCTTTTGTACCTATAACAATAGCTATTTTAGACTCTGCTTTTTCCATATTTTTTAGTAAAAAACCGATATTTTAAAGATTATGAAGAAACATACCATAGGTCTTATTTTGTAAATTCTAAATTATCTAAAGCACCCCAATTTCCTTCTGGATTAATAAGCCACAAGAATTCTTCTCTGGTTCTTATATTTTCAGGATAATTAACTTCCCATATTTTTATAGGTCCGCGAAATCCTTGATAATATAGGAAATATCCTAAATCCAATCCTTGTTGTTTTAGACTTTTAACCACAAAATCATCTTCACTATGTGCAAGAGTTATTGTTGGATATAAACTACTTGGATCATCCATCAAATAAAGTTGTGCAAATAGAGAATCCTTGGTTTTTTCAGAGAGATAAATTGCAGCACCTAATTGATTCACATTAATTCCTGTTGCTGTTTGTGAAATCCCTGGAATAATTCTAATCAAAGAATTAACACCCAAACCAAAATCAGTTATTTCTCCATCATAATAAACATATCTTAAAGGCAAATCATATCTTTGATTATTATAAATAAAAATTCCAATAGCTTCTAAGAAAACTAATTTTTCATTCTTAACACTATATTCAAGACTTATTCCTCCTAAACCAGTTTTTTCAGCTGGAAGAAATATAGGTCTTCCTTCTTCTGTTGTATAAATAATATCTCCATCAATCGCTGTTCCTCCAACAAATAAAATTGTTGTTTTATTGTTTGC
>Ga0194111_10005455_pt1 | contig 14627 bp, 10 predicted proteins | sample TA2KigC300mmetaG_FD_146194 | JGI IMG/M metagenome (GOLD analysis project Ga0194111, IMG submission 146194) | Freshwater microbial communities from Lake Tanganyika, Tanzania - TA2015033 Kigoma Deep Cast 300m | ecosystem: Environmental > Aquatic > Freshwater > Lake | place: Tanzania: Lake... | reverse complement strand
AGATGGCCGGCGTGCCGCTGCCCGCGTCGATGCAGTGGGAACTGGTGCGTGATGCCGCCGAGCGTGGGCCACGCGACGCCTACGAGCATCTGCTCGACCTGGCGGCGCAGGGCGACTTGGTGCACAACGACGACACCACGATGCGCGTCCTTGAGTTGACGGCAAAAGTGAAACACGGGGAACCGCTGTTGCCAGAGGATTCCGCGCGGCGCGGCGTGTTCACGACCAGCATTCTGTCCCTGGCCGATGACCGGCCGACGATCGCCTTGTTCTTCACCGGTCCCCATCATGCCGGCGAGAACCTGCGACAGCTGCTGACGGCACGCCGCGAGGGACTGCCCCCACCGATCCAGATGTGTGACGCGCTGTCGCGCAACATGCCCGAGGATCTGCGCGTGATCCTGGCCAACTGCCTAGTGCATTATCCGGAGTGTCGTTTTATCCGGAGAGACATAGCCAAACAAAGGGCTGCGTAGCATTTTGGAAGGTATTTGAAAATAGAGACTCCAGATAATTGAGCGTCTCAGAGGGGCTCGAGAAACGCCAGAAGTGTCGGAGATGGCCGCCAGCCTGCGGCGGCCGAGGGACTTCTCTCCCAACGCGTTTGCCCGCGATTGCTGCATAACGCAACGCTCGCAGGTATCTTGAAGGACTTTTGTGGGTACTCTCTTTCGCAAAATGTCTCACACTCCCAGTTACCCCATCCGGGTCACCATTATCTGGAGCGAATTTCTCCCCGCGTTGAAGAAAAACCCGAATACTGTGATGATTGAACAAGCCACTCCAGATAACGCCAAACTCTGGATAATGCACCTTATCTTGTGCTCGAGATAAGGCGCACGGGCGGCGCAACTTCGTCGATGTGGTCGAGTATTTTCCGACGGAGGTCAAATACGTCCTGGAATGCCTGAAACACGTCTACACGATCGACGGCGAGGCCAAGCAGCAACGGCTTTCGCCCAAGGAGCGCCTGAGGCTGCATCAGGAACACAGCGGTCCCGTCATGGACAAACTGCAGCTCTGGCTGCGGACGCAGTTCGACGAGCGGCTGGTCGAGCCGAATTCCTCGTTGGGCGACGCCATCTCGTACATGCTGAAACACTGGAGCAAGCTGACGCTCTTCTTGCGCGTGCCAGGCGCCCCTCTGGACAATAACGTGGCCGAACGCGCCTTGAAAATGGCCATCCGGCACCGCCGCAATTCGCTCTTCTACAAGACCATGCGGGGCGCCGCCGTCGGTGACTTGTACATGAGCATCATTCACACGTGTTACTTCGCGCGTATCTCTCCGATCGACTATCTGACGGCGCTGCAACGTCACCACGAACAAGTCCACGCCGCTCCTGGCGACTGGATGCCCTGGAACTACCAACGGCAACTGACCGCGGCGGCCTCCGTCCCGAACCGGGGTCGCAGTCCGCCTGGCGACAGTGCCGCATCCACCTCTACCCCTTCCGGCACGGCATGACCGGCGTTTACCCAGGGGCGTGCGCCCTCACCAGTTGACCGGCGCGCGCTGCTGCCAGCTCCCGGTATCCACGCCCCCGCTCACCACGTAGCCCGGGTGCGCCCGCAGGCCGTCCCCGGCTCGTTGCCACGCGTGCGTGGCGACCTCGCGCCCCCACCACAAGTGCCGCGCGCCCGCGGATCCCGGCCCGCGCGAACATTTTGCAGCCTTGCCGAAAGCACACTTTCAAACCAACAACCGCCCGAGCGTTGCGGCGAAACGAGCGAGTGATCTCCCGGTGCAGTCGCTCGCTGGAGGAACTGCGCGGACATGGGCTGCCGAATCGTTCGTTTGCGTTGCAGCGCCGTGCCTCGAGAACCACGGCGCGGCGTGCCGTGCCACACCGTGGAAATCTGGATCGGCCCCGAGATCATCGTGCCGTGGCTCAAAAGCACGTGGCCGAATGGGTCACGTGTGCGACATCGACCCCGAGCACATCTGCATCCCGCCACGCCCGGACCATTGTCTCACGGAAAGGCAGCGCCGCATGCTGGAGCATGCCAAGCGGGCCATCGCCGCCTGCGACCCCAAACAAGCCGCACGCGATCCTGCAACGGCTCGCCGACGCCAAGGAGCGCGGCATCGCGGAACGCACGCTGCGCCGCGCGTTCAAGGGTTGGGCGGTCGCTCGAAGAAGGGCGGCGATGGGCAATGGCACCGGGGGCCTTGATTCCCAACTTGGCCAGCAAGATGACCACCAGCCTCCGTGATGGCAGACACGACCATGTTGGCAGTCTTGGCCATCTTGGCATTTTTATTGCGATTCGGTCAAGCATTGCACAAACCGCTGGAAGGTTCGGCAACGGTGCAGGCGATTCAACGAAGTCAGGCATTGGGCGAACCGCCGCGCAGACTGCACGTCGACGTATCGCTTGCCGTGCCTGCGGAAGAGCGTCGTCATTGCTCCCTTCGGGTTCCTGGATGTGTCCGGATTTCGCGGCGGCGACGCCAAGAGCTTCGGATGCTCGGGCGTGCAGAGCACGCAACGCAGCATTTGCTCGTCAAACAGCAGCCACGACTCGAACTCTCGCTCGATGCACACCAGGCAGACGGCATCTTGAGCCACGCCCGCTTGCGCCAGGTTTGCCAGTATGTCCTGCCGGTCATTGTGCCAGCACAATCGCTCGCCGGAGCGTGGCCAGGCCGGCCGTTCGTCCCATAATATCACAACTCGGTCGCAGCCATTTCCCAGCAGCCGAGCCACGGCGGGGCCGCACTCCCGGATCAATTGGGCTTTGTTGTCCATCGGCACAATGTCGATTTCCGCCGGCTCGCCCCCGTCGGCGCGACGCAAATCGCAGATGCGGCGGACGACCACGTCCTCCAATCCATCGCGGCCGCATTCGACCAGGATGCCGACCCTCATTGGCCACCTCGCGTCAGCCGGCCCATCGTGTACAGCCGGCCGGGTGAGAACGACTTGGACCATTCCGCCAAGGCTTCCTCGCCGGGACGCGTGAACGTCGGCCGTCCGTCCACCCGTTCGACGACCACCAGGTGCGACAGGTCGAACAGGTCGAGCAGAAACGGCGAATGCGTCGTGACGATGATCTGCATTTCGCCGTCGGCCAGGGCCGCGCGAATCTCTTCGACGAACAAATGAATCGTCCGCGGGTCGAGTCCGTTTTCGAGTTCTTCGATCACCAAGAGCGGCGGCGGGCTTGGGTGCCGCAGGCAGGCCAGCAATGCCAACACCCGCAAGGTTCCCGTCGATAGGAGCCAGCCGGGCACCTTGTAATCCGCCTCGCTCATTTGCAGGTAGACGGCCCGTTCCAGTTCTGTGGTAATCGTCGGCTGCATGTCGCTGGCGTAGGGGAGCACGAATTGCAGTGTTTCGATGATGCCCTCGAAGGCTTCAGGATCGAGACTGCGGATTTCCAGCAGGTACTCGGCCACGTTCGAGCCATCGGTCGCCAGTTGAATCTCGGCCCGCGACCGGGTTTGGGGACGGGGCCGCCCCATTTCTTGCGGCGAGAGCCGTAGGAATTGCCACCGGCCGATGTACTCACCCAACAACGGAGTCAGCAGGGAGTACGACGGCCCCAATCGGCTGATGCTCGACCGCGTGCCATTGACGGGCGTATTCAGTTCGCCGGGCCGTGTGTAAGACGCCGGGCCGATTTGGACCGACTCGCTCTCGAAAAACACTTCGTTGGCCCCGCCGCGCTCGTTGACCACGCTCGCCGCCGTGAACTTTTCGCCGCCGAGACGACCGCGCAGGTGAAATTCCAACCCGCTGCGGGCCGTCAGTGCGCCAGTTCCGTCATGGCGATATTGGGGCTTCTGGCCCATATGGCGGATATGTTCGATTCCACGCCACAGTTGCATGGCGCGGTCGAGGTCGCCGACGACCATTGTCTTCGCGGTCTCCAGGGCTTCGACCAGGCTGCTCTTGCCCGAGCCGTTATTCCCGATCAACACGGTGAGGGGCGTGAGCTTCACCGCGCCCGAGTCGCGGATGGCCTTAAAGTTGCGGATCCGAACGCTGTCGAGCCGCGTTGGCTTGCGTTTCATCCTCTCAGTCCTCGTTCAGTGTCCCGCCCATCAGCCGCCACGCGCTAGCGTCCGGTTCCGTCCGCACGTTCATCCGCCGCGGTGCCAGGAAACCGGGGGCTAGCGCCCTGCGGCTGATGCTGCGGTGATCGAATGCGGTGGTCATCGGATGCCCCCCCTTTCCACGTCGCGGTAGGCGTTTTGGGCGGCGACTTTCACGGGGTCGGGAACCAGCGGGAAGGTCGTGAGGATGTGGGCGAACTCGGCTTCGGTCAGGCCGTAAAGATGGGCGACGAGGCCGTCGAGTTCGGCCCGCAGCGCCGCGCGCGTCGCGGGATCGGTGACACCCTGCTTGTGGCTCTTGATGCCAACCTCCTTGGCCAGATCGTCGAACTCTGGCGTCGTGCAGATGAGCCGAGCCGCACGCTCGATAATTGCCCGGAACCTCGCATCGGAAGATGGAACTCGCGGAAACGGCACTTGGTTCAAAAGGAAGAATGTCAGGCGGTTGGTTACTCGTTGTCGTAGGGTGTAATCGACGACAAAACTGTTTGCGCAAGAACAAAAGAAGAGTTCGTGCGAATGATCCGGTTCTTCGGAATTAGGCACGTAAACGTGTGCTGTCGGCAGAGTGTGTGGGCAAAATACATTTGGTGGCAACATTGTCATGATGCAGGTACGCTCGTTCGTATTGCTGGCAACGTCGCGAAATCCAAGTCGATACGACTGGTAGTCGAGCACTTCTCTGTTGTCTTTGTCTTTACCAAGGAGTCGACGACGCGTTTCCCGTTCATCCAGCCAGTATTTTGGCGCAGCGAACTTGTGATTGAACTGGTGAATCATCTTCCCTTCGCAAAGCGGTAACCGCGGGCGCCCATCAGTAGTCTTGAAGAGGTCGCTGTCATTGGTCATGTCCAGCTCACGATGAAAGCGAACCGACCAAGTCGTCGAGTCGTCGGACCCCAATAGCGGGTACTGAGCCAGCTTCGACGCGATGCGCACATCCTCTTCGCATTTGAACTCCATAATGGAGAGCGAGTCGGGCGAAAGCTTGCGTATGGTTGCGACCGACAGGCGAAGATGTTGTGATGGCGAATGGAAGAAAGACTCCAATTGCTCCGGGCGCACGGCCTCTGCGATGTTAATGCGGAACGCCGCCGTGAACGAATCCGTTCGTCCTCCTTTTTGGAAGGAGAGGATGCAGAACTTCTGTCGATGGTCCACACCCTCGAAGATGAACCTCTCGTTTTGCAGACCGAAGAGAGTGACGACGCGACAATTCGACAAGAGCAATTCTCGTAGTTGTTTCGCCCCGAGATCGTTGTACACGCTGCCTGGCGTGATGATTCCGCACAATCCACCTTCCCGCAGCAAGCTGTGGCACTGCTCCAGAAATAGCTTGTAGAGATTGACGTCAGTGCCCGCTTTTTTCCCATTGATAATGCTGATTTGATTGCGGTACTGCGACGACGATCGAAAGTAAGACGACTGATGGGGAAATTGACTCAAGTACGCTAGCCACGCCTCGCGAATCCTCTCGTCCTTGAGCAGCTTGTCGCGTTCCTTCTCGAAGTCCTCGATGCGCATGAAGAGCTTCGTGACCAGATCGGAGTGCTCGGCAAAGAACTCCTTAGCGTACGGTTTGAGCGTCTCCCACGGCGGGTTGGTGATGATGGCGTCGAACCCGCCGCGCTTGTTCAGAATCTCGTCGAACTCGAAGCCCCAGTGGAACGGGTGCAGGGCCTCGATGTCGGCCGGCTTGAGCGGGCGTTTTTCGGGCCTCCCCTCGGCCTTTTTTTTGTCGTCCCAGGTGGCCTGCTCGTACTTAATGCCAAGATTCTGGAAGTCCTCAAGCAGAATGTCGTCGAGCGTTTCGTAGGCCTCGGCCTTGCGCTCGGCGATGGCGTCGCGCATCGCGGTCAGGTCCTCGGCGTATTCGGTGGCGTGGCGAAAGGTATCGATGAGGCGGTTTTTCTCTTCGAGCACCTGTTTGTACTTCTTGCGAAATAGGCGACCTTGGTACTTCTTCTCGAAATTCTTCTCGTCAACATGCAGCAGGCCAATCAGCGAGTTGCCGGGCAGTATGTTGAAGTCGATATTCGGTAGCGGCTCCAAGTCGTCAGTCGTTTGCGCCGATGCGACGAGGGCCAGAAACAGCCGCAGCCGGGCGATTTCGGTCGCCTCCTCCATCAGGTCGACGCCGAAGAGGTTGTCGGTGATGATCCGCTTCTTGATGAAGTAGCCGACGCTGGGATGGTTCTTTTCGATATCGGCCAGCCAGGCGGCGAGGTTCCTGTCGTGCAGGAACTTGATGCGGCCAACGATGGCCGAGTAGATGTTGATCAGCGTCTTCATCGCGGCGACAAGAAACGCGCCGCTGCCGCAGGCCGGGTCGAGCAGGCTCAAGCCGGGGAGCACCTCGTGCAACAGCTGCTTGCAGAGACGGGCGTCGAGGTCCAGCAGCAGGTCACCAAGCGCCGCATAGTCGCGGACCTTCAATCCGGCGACCGGATGAGCCCTGACCGACTCAGGCGTGTTGACGGCGTCGAGGATCAGCCGGTGGATGGTGCGCTCGCAAAGGTACTCGGTGATTTCGGTGCGGGTGTAGTAGGCCCCGAACGCCTTCTGGTTGATGTATTTTTCGAAGATGTAACCGAGGACGTCCGGGTTGATTTCATCGTCCTTGCCGCCGGGGGTGTCGTCGAGGTGCCAGGTGTAGCGGTCGAACAGGTCGAACAGGTTCTCGAAGGCGCGGTCGGGGACCGCGATCTTGGGGTTCTGCTGCTCGATCTGATGGGGCAGGAACAGGCCGCCGTTGAGATACTTGATCTTTCCCAGCAACTTGCGGGCCGCGGCCGAACGCTTTTCCTCGGGCTTGGCAAAGCCCTCGAAGAACAGATCCTGGAGGAATTCCGCGTAGTAGCGGTCCTTGCCGCGGGCCTTTGATTCCGCCAGCTTGTCGCGGAGGTAGTTCTGGTTGCCCTGGCCCGCTGAATTGACGTCGAGAAAGCCGGGGGGCTTCTTTTGCAGGAAGTAGATGAACATCAGCCGGTTGAGCAGCACGGAGGCATACCACCGGCGCTGCCGCTCATCGCGGATGCCGCGGATGAGTTCCAGAAAGGCCAGGTGCTGGTCCTGGAAGTCGCGGAAGAATTTCTTGGTGACCCGCTCGATGTCGAGGGCCGATTGGAGCCGGCGGGCGACATCGACGATGCTGACGTTTCCCTCGGCGTCGAAGTCGGCCAGGTCGAACACCATCTGGCTGAGCTTGCCCAAGAACAGGTCGCCCGGCTGCCCTTTGCAGTAGAGGTGGTCGCGGGGAAACGTGCGACCCTCTTCGCGCTTGGCCCAGTACCAGAGGCTTTGGGTCCGCTCATGGTCGACGAAGATGAGCAAGTTCTCGTGATGCTGCTTGGCGACCTCCTTGTGGACAGCGGCGCGGGTCTTGGCATCTGGGATGGTGCCGTCGTGGCGTTCGAGCTCCAGCACCACGGCCCCGGAAAGCTCCGCCACGTGGCGGCAGGCGAAGCGCGATTCCTTGACCGCCAGATCGACGGGCGTTTTGCGGGCCGGCCGCGACCAGCCGAGCTCTTGGACGAAGAGCCGCTGAAAATCAAATTCCTTCAGGCAGTCGCGGGTACGTTCGAAATGGATAGGCATGGTCGTGTTGTTGCGGTTGATCGCTATCAGCCGACGGGCGCTAGCCCGCGGTTATTGTCCGTCGTCATGCCAACCGGACGCTAGCGCGTACCGGCTGATGTGCTAGTGTGTCTCAACCCCAATGAGTCGTGGCATCAACCGGACGCTAGCGCGTGCCGGCTGATGTGCTAGGTGTTCTTCAGTCCGAGGGAGCAGATGATACGCGGCTCCCGCAGTTCCTCTTCCTCATGAATGATCGACAGACGTCCCTCTTCGCGGAGTTCGACGACGCGGGTCGCGAGGTCTTCATCGCTGATGCCGCTGCGAAGCTGGCGGTTGAGTGTATCGACGGCGACTTGCCGCAGCGGATAGTTGTAGATGTCCTCGATGGCGCGGCGCACTTGCGGGTTGTCGAAAAGCGTACCTTGAATCTCTTCGGCGTAGCGCTTGAGGCGTTCGTAGGTACGGAACCGGGCCCCCGAGGGGCGGCCAAGCTGACCGCCCATTGACTTCTCTTCGCTGGCGATGAGCTCAACGGCTGTTTTGACCAGCTCGTGGTGGTTCGGCAGTCGTGGTTGGGCCGGCGCGTCGGGCGGGCACTCCGCCGCCTTGAGGATGGCGAACTGAGACTCCGTTACCGGTTGGCCGGCGCGGTCGAGCCAGGCGAGGGCGTCGTGCCCCTCGGCAGTGCGCACGAAGGCCAAGACCCCTTCGGGCTGGCCGGGCGACGAGATATGGCTTTTGGTCGAGTACACGACGTTTGGTAAATCGGGAATGATCTTCTGCAACTCGGGCTGCCGGTCGATGGCGTTCTTCCAGATCTGGTAGGCGCGGCTGGTGAGGTCGATTTCCGCATCCTCGTCGCCATCCAGGATGCCCGCCTTCTCGGTGAACAGGTCGCGCACGGCCTGATCGTTCCGGTCATCGTCGAAAAACGCCTCATCGGTACCGACGACTTCGGAGTTCTCGCGCAATCGCTGCCGCACCCGCGAACGGAGCCTGATGATCCGCTCGACCCCTTCGGCCGGCAGGAAAGTGTAGCAGAGAATTTGGTCGGCCTTCTGGCCAATTCGGTCGACACGGCCGGCGCGTTGAATAAGCCGGATGATCGCCCACGGCAGATCATAGTTGACGACAATCGAAGCGTCGTGAAGGTTCTGGCCTTCGCTGAGAATATCAGTGGCGACCAGAACCTGGAGTTCGTCGTCGGCCGCGACCTCGCTGCGTTTGTTGTTGCTTTCGGGGCTGAACCGCCAGGCAAGTTTCGTTGGGTTGTCGCTGTCGCCCGTCGCCGCCGCGGCGTGGTCGAGGCCCCGCGCCTGCAGTTGGCCCACCAGGTATTCGACCGTATCGGCAAATTGGGTGAATACGAGGATCTTCTGGCCAGGGTGTTTGCGGGCGATGAGCTGCATGAGCCGTTCGAACTTGGCGTCCTTGGCCGGGTTCCACTCGCCGCACCTATTTAACACCCTCAGTAGGGCCTCCACGTCGGCTTCAAGATCGACCGCCAACTGGGCCAGGAATCGCTTGCCGCCGAGCCAGCGAAATCGCCACTTGAAGGGACCGGCGTACTGCTCGTAGACCGCCGCTGCCCGCTGGCGATACGACTCCTCGGAATTGAGCGCTCCGCCGTTTTCGGCTTGATCGCCGTTGTTCTCCTCGTCCTCGGCGAAGAGGGCGTGATCGACGTCGGTGAACCGCGAGTCGAGGAGGGCGGAATCCTGGGTGCCGATTGGAACGGGCAGATCGTTTTTCAGCGCGTGGAGGTACACGAAGTTGCGCAGGATGTGCCGCTGGACGGACTGGACGAAGGCGAAGCCGCTGCTTTCGAGCCGCTTGAAGAGGTTGGTGCGGCAAAAGCCCATCAAGCGTTTCCCGGCGCGCGACAAGTCGGCGATGACCTTGGCCTCGGCGGCGGTCGGCGGGTCGTGGGGCCGCTCGTGAACGTAGTTGCCGAGGCCGTAGCGGGGGAGGTTCAGGCGATTGATCGTGTCGACGATGGGCGCCGAGTAGAGTTTGGCGTATTGGTCGCCTGGGTCGGAGTCATCGATCTTGAATTTTAGCGACTTTGGAACCCGCTGCGGAAAATACGAGCGGGTGCCGTCGGCGAAGGTCAGATACCGGCGATTGTTCGCGGGGTCGGTCTGGGCGTAGTTCTCCTGAATGAACGTGCGGGTGCGGCGCACCATGTACAGCCGCATGAGCTCGCGCCAATCGTCGGCGTACTCGCTCTTCTCAAAGGCCGCAAGCGACCTCACGGCGCACTGGTGCCGACGAACGAACTCGGTTTCGCCGATCTGCCTGAGGAGATTTTCCGGGCGAATCCCGACGTCCGCATCTTCGCCAACGAATAGGCGGAGCTGGTTGGACAGATCGACGTAGGATTTGTTGTACGGCGTTGCCGAGAGCAGGATCACCTTGCTTTCGTTGGCCCGCAGGTATTCCTGAATCGCGCGGTAGCGACGCCCTTCACGATTTCGCAGGTTGTGGCTTTCGTCGATCAAAACCAGCCGATACCGACGCAGCTTTGGCAACTCGGCGATGGCCCGGCTGGCGGAAAGAACCTTGCCGCGCAGGCGATACTGCGTTCGGTAGTCTTCCCACATGGGGACGAGGTTCTTGGGGCAGATGATCAGCGTTTCCAGGTCATGATCGTCCTCGAAGATGCGAGCAACGGCGGTCGCCATCAGGGTCTTGCCCAAACCGACGACATCACCGATCAGCACGCCGCCGCGCTTGTTGAGGTGATGGGCGGCGATCTTCACGGCGGCGATCTGGAATTCGAATAGCTTGTTGCCGAAGTCGCGCGGGATGCGAAACTCGGTGAGCCCGGCGCGGGCCTCCTGCGAGAGGTGGTAGGCGATTTTCAGATAGATGTGGTATGGCGGCAGCGTCTGCTCGCGGGCCCAGCTCTCCTCGATGATCTCGACAAGTTCCTTCGAGATATCGACGCACCAGCGGTCGTCCCAGCGGTCTTCGAACCAGCGCGCGAGTTTCTGGCAGGCGTCTTGATCGACAACATCGAGGTTCAATTCGCCTTGCTTGGCCAGTCCAGCAAAGGTCAGGTTGCTGCTGCCGACGTAGCCCACTTTCGGGCTGATTGGATCGGGGCGAAACAGAAGGTACAGCTTGGCGTGTAGTGGGTGCCTGAGGAACAGCTTCACGACAACCTTTCCCGCTCGAATCTGTCCCGCAAGCCGGCGAAGACCCGCTTCATCGGCGTCGGTAGGTACGCCGAACGTGAGTTGGACGCGGAATTCCTCGGCCAGCCGCTTCTTGAGCCGAATCGCGGTTTGGGTGTCAATGTCGCCGTCGGAGTGGACGACGCTGAGCGCGTCGTGCAGCTCTTCCTGCGGCAGCCGCTGCATGCCCACCAGCAGGCGGCAACAGCTTTCGGGCCCACCTGTCCAGCGGTCAACGAGCTCATCCATCTGCTTCCAACCGCGGAGGTTGAAGTAGCCGACGCAGAAGTCGGCGCGGTCGGAGGTCGCCAGGGTCTCCCGCAGCGCGGGAAGCAATGACTGATCGATGTTGTCGAGGATGCGCGGCATTCGTGGTTCAACGCGACTTGGCTCGGCGTTGGGACTTCATGGACTTCTCAACGGAGTTCAGGAACGCTTCGAGGTCTTTTCCTGCAAAGAGGCGATAGCCGTTCGCCGGGTTACGCCGCACGGGAATCTTCCCGGCCTCCGACCGCGCCCGCAGCGTGTTCTGCGAGACGCCGAGGATCTCGGCGGCCTCCGCCGTCTGCACGTAGTCGCTGAGATTGGTCATCGGGGGGACGCCTTCAGGCCTCGCGGAAAGACTTCCTGAGTTTAGCAAACTCTCCAATTCGGGGATACCACCGCGGATTCCCCGGAAATTAGGCCGGAATCTTCGCCGGATGGCTTGATGCGGGCCGAAATCGCTGCCTCATGTGTGACTGTCGCCGACGGACTGGCCGCCGACGAAAACCCCCATACGAAAGAGAAGAACGATGGCAACGAAGAAGACCGCGAAGAAGACCCCGGCGGCGAAGGCCAAGAAGACCGCGATGAAGAAGGCGACCAAACCGGCGGCGAACGCCGGCGACAAGAAGCTGAGCCAGATCGATGCGGCGATCAAGGTGCTCGCCAAGGCGGGCGAACCGATGAACTGCAAGGCGATGGTCGAGGCGATGGCCAAGCAGGGATTGTGGTCGAGCCCAGGCGGCAAGACGCCCGAGGGAACCCTGTACGCCTCGATTCTTCGAGAGCTTAACACGAAAGGGAAGGACGCCCGCTTCAAGAGAACCAACCGGGGCCAATTCGCCCTGGCTGGCCGCAGGTGGGAGGCGTGACGATGACCAAACCCAAGCTTACCGCCGACGCCGCTTACGAGAACGCCCATCAGGTCGCCCAAGACCTGGTGGAACGGATTCGGGAACTGCTCTTCGACCTGCCAGTCCCGGGCAACGACGAGCACCCGATTCATTGGGGCCACGTTGGCAGCATCAACGAAATCACCAAGCGCCTCTCGTCGGTGGTCGCCTTCCTCAACTTCACAAGAAGTAAGGCCAGTTTGCTCGGGCCGAGCGCCACGGTCGGACGCGGGGTCTCCTCAGGCCGTGGCGAGGGGGAAACGGGCTTGGACTTCCTGGGCCAGTGCGCGCAGGTTCTCGATCGGCGTGCCCGGAGACACGCCGCCCCCGGGTGAGATGAGGAGTGGGCCGACGTCCGCCACGCGATCCAGGTGCTGTCGCGTGGCCGCCCGCACCTGCTCGGGCGTGCCCCGAGCCAGCAGATCGAGCGGCGGGAGGTTGCCCATCAGAACGAGGTCCGGTCCGACGAGTTCGCGGGCCCGCGCCAAATCGGTCTCGTGCGAGAAATTGAACACGTCCGCCCCAACCGCAGCCAAGCCCGGAAACACCTTGGCGTTGGGCGTGTCGTTGTGGAAGATGTGAATCAACGACGGGAAGGCGTCGAAGATCCGTTTCACGCGCGGCAGGGCAAACGTCGCCGCATCGTCCGGACCCAGCATGCCCACCAGATCGTCCAGCACCAGGATACCGACCGGTTCGTCCATCCGCCGCAACTGCGCCCGCAGCCACGCGATGCACAATTCCGTGGTCTTGTCCAACAGCCGGTGGCAGAGTTCGGGCTCCAGTTGCGTGGCCATCAGCATCTCGGTCACGCCCAACAGGTGGGACGCGATTGCCAAGGGGCCCCGGCAGGCGGCCATCCGCGGCGCCAAGCCGGTTCTCGCCAGCCAAGGGCTCGTCCGCTCGTACTGCCGGAGAATCACCGGCATCAGGCCGTCGGATTCCGGATCGGGCACGGCCGCATCGGCCAGAGCCGCCAGGTCGCCCGGATAGTGATGGACACCCGGCGGCTGTCGCTCGGACCACTGAATCGGCACGCCCCAGCCACTCGGCTCGGCGGTCATGCCCAACTCCACCCACGCTCCCGGCACGAACGCCACGCCGGGCAGGTCGTCCAAGACCCGCTCCCACACCCCGCGCCAGACCGACCAGTCGAAATAGTAGTCCATCGTCCCCACGCCCGCGTAGCCCGGCAACCACGGGGAATCGATGATCAGAGCGACCAGCGTGTCATCACGACGACGACCACGGACCAGAGACACAAGCCGTTCGAGCGTCTGGGAGTAGGCAGTCACAGCGATAGTCCTCTCGGCTGCAGCAGCGAAGAAACGTGGCATCACGAACGCCGGTCATATGATCACCCATGCGACACACGCGTGCAAGCTAGGCTTCAGGCTTTAGGCATTAGGCATTAGGCTTTAGGCATCAGGTTGGAGGCTTCAGGCTTCAGGCTTCAGGCGGAGTGAAGCCCCCGCGTTTACGCGGCGGGAGGTTCACCTTCAGCCTACGGGTGACACAACGGATGACACACGTACGTCACTGGTATCGTGAATACGGTACACTCCACCTGCCGCGGGAAGTGCACCGCTCCTCATTCGCTCGTACCACTGGACGAGTGACGCTCGGTGTTGTACACATACGTTCACGCAGCCGGGGCGCGGGCGACCTGCGGGCGTGAGGGCGATGAGGATCTTGCACACCGCCGATTGGCATCTGGCGGACAGGCTCAAGCACGTCGACCGAACGGCGGACCTGGAGCGTGCTGTCGAGCGAGTTGCCGCGTTGTGCGACACGGCGCGCGTCGACGTGCTGCTGGTGGCCGGGGACATTTTCAGCGAACTGGCAAGGCCGGACGCCCTGCGGAAATCCGTGTCGCATCTGAGTCGCACGTTCCGCCCGTTCCTGTTGCGCGGCGGGACGGTGGTCGCGGTGACCGGGAACCACGACAACGACATCTACTGCGACACGCTGCGTCGCGCGTTTCAACTGGCCGCACCGAACGAGGCCCGGGCCGGAGATATCCTGCCCGCGGGCCGCTTCTACCTGGCACTGCAGCCGCTTCATTTCCGGCTGGCCGGTCGCCAGGGCGAATGCGTCCAATTCATCTGCATGCCGTATCCGACGGCGGCCCGATACCGGGTTGGGGAGGCCGGGTACCGCGACTTCCGGGAGCGCAGCGCTCTGCTGAGATCCGCGTACATCTCGCAGTTGGAGCGAATCCGCAATCAGCTGCAGCCCGAGCTGCCACGCGTGCTGGCGACTCACGTCAACGTGCTCGGCGGCAGCGCGCCCAGCCTCTTCCGTTTGGGTTGCGACGAAGACGTTCAGATCGACGATCCGGCGACAACCACCGGCTGGACCTACGTGGCGCTGGGCCATCTCCACAAGCCATTGAAGGTGGATGGGCAGGCTCACGTACGATATTCGGGCAGCATCGAGCGGCTGGACTTGGGAGAGCGCGACCAGAGCAAGGGCGTGGTCCTGGTGGACATTCACCAGTCCGACACTCCGGCGCGCATCCGGTTCGTACCGCTGCCGGCCACGCCGTTTTACGATGTGCGTATCCGAGATCCGCGGACCGACCTGCCCGGTCTCCGCGACCGGCACGCCGACGCGCGTGACGCGCTGGTCCGATGTCACGTCAGTTAC
>Ga0194111_10005453_pt1 | contig 14628 bp, 7 predicted proteins | sample TA2KigC300mmetaG_FD_146194 | JGI IMG/M metagenome (GOLD analysis project Ga0194111, IMG submission 146194) | Freshwater microbial communities from Lake Tanganyika, Tanzania - TA2015033 Kigoma Deep Cast 300m | ecosystem: Environmental > Aquatic > Freshwater > Lake | place: Tanzania: Lake... | reverse complement strand
TCGGCAACTGCTGCCGAATGTGGTCCAGGAGCAGGCTCCTTATTACGCCTTCCCACCCTTCAACCTCGACATCAATGGTCACGTTGTCAATGCTGGCAAGGTAATCCCGCAAAAGCAAAAACAGGCCGGCAGCGAACATCCGAATGCCGATCATCTTGGGTTTCACACCACGGCTCTTCAGGGCCTGATACGTTTCCCGTTTGGCTGTGGCAGGGACAAGAAGGGTAGCCGTGATCTCATTGGAGAAAGCCAGAACAGTGTCCACCGTCAATGTCTCGATCTTCCCGCTCTGGTCAACGTTGATGTGCATGGCAGCTTTTTAGTGTCCTTTCGGTGTTGGAAGTCGGCTTCAAGCCGACTTCTACCTTGTCTTGCCGTCGGTTTCAAACGCTGGCACATAGCGTACGTGGCATGGTCAGAGGGCGTGTGTTAGGCGAAGCCTCTCGTCAGCACATCGTACAACAATACGTTGTCTCACTTGATGCGCCATATTGTGATCTTTACGTTTAGTGTGCCTTTGTTGTCGTCGTAGCAACTACCTTCCCCGCCACTCTTACAAGATCCCGTATTCTCATTCATCGCCAATAGAAGAGTACCATCTCTTTGTATGATCTCTGTTCTGCACCTTCCGATTCTAAATAGCAACCCCCCTTCCATTTTGCCAACTAATTCTCCGAGGTTCCCGCCCACAACTGGGCACTGACCGCACGAAGGACGCCCGATACCAAAGGGCCATCCTTTATCACCGTCAGCATCAGTTTGGCTGATACCGTTCCACCATTCGCCTTCGGCTGTGAAATGAAGCCAGTCCCCTTTTTTGACATTGACGCCAGTACTGGACCAGTATTTCTCAGCAGGAACAGACACAAGTATTTGATCGACCATTGTCGCCCCGACGGGTGTTTCTGGCTGGCAAATGGGGCTCGGAAATGGAATGAACTGCCCAACAGCATAGCCTACGATGCCTCCAATGACAATGCCAAGAGCCAAAGCAGACAAAGCTCGGCGGCTTTCTACTTGATAATTTTCTTGTTGGTGTCGCTCCAACCACTCTTTGATTAAGAAGCTTATAACTGCCCCGATGGCTGAGCCTATCACAGGTGGCAATAACCTTATGAAGAGGTCGTTCATTTTTCACCTCCCTGATGCGGGTAAAATCATTCAGCTTCAACACCGCGGTTTAGCTTAACGCCGCAGCACGCCGGCAGCGCCGACGCGCCGCCGCAACGTCGCCGAATGAATGCGGCGTCTCACGAGCTAGCAGCCGGCTGGCCAAACTCGAACCGGCGATAAGCCGCGGTGTCCGGCGGGCCAAAGCTGACGTGCAGCGCCGGCTCGTCCCCGAGGACCATGATCGTCGAGGCAAAGGTAAACAGGCCCAACCGGGTGTAGAACTCGTCCTGGCCTTGCGAACCGCAGATGGGGTGCTCTGGCGAGTCCTTGGCGGTCAGGATCTCCTTGATCTGGCCCAGGCGCGTGCCCTGCGGGGGATGGGCCAAGCGGCGTTCCATGCTCTGGTAGCGGGCTGTGCTGTTGGGGAGGAACGGGTTGCTTGCGGCCTGGTACCAGGCGTGGTAATCGTCGTTGACCAGGGGATGGTTGGTGTGCCAGACAACGCCGCGCCGGCCGGACGGCTCGAACGGGACGACCCGGTTGGCCGAACATTCCAGGTCAACGACCTGATCCGGCCCGCCGACGATGTAGTTCTGCCCGGAGGCGTGGCGGATAGTCTGCAAGAAGGTCACGGCCTCCTGCACAGTTCGCTGCTGCAAGACCCCCCGGACGATGCAGGCCACCGGCAGCCCGTCGCGGCAGCCGCGCAGCGGCAGCAGGGCGTTGCCGCAGATGCCGACGGAGCGGTTATTCAGGCCATTGAAACCGATCAGCCCGGCCGTGCTCAGGACGAACGACTCGAGATCGGAAGCGGCGTGCTTGATGTGCAGGAGGACCTGGAAACCGTCCCGGAATGACTCCACGTCTACGTTTTGAGCCACGTAGGCCGGCTCGGCAGCGTGAGCGGGGAAGCCCAGGCTGCTGCAGTGCCCGGTAAAGAAGACGTCCTCGTTGCTCCACATCTCGTCCAGGAGCTGGAAGGCCAGTATCGTCTCCCAGGCCACGTCCGCCCCAGCGGCGATTCCCCGCATCTCGTCCAGCAGGTCGGGAGTCCAGCGCCGGATGGCCGGGACAAAGTCGGTCCCGCCGATAAAGCGGGCGATGGCCTCGTCGGCGTCCATCTGATACATACGGGCCACTTCGCCCTTCCACCGGCCGACCACCTCGTGGATCTGGCTGCGGAGGGTCTCGCCGTGGGCCAGGCCACGCTCGTACGGGGCCCCCTGGAGGAGCAAGGGTTGGGCTATTTCCCAGTTGCGAGAGGCTGCGCTGCTTGTAGATGGCGCCATCATTTTCCTTCTTGCCAACAGGCGGATGACCGCCCCGCCGATCATGGCCAGGCCCTGCTTCCGATGCCCAAAGTGGCGCAAAAACTTGGTGTTCTTGGCTCCGCCCCAGCGGGGGACACGGTTAAAACCGGCCTGCCTTGCTGTAGGGTGAGAAGCCTTCCTGGAGGTAGCCGAATAATCGCTCACCACTCTCAGGCAGAGCAAACGGTCTAGCTATCAAAGTTCAGCGGCAGTGTTCGCTTATCACATTCGTATGCCACCTATGGCTTTAATACGACGGCCAAACAAAGCTGTGGAGAGATTTCTCGTAATACGTTTTGTGAAGCCAGTTCAGGTCATATTCCCATCTCTCGATAGCCTCATCCATATCCCTACCCCGTCGTGCTTTATTGATACGGACGAGGAAGGCAATATGCTCAACCACTGCCTGTAGACCAAGACCACCTCGACTAACTGCTCTCTTCAGTGCCTCCTGACGCTCTCGAATGGACACTTCTTTGCGTACACTATACCCGTATTTTGCCGCCAGGACGCTGGTCTCTTTCCATCCAGTATCGAGATCAGAACTTCCATTACCTGGTGTTGCATCTGTAGAGGGCCACTCAAAGCCAATAGACGCCAAGAAATCCAATCCCTTATGCGCCTGTATCCTCGGATCACCCTTATAGTAGACGGTTTTTATGCCATTGAGCAAAAGATCTAGGAATGCCTGCTGGGATAAGTATTCACACGCAAACTCGTATTTAAGACCGATTTCAATAGACTTCCTCAAGTATTCTTCGTCAAAATCCTCTTCTCCTACCACCATCATTTGGTCTTGCTGCCAAACGTCTTTACTGCCGATATATCCATCGGCAAACGTTACAACATCTCTGACATCTGCCACCTCGAACGGCCCGCTTCCTGTTACACCGACAATCTGACCTGACAAGCGTCTCCACCGGGTATCGGTTAAGTCGCTGGGGTAAGAGAGTGGTCGTGTCATAGCCCTATCATGACCGATCTTGTGGGCTTTCAGAACAAGCTCTGAGAATTTTCTAGCCAACGCTGAGAAATCCCTATCCATTGGAGGCTCCCTGACGTGATGGGCGTATGCTATGTCGAGGCTGATACCTCACTTTCTAACGCAGACTAGGTCATTCAAGATACGACCTACTGAAGGCCCAATCTGAGGACGGCGTTAGCTTCAGTTCTCTTACCATATTGAGCCTGGCGTCTTCTCTTGGACCCCACGGTTCGATGGTGAAGTCGAAAAGCTGGCTGGCTGCATCTCTGTGATCAGTTTGCAGCGGCCTGAGCGCTAATTGCCGGCGGCCAAACGCTCCTGGAGCCGCGCCACGAGCTCCGCAACCTGCTGCTCCTCAAAGGCGCCGAGGCGGTGAAAAATGTCCAGCGCTTTTGAGGCGTATTCCAGCGCCCCTTTGAAGTCACCCCACGCCTCATAGAGGTAGCCCAGGTTGCCGTAAGTCTGCGCCAGGCCGTGCACGTCGCCCAGCTTCTCCGTGATGGCCAGGGCTTTCTGGTAGAACTCAATGGCCCGCTCCCACTCGCCCTTCTGCAAGTACACCGTGCCCAGGTTCATGTAGGTCTGGGCCAGGCCGGGCACGTCGCCCAGCTTCTCCGTGATGGCCAGCGACTGCTGGTAGAACTCAATGGCCCGCTCCCACTCGCCCTTGGCGGCGTAGACAAGGCCCAGGTTGTTGTAAGTCTGGGCCAGGCCGGGCACGTCGCCCAGCTTCTCCGTGATGGCCAGGTCCTTCTGGTAAAACTCAATGGCCCGCTCCCACTCGCCCTTCTGCAAGTACACCGTGCCCAGGTTGTTGTAGGTCTGGGCCAGGGTGTGCACGTCGCCCAGCTTCTCCAAAATGGCCAGCGACTGCTGGTAGAAGTGAATGGCCCGCGCCCACTCGCCCTGGCTATAGTAGACCAGGCCCAGGCCCATCAGTGCCTGGGCCAGGCCGTGCACGTCGCCCAGCTTCTCCAAGATGGCCAGCGACTGCTGGTAGAAGTCAGTGGCCCGCTCCCACTCGCCCTTCTGCAAGTACACCGAGCCCAGGTTGTTGTAGGTCTGGGCCAGGGTGCGCACGTCGCCCAGCTTCTCCGTGATGGCCAGGACTTTCTGGTAAAACTCAATGGCGCGGTCCCACTCGCCCTTCTGCAAGTACACCGAGCCCAGGTTCATGCAGGTCACGGCCAGGGTGTGCACGTCGCCCAGCTTCTCCGTGATGGCCAGCGACTGCTGGTAGAAGTCAATGGCCCGCTCCCACTCGCCCTTCTGCATGTAGACAGCGCCCAGGTTCATGTAGGTCACGGCCAGGGTGTGCACGTCGCCCAGCTTATCCGTGATGGCCAGCGACTGCTGGTAGAAGTCAATGGCCCGCTCCCACTCGCCCTTCTGCAAGTACACCGTGCCCAGGTTCATGTAGGTCTGGGCCAGGGTGTGCACGTCGCCCAGCTTCTCCAAAATGGCCAGCGACTGCTGGTAGAAGTGAATGGCCCGCTGCCACTCGCCCTTGCTGCGGTAGACTTCGCCCAGGTTGTTGTAGGTCTGGGCCAGGGTGTGCACGTCGCCCAGCTTATCCGTGATGGCCAGCGACTGCTGGTAGAAGTCAATGGCCTGCTGCCACTCGCCCTTGGCGGCGTAGACCAGGCCCAGGTTGTTGTAGATCTGGGCCAGGGTGTGCACGTCGCCCAGCTTCTCCGTGATGGCCAGGGCTTTCTGGTAGAACTCAATGGCGCGGTCCCACTCGCCCTTATGGCGGTAGACTTCGCCCAGGTTGTTGTAGGTCTGGGCCAGGGTGTGCACGTCGCCCAGCTTCTCCGTGATGGCCAGGGCTTTCTGGTAGAACTCAATGGCCCGCTCCCACTCGCCCTTCTGCAAGTACACCGTGCCCAGGTTCATGTAGGTCGTGGCTAGGCCCGGCACGTCACCCAGCTTCTCCGTGATGGCCAGCGACTGCTGGTAGAACTCAATGGCCCGCTGCCACTCGCCCTTGCTATAGTAGACCAGGCCCAGCGTCCCGGCCACCATTGCGTTCAGCCCGTCGGGAAGTTGCTCGTGGGCCTTCCAAAACGGTTCCAGAATCTGTAGCGCCTCGTCCCAGCGGGCCTGCGCATGGCGCAGCTGTGCTTCATTGGCCAGCACATCGGGGAGCCCGGCCTGGTGACGCTCCGCCTGCTCCCGCGCCGCCGCCAGCAGCCATTCACATTCGCCCAGCGCAAAGCGGCTCACATGGTGGTAGAACCTGTCCCCGAAAGCGCTCAAAGCCGCTTCGGGCTCAAAGGCCCAGCGGTGGTACATCTGCTCCACAAAGGCGGCAAAATCCTCCTGGGCCTGGGGCGCGTAGTAATCCGCCAGCTTGCGATTTAGCTCCTTGTATGGCCGTTCCTGCCGGCCACCCCGCAGTTGGGCCAGCAGCATCTGCCGCACCAGCCCGTGCAGGCTGAAGTCCCCCGAGGCCTCGTCCACCCCCACGAAGGAGTAGGCCGTCAGGGCGCGCAGGCGGCGTTCGGCGCCGGTTGGGTCGTCCAGCAGCACACCTAGGATTTCGGCATTGAAGCGCCGGGGCACGCTGGCCGCCCGCACGTCCTTTTCCACCTGCTCCGGCAGCCGCTCCAGGAGGCGCTTCGTCAGCCATTGCGTGGTCAGCTTCTCGTTGAACTCGCGGCGCGGGAAGGTGGCCTGGTCCACCGGTTCACCACGTTCCTTCTTCAGCCGCACCAGGTCGCCAGCCAGGGCCAGGCACATGGGGTGCCCCTGGGTGAAGTCGTAGATGCGACGGCGCAGCCCCTCGTCGGCCACGTGGCGGCGCTCTCGCAGGTAGTAGTCACCGTCTGCCGGGCTGAAGTGGCCGAGAAGGTGCTGCACCAGGCGGGCAGGGTCGGCCCAGGTGGGGTCTGTGTCCGGCCAGGGAAGCCGGTTCCAGCCGGCCACGATGAGCAGGCTATCTTGCAGGTGAGCCGCCAGTTCCTGCACGAAGTCGTCGCCGGCGCGCTGCAGGTCCTCGTAGGTGTCCAGAATGAGCACTGGCCGGCGCACCGCTCCGGCCTTGACGTTGGGCCCCCAGAGCTCCTCGGCAATATCGGCGGCAAAGGTCTCGGGCATCAAGGCCACCAGGCGCTCCGGGGTGCGCGGCTGGAGTTGAGCGCGCCAGGTCTCGCCCAGGCGGGTCTGGAACCAAGTGGTCGCATCGCTGGCTGCTTCCTCAAGAGCGTCAAACAACTGGGCGAAGTCCTTGATCACAGGCGCGGCGCGCACAACCTTGCCGACCGGCCCCAGGTGATCCAGCAACAGTTGCGGACCAGCCATGTCCTGGCCCACCGTACGTAAGCGGTAACTGGCGAAGACCAGCCCGAAGCGCGGGAACTGGAAGCCGTAGGTCGCCAGTTGGTCTGCCAGCTCGGCAAAGAGGGCATCGGCGGCGTTGAAGCGGCCACCGCGCAGGTCTACCAGGGCGTAGGGAACCTGACGCGGCTTGAGGTCTTTCTCGATCAAGTAGCGCAGGAGCCAGGTCTTGCCCACGCCGCCAATGCCATGGAAGACGATGAGGGGCAGGACACTGCCTGGGGGATAAGCGTTGTAGTCCAGTCTGGTCACCACCGCCTGGATAGCATCGTCACGGTCGGTGAACAGGTTCAGGAGGTCTTCAGTTTGTCGTTCGGTTGGCACGTTTCACCTCCCGCGGCTTCTTCAGACTCTGCCGGATCTCCGCCCGCGCCAAATGCAGCTCCAACAACCGCGCGAGAATTTCATCATCGCTCAAATCATGCGGCCAGCCATACGCATCCAGCACCGCCTCATCCAATTTGCGATGTGCCGTTTCCAGCCATGAAGGACGCGCATTGTACAAATTCGTGAGTGTCCGCTTTTTCAATTCCGATTCCGACATGTCTGGCGGATTGAGCCAGTTGTCGCGTAATTCAACCAGTTCGCGCGCTGCTTGCGTAATCGCCTTCACGCGCGGATCGTTCTTCGGTTCCTTGCCCGGTGCCCATGGGAACGGGAAGGTTTCAAACGTCGTTGTCGGCGTGTAGCGCGGTCTGTCTGTCAACGCCGTGCCCATCCGCAAAGCCCAGAGTTCGTGAACGTGCGAGTGGAGGACGCCGAAGAAATAATCATCGTCGCGGGCTATTACATTCACCGTTTGATTAACGATTGTATGTGCATCATGCCAAACAAAGACGCGATATTTGGAAACCAATGGGGTGCCGATAAACCGAGTTCTACCTTTGAGGGCTGTCTTCATCTCGATACCGCTTCTACCGTGTTTCCACCAATTCTCTCTTCTCTGTTTATCACGATTCTTATCACGAAGTGGTTTGACGTGTTTCTTGACGTACTCAAATGGCGATTCGTAGAGTGCAGCTTCGTCCAGGGAACGTGATCCAAAATCAATAATATACCAACCGCGCTCGCGGTGAGTAATATCAAATCCATTCATCATTGGGAAAACTACTTCGCTGTTGGGTCTGCGGTGCGGATTGGGCTGTTTGAGCATTTGATGAGCCTTATCAGGTTCAATGTCAAACGGACCAACGACAACAGGACCCTGAAAACAAATTCCCAGGTTTTCTTGGGGTCTTTGTGCAGTCGTCAAATCGTGCGACGCGGTCAAATCAGCGTTGATGGTTATCGCGGATGCACCGTCGAGCGCGCGCGATTTCTCTTCGCCGTTATCAAAGCCGATCATCGAAACGCGCACCGCAGCACCATCCAATATCCAAGGGCGGTCACTCCACGCCATGAAAATATCGCCTGACCTTTTGATGCGCTCCAAAACCTCGCGATTTGCCCCTCCGCGAATGCCTTGTGTGGCAAGCAACCCCGCTCGCTTGAGTTTACCTGCTTCAATCATCGCGCGTGCTTTTTCAAACCAGTAGCACACTAAGTCGCTTTGGCCGGGAATTCGGTCGGCATATAGCGCGCGCAAGTCATCCACATACTTGTCACCCAACTCCGCCCGCATCTTCTTGTCACCCAGGAACGGTGGATTGCCAACAGCGCAATCCGCAGAGGGCCATTCAGGTTCAACTGGCCTGCCTTGTTCATCATGTGTGAGAATCGCATCCATCTGGAGAATTGTCTCAATCGGTTTCAGGATCGGCTCGATCGGATCACCAAAGCCATTGTCCCGCCGCCACTGAATATAGCCAATCCACACCGCCGTCTGCGCAAGGTCGTGCGCGTAGGAATTGGTTTCAATGCCATGCATCTGCAACGGCGACGGCGAATCATTCACATCCGGCAATAGCATCGGCAAACCCAGTTCACTGCCGAATACCGAAACCTCTTTCCAAAGATCGAGCAGCAACAACAGCGCGACGTAGAGAAAATTGCCACTCCCGCACGCAGGATCAAGTACCTGGATTTTTGCAATCTCGCTCGCGAAGCCAACGATCAAATCCCGTAGTGCATTGTGCCATTTAGTTTCTTGTGTGCCTTTCGCCGCACCGCGCTTCGCCGCCAAGTCGCGCGCTTGTTGCTTCACCTCTTCCCAGCGCCGCCGCAGCGGAGCCATGACCACCGGTTCGACGATCAGCAAAATGTCTTCCTTGCTCGTATACTGTGCACCCAGTTTCGCGCGCTGTGACGGATCGAGGCTGCGCGCAAACAGCGTGCCAAGAATGGATGGCTCAATGCTTGACCAATCGAGATCGCAGATCCCGGCGAGAATACGCATTCCATCGCTGTCTAGTGCGAGCGCAGTGCTATCATTGTAGAGACCGCCATTGAATTGCTTGATGTCATCCGCGCCAAACGCGTCCCCGGTCGCCATCGCTGCAAAAAGTTGTTCCAGTCGCCGTGGAAACGATTCGGGATGCGCCAATGAGCTCTTTACCAGCCGCGAAAATAACTTGTCCGGCAAAAGACCAATATCTTCCGCAAAGAGGCAGAACAAGATGCGAATCAGGAAATGCGCGGCGCGCTGCGCATCCTCACCATACTTGCGCAAGAGATCAGCCAGCCGAGCGAATTCGCGTGCGGCATCCTCAGTGACATTCTGCGTCGTCTGTTTTGAGCGGAACGCTTCGGGATTGTTGAAAACATCCCGGAGTTGATCGAGCCCTTGCGGTGTAAGCAAGTCGTCAAGTGTCAAGGTCACGACGCGCTTTGGCGTGTTCGTAAAATTGGTGTGGATTTCGATCCGATCAACGTCAGAGACGATCAGCAGCGGCGGATTCTCCAATGTCTCGCGATACTGACACAGTTGCACGTACGCCTTCACCAAGTCAGCGTGTTTGCCTTTGTACTCCCAACCAAAGTAACCTCGCTTCCATACATCTGCCCAACCTTGCCCGCCCTCAGTCTTGCTTGCACCCGCCTCGAAAGTGAACCAACTGCCCGCTGGATCAATTTCAAGCGGTGTCGGATGCCCGACCAGATGGCACAAGTCAATAAAGTGCGACTGAGCCATCTTGCTTTCGCTGGCAGTCACGTGCCGCCACTTTTCAACGAATTCTTGCGGAGAAATGGTTGTAGGCATAATTACCCCACTCAGATGGTTGTCAAACCACTGACACCGCTGACAGCTTGCGTAGGGCATTTAGAAAACTGTCTCCCTCCAACTTCACAACCTCATGCTTCACCATGTCCGGATCAACCAAATCCCCAACTGCCGTTTTTGTCGTGTGATCCATGGTTACTGGCTTAACAAAATCATCTCCCAAAATCGCCTTCAACCGCTCACCATCGTTGTAGAAGTACTCCTGGATCAGCGGTACAACGCGATAATACCACACGAAATGTAGATCGTCAGCGTCCCGTATGCCCAGAAAGTAACTATGGCCAATCTGATGGTCACGGTCAAGCAGAGCGGAAATGCGCGCGTTTAGTTGTGCTAGCAGCGCCCGCAAGTCCACACCTGCCAACGTGCCCAGCAACGAATAATCAGGCATCAATTCTACAAAGGTGAAACGCCGCCGTAGGGCAAGATCTAGCAAGGCAATGGAGCGATCAGCGGTGTTCATCGTGCCTAGGATGTAGAGATTCGGTGGCACACCAAATCTCTTCTGCGAATAAGGCAGTGTTAGCGTCAATTCACTTGGCTGTCCCAGCCGCTTGTCGTCCTCAACCAAAGTGATGAGTTCACCAAAGACTTTGGCTATGTTGGCACGGTTGATCTCATCAACAATCAATAGATACTTGGGAGCCTTTTCGCCATGCACTCGCCAAGCGTCTTCTGCCCGCTCACAGATCTGCCGGAATACCCCTGGTTTTACGTCGTACTTAGGCTGTGTTTCGCCTTCCTTTGGCGGCAAGGGTTTTAGCCCTTCGATGAACTCCTCATAAGCAAACGATTGGTGGAAAGTGACAAACTCGAGGAAGTTCCGTTGCTCAACTGTAGGCAGAGCTACATGGTTTCCCGTCTCAGTTAACAAACGCACCAACTCTTGGGCTTCTTCGGCGGTCAACCGAAACAGGGTGCCTTGTGCACGCGCCTTCACTGGCTCGGACTCCCTCAATAACGGGTTTTCAGTCAATGCCTGCCATGTCAGAGGGTGCGTCAATTCGGCGAATGGTTCAATGAGAATGCCTTCCACTTCTTTGCCGTCTTCAACTCGTGTATGCAGTTCCTCTTTCACCCGCGCCAATGCCACGATTTGCTTGTGTGGGTGTGCCAGATAACCGAATACAAAATCACCTACCCTTACCTTGTCGTAATTCTTCGTTATCCGGCGCTTGCTAAAGAACACCTCGCCTTTTTCGAACAGGGTCTTCCATGTCCATATTCTCTCGTTGGCAGTAATCCACCAAAAGGCAGGTTGATTTATTGCTTCGTCAGTTTTTGTCCTCACCTGTGACTGCAAAGCCAAGGATCTCGCTGTCTCGCTGCTTTTAGCTGCTTGCCAGTATTCGTTGGCTTTCGCTGGTGAGATGTTATGATACAGCAAAAAGTAGTTGGCAAAGTGGTTGACAAGCCAGGTCTTGCCCGTTCCTGGTGGGCCGTAAACGAGGATATTCCTTGTCCGCTTGGTGGTAGACATCAACGACGTGAGTTCTTGGGGAGCATCAACAGGCTTCTGTATCTCCTTATCGCCAATATGTATGCCTGCTGCCATCTCTACTTCTCTGATCTTATCCTCAAGCTCGGGATGTTTTCCTAAATATGCTTCTCGGATTTGGTTCCACTGCTTGGTTGACACAGGAGTCACTGTCTGCATAGCAAACTGGAACGGGACATCTACCGGCTCTGTGATAAGCCAATTCACCATTCGGGCATGTCTATAGTGCGCGTCTTCGCTTGGGTTGTCGGTTTCCGATGGTGGTATATAGTCGCTTGTAACGATACCTAATCCAACGATAGCATATTGACCTTTATTGGCAACAATGACGTGTCCCTTCTGTATATCGTGTACAAAGTGCCAGATGGACGCCACACCACCAGTACCCTTACCATCTTCTCTCAAAGCTTCCTCAAGTTCGTCTTGGCTGGCAAATGTCCTGTAGTCTACGTCTTCTAGCCACCCAATTGCAATACATCCGCGGCTTTGGCACATGCTCCACAATTTTGCCCGCTCACCAGGCGCGACTTTCCACATGCTCACACTAGATGTAGAGGACGGAGTATCACCCGAAGGTGGGGCTAGACGATCATACAGAAACGACATTATCTGTCTAGTGTCGAAACCAGCAAAGTCGGGAAGCGCGCGCAGCAGGTGCAGCAACTGACGGTTGTTGGTCAGCATGCTGCCTTGAGGTTGAGCGCCAAAACACTTCAAGAAGTGTGTAACATGCGCTGGCTGTGCGATGGGCAGGAACTCTTCGGGGAAGTACAAGTATAGCGGCTTGCACCTTAACGCGTTGAGGCTTGAACCCAAGTACTTGTCCGCAATCTCATCCAGAGAGTCAAACCGCCCCTCCTCCACTGCCTGCACAAGCGCAATGAGCCCATCCTTAATGCGGGACAGGGCATCCTCGGCACTGGTGTAGTCCTGTCTGTAACGCCAACCGCCAGCTTTGACGTCCCACCACACGCCATGCTTCGTAGAACTGCCGCCACTTATACTTCCCAACTGCTTGGTCTTGAACTCCAACCAGTAGGAGAAGCTATCCAGGTATTTGGGACGACCGAGAGCATACTGCTCAAGGGTCATGTCCGCCAACTTCTCTTTGGAAAAGCGTCGGACAAATTCCTCTCGCAACTGTCGAAGTTCTTCTGGCATCGTCTTGGGGTTATGCGGCAACCAATCCTGCAGTTCAGCCCGCCAATCTTTAAGCTGATTGTTCATGGTTGTCCTCCACACTTCAGTATTTTTCTCAGCCTTTCGGCCAGTCTGCCACGCTCTTTTGGCTTCCACAACTCTTCGCGCAAGTCTACCGTAGCCAATACAACGGTACCGCCGCTATCTACCAACCGAAATGGTGTAGGTGGTTGCGGGACATCGGTCGTCTGCGGATAAAGCAGCAGCACACGCTGGCAGCAATAGCGTTGGGAATAGCTGTACATCTGTTGGAAGTCGCTATCTAGCACACGGCGCGAACCCCTGACGGGATCCAGTTGCTTATACTTGGCGTCCAGCAAGAGTGGAAACTGACCGCCGCGACGAAAGGCAAGATCGGGTTTCAAATGGAAGACAGGCTTACCACCAACACGCGCCAGATAGCGGGTTGCTCCACGTGCCTGTGGCAATAACTCGCAATCTGTCAGATTGGGTGGCAGGACCTCATCACGATGACGACAAATGAAGTTGACCACGAACGCCTCGAAAAGTTGGTTCATGTCAAAGACAAAAGCGAAGCTCGTCAGGTCGCCTGCTGCCAATTGTAGTGCGCCATTGTCCACAAAGAGGCGGGCAAGATTGAGCAGTGGGGCGTATCGCTGGTTAAGCCGTGTCAGTAGAGCAGGGCTGGCATCAGTGACCGTTACCGAAGACAATAGTGTCACCTCACTCATCCACTCTCGCAATTCGCCTAGGCGTTGGCGGTTGTCGGCGTCACGGCTGAGTCGCCAAAGTCGTTCAACCACGAAGCGGAATACACGGTTGAGTTTGTTGTCAGCAGTGAAGTCATCGTAGGCAACAGCAAAAACATGCTTTCTTTCAGGGTGGCGGAGTTGTTCAGCAATACGCCATTTCCCTTTCAGCACAGGTAGATCATCCTCGACAATCTGGTAACTTCGGCAAGCACCACGCTGCCATTCGTCCATCAAGTGCGATACGAACAGGCGGGTGAGGATTTCAAACCAGTCCATATCTCGCCGCAAGAGTGGAGCAAGGGCATTTTCACGAATTGACAACTGGGCTGCATGTTCAAGGAGATACAATAGATTGCGAGTCGCCTCCCGCGGTCGTTGCGTTTCGTCGGTGGTATTGCGGTACATCTTTGGCAATATCTGAATAGTATAGTTGCCAAGACGAACGACGCCAACGTACTGTGCGGCTTGCAGTGCGTGTTTGCTGCCGGACACAGTTGGACGGAGGACATCTCCGCGAGCCACGCGGTTCAGACGCTCTAAAGCCGCAAGGTGGCGGTCAGTCCAAGAGAACTCTTTAGTTTCATATTCAAAGAGGGTAGTGGGAGAGAACATCTTCGTGTCAACAATCAACCTTGCAACCAACGCGCACCAAAGAAAAAGCCGCCCTCCTGCCTGCTTGCAGAAAGGGCGGCTGCGTGGTAAATGTCGGCCGGCCTTCCTGGGGGCGACAGGGAACCGGAGAGGTTTTCTCTACCAGGGATTATATCACCTTTTATACCGCCTGGCAAGAGGAAGAGGGCCGGAAAGGCCAGGGCCAGACCCGTGACCACAGAATCTCACCTAAGGACACAGGGCTGGGGGCGGCGTGCCGGTTCAGGTGATTTTTCTGTGGGTTTCTGTGTCTTTCGGTGGCTGCCTCCCCGCCAGCGCTCTGCGGCAACGCGTCTACGATCCCCGAAGCCGTGCAGTGCATTCGGGCATTGCCAAAAAGCAGGGAACGCTGTATAATGCCTGCAGGAAAACTTCTGTGCTTTCTGTGTTCTAGCTTGAAACTAGCCCGAACAAGTTCGGGACTCCGCAGTCCGCAACGCTGAAAATCGCCCCCATGCTGCACGAAGAAGCCATCCTGCGCACCAAACTGCATCCGCCACGCCCGCCGCGCCACACCCTGGTGCGGCCGCGCGTGGACGCCCTGCTGCGCCAGGCCTTTGACCATCGCCTGACCATCGTGCAGGCCAGTACGGGCTACGGCAAATCTACGGCCCTGGCCAACCTGGCCGCCTGGAACGTGCCCCTCTTCTGGTACACCG
>Ga0194111_10005439_pt1 | contig 14646 bp, 15 predicted proteins | sample TA2KigC300mmetaG_FD_146194 | JGI IMG/M metagenome (GOLD analysis project Ga0194111, IMG submission 146194) | Freshwater microbial communities from Lake Tanganyika, Tanzania - TA2015033 Kigoma Deep Cast 300m | ecosystem: Environmental > Aquatic > Freshwater > Lake | place: Tanzania: Lake... | reverse complement strand
CGTGGCCCCGGCATAGCCGGTTTTCAGGAGGCAGCTGATGCCGATTACGATATAATACGAACAACCATGGAGGCTCTTAATATCCCGTATTAGTGAAGGTGGCAGTATGCTGAAATCCCTGCTCCGGAAGATAACTGGAAAAGCTTTCACCAAAGCACTCTGGGTCTACCATGTCAATACCGGGGCGTGTAACGGGTGCGATATTGAGGTTATTGATGTTCTGACTCCATATTATGATGCGAAGCGGTTTGGCATAAAGCTGGTAGGTTCGCCACGGCATGCCGATGTTCTTCTGGTCTCCGGGCCGGTGACCCGGTAGATTGCCCCGAGCCTGCTCAAGGTCTATGAGGCCACACCAGAACCCAAACTTGTCTTTGCCATTGGCTCTTGTGCTATTGACGGAAACATCTGGCATGACAGCTACAATGTAATTGGTGGCGTTGATAAAGTCATTCCGGTGAACTTCTATGTCCCGGGCTGTCCTCCCCGACCTGAGGCTATCCTATACGCTGTGGCTCAGGCTTTAGGTATGGCACCCAAGAAGGTGAAAGCCATCAGGCTGACTGAAGAAAGCGTCCGCTCACCTGTCAATTTAACCCAGAGATGAAGGCGCTGGAGTCATTATTCAAAAAACCAGGCCCCAAGTTGGCGCTTTTAGGCGTAGGCAATCCATTGCGTGGGGATGACAGCGCCGGTCCAGAACTAATACAGCGGCTCAGGAACAAAACTGATGCTGTTTTATTTGACTTTGAAGAGGTGCCGGAAAACTTCCTGGATGAGATTGCCAAAACTCATCCTGAGACCGTCATTGTCATCGACGCCGTGAATCTGGGAACGAAACCCGGTGCCGTGGCCATCTTAGAAGAAGACGACTTCCAGTCCGCAGGCTGGTCAACTCATCATGCTTCTCTCAGACCTTTCATAAAATATTTAAAGGCAAATACAGGGTCGGACGTGTTCGTTCTCGGGATTCAACCAAAGTCAACAGAGTTGGGCGGCAAGATAAGCGATGAAGTCAGGCAGACTCTGGACATATTACAGCGGCTCATAACCAAGAATTCCGTTTAGGCAAGCTCTGTCATCCTCGGTGAGAACAGGCGTAGTGCGATATTCGCCGGCCCTTACTGCTGAGAGCGGTCATGACGGTTTAGACCAATTATGGGGTTTTATTTGCCTTTGGTGGGCAGTTGACACCTCACCCCTGACCCCTCTCAAGCATTATTAAGATGGAATGCAAAAGACAAACCTGTTTGAGAGGGGGACCAAGGGGGTGAGCAAAAGAACAATCATAGGCAAATAGTACCAGTTATGGCTTATGTTGACATACCCGGCAGCTTTACCTATACTTAAATACGAAAACTTGATGCCTACGACCAGCCCAGCTTTCTAGAGTGATGAGGCTCCCAGAAACCGATAAGATTTCGATTCCATGTACATAATCTTAAAGACGTGAAGTGATTAGAAAGTTGAGCGTGGTTACAGTACTTGCCGTATCTGGCAGGATGTTGCTCTTACCTTTCCGTGGCTGGCGGGGGTATATGGGGGGCCGGGGCCAGTTTAAATGGTCTAGCGATTCATGAGTATTAGTTTGGCAATATGAGGTTGAGAAAATGAGAAAAATTGAACCGTCCCTTACATCTCCTAACTCGGCAAAATCCTTCCTAGAAAGGGGCTGGGTCATTGCCAACCATATCCTGGTATCCTTCAATGTGGCTTTTATCTCAAGCCTGTTATCCTTACCTCCTATACCTCCCGAGAGCCGGGGTGAAATCCTCAAGTTCATCTTCTTTTCGCCGGAGTCGCTGATTTCCCTGGCATTTTTGTGGTTCGTTGGTCATTCCGCTATTGCCATTCATGAGATGGGCCATTACCTTGAGGCAGTAAAAGTGAATGCCTTAAATGCCAAATTGCTGACTCAGGCCAAGGCAAAGATGGCTCAGCCTTTGACCAAAAGGATACTCTGGTATTTGAAGATGTACGCGCTGATTCCCACTGGTAAGTTCTCTGGCGTGGTCAGGAGCGGCCTGAACTATTACCCGGATGCGCCGTTTAACCTTGCGGTGGCCGCCAGTGGCCCCCGGGCCAGCCGGAATCTGGCCACCATATTCCTCCCCGTGGCCATCATCCTGCTGGGCGTGGGCCTGTTAGGCGGTTTAGCCCCTGTGGTCTATATCGGCCGAGTATGTCTGGGCCTGGCCCTGGTAGGCCTGCTGGACTTCTACATCGCTGACCCGGGGAAATACCGGGAATTCAGAGATAGAGAGAAAAGGGCCAGGGAAAAGGCGCAGGCCGTGGAAAAGGTCTCCGACTGGTATAATGCCACCAAGCAGCTAAAACAGAGGATGCTCACCCAAAGGACCCAATGGGCGGAGCACCCCAGCCTGGGCAAGGTAACCATGCCGTGGCAGTTCCGCAACTGTGGCATGGGCGGCAGACACACTGAGAAAGAATATCCCGAATCCAATATCAGCATGCAGGAAGCCATGTTCGTCATCTTGGAGGCAGAGAACTGGCAGGAAGCCCAGGAGATGACCGTGAGGCTGCAGGACCGCCTCAAGGAAATCATTGAAAAAGAAGAGGGCTCCCGCGTGATGGGCCTAGGTTACGAGGGAGGCCTGGCGCCTTACGTTGAGAAAGCCCAGTATCCCTTACCTGAGGTAAGGCTATGGGCGATGATGAAACAGACCATCGAGGAATGCGGTTACCAGGCTGGAAAACAGGTAGCCATTGGGATAGACCCGGCGATGAGTGAGCTGGAAGAAGCCTACCGGGAAGAATATGATATGCCAGGCGCTGTGGGCACGTATCTGTTCTGGCGAGACAAGACCAAAATCAGCCTGGACAGGGACGGAGTATTAGGCATCTACAAAGAAGCCATTCAGAAGTATGAGATACCCATTATTTCAATTGAAGACGGCTTTGCTGAAGATGACCCCCAGGGCTGGAAGATGCTCCTCAAGGAACTCGGAGACAGCTTCTGGATTATCGGTGATGACCTGATAACCACCAATGACCGGACCATTGAGATGGCATCTCAAGAAGCGTTAATCAATACTTCGCTGATTAAGGCAAACCAGATTGGCACGATATATGAGACCATTCTGGCGATGCTGGTAGCTCTGGGCAAAGGGCAGGAGCTGGTTATCTCCCACCGCTCCAAATCACCTAATGATGATATGGAGACCCAGATTGCCCTGGCGGCAAACGCCCTGGGCATAAAGGCCGGCGGTGGAGCCAATACCGAAAGACTTTTCAAGTATCAGAGCGGCATCGTCTTGATGCGGAAACTGGAGGAAGGCATCAGACCCATCAGTCTCAAGTCAGGAGAAGAGGCCCTTATCCGTAAGTTTATCGCTTATGAGGAAGCCACCAATGCCGGTGTACCCACGGTGGGTGTGGAGATAGAGGTAGAGCTTCCATCTGTAGGGGCACTCTTGAAATTCAAAGGGGCGACTCCTTTGGGCACCTCAGCCGGCGCCGGAGAGGCCATCCACCTGGTTGACTCCTTAATTGAATATGCCGACCATCGGGAACGTATCGATAAGCACCCGGATTTATTCCAGAAAGTAGAGGAAGGGGTCTATAAGTTTAACCAGAAAGTAGGGGATGCTCAGGTAAAAGCCACTAAAGATGCCAAACTAATGACGCTCTTCAGACGGGCCTCCAGGTACGAAGGCAAGGGCTGCCTGAATGCGGTGGACAATGTTTTAAAGAGGATAGCCCCGCAATTTGAGGGCAAGAACGTAACTAAACTCACCTTAAGAGATAATGACGCCACCCTCTTAAGTTTGGAAAAGGATTTAGCTATTGAGAGGGGGAAGCTCTCGGCTAAAGACCCGGAAGCCCAGAAGCAGACAATGCAGCGGAAGCAGAACCTGGGCATGAATGCCATCCTGTCGGTTTCCCTGGCCCTGGCCAGAGCCGTGGCCCATATCCAGGGGAAAGAGCTCTACGGTCTCATCAGAGAGGAGGTCTTCTCCATCATCGAAAGTTTAGCTAAAGACTACAAGGTCAAGATAAAAGGTCAGGAAGTCTCTGATTACATCGCCGCCTTAAGAGAGGTAAACCAGATATTACAAAAACAGAAACAGCCCCTATATGAAGTCCTAAGAGAGAAGACAAAGATATATCCTGTCTTAAACCCTTCTGCTGATTCTGCCAAACCCAGATAAGAACCGTGACTTCAGCCGCACCAGAGATGGCTGGCTGCTTTCGGCTGCAAAATGTGTGGCCCTAAAGCGGCCAGTTTTATAACTTACCTCTTTAAGCCTTGGGTTCAATATAAATTTCTATCGGTCCGGGCGACTGCTCGCCGGCTTCTGAGGTTATAAGACCGGCAACATTTAGTTAAGAAGTGATATCCTTTAAGGGAGTAGGTCAATATCTTCATATTGACATCTCAAAATAAAAAGTATTTGATATAGAGAAAAAGGAGGAGGTTCCGGAAATGCTTTATGAATTAAGGGTCTATGAAATTGTGCCGCTTAGAATGAAGGACATCAACGACCGGTTTGCCAAGCATACCACGAGGATATGGAAGAGGATGGGTATTCGCCCCGTAGCTTTCTGGGAAAACGTAATAGGCCCAAGCAATATATTGACTTATATACTTGCTTGGGAGAGCCTCAAAGAACGCCAGGAAAAGTGGGATGCCTTTGTCAGTGACCCTGAATGGCAAAAAGTTATGGCAGAAACACACAAAAATGGACCGATAGTCCTTAGAAGCACTAATACGATCATGCGGCCAACGTCCTACTCACCCATGCAGTAATCTGTTTGAGCTATTTATCTTCCGCGGGATTCCGCTGTTTTGGATTTTGAATTTAAAAATATTGACGGCAAGTTAGCCTTGTTGCTGGCTATACTGAGTAGCGGAATTTCCCATAGGTGTTATGGTGACTGCACGGGCAAGGGCCATTTTTGCCTTACACCAGTGCACAGTCTGTCTTTTAGTGTGATTGCGCTTATCCTGGCAGTTAAGGTAAAGTATGCGTAATTATGCCGGAGAAGCGACCAAAGGGCGGTTTCCCAACCTGTACGTGATGACATGGAAAAGACTCGTGTTTTAAAGAAGGCTAAGATTTTTTATGGGTACTGGATATTGGTAGCCGGCTTTTTCTGCCTTTTCATTGAGTCAGGCTTTGTTTATTATGCCTTTAGTCTATTTGTTAAATCCCTTCAGACAGACTTCAGGTGGGGCAGGGGCGAGATAATGCTTGGACTGACCGTCTATTTAATCGTTGGTGGGGTGACCTCGCCCTTTGCCGGGAAACTGGTTGATCGCTATGGCGTGAGCAAGGTTATCTCTATCAGTGCTTTTATAGCGGGCCTTGGCTTTATCTTGCTAACTCAAATTCATAACCTTTGGCTTTTTTATGGTAGCTATGCCATTATCGGGTTAGGGATGACAGGAATCAGTCACGTTCCGGTAAGTGCCGCAGTTTCAAACTGGTTCAAAAAACGTAGAGGCACGGCTGTAGGCATAGCATCAATCGGGATAGGTGTTGGTGGGTTTGTGGTGGCTCCAGTTGTTGGGGGCTATCTTATCCCTAATCTTGGTTGGAGGGCATCGTATTTTATCCTAGGCCTGTTTACATGGGCGATCGCTATCCCTTTAGCGTTATTAGTCATGAAGACAAAGCCAGCGGACATGGGGCTTTACCCTGATGGCGCAGAAGCCGCTGAGAAAGAAGTGGTTGAGACCAAAGCCGCGCCTTCAGTATCTGACAGATTAAGCTTAGGGAAGGCAATAGCAACCTCGGTCTTCTGGCTGATTGGTATAAGTTACTTTCTAGGCATGGTCAGTCAAAGCGGTGTTGTTCAGAATCAAGTTCCTTTCCTTGAGGATACTGGCTACTTGGTAGCCATGGCCGCCGGTGCCCTTGGTGCCGTCGGGCTGGGCAGTGCTATTGGTAAATTTTTTTTGGCTGGCTTTGTGACCGTATACAGCCAAAATACGCCTGGTGTACTGGCCTGGTTTTTCAGGCAGTGGCAACTATTATAATCCTGTTCATCGGGCCAGCATCACCTCTAGCGCTAATATGGCTATATGCTCTCATTATGGGTCTGGGTATAGGTAGTTGGCTACCCACGTTGTCGATGCTTACCAGCACTAATTTTGGATTAGCTTCTTACGGCGTTATCTTTGGCATAATGAATGCTACTCAGAGGATTGGCACTGCAATTGGTCCCATTGCGGCCGGTTATATGTACGATGCTATGAATACCTATCGCTGGGCTTTTATCATCTTCCTTGGATTATATCTAATAGCTATACCGGCTATTTTAATGGTACGTCGTCCTAAGTTCAGTTGATAAGTAATACCTATTCCCTTATTGCAGCATAGGGTAACCAAATACTGACTTGTAGAATAAGAAATAAAAAAGGGCTGGGGAATTGCTCTCCAACCCCATTACGTCTCTTCTCCGGCAAGCCGCTGAATTATCTTGGCCACCACGGACCAGTCCTTGCTGCCGTAACCAGCGGCTCTGGCGGCCTCAATTAACTGCCGGGTCAGGCTGCCGGCCAGCAGCGGGATTTTAACAGCCTCGGCGGCGGAAAGTATCAGGCCGAGGTCTTTGGCCATCAGGTCGGCGGTGAAGCCGGGGGCAAAGTCTTCATTGGCCGGGCTCTGGGGAATGACATTGGGGTATGGTACCCTGGTCTGCAGCACCCAACTGTTGCCGGAGCTGGCGCTCATGACGTCATAGAGAATCCTGGGGTCGGCACCGAGCCTGACGCCGAACAGAAAGCCCTCAAAGACGCCGATACCGGCGATAACTGCCGCTAGGTTGTTGGCCAGCTTGACCACCTCGCCCATGCCCACGTTGCCGGCGTGAATGATTTTCTCCCCCATTACTTTCAGGATAGGTTGGCACTGCTCAAAGAGCTCTTTACTACCTCCCACCATTATGGACAGGGTGCCGTCAGCAGCTTTGGGAGGTGCGCCGCTCACCGGCGCGTCCAGCATACCAATCCCCTTTTCCGCCGCCGCTGCCGCTATCCTGCGAGTCACCAGGGGGTCAATGGTGCTCATGTCAATGATGATACCGCCCTTTTTCAGCCCGGCTAGGACGCCGTTAGGGCCATACATTAACTGTTCCACGTGTGGCGACGAGGTCACCATGGTAATGACAATTTCAGAATTTGCGGCCACCTCGCGTGCTGAACTGGCCGCTCTGGCGCCAGCTTTTACTAGTTCCCGAACCGGCTCGGGCCGTATGTCATGCACGGTCAGCGGGTAGCCGGCTTTGACCAGGTTCAAGGCCATCCCCTTGCCCATATTGCCTAGGCCGATAAAACCGAGCTTTTTCATCGTGCCTCCTTTATTAAACGAGGTAGAGAGGGCTTCAGAATATTTTTTCTTGACTATTTCCCCGACCGTCTGGGCGATGTGTCGGGTGGATAACTCGTATTCCTCTTTCAGTTCCGGCAGAGTACCCGATTGGCCGAAGCAGTCCTTGACGCCGAGTCTTTTCCCCGGCACATTTCAATTAGCCCCAAATTATTTATATAATACCCATTTTCAGAATGTAAAACTGGCCGCTGAGAGAGGTCAAAAACTTCCCTCACTTGTTACCAAGACCTGATTGTCTGCGAGATACCGCCATCGACCAGCAAGGTAGTTCCCGTGATGTATTTGGCCTCGTCGGAGTTAAGGAACAGGGCGGCATTGGCAGTATCCCAGCCTTCACCTTGTCGGCCCATGGGGCACATGGCATCACGGCGCCGCCACATTTCCTCTATATCACCCCCCGCCCAGGCATCCTTGTTGTAGTACTGGGCCTGAGGGGTCTTCATCAGCCCGGGCAGGATGACATTGCAGCGGATGCCTTTGCTGGCATACTCAAGGGCAATGTCCCTGGTGAGAGCGATAATCGCCGACTTTGAAGCCGCGTAGGCACAATTGGGCAGGGTGAACCGGATGGCGCCCACGGAAGCTATATTGGTGATGGAGCCTCCTCCCTGCTTCAACATGTGGGGGATGACATATTTGCTGGTGAGGAACATGCTCTTCACATTGACTGTCATCACCTTATCCCAGGTCTCTTCCTCGGTCGCAACAATGCCGCCCCACTGTCCGATGCCCACATTATTGTGCACTATGTCAATGCGACCGTACTTCTTAATACATGCCTCCACCATTTTCTGGCAATCGCTCGCTTTGGAGACATCGGCGCGGAAGGTAATGCACTCACCGCCTTCCTTGTCTATAATGTTTTTGGTTTCCTCTGCAGCCTCAATTTTATAGTCCACCGCCATGACCTTGGCGCCTTCCCGGGCGAAGACGACAGCCGTCGCTTTGCCGTTGCCCCATCCGGGAAGAACGGAACCGGCGCCGGTGACTATGGCCACTTTCCCTTTCAGTCTATCTCCCATTTGGCATCCTCCTGTCTCGTTGACTATTTCTTTTCCGACGACCATGACCGCTGAGTCTGGCAAAGACCGGCATCTACCAGCAAGGTCGTCCCGGTAATATACTTGGAGTCATCAGAGGCGAGAAACAGGGCAGCATAGGCCACGTCCCAGGGTTCACCCTGCTTGCCGGTGGGGCACATGGCATCACGCCGCTGCCACATCAGCTCAACGCTCCCATTGCCGTAAGCATCCGGGTTGTAATACTCAACCATGGGCGTCTTCATGAGGCCGGGCAGAATGGCGTTGCAGCGTATCCCCTTGCTGGCATACTGGATGGCCACCTCACGGGTGAGGGCAATGACACCGGCTTTGGAGACGGAGTAGGCGAGGGCCGGCGCTGGCTGACACCTGATGGCACTGAGCGAAGATATGTTGATGATGACACCGCTGCCCTGTTTTTCCATGTAGGGCAGGGCGTACTTGCAGGTGAGATACATGCTCTTCAGGTTGATATCCATGGTCTTGTCCCAGGTCTCCTCCGGCAGCTCCACCGGCCCGCCATAGCCACCCATCCCCACGTTATTGTGCAGGATATCAAGTCGGCCGAACTTCTTGACGCAAGCCTCCACCATTTTCTGGCAATCGCTGGCTTTGGAAACATCGGCATAGAAAGAGATACAGGTGCCGCCTTCCTTTTCAATGAGGCGCCTGGTTTCCTCAGCAGCCTCAATTTTATAGTCCACCGCCATGACTTTGGCGCCTTCCCGGGCGAAGACGACAGCCGTCGCTTTGCCGTTGCCCGTCCCCGCCAGAATTGAGCCGGCGCCGGTGACAATGGCTACCCTGTCTTTTAAACGTTCTCCCATAGCTCCACCTCCTTAAGATAGTGTGGAGAAGCGATAATCGCCTTAAACGGTGTATCGCCCACGCCCCATCACGGGATTAAAAGTACCTTTCCCGCCTCACCGCTCTGGGCCAGCTTAAACGCTTTCTCATATTCAGCCAGCGGGAAGCGGTGGGTTATAATTGGCAGCGGGTCAAAGCGGCCCGTATCCAGCATGGCTCTAAGCTGCCACCAGGTCTGCCAGACTTCACGTCCGAACACGCCTCGAACTGTGGCCTCCTTGAGTATGATATTGGGATGGAAGTTGAACTCAATTGGTCCCGGGGGCACACCGACCAGGCTTACCCGGCCCTCGCGCTTCAGCACGTCAAAGCATAGCCTGGTGGCGTCAGCGCTGCCGCTGAGCTCTATTGATACGTCCACGCCGAAGCCGCCAGTGGCGTCCATGATAATCTTGACCGGGTCCTGCTCTCTGGGGTTGATGATGGTGGCATCGGGGAAGAGCTGGCGCGCCATGGCGATGCGTTTTGGTGCCACTTCAATGCCAAACATTTTGGTAGCCCCGAAAACCCGGGCGGCGCCGAGAGCGAACATGCCTATGGGACCGCAGCCAAAAACTGCCACGCTTTTACCGTTAATCGGTCCGGACATTATGCTATGGACTCCCACGCCAATGGGCTCGTGGATGGCACCGAGTTCGTAGGAGATGCCTGGTGGATGTTTCCAGCAGACGTGGGCAGGCACCGCCATATACTCGGCAAAGGCCCCGCCGATGGTGTGGCCGAGAAGGCCCATGTTCAGGCAGTTGAGTGCGGCACCGTTCTGGCAATAATAACATTCCCCGCAGAATATATGTGGCTCGGGTGAGATGAGGTCGCCCTTTTTTATGCTGGTCACGTACTGGCCCACTTTCACCACCTCGCCGCAGGTTTCATGGCCGACAACGATGGGTAATTGGAACATTTTCATGATATTGGGTGATGAATGATAGGCGTGGATGTCGCTGCCGCATATCGTGGTGCCCATAATCTTGACCAGGACGTCCTTGGGCCCGATTTTGGGCACATCGACATCCTTGTATTCGAATCCTATGGCTTCGCTTGTTTTCACCAGTGCTTTCATACTGTTTTACCCCCTTTCCTCCAAATATTCACTTTCGGTTATTTCAAGCCTGTTGCCCGTAATAAAATCCCCGGTAAATTTCGTGCCTGGGCTCATCACAGGGGAATCTCTGTGCCTATTCCTTGGGTGCTGATATGGGGAATGATGATGGTTTGAATGACCGGTTAGTTGAGTCAGGTTCAGCTCTACCAGCGGGTATCATCCTTTATTATACCGTACCCCGGAAACACAATCAGCGGCCCGGTACTGCCAAAATACCTGTTTCAGCTTTTGGCCAGAGCTTGCAGCATTTTATCGGCCGCCTCTTTGGCGGACATGCCTACGCGCACACCCATCTTTTTGGCGGTCTCATTGGCTACGGATATTTTACCCTGCTCATACGTGCTCATGCCGGAGCCAATCTTGGCCGACCTCGCCGCCACCGCGGCCGCGGGGATGCCACGCTCATCGCACATTTTGAGGGCGACGATACCGGCATCATTCTTTCCCATCCCGGCATCGTTGCCAATCATCGCTCCCATGCCACTGTTGATGGTCATTTCACCAACGTTTACCCCGCAATGAGAGCCGTCAACAAAGACATCGCCCTTGCTTCTCTCGTCCATAGCCGCCGCAGAATCAGCGACGACTATTTTACGGTTTCCAGACTTCTTTATTACAGTTATATTACCAGCCAATGGTTACCTCCCTTCGTTCAATGTTATTATCCCCGTCGTTTTAACACGCCTGCCAGCATTTTATTGGCTGCCTCTTTGGTGGTCATACCAACGGCAACGCCCATCTTTTTGGCCACGGCGTTGACCGTGGATATGACGCCATCACTGTAAGTTGACTGGCCAACGCCGATTTCAGCGGACATGGCAGCCACGGCTGCCGCCGGGATGCCGTGCTCCTCAAGGATTTTCAGGCTGGCTATCCCGGCATTCTCCAGACCGATGCCGGCATCATTGCCGATCATGCCACGGGCACCGCTCGGAAGTATATAGTCGGAAGCGATATTGGCGCCGCAGTGTGAGCCGTCAACGACAATGTCATTTTTATTTGCCTCTGTAACTGAGGTCGCTGAATCGGCAATGATAATACGCCGTCCGCCAGATTCCCGCACCACCTTATGAACTTCATGTGTCATAAATTTTGCCTCCTCATGACGTGTCTCATAAATGATACCATGTCTTAAGTTAGTGCCACCAGCTTTCTAGCCTCTTATCATTGTGCTGGGCAGAAAGGTGACAAGCTGTGGGAAGATGGTGCACAGTGCCAGCCCTACCATAACTAGGATAACGAAAGGGATAACGCCCCTGATGATATCAACCATGCGGATATCATATTCTCTGGGGCAGGCGCCGCGCAGGATAAAGATGGCGGAGGCAACCGGCGGGGTCATGAATGCCATCTGCAGGTTGACGCACAGCATGACGGCAAACCAGACCGGGTCAAATCCGAGTGCCTGACCGACCGGTGTCACGATGGGCACCATGATGTATATGATGCCAATCCACTCTACAAACATGCCCAGGATGAAGAAGATAAAATGGACGACAATAAACGCGCCCCACTTGCCGCCCGGGGTGCTCAGAATCAGGTTCTTCATGACATCGCCAGCCCCGGCGGCAATGAAGACGCTGGTAAAGGCAACTGCCATGGTGATGATGAGGTAGATGAAGCCGCTAGTTTTCATAGTCTGATAGGCTACATAGACCAGCCCTCTCCAGGTGAAGCGGCGGTAAACGACAGCCAGCAGAGTGGCCGCGAGCGCCCCCATGCCAGCAGCGTCAGTGGGCGGTGCAATGCCCAGGTAAATCACGCCGAGAACGGAAAAGATGAGGATCACCGGAGGCAGAACTGCTTGAGCCAGTTTGCCCAGTTTGGTGGCCAGCGGTACTTTCCGTTCTTCAGCCGGTATCGAAGGGCCGAGATGTGGCTGGAAATAACATCGTATTGCAACATAGGACATGTAAAGTGTGGAAAGGATGAAACCAGGTATGAATGCACCCATAAATAGCTTGCCTACTGAGACGCCTGCCGTGGGTCCATAGATGACCAGCATGATGCTGGGCGGAATCAGAATGCCCAGCACCCCCCCTGCGCAGATGGCCCCTGTGGCCAAGCTTTTATCATAGCCGCGCTTCATCATCGCCGGCAGACCGACCAGCGCCAGCATGGTGATGGAGGCAGCAATGATACCAACGCAGGCGGCAAGAATGGTGCCAATGAGGATGGTGACGATTGCCAGGCCGCCGCGCAGTCCGCCCAGCCAGAGGTAAAGCGCCTCATACAGCCTTTCGGTGATGCCTGAGGTTTCAAGCATCACCCCCATGAATACAAAGAGCGGCAGAGCAAGCAGGACGTATTCTATCATCATGCCGTACATGCGGGAGTAGATAACCTCGCCGATTCCGGTGCCAAAGAAGAGGACACCGACGCCAATGCCTACCGTACCGAAAATGAACGCCACCGGAAAGCCGGTGAGCAGCCCGACGAGGATTCCCCCCATCATTAAGATGGTAGCCAGCTCCGGGCTGAAATTACTCATAGGCTTTATTCCTTATCAAATAGTATGTTTCCCTCACAAACACAATGACTCCCTGGAGCAAAAGCAAGATGAACCCCGCTGCCAGGACAATCCGCAGGGGAGCCGCAGGTGGGTACCAGCCAGTGACCGCTGACCTCTCATCAATGGCAAGTGCCCGCAGTGCCATCTGCACTGACGTAATCGCTACGAGAGCCATCACCGGGAAAAATGCTATCAGCATTCCTACACTATCAACGGCGGCCTGTGCTCTTCGGGAAAGGTGAGAATAGATAACGTCAACCCTGACATTCAATTTATGGCGCATCACGTAGGCAAAGGAAAGCCCGTACATGGCTGCGCCCATCATGGAGACGGTCTCATACTCCCAGAGCGAGCTGATACTGAAGACGTAACGCATGATGGTTTCATAAGAAATGATGGCGACGAGGGCAACGCTTAGCCATTGCACCGTGATTCCCGTACGGTCGCTTATGGCATCAATAATGCGGAATACTTTCTTCATCCTCTAAAATCCCTTTTTACCGAAATTCCCCTGCCCCGAGGGTACACCCTCGGGGCAGGGGCAAGACATTCCGTGGTTAGAGTCTCGGGAAACTCTGGTCTACTGCTTTGCCGTAATTGAGGAGTGCATCGTAAACCTTGGCGTAGAAAGCGTCCTTTGCTTTCATTTCAGCATAGAACTCCAGAGCGCTCTTGACCACTGCTTCCTCAAAGAAAGCTGGAACTGGCTCAACCGTCACTCCGGCATCCTGCCACTTTTTGGCAACCGTCAGGGCTTTGACTAGCTGGGAGGAATGCATATTGATGCCCTCAGCCCAGCTGGCCTCAACGAGTATCAGCTTCAGGTCGTCCGGCAGTTTTGCCCAGGCAGCGTTATTGACATAGTGGATATACATGTCAGTTGCCTGGCGGGTAGGACCCATGTAGGCATACTTAGCGACCTCATGGAAGCCCATTGACTCGTCGGTAACGAGGTTGCTGTGCTGGAAGCCGTCAATGACGCCCCTCTGCATTGCCTGGTAGATTTCTGCGCTCGGTGTGGAGACGGCGGAAACGCCCAGCTTGCCGAAGATGACCGCTTCATCGCCGAGGAGGCGCATTTTCTTACCCTTGACGTCATCCAGTTTTGTTATCGGGAAGCTGGTATAGAGGAAGACCTCCGGCAGGAAAGCCCACGCGGCAATGGGGGTGACGTTGAGGTTCTTGGTGGCGAAGAGTTCTTTCATCAGTGTGAAGCCCTCGCCGGCCTGATACCAGGCGAAGTACTGCATTGCCGTGGGACCGCCGATGAAGGTGCTGAAGAGCGGCGCCTGGGGCAGGATGGGCTTCCACAGGATGGGACCGTTGCTCGCTGCCTGGAGGACGCCCCTGCTTGTCGGTTCAAGCTCGGCGTCAGCCGGGACAATGGCACCGCCCACATTCGCCTGGATGATGAACCTGCCGTTGGATGCCTTCTCAACAATCTTGGCGATTTTATCACTTGTCTGCCAGGTTATGGTAGTGGCAGGGTTGTCATCCTGGGTTATCCATCTGAATACCTCCGCCGGTTGAGCCGGAGCTGGTGCCGGGGCTGGGGCCGGCGCTGGCGCTGGAGTCGGTGCCGGAGCTGGGGCCGGCGCTGGCGCTGGAGTCGGTGCCGGAGCTGGTGCTGGTGCCGGCGCTGGGGCCGGCGCTGGCGCTGCGCAAGCAACTAGCAAACTGATAACTGCTATGAGAGGAAATATGATGAATATTGTTTTCCTTTTCAATTTGACTGCCTCCTTAAAGTCTCTCTGCTCTTTAATTCAC
>Ga0194111_10005433_pt1 | contig 14652 bp, 10 predicted proteins | sample TA2KigC300mmetaG_FD_146194 | JGI IMG/M metagenome (GOLD analysis project Ga0194111, IMG submission 146194) | Freshwater microbial communities from Lake Tanganyika, Tanzania - TA2015033 Kigoma Deep Cast 300m | ecosystem: Environmental > Aquatic > Freshwater > Lake | place: Tanzania: Lake... | reverse complement strand
CAGCGCCCCTTGCGGCCGAAGACGCGCACCACCGCGCCGTCGTCGAGCAGGGTGGATTGCCAGGCGATCATGTAGAAGCGCCGCGCGTCCGCCTCCCGGTCGGTGCGGTCGAAGACGATGTACCCGAAGCTATCGGGCGCCTGCTCGAAGTCCATGCCGGCTGCCGTTTGAAGAAGAAACGCCAGAGCAGATGTCTGGTGTTCATGGCAAGCGTAAGCTTGCCCGCGAGCATGCGTTCATAGATGAGCGCCGCTCGCACATCCGGGACGTAAGCCCGGTCAGGTGGGATCGCCCGCAGGTTTGATGATGCCGGCGTCAATCAGGTGCTGGCGGTAGTCAGGCGGCAAGTTTGCGCCCTGATCACCTCTCGGTGGAGACACCGTACCATTCTGCCGTTCGGAACCAGCTGGCGATGGACCGCTACTTGCTCACACCTGCACTACTGGTTGGAGCGGATACTGAGTCGACGTCCTCGCTGCGACATAGGCAGCCTGTAGCGATGCCACGGCCTTCTTCGCTTCTTCGCGCAACTGCATGAACCTCCCCAAGAGAGACTCCCGTTTTTCGCCCGTGATCTGCCTGAAATAGGGATCATCGGCGTTCGGCGCCAAACCAGGGGTGAAGGCCAACTTGAGCAGCGCGCCCCAGGGAAATCCGTGTCGCTGCAAACCTGATACGGCCTGTTCATTGAACTCCGATGGGTAGACAACATCGTCGAGCAGGTTGAGGCTCTGACCTAGCGCCAGTTCGACCAGCGCGGCTCGCAGGAGCAGAAGCTGAGCCTTGGCGCGTACGGCCAGATAGTGAGCGGTTCGTTGCCTGCGGATGATATTGAGTTGACGCTCTGCTGTCTGTGCAAGCTCAAGAGCAAAACGGCTTTGTGCTTCAGCGAGCAGGGAACTATCAGAGGCGTCGGCTTGAGCTCTGGCTTTCAGGTGATCAATCAGAGAGGCGAGACTTGCGATTGGCGCGACATGGGTTCCAGGCTGCGGGCGAACGTACCAGTTACGCAAATCGAGGTCGCCGGAGGCCGCGCAGCGCGCCAGGCCTGTGATGTCGAGAGACTTCTCTTCTGGTGAGGGCAGGCCGTTTAGGACTTCGGTCAGCAACGGGGAGCCGTACGACAAAAAGCGCACGGTGGTGGGGTATTCATCGAAGCAGGTCGGTGAGAAGGTGACCGGTAGCTGCTCCCCCCGCCAGTTGAGAAGATAGGCGCCGACGATCTCCGGGTGTGTTTGGAAAAGATGGCTGGTGGCCTGGGCATGGGTAAGGAGATCCTCCAGTTGACTCAACGTGACAGGCGGCGGTGGGCCAGGCTGATAGTCTTCGACATGCAGATAGGCATCCAGATCAAGTGATTCCACCTCGCGGTGCTGCAGCCGCTCGCGTAAGGCAGCGATTTCCTTTTCGAGCTGCACCTCCCGCTCGGAAGCCGGCAGCATGGCCAGGCGCTTTGTGACCTCGCCCACCTGGGCCAGGATCGGCTGAAGATCGCCGACTACAACTTCAAACCAATCGATGCGGTCAGCCAGCCGTTGGTAAATCTGGTCCTCGATGGTTTCCTGGTAGAAGTAGTTCGAAATCCAGACGACAGGGTGCACCTGCCCGATACGGTCGATACGGCCGATACGCTGCTCCACACGCATGGGATTCCACGGCATGTCGTAGTTGATCAGCACGCCGCAGGTCTGGAGGTTCAAGCCCTCGCTGGCCGACTCGGTGCCGATCAGGATTGCGGATCTTGCCGGCTCGAAAGTCGGCTTTGACCGCCTCCTTGGTGGTCTGCACCCAAGCGATCCCATTCCACACTTCGCCGCCGCGACCTGAGTAGCACGCCACCTGGCTACCGTAAACGTGGCGGAGCTGCTCGCGCAGGTAGTCCATGGTGTCGGTGTATTGCGTGAAGATCAGCACCGTCTGGCGTTGTTTGAAGACCTGGTTCAGCTCAGACTTCAGCACTTCCAGCTTGGAATCAGAGACGCTGAGCTGCTTGAGCTCTTGGATGAAATCCTGTACGTAGGCTAGTTCGGCCGCAAAGCGCTTGACCTGAGAAGCTGAGGCTCCGTTAGTCCCGTCGCCTTCCTCCTCAAAGATGTCCAATTCCAATTCATCCTGCTCGGTGTCTTCGTCGGTGAGCAGCGTCTCGACGCCTGCGATGCCGTTCAGGAACTTCAGGCGGCGTTCCAGGCTGCACCGGACCGCCCAGAAGCTGCTGGTGAGCCGCCGCCGGTAGACGGTCATCACGAAGCCCAGCCCGCGGCGCTCGTTTTCGTACTTCTGGTAGAATTGGGTGATGTACTCCTCGATGCGGTTGTAGAGCGATTCTTCGTCGGCGCGCATGGGCACCCGTACGATCTCCGGCCGGCGGGTCGGTACAGACTCCTTCAGGATGCCCTTCTCGCGGTACTTGCGCAGCAGGTCGCGGGTGTTGCGGTAGATCGCCCGGTTGAGGGGCGTGTGCCGCCGCGCCATTTCGATCACGTGCGGCCGGGCTTTCGGCCCAAGCTGCTTCAGGAGCACGCCGCGTTCGCCGTGCCTTTTCGGTAGCTCCTCCAGGGTCGCCCACTTCACCGGGCCGATGTCGGCCGCGACCTGTTCGCGGAACACCGGGTCCAGCTCGCCGCCGGCCTCCAGGTAGTCGCCCACCATGTCGAAGACGAAGTCCCAATCGGCCTGGCCGAACGGCTTGCGCATCTCACTGAAGAAACGCAGATAAGCGCCCTCGTTCGCGCCCCAGCGGCCACCGATGCCCAGCACCGTGAGCAGATCCCACACCTCCAGCGGGTTGATCTGCATCGGCGTGGCGGTGAGCAGCAGCAGGCCGGCGTATTTGTCGCGTTCCTTCAGGTCGTTGAGTAGGCTCAGAAGCCGGTTGGGGCGGTACGTCGGCTGAAGGAAGTCCTTGCGCCGGGCGTGGTGCGCCTCATCTGCCACCAACAAATCCCACGGGCGAGCAGCTAACACCTCTTTGCGCCGGTCGCCGCGCTTGGCGAGCTGGCTGCTGGCGAGCAGCGCATCGCAGGCGTCCCAGAGGTTCGCACCGTTGGGCAGCGGGAGCGGCTGGTCGTGGATATCGAGGAGCTTGCCGTCCTCGTAACGCGGGATCTCCAGGGCGAACTTCTCGTAGAGTTCCTCCTGCCACTGGTTGAGGACCGACTTGGGGGCCAGGATCAGGCAGCGCTTGACCCGGCCGGAGATGAGCAGTTGGCGGATCACCAGGCCGGCCTCGATGGTCTTCCCCAGGCCGACCTCGTCGCACAGCAGCGCGCGGCCGGGGAAATCGGCCAGGAGCTCGTTGGCGACCCGTGTCTGATGCGGCCAGGGCGTGATCGCGGCGGTCGCGGCGCCCAGCCCGGTTGCGCCTGGCAGGTAGGGCGCGTCGCGCACGAACTGGAACAGGATGAGTTCGTGAGTTGCGAGTTGCGGGTTATGGGTTAGTGGTGGGGATAGCTCGGCGATATGTGTTACAGCCGGTATGAGGTCAAGGGGATCGCGTTCCGGCGCGTGGGGCGGACGGAACACCAGCAGCCGGTCGCGCACGGCGTGCGGGATATCGAGGGCGATCCAGTCGGGCTCCTTGCTCTGCCAGAGTTGTTCGAAATTGGCGGCGACCTGCGCCAGGTAGGCCTGCGTCGCATCCCAGGAGAAGTAGACGGAGAAGGTTTCGTAATTCTTGCGCCAGGCGGTCTCCGACTCGTTGACGCTGCCTGAGAAGGCGATGCGGTCCCCCTGCGCGTCGGTGAAGATGCCGGATTTGGGGTGATAGTAGTCCTGGGCCTGGTTCGCCGGGATCGGCGCGCCGCGGGCATCACGCGGCAGCACCACCCGGATTTCGAGCGTGCCCTCCGCGACCATCCAGGCCATCACTTCCAACCGTTGGCGCAACAGCGCATCCTGGGGATCCGGGAAGCGCTCCAGCAGCCGCGTTGTGACGCGCTCCTGCAGGTCATGGCCCTTGCGGATGGCCTCGACGTCCCCTTCATCCAGGGATGCGCCGACCAGCAGGCGCATCTGGCCGCCGTTCTGGATCAGCCGCGCGACGCCGGTCGCCGCGACCGCCAGCGCGCTGGAGCTGAAGAATCCCGCACTACGATCATACCGTACGCTGGCCGAGAGCGCGGGGATGTAGAAGTTGGCCAGCGGGTCGTCGGCCGGGCCGTAGTAGATGCGGAAGGGATGGTCACGAAGCCCGATCAGCATCAACCCCGCTTGTCTCTTCATAGGATGAGGGTTTCCCGTGCATTCGGAGGAACGCTTTCACCCTTCGTATGATTGCTGCGTAACGCTCCTGCTCCTCAATGCTGTCACCAGGCGGCGGCAGGTTGTCGTCCAGCCATTGACTGAGCGCGGCTAACTCGACTTCCTCCAGTGGAGTCAACTTGCCACTGGCAGCCCGCGCAGACAGCTCGGCATGGCGATACATCTTGGTATCGCATTCTGGTGTTTGCAGGTCTGACGAGTTGGTCATGACTCTGCCCCTTCAACCCAATCAGTCTCCGCACCGGACGCCTCAATCTCGCTCACCCCGAGCGCCATCTGCGCGTACTCCGGCATCCCCGCTTCTTCCTCCGCCGGCGGGACCAGCTCATCGAAGAACGCCAGCCGCAGGTTCTCCAACGCCTCTGCCTCGGGCCGGACGAACTTTCCCTTGATCCGCGCCCGCGGCACCGCGTTGAGCAGCGCCTGCAGCAGCGCGCGGAACGTGCCGTCGGTCTTGAGCCCGGTCTTGCGCAGGAGCACGTCGCACGCGCCCGCGCCGTCCTCCGCGTAGACCATCATGGCGGTGTGCGCCGCGTCAACCCAGCTCTCGAAGAGCATGACCTCGTCATCCACCATCCCCTTCTTGCGGCGCTGGACCGGGGTCTGCAGCACGATGAACTCGCCCTTCTTGGCGGCCAACCGCTTGCCGGCCATGATCGTCTTATCCAGATCCACGCCCAGGGCGATGGCGAGCTTGCGCGCCTCGTCGTAAGGGAACTGCTCCGCTGCGAACGCATCCCAGGCCATCAGGTACCAGTCGGTGACGGGGTCGAACTGGACAACGGTTGCGGGTGGGCGGGTTTCGGGTGGGCGAGTTTCGGGTTGAGAACTCGTAACCCGTAACCCGGAACTCGTAACTCGTAACAGCCCTTCTTTGCGCAGGCGGACGACCTCCTCGCGCGCCAGGTCGAGCGCAGTTTCGGGGCGGAGGGTGCGGGGCTGGCCGGTCTTGGGATCCACCTCGCTGGTGAGCACCGGCCACTGCTCCGAGATGATGCTGAGCGTTGGGCCGAACACGCTGATGTACAGGTCCACCCCGCGGATGCCCTGCGCCGCGAACTCGGCAGCCTTGCGCCGCGCAGTCTCGCGGACGCGCGGTTGCAGATCGTCCCACCAGACCTCTGTTCCTGGTTGCGGGTTACGGGTTTCGGGTTGAAAACCCGCAACTCGCAACTCGGAACCCGTAACTCGTTTCCTGCACACCAACAGAATCGTGGACGCGGCCGCATTCTTCTGCGCTTGATGCAGGCTGTGTTCGCTCTCGGTGTGAACGGGCCACGAGGCTTTGACGGTGAACCCCGCGCCGATGAGGGCCGAGGCCAGGGTATCCCACGCGGCCACCTGCTTGTGGGTGAACATCACGGTGAGGCAGCCGTCGTCAGCCAGGACGCGGTGCATCTCGCGGAACGCGGCGGCCATCTTGCGCTCGTAGTCGGCCCTGGCGAGATCCTGCTTCCTGCTGCCCAACGCCGCGAAGCGAGCCGGGTTGGCGACCGCCTCGTCGTCCTTGTTGGTCAACTCGTCGCGGAAGAATTCGGGGAACAGGTGGCCGGCGCTGCGCTTGAGCCAAACGTAGAAGAAATCGGAGAGCTCGGCGTACTGGACGTTGTCGTAGTAGGGTGGGTCTACGGTGATGTTGTGGATGCTTTCGTCTCGAACCGACCACAGATTCGTAGCTGATCCTTGGACGATGGAAAGCCTTTCCAACGGACGCGCTGCCTTGCCAGTCGCTAGAGTCAGTTGCGCTGGAGCGGCCAGTTCTGCCAACCCGCGATAGGCATCCACGACCTGATCAGTCGCCCAAGGAAGTAGATTTCCAGCAGCGTCGAACTCCCCGTAGGTCCACTTAAAGCTGAAGTCATGCCGGTCGAAAACACTACGCATGACACTCCGCGGGGCGTGCCAACTTGCGAGAAGCGAACTGTAGTTGGGACATTTATCCAACGCCATCGCCAGGTAGGTCGCCACAGCATCTGCACGCTGAGATGGGGTTGCGTGACGAATCTCGGCTTCCAACGTGCGCAGTGTTTCAGCGAACGTTCCCATCGCCAACAGTTGTCTCGGCGAGAAGAAATCGGCCCAGGTCGGCATCCCGTAGGTTAACGGGCGATCGTCATTGCCGCCGGGGAACGGCTCGGTCGGGATGATGCCCTTTGCGATCCACCCCGGTTTCTTCTCGGCCAGCGCCATCTCCGCGCGCCGCGCCGCCTCCAAATCCTCCGCACCCGGAACCCGGAACTCGACCCCCCCCGCCCGCTTCGTCGCCACCGCGTACAACATCTGTCCCATACGGCCGGCCTGCGCCTCGGCTTTGATGTAGTCGCCGGAAATCGTCTCGCCCGTCCACGGGGAGCGCCCCACCCCGCGGCTGATGGTGCCTTCGTCGGGCCTGGCGGCCCTTGCTTTGGCGCCGGTCACGATTTCAAAGCGCGGCTCGGCCATCCCCTCTTCGGCAATCAGCCGGACCGCAATTGGGTCATCGCCAGACCTCAGCCACCAGTTCGGGCTGAGCGGCACGGGCTTGCCGGTGGTCGGGCACGCCACGGTGCGCGCCCACAGGTAGGCGAAGATGCTCTCGCCGGGCTGCTTGGGAAAGTAGGGCGCCAGCCGTTCCTTGACGCGGCCAGCCCAGATGTCGCCCCATTTGCGGATTTCGTCAGCCAGTTCCGGGCCGAAACGCGCCGGGTAGTCGAGCGTCGCCTTCAGGATCACCGCGGCCACCGGGTTCAGGTCGTTGGCAATCGTCGTGAAGCCGTAGCGCAGCGCCTCGAAGGGGATCGAGCCGCCGCCCGCGAACGGGTCGAGCACGCTCAGGTCGCGCGTGCCCCAAGTGTATTCCAGCAGGTCGCCCATGACCGTCAGGTCTTCAGCGGAGGGGTTGACGGTGAATGCCCGTGGGTATCCGTACGGCCCACCCTTGAGCGTCACATCACGGGATCTTGCCCATTCCAAGAGCTTCCTGGAAGCTACCGGATCACCGCGGATGCCGATTAGCTGGACAAACCACTGGTGGTAGGTCTCTTCGTTGGGGAACTTGTCACGCAGGGCCGCAGGCCACTCGGACGACCACGCCGGCAGCACGCCCGACAGGATCGCCGCGCGACTCGTGATCAGCGGCCGTCGCGCCCACCAGACGTGCAACCGAACAGGCGCCGGAAAAGGCGTGCCATAACCATGCTCGCGCTGGCTCTCCGCGCCGACCGCCGCGATGGGGAGCCAGGATTCGATGAGGAGGGGGGGATGGTTGCTCATAGTTGCGGGTTGCGTTCACGGTTGGCTGTGACGGCGTTTGACTTCCAGAAAATGAGCCTGGAACTCTCTGGGATCAATATCTGTTTTGGCCGCACGCGGGAGAATGGCGTGAAAGTCTTGCTCAAGCGTAGCGAATTCGATGACGCCGGTGAGGAGCAGAAAGAGCACATCCTCCAGGTCGGACTCAAAACCGCGCGCGATCTTGCTCAGCGCGATACTGTACGGGTCGAAAAGATAGACCTCCAACAGGCCAAACCGCCCCACAAACCGATGCCGTTCGTGAGCGAGCGGCGGCAGCGGAACAAATTCCGCCAGGGGAACCTCTTCCAGGTCGAGGTGGAATTCATCTGCGAGCTGGGCCAATGCTGCGCCGAAGAGCGGCGCCATCTCCGGCGCCATCTCGGCTGTATAATCTACGTCGAGGGTTTCGCGCGGGCTGCCCAACAGGCGCAGTGCGCTGCCACCCAGCAGGTAGAGCCGGGTCTCTCGATCGCAGCGCTCGCCCAGCCGAGCCAGGAAGGTCATCAACGTGTCAGGGGTGACTGGTTCCATCTGTGCTCCAAACTCCAACGCCGCACGAGCTTGCGCGCAACGTTCTCGTAAGTGCCGGCCCAGTTGATCGCGGATCGGGTGTACGCACGATGAACAACGGCCAGTCTCTCGAGGCGTTCACGCGGTGTGCCTGACCCAGGGAGTCCCAGCTCTTGCGAGAACAGGTCTGGCAGCCATTGCCACCGATCTGCGATGTACGGACGCAGCGCGTCGCCGTACTGCTGTTGGAGCAGGACGGCTGCGCTGTAGAAGAAGCGCAAGGCCGACTGTTCGTGCGCTGACAATTGTGCCAGGGCCGCGGGAATCGCCTGCGCATAAGCCGGATGCGCCAGCAGGACCGCAATCACCGCCTCGCGCACGCGCGCGCTGGGCTGGCGCATCAGATCGGCCAACAGCTCAACAGGTGGGCGCATCTGTGTGCCCGCATCACTACCCTGACGTGAGAGATAGCGGATGTCCAACTGCTCCAGTTCGGCCACAATCATATCTTCGGCTGGCAGCGGGTCGTCAGCAGGCATAACATCGGTCAGGATTGATCTCTCGCTTGACATCGTCGCGCTTCCCTCGATCCAATTTGCGTCGCCTTCAGTATAGCCCGAAACGTCCTGAGGTGCAACGGACTGTTGTACCTTACCAACTCTGGCTCTCCTTAACTGCGCCACCGGAAGCCGTCATCGCAGTGGGCCTCGTGGTCGGGATCAGCATGAAGGACCTTTCGGCGGCGATCAATTTCGATGGTGTGCTTCGGGTCTCTGATCTGGTGGCGACAGGTCTGACAGATTTTCAGGTTGTCAGTCCCAATCATTCCGGGCGTGCCGCAGTTGGGACATCGGTCGCCTCGGCGAAAAGTACTGTCGTGCTGTGGGCCGCTGCCGCATTGCTGGCATAGATAGAAGCCATCAACCCGCTCTTTGGCCTCGCGACTGTCAATGATGTTGCCGCAAGCCCAGCAGTGGCTGAGATAAACGTCATGATCATGGTCTGCGCCGCGTAGACAACTTACAACGGTAGAATTATAGGCGGCCAGGTTCAGCGCATACGCATAGTTGGGCGTCATGATCGCAGCGCAACGCGAGCATTTCAGTCGCTCTCGAATTTCGTTGAGGCGATTGACCCAACCGGAAAGCCTTAAGACGTAAACGGCTGCTAACGGAAGCGGTTCGTGAGAGCTGCGGATTCCTGGCAAATCTGGTTCCACGCCCGCAACTGCGAGAAGCTCAAGGAGTGACCAATCCTGCCACGGCAGCTTCGGCAGGGCGTGCAGCCTCGCGCCGCGGGCTTGCGGACGCTCTTGTGTCATCTCCGCAGGTTCTTGCACCTCAAACGTTTCATGTGCATCCACCGATCGTGGCGTGCAGGGCAAGTTGAGCCGCGGGCAGTATGCCAGCGAAACCTGGACTGCGCCGTGCCTCTCCTCATCACGGAAGGGCCAGGCCCGCGCCTCACAATAGGTAACGACTTGCGCCGGGCAGCGCGGCAGCAACGGAAACAGATCGAGTGACTCAGTCGAAGTCAAAGCTCGCTCAGCAACAAAGCCCTGAAGCAGCGTGTGCGCCCTAGTGAAGGCTTCCTCTCGCTGCGCTGAAGAAGAGTCAGCACCTCCGTAAGATCATCAGAGGCATCTGAGTGAAGAACAGGTTCTCTCGCCATTGCTTCGGTCACTCTACTGCCAACAATGTGCGTAGGGCTCGCTGCGCCCGTTCGGCCGCCGCACCGCTGGTGCACTTGCTGTACCAATAATACGCCTCTTCGCTCGTCATCGCGCGGATACCCTGGGCGATCACCTCGATGCGCTCCACCTTTGTGATCGGCCGGACCACCAGGAAGAGCAGACCGAGGCGTACGCCACTTTCTTCAGCCAGGGCGAATGGCTCGCGGCGGCCCAGACTTAACTCGGTCGGCCGATAGTCGTTGGCCCGCAGAGCTTCCATCACATGATCGGCCACCGCGCGCAACGTCGCGCCGCCCAATTCGGCGATTTTGTGCGTGGGCGGCGGCTCAGGCTCGTAGAGGCCTCTCTGCTCGGCGGGCGGCTCCACGGCGCGCTGGTAGAGCGCCAGCCGGTAGGCAGGTTCGCCGGGCGCGGACGAGGTGATGGGCAGCACCCGCAGATCGAAGTTGCGCGTTGACGAGTTGCGGGTTACGGGTTGGCGGGTTGACAGGTTGCGAGTTTCGGGTTGGCGGGTTGACAGGTTGCGAGTTTCGGGTTGGGGGGTGACGGGTTCGGAACCCGCAACCCGCAACTCAGAACCCGCAACCCGCAACTCAGCACCCGCAACCCGCAACTCAGCACCCGCAACCCGCAACTCGAACAACCCCATCCGCCCGCGCACCGGCAGGGGTTCAGGCAGCAGCCGCGGGTTTGCCAGCCGCCAGCCGTACAACGGCCCGCCGCCCCACGGTTCGTCGGCCAGGTGCTCGCCGCGGCGCGCCTCATAGGATGCTGCGTCCAGCTCGCTGATCTCGACCAAGTCAACGACGCCGATGGCCGCGCCGGCCGTCACCTGATCCGGGTCCAGGCCATGGGCCAGGCAAGCCTCCCGTTCCACGGTCTGGCTGGCATGGATCGCCAGCGGCCCGCGGTGCTTGACCGTCCACGTGCGCAGTTCCAACGTCTTCCGGCCCTGGATGATCAGATCGGCCCAGGGTTGGCGGATGGAAAGGGTTTTCATGTTACCGGTGACGAGTTGCGAGTTACGGGTTTCGGGTTTGTCGGTTGGCGCTTGTTGCCCTGGATGGGTGTTGATCGCAGATAGACCATGAAGCCTCCGATGAGATAGGCGGTTTCCTTGCATAAGGTATATCCGCGCTCGAATTCCGCCTGGCTGATATACCCCTGATCGAGGGCAATATAGAGTTGGGATTGCACTTCTCCGGTTGAAGCCTTGGCGATCGAAAGGAACTGTAGAAATTCCGCACGACCATCGCGTTCAAACCCTTCGGCGATATTCGACATAGCGGACACCGCAGCCCGCCGGATCTGATCCTTCAGCCCGAAGTCCCTCGCAAACCGCTCCTGCTGTGTGATCTGATAAACAAACCCCGTCAACTCCCGCGCCTTCTGCCACCCCTCAATCTCCTCAAACCTCTTAATCGTCGCCATACCCTCCTCCCTTCAACCCGCAACTCGCAACCCGCAACCCTAAACCGGCATCGCCTCAATACTGATCTTGCCCAGCTCCAGCGTCGCCAGCACATCGCGCATCGTGGTGAATTGCGCCCCACCTACTTCGAGCCCATCCTCGAATTCACCTGCCACGCGCATGGTCGCTTTCAGCTCATCCGCTTCATTGCAGAAGGCTTCAGCCAAGGATTTGATTCGCTTGTAGCGGTCCCAGCCGCCGCGGAATTCCAGCTTGAAAGTCTCAGCGCCGGTACCCTGACCAAATGCGGCGATGATGTTCTGCTCGACCGCATAGCGGCCCTTGCCGAACTGCGGGATCGCCAGCCCCAACCCGCGCACGTCCGCGGCCGCCTGCTTGCCCAGGCCATCCGCCTTGATGCTCAGTCGGCGGAGGTGGGTGATTCTGTGCTCGGCGCACAGGTCGGCGATCTGGCCGAACGCCTGGCTCACCGCCCCCTGACCCTGGAGCCTGGCCGGCTTTTGCTGCGCCGGGCCGCCTCCGACGGCAACACCGCAGATGCACTGGTCTTCCGGCTTTCCGCACACCGGGCAGATCGTCGCACCTTCGTCTTTCGTCTTTGGTCCTTCGTCCGGTGGCTTCCACTTGCCCTTGATCCGGACGTTGAGGCGCGCCGCTTCCTCCGGCGTATACAGCAGCGCCTCCTCGCTGATCTGCCAGGCGGGCGGCGGCGACTCGTGGTCGTAACCGAATTCCTCTGTCGAGTCGTAGTAGACCCAGACTCTCATCTCCGCGCCGTTCTTGATCGTCTTCTTGAGCTGCCCGACATCCAGCAACATGCGCAGCGCGATCTTGCGGGCAAACGCCCGCCGCAACTCTTCGGTGGACATGCTGACCTGGTTGTGATCCCACGCCTTGGCTTTGACATACATGGCGGAGAGCATATCGTCGTCCGCGGTCAGCACCTTCTTGAGGGCGCGCAGCACGCGCAGGACGACGTTGGCCTGGTCCTTCTCGACCTCGCCCTGCTCTTGTGCGGGCAGCGTCTCGCGACGGAGGAACGCATGCGCCTTCGGCGCGTCTGGGGCGGGGTAGTACAGGTAGCGATACGCCTTGGTGATGGCAATCCGCACGTCCAACTCGGCGCCATCTTTTGCCTTGCGGAGCTTGTCTTGCTGCTCCTTGTTGAACTCGGCCATCCGCCCAGCGTCACCGACGATCCGGCCGATCGCCAGGTAGCGGCGGGCCACCTCCACCATGTTCTCCACCTGGTCGGCGTCCGCGGCGAGGAAGATCACGTTGTTCTGGTAGGAGCGGAACGATTCCAGTGTGCCGGTGTATTCGTAGATCTTGCGCACCAGGTCGGGTGGCGCGGGATCGTCGGCTTGGACCTTCACGGCGTCGAAGTGCATGATCGCGAGCTTGGGCAGGCCGGCGTCATCGTCCACGTCGGCCGCTTCCACCGGGAAGTAGACGGGTTGGAAATAGCCCTTCTTCCAGATTAGCCGGATGCGCCCCTCGATCTCGGCCTTGGCCTTGCTCGGCCCCACCTGCACCGTCTCATCGGCAATGATCTTGTTGATCGAAGGCTCGGTTTTGAAGCGGTAGCGGTGGCCGTCGTACTCCAGGAACCAGGCCTTGTCAGCCAGGCGTTCGAGCGCCTTTTTAACCACGGCCGGCTCGTCGCCGCCCCCTTCACCATCGGGATGCACCGTCGCCAGGAGCAGGTCGGCCAGGTCCACGCCCGAGGCGATGCCCTGAGTCAGACTGTGCAAGAAGATCGTTGTAGCCAGGCGTCCCGCGTAGGCCGGCTTCTGGGCTGCTACCAGTGGTTGATCCAATTCCTGCGCATGTGACGAGGTGCCGATGAGCGGGCTGGCGATATCCGCCTCGATCACCTGGCGAAATTTGGGCCGATCCAGCCGCGAGGTCAGGTCTTCGGCGATCTGCGGTTGAGCCAGGTCAAGGTGGTATGGGTGGATCAGCCAGGCGTCATCAGGGCGCTCATGCCACAGACTGCGGATCGTCCATGCCAGCAGGCGCAGCGCGCCGCGAGTCTGATTGAAGTTCGGGATCGTGGCTGTCTTGCGGTTGAGGACCATCACCAACTCAGGATGAAATGGATAGGCCGCGGCCATTTCACCAACATACCCGGCTCTCAGGCACCTTTGTGGCAGATCGGCGCCTTTGGCAGCCTGCGCCGCGTAGTAGGTCATGTAGGCGCCGTATGTCTCCTTTGCTGCCTCACAATCTACTTCCCGGAAAAGACGGTGAGTGACGATTGCGTAGATCTCCCCCTCAGCCGTCGGCGTGAGCACGCGTTCCTGTCTGGCGGAGATTTGGAGAGTCTCGGCCAGTTTCTTGCGCAGCAGTTCCGTTTCCGCTGCGAACGCGTCTGATTCGCCCGCCAGGGTCAGTACTACCAGGCAGCGCCGCTTGCTCGCCGCGAACTCCAAGAGCGACATCAGGAATGCCACGGTCTGGTCGGCCAGGCTGGACTTGCCCGTCGCCGTCGGCACAGCCATCGCCGCACGGAGGTGGCGGGCGATCTCATCAATCATGATCAGCGCGGGCCGGTCACCGATCAGGCTCTCAAACAGGTCCGTACCGACCGCAGCCCTGAGCCTCTCGCTCTCGGCCACCTGCGCATACGCGGCCGGCCCACCAAGCTGGTAGGCCAACTCGCCCCACAACGTCAGCGTTTTGATGCCGGACGTGCCAGGCACTTCCGAAGTGCCTGGCACGTGGGGATGAAAAATGCCCACGGTCGGATCGAGATCGGAACCGACCACGCCTGCTATTTTGATGTCACCTGGGACTGGTAGCCGGACATCGCTGCCAAGCACGTTGGCGACCGCGCCGGCTGGGGCTTTCCCGCTCGCAACATGATAGAGTGCAATCAGGTTGTGCGTCTTGCCGCCGCCGAAGGCCGTCTCCAGGCGGATGACGGCGTTTTTCCCAGTCGCGTCGCCGCTCAGACGGCCCAGTGCATCCTTCAGAAGGGTTTTCAAACCGGCAGTTGGATAGGTGTTTTCGAAGAAAGTCGCTGGATCACCATAGACCGGGTCAGCCTTGTGATCCATGACGTCGCGGAGCCTGGCGGCGAAGATGTCCTCCCTCAGTTCACCACGGAGGACCTCATCCCGGGGTTGGCATGTCTCAAATATAGTCTTCAAAGCAGCCTCCAATTGGAGCGCAAACACGTGAAGATAGATCTGTGAGACGGTTTAAGGGTGGCAAATACACGGACGAGCCGCCCTGGCTTGCAGATCTGCCCGTTTGGTCTCTGGTGGCCTAGCAGGGCGCACCACTCGTAGCTGAGGCCTCAACCGCAAAAACCAGAAGGTCAACCCTGTTTTCTGGCACCCAATTTTACCATAATCTCGTTGTCAGAGAAAACCGACGCTGGAGACCGTCACGAGTTTGGGACATGCTCTTGCGGGATAGGCCAGACGATGCTCAGACCGGCACAGATGGTGGTCATGGGCAAGCGGCTGACATCATA
>Ga0194111_10005431_pt1 | contig 14655 bp, 12 predicted proteins | sample TA2KigC300mmetaG_FD_146194 | JGI IMG/M metagenome (GOLD analysis project Ga0194111, IMG submission 146194) | Freshwater microbial communities from Lake Tanganyika, Tanzania - TA2015033 Kigoma Deep Cast 300m | ecosystem: Environmental > Aquatic > Freshwater > Lake | place: Tanzania: Lake... | reverse complement strand
TCTGGAAGCCTTAAATGATAATCCCAAGCCCTTTATCTGGACCAAAACCGCCGATGAAATTCTGAATAAACTGGCACCGCTTTATGCCAGAAATAATATCAAAGTTAATTGTGAGACACTACACTAGCCTGTATATTCTCTTCCCTTCTCTTAACTTCTCTTAACTTAACTTCGTCCGGAGTTCTCCCGGAGTCCTCCGGGACTACTCCGGGAGTAGTCCCAGAAAAGGAGGATCGGTCAACTCCTTGGGACGAATTATTGTCAGTAATATCTTGATGTTGCAGTTTGTTGTCTTCGGAATAAAAGCTTGATGTACCCTTGGCGTTCGCTTCTACATCCTCTTGGCCGGGTCCCTCTTCGGGTTTTTCTTGAGAGACCTGTTTCGCCAAAGGAATAATCTCTCCTGGTTCGTTGCCGGAATACTCCGGTCGCCCTCCCGGACTACTCCCGGAGGAGTCCGGGAGTTCTCCTGCCCCCGCCTTTTCAGGACCGGGAGTGAAGTCACTTGGTGGCGGAAATTGGGACTTGGCCTCTTTATCGGGCCGGAGGGTCTGGTTCTTCTTGAACGCGGGATACTGCACCACCCACCGGCCATCCACCTGGTAGCGCCGGATGAGGCCCAAGCGTTCCGCGTCCTGGAAAAATTCATGCACCACCTTCGGGGTGACATGGTCTAGCAAAGGGGCTACCAGGCCCTTGAAGCTCCTGAGGTGGCCGGAGATCCTCCCTTCCACGTCCAGATGGGCAATCCCCCAGGTAAAAAGCAGCCGGTAGGTATCGTCGGCCAGGTCGGCCACCGCTTCATTCAGGCTGATCTTCTTTTTGAGCATTCGCCCCTCAGCCATAAATCCGGTTATCTCCTGCCCGGCTGGACTTCGCCTTCAAAGAGTTCCTTAACGGGGTGCCCCAGGAAGGAAGCGATTTCTCCCCGGAGCTTGGCGTTGGCTCTGTATCCGTATATGTTGTTGGCCACGGAGCCGACGGGCCGGTCGAGCTTGCGGGAGAGAGAAGAGATGGTTTCGCCTTTTTCAGCCAATAGCCGCTTGATCCGCCAGGTTTGTTCAAAGTTCTTCATTTTTTCCTGGATAATCCTTTCCGTATGTGGTAATTAAATCCAGGGGAAAGATAATAAACGCATACGGCTATTGTCAAGCAGAAAATTTAGCCGAGGATGGGTATAATGGCTAAGAAGATGTTTTCCAAGGAGATTTTTTTGGAACAGGTTCAGAAGCTCTTGGAGGAAAAGGGCATCAAGGACCAGCAGCAGTTTAACCGGATGGTGGGGGTCCAACGGGCCATCACCCGTTGGAAATCAGGGGAATCCCGGCCGTCGGTGGACAGCCTGATGGTGATCAAAGAGATTTTCGGGAAATCCATCGACTGGCTTTTGACGGGGGAGGAACCGCCGGCTTTTCAACCCGTCCAACCCATCATTGCCTTGGCGGGGACCGAGCCCGAGGTCCCTGAAGGCCTGCGCCCGGAATATTATCTGGCCGTCCCCCTGGTGGAGGGCCGCATTGCCGCCGGGCATGCCGGGGCCATCCCGGGGGATTGCGTGGATGACCTGGTTTGGGTCTATAAACCGGAGATCGGCGCCCGTCAGCACCACAACCTGAGGGCGGTGCGGTTGCGTCCGGACGCCGATTCCATGGAGCCCACCATCCGCCGGGGATCCATCGTCATCATCGACCCCATAGAAACAAATGTTGCCCCGAAAGCCATTTACGCGGTAAGATTGGACGAGGAAGGGGGCTGCGCCATAAAGCGGGTTTCCCAAACCGACGGCCACTGGGTGCTGGTGTCGGACAACCCAGAGTATCCGCCCGTAGCCATGGAAAAAGTCCGGATGCCGAACATCGTCATCGGCCGGGTGATCTGGTCCTGGACCAGTTGGGTGCGGGAACCGCTATACGAGGGGCCGGCAGGGAGCAATGGAAAAAAGAATGGTTTGGTCTAATCCTTAACCTTGTTTAGCTGGGAAACCAGATAAATCATTACCATAACGTAGATGGGGTATAGTTATGGACAATGCAGCCATTATATGGACAGAGGGAAAGACAGACTGGCAGCATTTAAAGCGTGCCTTCCAAGTGCTCGATATTGGCCATAACCTTGCCTTTGAAGAGTCATATGAAGACTGGGGTGAAGATCGACTTCTCAAGCAATGCAAAGCATTGTCTCGTGTAAAGCAAGCTGTTCCTACAATATTCATTTTCGACCGCGATAATGATGCCATTATTCAAAATATCGAGGATTCCAAGTTAGGTTATAAACATTGGGGGAATAACGTCTATTCATTTGCAATACCTATTCCATCACATAGAAATGACAATATGGCTATTTGCATTGAATCTTATTATACTGATGGTGAGCTGCAAACTAAAGATGAGGAGGGGAGGCGCCTATTTCTTTCAACGGAATTTAATCCCAAAAGTGGAAGACATCTGAAGGAGTCTAACCTTAGTATCGGTAATAAAGGAAAACTCGGATCATTAGGAAAAGGGGCAAGAGCTAAAATTATTGATTCAGAGATTTACGATGAGCTAAGCCGAAACGTAGCCTTGTCCAAGGCGGAATTTGCCCAGAATGTGGTGTCCGGAAAGGGGTCCTTCGGTAAATTCCGCTTCGAATCCTTCTTGGCGATTTTCAACATCATAAATAGCATCATCGAACTAGTAAGCGAAAAAATTGATCTAGCGTTTTATGATCCCAAAGCGTTCTTTGATAGCCTTGATAATCTAAAACCGGCGCAACAATTTATGGAGATTGTAAGGGCCGCAATACGTGCATGTAAGCTGACAACTATGATTTTCATTGCAGCGATCCTCCGTCATTATGAACAAAAAATCATTGATGAATCTAGCACAGATCTTAAAAAAGTCCGACCAATCAAACAAATTCTTGCTCAAAGTTTTGGACATCCTTCATTAACAACTTTGCAAAACCTTGCCCGTTATTGCTACCATCTTGTGGATGATTCCGCTCCCAGTGTTGTCTATACCCTGCGCGGCATAATGGGTGCGACTCCTACCCTCGGTGCAATTGGTAACTTAATAGATGAATTAGAACATATTTTTCCTCCGCCTCGGGAACAAGTACGCATCGTCAACAAAAGCCAACTTAATAAACCTATTCTCGAATATCTGATAAAAGAGTTTTCAAAGTACGAAGGCCGAATGGCAGAGCTTTTAGAAATTGACTCCCCCAATGTTCCACGAAGTGTCAACTTGGCTGAATGGAAAGAAGCTCTATTGATGCTTTTAGATTGTTTTTCTCCCCTCAAGTCCTTGTCATTCCGTGTAAGGAGGATTGAGCGCATTCGCAATGACAGTGATGAGTTCGATATCCTCATTACGACCTATCAAAATGATAGGGTTTCTGTAGAAGAAGAGACGCGGACATACGAGGATATAGATGACAATCAGATGGAGACCTATGAACTTCTCGTGAGTCCAGAAGAAGGGAAAACTGCTCTTGATCTCTTTCCCTTCATCATTATCAGAAACAATAAACTCCATTACTACAATCGCACTAAGGCGCGTGGTTACGAGTACAACGCGGTCTTTACTTCTAAAGGGTATCTGGAGCCGATCAAGAGAAAGTTTAGTCAGGTCGCACTCAGGACGAATATTGCGGCAGATTTACAGGCACTATTTTGGACCCAAGTAACACCCACAGTAAGTGAATTGGGCATTAGAGCCAATATCCCGGCACATGGTCCTGTAATAGGACGGAAACAACAACTTGCTGATATTATGACGGAGATTATCGAAATTCCAAACCAAAATGGTATTATATATGGCCCTGGGGGCGTTGGCAAGACAGCACTGCTGATAGAACTTTCTCGGAACTTATTCGAGGAGCCTTGTTCGGATCCCATCCTATTTAAAAATATCGTTTGGGTGTCGGCAAAGCCAAACTACTATGACCCGACACTCGATCGCGTAGAAGTTCAACAACCGCAATTCCAATCACTGGACAACATCTTAACGGCTATACTGGAATTTCACGAAATCGAGGACGCGATCACGTACAAAACAGATGAAAAAAAATTCTTAGTTTTGGAGCTTCTGAGGGATGAAAAAACACTGCTTATCCTAGACAACTTCGAAAGTGTGGCAAAAGCTGGGCAGGAAGAAATCCTTAAGTTCTTTGGCGTGACAGCCAAGCAAACTCTTAAGGACAAACCAAACTATTTCAAAGTGCTGGTCACCTCGAGGAAATTAATTCCGTCCGGCTTTCATCAGTACAGGTTGAAGGGGTTAGACAAGGGTGAGTCAAAAAAATTAATGGCGCAATTGTTTGTGTCATATGCACGGTCCGGGAGACAACAACTTACTGAAGAGCAGCAAAACAAACTATATGAGGCAACAGATGGTATTCCTCTTATTATCAAACATTGTTATGGCCAAATCTATGAGTACAATCGCAAGTTGGATGAGGTTATAAAGGGTTTATCCAAGGCAGGCAGCAAGATCGTTGACTTTAGCTTTGCCGAAGTATTTGATCTTATCAAGCAAGATGAGCTTCAGCTTCAGTTGATTTTGTTACTTGAATTATGCGGCCGACGGCTGTTGTCTCGTCAAATTGCTGATATCCTAACAGTAGATGAGGCAGAGATAACAGATAGGATGGCTCAATTGGTAAACTATCAATGCGTAAATATAATAAGCATAGGAACCGAGGAGAAATATGGAATAAATGATGAAGTGAAATTCTTGACCAGGCGCCTGGCAATTGAAAATGCATCGCTGGCGACAAAAATCAAGCAAAAAATTGCAAACCTATCTATAGATAAGCGGATGGATTACACACAACAAGAGCTTGATGCTGTACTGTTCTTTGAGGACTACATTTCTCAAGGACATTATCTGTTGGGAGAAAATTTTATAAAAGAGCAATTAAAAGATCGCCCGCTATCTTTACTTCTCAACCTTCATTACGCCAAGTACCTCAAAGAGATCAAGCGTAGAACCCATGAAGCAATAGAGATACTGGAGAAGATTTTAAAGGCCAGTGGGTCTGACCAACAAGTTCTAAGGCTGCTTATGGCCTATTATATAGCTTTGGAAATTCCTAATTATGAGCAGGCGCATAGTTATGCGCGAGAACTTGAGTATGTTAGTGAACAAAACAATGAAATAAAAACAGAAATAGCGCAATTTTATTTAGCATGGTCAACTGCTTTAAAGAATAGAAAGATTGAGATCGATCCGATCAAGGAGATGATGCGTCAACAGAAGTATAAGGACCTAGCGAGCAAAGCCATCGCTCACCTCAAAGCGATCAATTCAGATACTCATGAGTGGCACCATCTCTTGGCGCAGAGCTATTATAACGTATGGGATTACGATCTGGCAATGGCGCATGTTGATAAAGCTATTGCGCTACTTCCAAAAGGCTCTCATCTATACTTTCCATATCAACGGCTACAGGGGGAGATACTAAAGAAGCAAGATAAGTACAGTCACATTCGTAGGGCATGAAACCACTCATAACCTATCAGTTAATGCTGCAAAGCCGATAAATGTTGCGAAAAGGCCCTGGCCACAGGAATGAGATTTGCCCAATGTGTAGGTAGTGGCCGCAGGTTCAGCCAGGCTCTCTCATAAGCCAGTTAGGGATTCCAGGCAAAACTCCTGCAATTCTCTTCCCCGGAATTATACTTGGCTGCAATTCTCCAGTCCAACTTTCTGAAAATACACACATACGGAAAATTAGCTTGACAGCGGTGCCGCATGGGGGTATCATTCTCTCCAGGAATTTTCTGGCAAACGTTTCCGCTACGAGTTCCACCCGTTATCGGTCAGGAGAATGTCTTGCGATTAAATGATTCCCTTTCCCTATTGACCCCTCGAGAGGTGGCAGAGCTCTTAAAGATTTCCGTGAATACGGTGTATAGACATAGACATCGTTTCGGCCCCATCTATCCTGGGGGGCTGAAATGCCTGAGGTTCAGGGAGGACATAGTCCGTGCCGCTGTGGAAAACCAAGTGGGGATGGCGTTGGCAGATGCAGGTGCTGGGGAAAAGATATTCCGGCCTTGCCAAGACCAAGGTGGAGGCCCGGGCCGCCATGGAAAAGAAGCGGGCCGAGTTGACCCGGAGCTCGTCGCCCGCGCCCAAAGAATGGGACTTCTTAAGTCTGGCGACGGAATACCTGGAGCAGGCCCAAAGAAAGTTCGCAGCTAAGACCTGGAAATACAAGTCCTATGTCTACCGGCATTTCCTGGAATTCTCGGGGAATCTGCCTCTGTCCCAGATCAGCCCGCACCTGATCGAGTCGTACCTGCAGACCCGGAAAAGCAACTACAACTATAACTTCCATCGCAAGGACCTGTGCGCCCTGTTTACCTGGGCCTGGAAGCGGGGGTTATTAAAGGAAAACCCCTTCTTCCATGTGACCAAGATGCCGGTGGATGAGCCGAACCGGGTCAGTCTCACCCAGGAGGAGATGACCCGCCTGTTGTTGGCTGCCGGCTCCCACCGGCCGTTTTTCCTGGTGCTTTACCACACCATGGCCCGGGTGGGGGAGGTGATGCGCCTCAGGTGGGATGACGTAAACTTCTCCGAGCGCCGGATCAGGCTGTGGACCCGGAAGAGAAAAGACGGGGCCATGGAGTTCGACTGGCTTTATATGAACGAGGACCTCTACCAGGTCCTGTGGGATCTCTGGAATAAAAAAGACAAGCACCCGGAATGGGTTTTCCCCAATCCCAAGACCGGCAAGCCTTTTCAGGATCGTAAAAGGTTGATCCAGGGGGTATGCCAGCGGGCCGGCATCCGCCCCATCGGGTTCCATGCCATCCGGCACCACGTTGCCACCCTCCTGGCTGACAAGGAAAAAATCTCCCTTCCCACCCTTTCCCGCTTCCTGCGTCATAAATCCCTGCGCACCACCGAGATTTATCTCCGCAAGCCCGATGAGAGCCTGAGAGACGCAGCCAAAAGGCTGGAAAATGGTAACCTACTCAGTGACCTACTCAGTGAACCCGGTTTGGAAAAAGAAAAGGCCACCGAAGTGGCCGAAATCTTTGGTGGAGATGAGGGGATTTGAACCCCTGACCTCCTGCATGCGAAGCAGGCGCTCTTCCAGCTGAGCTACATCCCCACGGTGTCTTTTCATTATGGCGGCGATTTCGGGGTTGTCAAGTGGATTCCCCGGGGGCACGCCGCAGGCCCGTCCTTGAGGGAACAAACAGTCCGGGGGGTGGGAGAGCGGCCACGCCGGAGGGGGGACCGCTGACCCGGGAAAAGGGGGCGCGCCAAAAGTTTGCGGTGGAAAAGGGAGACAGGGGAGCCTCTTGCAAAAGTCATTTGAGCTTCTTGCAAAACTTCCGCCGCCACGTCAGGGTTTCCGAAATATCGAAATATCATGGTGCGCGGTGCGCACCCTACAGATCCTCTGATGTTCCGGCCCCCTTGTAGGGTGCGCACCGCGCACCATGAAAGAGGTTGGCATCTGGCAGAGCGTTTTAAAAACCGCCGCCCTTTCCCAGGACTAAGGGAGAATTTTGCAAGAGCCTCAGGGGGCATAGAACCCTGCCCCTGTGGGCCACTCCGCTCACCCGGGCGCCCCAGCCGTCCCTAGACCCATGCCCCCGCGGGTCACTGTCGGCATTATCCTCAGCGGGCGGGCTGCGCCGCCGGGGCCGCCGGAGTAACCCGGGTGATGCCCCGCAGCAGGCGGCCGAGGATGTCTGCGCCCGTAATGATGCGCCTGTCTTCGGGGGGCCACACGAGGATGAGGTCCTCGTCGACGACGTCGTCTCCCGGCCCCTCGGCCCGCACCGTAAGTCGGTTGAGGACGCGACCCAGGGGGAGGGTGCGGTCCTCCACGATGAGGGGGCGGTGACAGGCGGCCACGGGATCGAAGTCCTCCCCGGCGAACAGGGCATTGCGGAGAAATTCATGGGCGTTGAGCACAAAACGGGGCCTGCCCGTGTCGTCGGTGAGGACCACCCACTTTTTGCCCGAAGCATCCAAACGGTAAAGGAAGGGGTCCTGCGGGGACGGTGCAAAGCGGGGGAAGACGGGCAGGCCGTCCCGAAAAGGCAGGGGGATGACGCTTTCCGGGTGTAGCGGCTCCCCCTCGGCCCCCACCGGCAGGTCGTCGAGCTTGAGAAAGTTGACGGCGCCGGTGGCCTCAATCTCGCTGATTTCGGTGTCCTCACTGCGGGCGTGGTGACGCAGCAGTTCCTGCAACTCGGACTCCCGGAACCAGGGGATCCCCTCCCGGCCGACCCAGAAATCCAGCAGTTTTCCCACCGGCCGGGCAATGGGCCATAGCAGGGCTTTATAGAGGCGCAACAAGGGAGCCAGGCGGGACGCCACCCACAGGGCGTTCCGGGAGAAATAGGCCTGGGGGAGGATTTCCCCGGCGAAGGTGATGACCACCGTGGAAAAGAGGAAGGCCGCGACTCCCGCCAGCAGGGAATCGGCGAGCAACGTCAGTAGCACGTTGACCGATACATTGGCCCAGAGGATGGTCACCAGGGTGAAGTTGGCGTTGTGGCGCAGGGCCAGGACCCGCGCCGCGTCGGCGTCCCCCGATTCGGCGGCGGCTTCCAGGCGCAGGCGGCTCAGACTGAAGACCGCCAGGTTCAGGCCGGATAAGGTAGCCGACTGGGTGACGCAGAAGGCGACTCCCAGCCAGGACAGCGTCTCACTGGTCATGCCACCCTCCGAGGCAATTCAGAATAGGAAGACCCGGGCGATCAGGAAATAGAAGATCAGCCCGGTGGCGTCGATGAGGGTGGTGATGAAAGGGGCGCTGGCCACCGCGGGGTCGATCCCCAGACGCCGGGCCGCCAGCGGTACGATGGCCCCCACCGCCGAAGCCCAGCCGCAGATGCTGACGAGGGTTAAGGCCACTACGGCGGCAATCCTGTCGCCGGCAAACAGCCACACCGGAAGGAAGCTGATCACCGCCAACATGCCCCGAACAGCAATCCGACGGCAGCCTCCCGGAACAGGATCCGCAGAAAGTCGGAGGGCTGCACCTCACCGACGCTCATAGCCCGGACCATAATGGTGGCCGACTGCGCCCCGGAGTTGCCTCCCGTGTCAATCAGCAAGGGAATGAAGAGGGCCAGGGTGACCACCGCGTCCGAGACAACCAGGTCGCGCAGATGCACCATGCCGAGGAAGCCGCCGTCGTCGGCGATCACGGGCAGATCGTAGACGGTTTCCACGGTTTTCCCCCGTCTGCGCACCTCTCCCAACGCCTCGCTCACCTTCAGGGCGGGCGTCAGGGCGAGAAATTCCGGGGTCATATAGCGGCCGGCGGATTCGGGGGGATATCCCAGCAATTCGGACGTCATCCGCCTTTCCGCCGGGCTGAGTCCGGACAGAAGGTTCCTGGCCAGTGAGACCGGCATTTGCTCCACCAAGCGGGCCCGGTCGTCCGGATCCAGGGCCTCCACCAGACGCGAGACCTCCTGCCGGGTCAGCCTGTGCAGAATCTCCTCCTGGTAGGCCGTATCCATAAACTTGAACACCGCGGCGGCCTGCGCCTCCGGCAACTGCCCCAGAAATTCAGCCTGTTCTGCGGGCGGCAGTTTGGCCAGGTCTACGGCAACCTGGTAGAAATGCTGCTGTTCTGCCTGTCGCCGCAGCTGCTGCAATTCGTCTGATTTCGTCATCCTCGGCCTGTGTCGCAGGATGGCGCCCCGTCAAAGAGCAAACCGTCCCCGGTGATAAGCATTGCGTACAAAAGCGTAATTTGCCTTGTCGGTCGAAATCCGTCGGCTTTATATGAAATTGCTTGTCTGAATGTGGCGCAGGCCCCCCTCGCCTGCTCTATAAAAAAAACCGCCGGGCGCAGCTTTCCTACATATTGCATGCATAGGGGTGGCAGAGAGCAAGGCCCCTTGTCCTTCTTGCTCACCGCCTTGACCCTGGCCAGGGGCCGGATCTTCCCCAGGTTGCTCTTGGCGGTCACCAGCCCGCCCGTGCTCCCCACTCACTCCCGGTAGAGGGGCACGTCCTGCCGCAGCACCTCCACCACCGGCGGCCCCGCTGCGTCGGCCTGGGACGCCCGCCCTCCCTCCTTGTGTCGGTAACGTCATTATTGTAGGGGGATTTTTCCCCAGGCAGGCCGCCCTTGCCACCGAACCTGGGTTTCTTGTATGTCGGCAAAGATTCGACCCACAACCACACTAACTGACAATTATTTCCCCCTCAGCCCAGCCCATTCCACCCGCCGGGGGGATAGGGGGATAAGGAGCTTTTCCTCACAGACAGCTTGGGAACAAGGGGTTTGCTCCCACCACTCCACCGGGCTCACCCCACCCCTTGCCTGGTCGGCATCACGTTCTCAGGCGATTTCCCGGTCTGGCCGGGTCACTGCTTTCCCGGTCTGCCGGGTCCAGGAAAAGGGGATCCTCTTCCCTCAGCGGTTCTCCCCCAAACATTGCACCGGCCCTGCCGGCTCCGTATTTTCTTCCCTACTGCCCGTCCCGGCGCGGCGGGCCCCGGCGCACGGCCTGCCGTTCACAGGCCGATTCCACCTTGGCCAGGAGTTCGTCGGTGGGGCAGGGTTTGAGGAGATAGTCATAGGCCCCCAGCTTAATGATCTCCTGGGCGGCGTCCAGTGAGGCATGGCCGGTGAGGATGATGACCTCGATCTCCGGGTCGATGGCCTTGATGGCCTGCAGGGTGGCGAGGCCGTCCATTTCCGGCATCCTGAGGTCCAGGAGGACCACGTCGGCGCCTTGCTCCCGGAGGGCCTGGAGAGCTTCCCGGCCGCTGCCGAAGTCGGCCGCCTGCACTCCCTGGAGGGTCAGAGTCTTGCGGAGCGTGGTGCGGAAGCGCTCCTCGTCGTCAATGATCACAACCCGCGGCTGACTCATGGCGATTCCTTGGCAGAACCAGGGGCGGGGGTCGGGGACCGTTGTCCCCCCGGCCCTCCCGCCGCACTTCTTCCCCTGCCCTCCGGTTGCCGGGGCAGGCGGAGGGTGAAGGTGGCGCCCCGGCCAGGTGAGCCGGTCACTTCCATGGCTCCCCCCAGGCTGTGGATAATCTGCCGGGAGATGGCCAGTCCCAGGCCGGTGCCCCGCCCCGGAGGCTTGGTGGTGAAGAAGGGGTCAAAGATTTTATCCAGGTGTTCCGGCGGGATGCCGCAACCGGTGTCGGCGACGGCGATCTCCACCTCCCTCCCCTCCCTGGCCGCGGTGGTGATGGTGATGACTCCATCCCGGCCGATGGCGTAGACCGCGTTGGTGAGCAGGTTCAAGACCACCTGGCGCAGCAGAGGCGGGTCGCTCTGGATGGGGGGCAGATGGGCGGCGAATTGCCGCTGCAGGACGATGCCGTGGCGCCGGGCTTCCCTTTCCACCAGGGCGCTCATATCCGCCACCAGTTTATTCAGGTCCACGGCCTGGATGATGGGCTCCCGCTTGCGGGCGAAGTCCAGGAGGCGGCGGATGATGTCCCGGCCCCGGTCCACCTGGCCGGCGATGGCCCCCAGGGAATCCCGGAGCTCCCCCCATTCCTCCGGGCTCCGGGGGCCGTCCCCTTTGAGGAGCCGATTGAGCCACTCCACTTCCTGGAGGATGATGGCCAGGGGGTTGTTGATCTCATGGGCGATGCCTGCGGCCAGTTCGCCGACGGCGGCCATTTTCTGGGCCTGGAGGAGCCGCTCGTCCAGGTCGGCCTGACGGGCTTCCTGCCGGGCTTTATGGGCCAGCCAGGCCCGGGCGGCGGCGTAGGCCCCCGCGGCCCCCGCCAGCACAAGAGCCAGCGCCAGGGGGACGTCCCCCCACCTGAGCGCTGCTCCCCCCGCCACCACTGCGGCTGCCGCCAGGGGAGGAAGAAGCTTGGGAGAAAATCGGCTGCCCCCTTCGGTCATGGCCAATCCGAAAAGGTGGGCCGGGGAAGGAGGCCGTGGAGCGGCGCTGCCCCGGCCCACCTTCCCCGCCGCCCCTGGGCGCAGAAAACTCTTACCGGGATTGGATGACCTTCCGTTCGTAGGCCTGGCGCATCTTGTCCAGGAGTTCGTCCAGAGGCATCGGTTTCATGACGTAGTCGAAGGCCCCCAGTTGCATGCCCTGGATGCCCGACTCCACCGAGGCATGGCCCGTGAGCATGATCACTTCCGTGAGAGGGGCCTTTTTCTTCAGTTCCTTTAAAGTGTCGATGCCGTCCAGGCCGGGCATGCGCACATCCAGCACCACCACGTCGAACTCCTGCTCTTCAATGAGCTGCAACGCTTTGGCGCCGCTGTCCACGCCCGTCACCTCCAGGTTGCGGTCCCGGAGCCGTTTGACGATGGTCTCCAGAAAATCTACCTCATCGTCCACTACCAGTACGTTGAACCGTTCCATGAGCCTCCCCTCGTCCTTGGGCAAGGTGGCGGGACGCAGGCCCCGGTGCGAGTCCCCGCCCGCCTCACGGGCTGCGGCCCGTTCAGGCGGCCGGCAGGTAGATGGTGAAGGTGGTGCCCTGGCCCACCTCACTGGCCACCATGATTCTCCCTCCCAGTTTTTCAATGATGCTGTAAGAAATGGACAGCCCCAGACCGGTGCCCCTCCCCACGTCCTTGGTGGTAAAGAAGGGGTCGAAGATCTTGTCCAGGACTTCCTTGGGGATCCCCGGACCGTAGTCGGCGATCTCGATGGCCACCCGGTTGCTTTTGGAAATAAAATAGGTCTTGATGATGATCTGGCCGTTTTTCACGATGGCGTCGATGGCGTTGTTCAGGATGTTCAGGAAGACCTGCTGCAACTGGCCGGAATCGCTCTGGATGACGGGCAGGTCTTCGGCAAAGTCGGTCTGGATGTCGATGGAGCGGTAGCGGGCTTCGTTCTCCAAAAAGTCGATGGCTTCGTCCAGCGTCAGATTGACGTCCACCTTTTCCGTCACCGGTTCCAGGCGCCGACCGAAGCTCAGAAGGCGATGGGTGATTTTCTTGGCCCGATTGACGTGGAACTCGATCCTGTTCACCGAGTCGGCAAATTCCTGGAAATTCTTGCTGACGGAGAGGTCTTCCTTCTTGAGCAGGTCCTTCATCCAGCCCGCCTTTTCCCCGATGACGGCCAGAGGATTGTTGATCTCATGGGCAATGCCCGCGGCCATTTTGCCCAGGGCGGCCATCTTGCTGGACTGCACCGCCATATCCTCGCTGGCGGCCCGTTTGCGTTCCATGGCCTGCAGCTCCCGCATCATGGCCCGGGTGGTGAAGACCGCCCCGAGGATAATCAGCACCACCCCGCCGAAGCCGATGGTGGCGGCGATATCCCGGGCGTGGAGGAGGGGCGACAACTGCTCGGCCGGGTCCTCCTTGATGACCAGCACCCACCTCTTATTCTTCAGCACCGCGGTGCCGAAGAGGAAGTTCTGTCCCTCGAAATAGACCTCCTCCACGTTGGTGCCTATCGTCCAGGAATAATCCGGCGCTTTGGGTTTTTCCAACAGTTTGCCGCTGAACCTGGGGGAGGTCTGCAGGATGTTGGCGCGGTTGACCAGGAAGGCGTCCCCCGACCTCCCCACCTGGGCGGCCTGGACGATCTTTTCTATAATGTCGGAATCAATGGTGGCTCGGAGAATCCAGACTTTGGACCCTTCTCGGGCCAGCACGGCGATGATGAAATGGGGCACTTTGCGGAAGCCCAGGAAAACGTCGCTGATGTAAATGCCCGAGGCCATCACCCCGTCGAACCAGTCTTCGTTCTTGTAGTTCACTCCCTTGAGAATGTTGTAGTAAGGACCCACATAGGCCAGATGCGCGCCGTCCTGGTCGATGACGCCCAGGTCCATATAAGACCTGGACCGGGCTTGCAGGATGTTGAAGACCTTGTTGAGATAGCCCTCATCCTTGAGCTTCTCCAGGTTTTGGGTGCCTGCCAGAGTGGTGAGCTGGGCCACCCGCTCCTCGAAGAACAGATCCAGGGCTCCCTGGCGGTTCTCGGCCAGGGTCTTCAGACTGTCGGTAATCTTGCCGGAGTAGGAGACGCTGAACTGATGGTAGATGAAGAAGCCCAGGACAAACAACGGGAGGATGGAAAAAATGATAATGGAAATAACGATTTCCCACCAAATCTTTTTCAAGTAGGGTTGCTGCATGGAAAACTGCTCCTGGTTGCGGCGCGGTTGGGAAAAATGCTCGGGGCCGCCGGAGAGGCCGGGAGGAGTTCGAAAGAGCCTTTATACCCAGGGTCCCGGCCCGCCCCCCTTTCGGGGCGTCCCCCGGTCTTGGAACTGGTGGGGGGGCGTCGCAACACAACTCTCCCTCTGCCGCCGGCGCCGCCATTGCTGAGAATCTTACGCAAGGGCCGGAAAGATGTCAAGGATTCCCACCCAGGAGGGGGAAAAACCGGGGGAAGGGCATGTATGGCTCTCAACAGAGGGGCGCGGCCGGACTCAGCCCGTCATTTCGTCAACGGCGGCGGGCAGGGCTGCCTCTGCCCGCCGCCAACCCCTGACAATGGGGCCCGGTGCGCACCCTGTGCGACTTGTGGGCAATGATAACCACCAGGGGAGGGGGAATTATGGGACTTTTCAAGACAGTTACCTATGGGCCGACGGCCTCAGGAGCCCCCCAAAGCCCGGATGCGTTCCCGGGCTTTTTGAATCTGCTGCCTGCTCTGGGGCGAGGCATATTTGAGAAAGCTGCGATAGGCCGTCACGGCTTCCTGATTCCGCCCCAGTTTTTCCA
>Ga0194111_10005429_pt1 | contig 14657 bp, 14 predicted proteins | sample TA2KigC300mmetaG_FD_146194 | JGI IMG/M metagenome (GOLD analysis project Ga0194111, IMG submission 146194) | Freshwater microbial communities from Lake Tanganyika, Tanzania - TA2015033 Kigoma Deep Cast 300m | ecosystem: Environmental > Aquatic > Freshwater > Lake | place: Tanzania: Lake... | reverse complement strand
AAATATTTTTATTTGTATTAATAAGTTTTCAATTTGTTTTTAAGGATGTTAGTTAGTATCAAAAATCCATTTCTATTTTTTTAAGCTTGTAATATATTTAAAAAAATTTTTGGTTATTATAAACGAGTATGAAATAATAAAATTAATATTACAAATAAATTAACACTTATTTAAAATTTAAAAATTGTATCGGGAGTGCGCATGGATGAGTTTAATTTAAAGGCTGGGATGCTGGGTGAGGCAAGGACAAAAGTAACAGAAGAAAACACTGCTTTAAAATTTGGGAGCGGAACAGTCAGGGTATTTGCAACTCCGGCAATGATTGGTCTTATGGAAAAAGCATCAATTAACTGTGTTGAAAGCTATCTTCCAGATGGCTTTTCTTCTGTGGGGACAAAGGTAGATATAAAACATCTTGCGCCGACACCTGTTGGTATGGAAGTTGCTGCTGAAGCCGAGCTTGTTGAGGTTGATGGGAAAAAATTAAAGTTTAGCGTCAAGGCATATGATGGCAGGGAAAAAATTGGTGAGGGCATGCATAACAGGTATATAATAAGGCTTGAAGAATTTTTAAAAAGAGCTGAGGAAAAATTAAGTTCTTAAAAGAATGGTTAGTAATAAATAATTACCAGTAATAATTACCGGTTATATTAAAAATCAAATAATAATATAATGGAGTATATAATATAAAAAAGACATTAGATTTTTTAAACATTATAAAATATTTATCGTCTGACTTTATATGTTATATTATCAATATATAATTACAGCAATACTTACAGCCATACTTGTCAATTTTTTAATAAACATTTTTCTTTTTAAAAATATAAAAAGTTTTTCACTTTCAGATGATATTTTAAAATCTCCACCATTAATTTCTGTTTTGATTCCTGCAAGAAACGAGGAAGAAAAAATTCGCAGGTGTCTTGTATCTCTTTTAAAGCAGGATTACCCCAATTTTGAAATTATAGTCCTGGATGATAATTCACTGGACAACACTTCACAGGTTGTCAGGGCAATGGCAGAAAAGGATAAGAGAATAAAGCTGGTCAGCGGAAAACCCCTGCAGGCTGGCTGGATGGGAAAGTGCTGGGCTTGCCAGCAGCTTTCAGAATATGCAAATGGCAAGTATTTTATTTTTACAGATGCTGATACACTTCATTTCAGTGATACAATAACAAAAGCTTTTGCAGCGCTTATAAACAGCAATCTTGATGCAATATCAGTTTTCCCCAGTCAAATTGCCGTAACATTTCATGAAAGAATGACAATTCCTTTTGTAAATTTTGCGATTCTATCATTTATGCCTCTCTTTTTGATAAAAAAGGCAAAAAGCTCTTTTTTCAGCACAGGAATTGGACAGTTCTTTTTATTTAAAAGACAGGCATATGAAAAAATGGGTGGTCACCGGTCTGTAAAAGCGAAAATGCTTGAGGATATCCATATCTCAAAGCAGGTTAAAAAAGCAGGTTTTAAGTATATGATTTTTGATGGAAGTTCCAATGTTTACCACAGGTTTTATAGAAATTTTAAGGAAGTTATGAGAGGATTTTCCAAGTTTATTTATCCAGCCTTTGGTTACAATGTATTTGTTGAATTTGTAGCATTGCTGATATTTTCAATAGTATTTTTATTTCCCTTTATTATTCTTCCAGCCGGTATTTTAATATTAGACTGGTCGGGTCTTATTTTAACTCTTGGAATAGTCCAGATATTTTTAATATTTACGATTAAAATAATTCTTGCAATAAGATTTAAAACCAGAGTACTCGATATTATTTTTACCCCAATTTCTATATGTTATATGCTTGTTGTTGCAGCAAATTCTTATTTTCAGGCAAGATTTGGTAAAGGTTTATACTGGAAAGAAAGAATATACAGTTTTGATGCAGAGGATGGAGAAGAAATTCACTTTGTTGAGAAACACTAAAAACCCGATTATCCTGGCATTTGCTATCTGATTTTAGGTGTAAAAAGGTCTTTAACTGTAGCTTCTTTTCTAAATTTAAAATTTGTGGATAGTTTTTTTGAGTAGTTAATTTGCCTTGGAATCATAACAGCAATGAGAAGAAGCATCATTATTAAATAAATTATTGAGCCTCTGTAAATCCACAAGAAAGTGCTCGAAAAAATTATGCTAATTATTACGGCCCATATCATGTTTTTTGCAACAAATAAACCAAGAACCATACCTACAGCAACACATGGAATTGTGAAGGGGTGTGCTGCAAGTAGAAACCCCAGCCATGTTGCAATACCTTTACCGCCCTTAAATTTTATATAAGGCGAATAATTGTGACCTGCAACTGCTGCAACTCCTGCAAGCATGGCAATAAGGGAATTATTTGTGGTGCCAAGAAAGCTTATTAAATTTTTTTCAGCAAATCTGTATGTCAGAAAATAGGGTAAAAATCCTTTTGCGACATCAAGAATCATGCCTAAAATTCCCCATATTCTTGATACATTAAAGGCAAGGTTCCAGCCCCCAGGATTTTTATCGCCAATTTCTGTAAGTTTTTTACCGCTGACAAGTTTTGCAATTAAATAGCAAAAAGGTACTGCTCCAATAAGATAGCTGAGAACTATTATTCCTGCACCCTTACTTATTGTTATTATTTCCATTATAAAGTTCCTGTATTATATTAATATTTAGACTTTTACCTTTTATTAATCAATTCAAGTAAACTTAATGCCTGGATTATTTGCATAGTTATTTATATAGACTAAAAATTAATATTTTGGGTTTTTTTTATTTTAATTCTTCAAATTTTAAATAATGTTTTTATTTAGTTTTTGCTGAATAATTAACTAACGTTGAAAAATTTAGTAAAATTTTTTGTACATTTGTACATAGATTAAAATTTTTTAACACGATAATTTATCCAGCAGAAATTATTTTATAATACTGAAAAGTTATAATAATAATTTTAATTTATTTTTTTAAGTTTTTGCCTCTATTTATTTTTAGGCAGCTTGGGAACTAACCAGCCCAAAAAAGAATCTGTTGATCTTGATTGAATCAATACCCTGCCAGGTCCTGTTATATCAACAACCAGACCCTCACCACTAAACAGTGTTGATTTAATGCCGCCAATTCTTCTGACATTGAAGCCAATACCTTCGTCAAAAGCCACGAAATGACCTGTATCAACAACATACTTTTGCCCTGCCTGCAGAATCAGTTCATGTATTGCGCCAAAGCTTGAGAGAAGTATCTTACCCGAACCTGTTGCTTTAAGAAGAAATAAACCCTCAGATGCAAAGAACATTTTTGCTCCACCAAATTTTGTATCAATCTCAACACTGTTTTCAGAAGCAACATAACTTCCTGATTGAATCAGCATTGGTTTTTCCAGGTCAAGAACAAACATATCGCCTGGAAGGGGTGGAGCAAAGTTTATCTCACCACCGTTTGCTGACTTGAAAGTATTCATAAAAAATGATTCACCACCTAAAAGTGACCTGCCAAGAGCTTTAAAAAGTCCACCCTGCATTTTGGTTTCCATTTCAACACCATCGCTCATTGAAACCATTGATCCTGACTCTGCCTTGATTTCTTCACCGCCAGATAGCTTTACATTAGCCATTGTGTAAGAGGGGTGATAAAGAAGTTTTACGTCCATTTTTTTCCTTTCTCTTATATATGATTAATATGATTATATTAATATTGTATTAATGAACTATCTAAAATTGTGTTTACAACCATTGAGATAAATGTTCTTGAAATATATAAAATATTAATTGATATTAATAAATGCCAATAAAAAGCTCACTTTTGTTTTTTTAAATTTAATCTAATTCTATATAAAATCATATATTTTAACAATTTAAAAATTAATTTGGTTAGCATCTAAAATTTCGTGATAGCAATAAAAGTAAAACTTTAAGGACCAGGATGGGTTATTGAAAAAACCTTTTGAAATAACCCATCCTGGTACATTAATTTATTTTTTATCACGAAATTTTAGATGCTTCCATTAATTTGAGTGATTTACCATGAAATAACAGATGCCACATTCATGATATTTTCCTTTCATTGTTAGAGAATTAATTATTGGTTGATTAATCTAAATAAATTATAAAAATAGAATGTTTAAATCTAATTTAGTCTGGCAATTGTAATTTGCCAAAAATCATAATATAATGGCAAAAAATAAACCATAATAGAAAGAGTTAATTAAATTATTATAGTCCTATTTGAAGATTCTTAAGGAGATTATTGAGTTGACCCTAAAAATAAAAACTAAAATTGACAAATTTGGAAGAATTGTTATACCAAAAAAAATAAGAAATAACTTCGGTCTTAAAAATAATTCTGAGGTTTTAATAGAGGCGGTAAAAGATGGAATAATTGTTCATCCGGAGGCTTCTGTTCCTATTGTTATGGATAAAGACGGAATAATTGTTGTATGTTCTGAACCTACAGAAGCTTTTACAGATTTTTTAAAGAAGGATAGAGAGGATAGAATTAAAAAGATAGCAAAGGACATTAGTATTTGAAAATATTTTTCGATACATCAGTTTTAATTGCTGCATTTGTTGAAGCACACCCTGGTCATAAGATTTCATTACCATGGCTTCAAAAAGTTAAAAAAAAAGAAATTAAAGGTATAATTTCTGCCCATTCACTATTGGAATGTTATTCTATATTAACAACCCTGCCATTAAGTCCAAGAATATATCCTTCCCTTGCAGTTAATCTGGTTAAAAAAAATATTATCGCAAACTTTAAGATTATACGATGTGATGATAGTGATTATATAGAGTTGCTTGATGGGCTTGCCTCTAAAAATATAGCTGGTGGAGCAAGTTATGATGGATTGATCTTATATGCTGCAAGAAAAGTAAAAGTTGACAAAATTTTAACCCTAAATGTAAATGACTTCATAAGAATAGTGCCACAATATATAAGATTAATAACTTTACCCTAGAAATTTGACAAATATATAGCGAAGACCCAATTGAGGCATTTAGGATTTATGTGATATTGTCAAAAGAATTACCCGAGAAGCATTAAAAAAGTTAAAAGCCAGAATTAGTAAACAATAAGATATTTAGAAAAAATAAGTATAAGTTAGGGGCACGTTATGGGAAAAGCTATTGGAATGGTGGAAATAAGAGGACTTGTAACAATGATAGAAGCAGCGGATGCAAGAAATTTATGAAAATATTAACTATAAACTGTGGGTCTACTTCAATAAAATTTAAGCTCTTCGAAATGCCTGAAGAGATAATTTTAGCTAGTGGCAGAATTGAAAATATTGGTCAGGGCAATTCATTGCTAACATTTAACACAAACAGTTATTCAGAAAAACAAGTCAAATATAATATTCCAGATCATAAATATGGTCTGGAGCTGATTATTAAAAAGCTTTCAGATTCTGACAAAGGAGTTATAAGGGATAAAAGTGAAATATCAGCAATTGGTCACAGGGTTGTAAGTGCTGGTGATAAAGTCTTAGAAAATTCAGTCATTGATGAGAGGATAATTGGCTTTATAGAAGAAAGCTGCGAAATTGCTCCACTGCATAATCCCCCAAATCTTGTAGGTATAAAAGTCTGCATGGAGATATTTGGCAGTATTTTAAATGTAGCAGTATTTGATAATATTTTTCATAAGGATATCCCTGCCAGGGCATACCTATATGGTATACCATATGATTATTATGAGAAATACAGAATCAGGAAATATGGTTTTCACGGTATAGCTTATACATATATGGTCGCAGGGCTGTCAAAGTTTTTAAAAAAGGATCTTAAAGATTTAAAAGTAATAGCAATAATGCTTGGAGGAGGCTCATCAATTACTGCAGTAGAATTTGGTAAATCTGTAGATACTTCCATGGGGTTCACTCCTGCGGAAGGTCTTTTTATGTCTACAAGAAGCGGTGATATTGACCCGGCAATAATTACATACCTTATGAAAAAAGAGGATCTAAAACCGGAAGAGGTTGATGAAATTATTAATCAGAAATCAGGAATACTGGGTCTTTCAAGAAAATACAAGGACTTTAAGGACATTGAAAAAGGAGTTTTGCAAGGTGATCCAGATTGTATCAGGGCATTTGATTCATACTGTTACAGGATAAAAAAATATATAGGTTCATATGCTGCAGCCATGAATGGAATTGATGCAGTAGTAATGGCAGGAGGGATAGGGGAGAATTCTTCACTGATACGACAGTGTATTTTTAAGGACATGGATTTTTTTGGGATAAGAATTGATACAGATAAAAATAACAGCCTAAAAGGGGAGGGTTTAATCAGCAGCGAGAGTTCAAGAGTAAAGGTTTTAGTGGTCAAGCTCGACGAAGAAATAGTAATTGCAAGGCAAACTTATAATCTTGTAAAATGATTAAAAAGATTCTGCTGCTTGATTCAGGCAAATTTGATAAAATTGCCATGAGCAGGATTTGCAATATTGATGAGGTTAATTTTACTGTTATAGATAAAAAACCTTTTAAGAAATATATCGCATGCTGGAAGCGGTCATGTAAGGGTGATTTTATGATTATAGAATTAGACTATGGCTCTGACAGATTAAAGGTTGATATTAGCAAAAAAAACCTTCTTAATATAATAACAGGCAAATCCATTGAACCTGTATTAAACCCAGAAAAAGCCTTACTTAGAAGTATTAGAAATCCTTTCGGGAGACTACCCATATCCGAAGAAATCAAAGGAAAAAAAAGTTTCTGCATTGTAATCTCTGATATTACGCGTGCCGCCCCGAGCAAGCTTATTCTTGAGACTATCCTGGGTGAGCTTTCAGATTGTGGTGTGAAAGAAGACTTTATTACAATACTTATCGCTACAGGTCTTCACAGACCCAATGTCGGCAGGGAGCTTGAAAGTCTTGTTGGCAAAGAAATAGCAGACAGGTATCATATTGTAAATCATAATGCCCGGGATAGAAATTCCTGTGAGCATATTGGTAGTACAAAGAGGGGAACGCCGGTTATAATAAACAAGGATTTCATAAATGCGGATTTTAAAATACTCACAGGTCTTATAGAGCCGCACTTTATGGCAGGTTTTTCGGGGGGCAGAAAAGCAGTCTGCCCCGGCATAAGCTATATGGATATGTTCAAGCATTTTCATGGCCCTGAGATTCTGGAGTCAGAAAAAGCTTCAGCTGGAATACTTGATGGCAATCCTTTTCACGAAGAATCAACAGAGATAGCCAAAATGGCAGGAGCTGATTTTATAGTGAATGTTACAATAAATAAAGATAAGGAAGTGACGGGAGTTTTTAGCGGAGACCTCAAGGAAGCCTTCTGTGCAGGAGCTAAATTCTGCATGGATTCAAGCTGTTATCTCATTAAAGAGGAAGCTGAAATTGTAATTACAACAGGCGGCGGGCACCCGCTTGATGCGACCCTGTATCAGACGGTTAAGGGAATGGTTGGCGCAATGCCAGCGGTAAAGCAGGGAGGAATGATTGTTGTTGCAGCAGAATGCAGTGAAGAGATTGGAAGCAAAGAGTTTGTTGAAATAATTGAGCAGGAAAAAGACCTTGACGGGTTTATGAAAAAAATTACCGGTAAAAATTATTTTAAAATTGATCAGTGGGAATTTGAAGAGCTTATCAAGGCAAGGAAAAAAGCAGAAATTTATCTTTACAGCGGATGCCTGCTTGCAAGTGCATATAAAATACCATCTTCAACATTAAAACTTGTAAAAACAGTTGATGAAGCTATAGAGATAGGGTTAAGGAAATTTGGGAAGAATGCAACAATAAGCGTTATTCCTGAAGGACCTTATACAATACCGGTAATGCAATAGAAATAAAGTTTTTAAATTAATATTTAGTTGAAAAGGTTTTTGGAAAGTGGAAGAAGAACATATCAAATATTTAATAGAAATTGCAGGCCAGGACAGGGTTGCTACTGATATGGAAGATAAAATCTGCTTCGGTTACGACTCCACAAGGCTTGAATACATGCCCGATGCAATAGTGAAGGTAAGTGAGAGCCAGCAGATTAGCAGTATTTTAAAGCTTGCAAATGAGTATAAAGTCCCTGTTACCCCGCGCGGTGCAGCCACAGGACTCAGCGGCGGCTGTCTTGCAGTAAAAGGCGGGATTTTACTTGTAATGCTTGAAATGAACAGGATTTTAAATATCAATACGGTTGACCTTCAAATTGAGGTTGAAGCGGGAGTAGTCACAATTGATGTTGACAGGGAAGCAAACAAATACGGGCTTTTTTACCCGCCTGATCCCGGAAGTTTAAAAATCTCAACTATTGGTGGAAATATTGCAGAGAATGCTGGCGGACTGAGAGGTTTAAAGTATGGTGTTACAAAGGATTATGTCAACACTATGGAAATTGTGCTTCCGACAGGCGAGATTGCAAATGTTGGCACAAAAACAGTAAAAAGCGTATCGGGCTACAATCTTGTTGACCTTATAGTAGGTTCGGAAGGAACTCTTGCAGTGGTTACAAAAGCAACACTGGGGCTTCTTCCGGCCCCGCCTGCCAGGGCAAGCCTTCTTGCAGCATTTGCTTCAACAATTGATGCTGCAAAAACTGTAAGGGATATAGTAAGTGAGGGTGTGATAACTGCAACACTTGAATACATAGATAATGTTACCATAAATGCAATTGAAGATTATTTAAAAATTGGCCTTGAAAGAAGCATGGGGGCAATGCTTTTAATTGAGGTGGATGGGCAGAAAGGTGCAGTTGATGTGGAGGCAGAAATTGTAAAGAAGGTTTGCACAAAAAACAATGCAATCGCCTGCAAGCTTGCAAAATCTGATGCCGAGCGGGATACTTTATGGTCAGCAAGGAGAGCTGCCCTTTCATCACTTGCAAGGGTAAGGCCATCAACAATACTTGAAGATGCAACAGTGCCCAGAAGTAAAATTGTTGAGCTTGTCGAGGCAGTAAACAGTATTGCTTCAAAATACAGCCTCATGATTGGAACTTTTGGGCATGCCGGAGACGGAAACCTCCATCCGACAATTTTAACCGATCTGCGAAATAAGGAAGAGGAAATAAGGGTAGAGAAGGCCATTGAGGAAATATTCGTTGAGGCAATAAAACTTGGGGGAACGCTTTCGGGCGAGCATGGAATAGGGCTTACAAAGGCAAAGTTTTTAAAGCTTGAAATTTCAGGTGATGTTTACGCCCTTATGAAGCGGATAAAGCAGGCTTTTGACCCGAACAATATTTTAAATCCGGGAAAGTTATTTATCGAATAATATAAAAAAGATGGTTGAATCAATAGAAAAACCCAGAGATAAATATAAATTTGAAGAGAAAAATAGTAATAAAGAAAAAAATGTAGCAAATATGCTTATATCAGGCAGGGGTGATGATTTATTTACCTGCAGCAGGTGCGGAACCTGCCTTTCAATCTGCCCTGTATACAGGCAGACTTTAGACGAGGGATGTGCGCCTCGCGGTAAATTGAGCCTGATTGAGGCGGTGGCAAATGGCAAAATACCCTTTACAGAAAAGGTTTCGCAGCGCCTTTATACATGCACAATGTGCAATTACTGCACAAAGGAATGCCCCAGTGGTGTTAAGGTTGATGAGCTTTTCAGGGCAGTAAGGTCTGACCTTGTTGATTCTAAAAAATATCCTGAAATACTTGATTTGTTAAAGGATAGAATTAAAAAAGCTTACAATGTGACTTTTGATACAAACCAGGGAAGGCTTGACTGGCTAAAACAGATTCCTGATATAAATATTAATGAATATGTAAAAGACACTGCTGAAGTTGTCTATTTTGTCGGGTGTGTATCATCTTTTTCACCCCGATCCTTTGTAATTCCACGTGCCATCACACAGGTTCTAAAAGGAGCAGGCGTGGATTTTACTCTTCTTGGAGAAGATGAATGGTGCTGCGGATTTCCGCTGTTAAGTTCCGGAATGACTGCACAGGCACAGTTTCTTGCAGAACATAACATTGAAATGGTGAGGAAAAAAGGTGCAAAAATACTTATTACTTCATGTCCTTCCTGCTACCATACATGGGTGCATGAATATCCTGATTTTAAGTCAGATGCTGGGGACGGTTCTGGAGATGGTGCTGGATATAGTGCCGGAGATTTTAAAATAATGCATATATCCCAGTATCTTCTTGAGTTAATAAAAAATAAAAAGATTAAGTTAAATTCTATAAATACAAATCGAATAAATGTCTGTCAGGTAAATGAAAACCGGATAGACAAAAATCAGAAAAATATAAAGGTTACCTACCATGACCCTTGTGACCTTGGAAGAAATTCAGGTATTATAGATGAGCCAAGAGAGGTTATAAAAAGCATTCCCGGTGTAGACCTTTTGGAATTGCAAAATAAAAAACTTCAGTCAAACTGCTGTGGTGGAGGGGGAAATCTTGAATCACTTAATCCTCAGCTTGCTGCAAAAATTGCAGAAGCAAAGGCAAGTGAAATAATTTCAACCGGAGCTGAGATTTTAGTTTCTGCATGCCAGCAGTGTGAAAGGACATTAAGCAATGCTTTAAAGAAAAAGAAAAGCCAGGTAGATTATAAAATAAAGGTTATGGATATATCCGAGCTTGTGCTTGAGAGTATTACAAGTTCAGTAGAATAATAGGATTTAAATAATAAGATACAGTATTAACCGTAATGATAAATAATATTAACGCATATGGCAGCAAATGTTACAATTAAAATTAATTTAATAGATTAATTATAGTCAAAATTAGTAACAAAGGGACTAATCAAAAGGTACTGTAAAATTAAGAATATAATAGGCAATATAAATAAAAAATATTTATTAACCTTATAAAATAAAAAACTAATAAAAATCAATTAGGGGGTTTTTATGCAAGTTGATACCTATAATTTTCCTGATGAACTTTATTATGAGAAGAATCATTTCTGGGCTAAGGTTGCAGACGACGGAAATGTTGTTCTTGGGGCAACCGACTTTTTCCAGAAGCTTGCAGGTGAGATTGTTTATATAGAGCTTCCAATAAAGGGGGCTAAGGTCGTGCAGAACCACTCTTTTTCATCGCTTGAATCTGGCAAGTGGGTGGGGAAAATTTTTGCACCTGTTACTGGAGAAATTATTGGGGTTAACCCAGAGCTTGAGGATTCACCTGAGCTTATCAACCAGTCATGTTACGGGGATGGATGGATTGCAAAAATCAATCCGTCAAATCTTGATGCTGAGCTTTCAAACCTTTATAAGACAGGACCTGAATTTGAAAGCTTTATAAAAGAAGAGATCCAGAAACACAGAAAATAATCATAATTATCCTTATCATAGAACATTAATAAAATGAGTAAGAAGAAATTTACTGTTGATGTAGAGCCCATTGGTAAAAGAATTTATCTTGATGAACCTGCAAATGGCCTCCAGGCTATAGTTGATGCAGGGATTGCCCTAAAATCAGTCTGCGCCGGTAAGGGAACATGTGGAAAATGCAGAATCATCATTCTTGATAATTCAACCGCAGGAGCCGGCAAAAAAACCGGCACAAAAACCAGCTCAAAAACAAGTACAGAGAAAGCCCCGGAAGCAAATGAGCAGGAAAAGAAAATCTTAAGCCAGGATGAGATCAAACACGGAGTCAGGCTTGCCTGCCAGCAGAAATTTAACCGGGATGTAAGTATTTATATTCCTGCATCATCTCTGACTGAAGATCAGAAACTTCAGATTTCAGGAGAGGAAGCAGAGATTGCTGTTGACCCTGTTTTTAAGAAGTACTTCATTTATCTTTCAGCACCCACACTGTCTGATGTGGAATCAGATTTTTCAAGAATTAAAAATGCCATAAATAAGAAATCTGGAGTCAGCGTTGAAAGTATAGATTACAGGGTACTTACTGAAATGTCAGAAATCTTAAGGGCAAATAACTGGCAGGTAACAGCCACAGTTAGAAACAGCGAAATAATTCTTATGGAGGGCGGGGACCAGTCTAAAAAAGCTTATGGAATCGCAGTGGACCTCGGGACCACAAAAATTGCAGTTCTTCTTATTGATCTTTTAAGCGGTAAAACTATTGATAGAAAAGGAGTAATGAACCCTCAAATTAGCTTTGGAGAAGATGTAATGAGCCGGATTAATTTTGCAATGCAGAGCCGGCAAAATGCAGATAAAATCCGGAAAGTGGTAGTTGAGCAGTTAAATACAACAGTAAATGAGCTTGCAGAAAATAATGGCATCATCCCCAGACAGATTATTGAAATGACTCTTGTTGGAAACACCGCAATGCATCACTTACTGCTGGGTTTTCCTGTAAGACAGCTTGGTCTATCTCCTTTTGTATCACTTACCACCAGTTCTCTTGAAATAAAGGCAAGGGAACTTGGAATATCTATTTCACCAGGTGCCTATATCTTCCTTCTTCCGCCAATTGCAGGTTTTATAGGCTCTGATCATACTTCCGTGGTTCTTGCCTCGGGTATAGATGATGAAAGCGGCAACTGCATTGGAATTGATATTGGCACAAATACTGAAATTGTACTTAAAAGCAATAAGGGTTTTGAGAGTGTTTCGACAGCTTCAGGGCCAGCTTTTGAAGGTGCCCACATAAAGTTTGGAATGAGGGCTGCACCGGGTGCAATTGAAAGAGTCATAATAGATCCTGATACATGTATTCCAAAAATACAGACAATAAATGATAAAAAGCCGGTGGGTATTTGCGGCTCCGGTATTCTTGATGCAGTGGCTGAAATGCTAAAAGCTGGAATAATAAATAGTCGGGGAAAATTTCAATCTGATACAGGATGTCTTTGCAGGGATGACAGGGGAAGCCTGCAGTATATACTGGAGCCCTTGGAATACAGGAATTTAACGGGAGAGGAAGAAGCAAACAAGTGGGAAGATAAGGTTAACAAAGGCGGTATTACTGGTGGTTTGTACAAAATGGAAAATGAGCAGAAGGAAAATGTTACAGAAAATATGGAAGGCAACATAAATAAGGGTAATATAAAGGATAGGATAAATTTGCAATTAGAAAAAAATATGGAAAGGAACAGGTATGGTTTTAATCAATGTCCATTGGGTAAAGTTTCAATAAACCAGACAGATATTGTAGAAATCCAGCTTGCAAAAAGCGCAATACGCACTGGTATAAATGTTCTTCTTGAAAGTGCGGGACTTGGTTTTGACCAGATTGACAAAATAATAATAGCAGGTGCATTTGGCTCTTATATTGACCCAAAGAATGTGGTTAATATCGGGATGTTTCCAAAAGTCTCTTTAAAAAAAATTACCCAGATTGGAAATGCTGCTGCTGTCGGAGCAAAAATGGTTTTAATTTCAGGTATGCAGAGAAAGAAGGCTGAAAATATAGCTAAAAAAATAAAATATTTAGAGCTTACAGTGTTTCCAACATTTTCAGACCATTTTGCAAGAAGTACCCTTTTCCCCGAGTCCTCCGATATTATTTAAATATATTTTGTAGATTTACTATTTTATAATATTAATATGGGAAGTATTGCAGATAAATTTATAAATCCAGGAGATATAAAAGAGGAGATAGAATTAAAAGCCATACTTGAAGTAGGGCTTATTCACCTTTTTTCACCTTTTTTCAATTATTATTTTATATAATTTGGTATCTTTGTTAGGAAAACGGATAATAAAATTGAATAAGAGAACAAAAAAAATTTTTAAAAATTTTACTTTTTATTTTGTTATATTTTTACAGATTTTAGTCTTATTTTTTTTATTGTGGTGCAGCGGCTGTAAAATAGCGTCTGATCAGGGAAGCACAAGTTCAGCAGAAGTTAGCGATTTCAGTGATTCAGACAATGATGCTAATAATAATTCCACTGATAAAGAAATCGATATTAGTTCCAGCGAACAGATTCTAGACAAGGAAATAATAACTGCAGGTTGTGATGCTACATATCCGCCCTTTGAATTTTTACAGGATGGTCAAATTGTTGGCTTTGACATTGATATTATAAATGAAATAGCAAAAAGGCTTGATAAACAGGTTGAGATAGTTTCCATAAGCTGGGATTCAGATTTTAAGATTCTTAGGGAAGGTGAACTTGATTTAATAATTTCTGCAGTCCCCCTGAATAAGGAAAAGGAATCATTGGTGGATTTTTCCATACCTTATTTTAAAATGAACTATCTAATGATCTCCCCGGTTGGTTCAGAAATAAAAATGAAGGAAAGCCTTGCCGGAAAAGAAATTGGCATTTTAGAACTGAGCGAAAAATGTTTAAGTGAAGATTATCTTAAAAAATTTAAAATTGTTTCTTATAAGAACATAATGGAACTTTTAACCGCTTTAAAGGATACCAAAGTCGATGCAGTTCTGCTGGCTATTCCAATTGCAGTAAATATATTAAAAGAAAATAAGGATATATATACTGTTCTGGAAGAAGTCCAGTCCAATAAGGAGTTTTCAATAGTTTTTGTCAAAGGAAGCCCGTTAAAGAGTATGTTTGATGATGTTATTGAGGAAATAAATGCAGATGGTATATATAAAGAAATTTATGATAAATGGTTTAATTATAGGTTTTAAATTTATATTTATACTAATTTTTTTATTTTAACCACAATTTTTATTATTTTATTTAGCCTGCCGTCAAACAACAAGACTTCAGCCTGATGATTGATAGACTTTAACTATTCTATAGAATAGAGACTAAGCCCACAACTTCAGTCGGGGGAAAGGATTTATTTATTGCGGTCGGGGTAGTTTCATTTATA
>Ga0194111_10005401_pt1 | contig 14695 bp, 13 predicted proteins | sample TA2KigC300mmetaG_FD_146194 | JGI IMG/M metagenome (GOLD analysis project Ga0194111, IMG submission 146194) | Freshwater microbial communities from Lake Tanganyika, Tanzania - TA2015033 Kigoma Deep Cast 300m | ecosystem: Environmental > Aquatic > Freshwater > Lake | place: Tanzania: Lake... | reverse complement strand
GTTCCGGACCCTGACTAAAGGGAATTCAGGCCCTCAGCCGCTGTATTTATTCAGCCCGAAGGCCAGCAGATCGGCGGCCACCCGTTGTTCGAAGGATTCACCGCTAAGCTCCTCCAGGTGTGAGCGGCCGCCGGCGGCTATCTCCAGCCATAGCCCTCCCCGGTGGTCTTCGTAAAGGCTATAGGTGGCCACATAGGCCGAACGGACCCGCCGCCGGCGGCAATAGAGCCGCATGGACCTGCCGTCCAGCAGAGTGAAGCGTCTGAGTATGAAATTATCGTACATATCGGCGCAGGTGGGGCTCTATAACCGGATACGAGATCTCTGTTCAGTCTGAAAAGGTCGAAGTTCAACGTTCAAGGTTTAAACATGGAGAGTCGCCTGAAGCCACCAGCAATTTTTTCATTGTTTATGGGTGGGCCGCCGGCCCAAAAGGAACTGCTCTGGATTCTTCAGCGGATCACACTGCTCCTGCCGGGACTACTCACGCCAGGCGAATTTTGTATCTCTGCTCATTCCACCGCGGGCGATGACAGAATCGAGGCAGGCCGTTCACAGGATTCGGCGTTCTGACACCATTCGGGCAACTCCATGCCTGTGCCTTCCAGGGATTCTTCCACCGCCTGCAGCACCTGCCAGCCCTTTTCCTGCCAGGCAGAGAGCGGGGGCGGGTAATGGCCGCCAAAGGTGAATTTTTTGGGGCTCTTGGTGTCGAAAAATATCACTTCGACCTGAATGTCCCCCTTTTTCACCCGATAGCCGGATTTGAAATTGTCCGAGGTATTGGCGGTGGTGCCTTTGGCGAAAAAGGAAATGAGATTGTTATCTTTTCTTACCACGGAATAGGTCTGGCAACAATCGCCCGCACCGGTGAGCCCGCCGCAGCCGCATTTCCCCCCCAGCAGGACCAGGCCGTCAACCCTATAGCCTCCCGGCACTTTTTCCACGGACACTTCAGTCATCACTGATTCTCCTGATAAACTCTGCAGTTAAGGAGAACATTTCGGAGGTATTCAGGAAACTCTCAATGCCCCGCGGTTTTCCGGTTGATTGAAGACTTTGATCATGGCATTGGAGTCATGCGGATGGTCCTGCAAGTGCCGGGCCCAGGCTTCTTTAGTGGTCTCCCCCGGCTGCACCTGGATAACAACCATTTTCATTTCAAGGGATACTGCAAGCTTTTCCATTTCTTTGAAATAATGCATCTTTTATTTTCCTCCCGGCTCCTTACCCAGTTAAATATCGTAACAATCAACCTGATCTTGGAAAAAATCATGGCCGGTCAACTTAGCCAAGAGACTGTCTACCAGGAAAACGGATCTGGCATTCAGCCGACAGGCTTTTTCCAAATGTCCCGAGCCATCCCCAGAATTAAAGCTTACAGGCTTTTCCAGCAAGGCGGTTAGGTGGACTTCGTTATCCAGCAAATTTTGGCGGACTTCCTGCAAGCTGGCCAGAAGCATCTGGATGATACGATAATTGGCCGGATGATAAAAAAGATCCCCCCGGTAGTTAGTACTGGGCCCACTGAGCTGGGCCGTCAAGCGCCGCCAGAGTTTCAGGGGCGAGCAGGGCAGGCTGATAAAATCGTCGAAATCCGCCTCGAAGACCTCGATGGGGAGAAAATCGGCCTCACTGACGATTATCAGTTTCGTCTCAGGGTTTATTTCTTTAATCATCGGCAAGATGGCGAGCCGGGCGCTATCTTCTTCGGAAAGCTTTAACACGACCGATTCAAAGGCAAGGTTACTGATAATTGACACCGCCCGCTCCGGTGAATCGGTGAGGCAGACCGGATAGCCCTTTTCCTCCAGCCGCCTGGCCATCATGCGCAATAGAAAGGAGTTATCATTGATCAGAAGGATTTCATTCACCCGCATGATCTTTCTCCCGAGAATGATCCCAATGCCACACTGTCCGCTTAGGAATTTGCCGGTAACCACAAAATAACAGGTAAGCAATTTGGAAATTTGTTAAATCTTACCTAAAGCAAAAGAGAAATCTATGGACCGGTTCGACCAAATGGGGATGGTCAAAGGTGACTATAACAGAGGCTAACAACCGGCTGATTGCTGCTAACCGACGCCGACATTGCCAATAAACTCAATTGTCCCTGCCCTGCCAATTATTACATATTTGTTCCCCCGCCCTGGGCATATTACAATTATGTAATTGTCTGTCCACGCAACATATTGGAAACATTAATTAAATAGTCTGGCACGGTTGTTGCTCACTCCTTCCATATCAGAAGGCATTATATTTTCACTCTATGGGAGGATTTCTGGTATGAACTCGGGAGATACTGCTTTTGTCCTAGCCTGTGCGGCCCTGGTCCTGTTAATGACGCCCGGGCTGGCTCTCTTTTACGGCGGCATGGTGCGGAGCAAGAACATTTTGAACACCCTGATGCAGACTTACATAATCATTGCCCTGGTCGGGGTGCAGTGGGCCGTCTTCGGCTACAGCCTGGCTTTCGGCCCGGACACCGGGGCCGGGCTAATCGGTAATCTGAGCTACTTCGGCCTCCAGGGGGTGGGACCGGAGCCCTTTGCGACCTACTCTGAAACCATTCCTCACCAGGCCTTTATGGTCTTTCAGGCCATGTTTGCCATTATTACCCCGGCCCTGATTGTCGGCGCCTGGGTGGAGCGCTTCAAGTTCAGCACCTTTCTGGTATTCATCCTGCTTTGGGCCACCCTGGTGTATGATCCCGTGGCCCACTGGGTCTGGGGTGACGGGGGCTGGCTCAAGGATTTCGGGGCCCTGGATTTTGCCGGCGGCACGGTGGTGCATATCAATGCCGGGATTGCGGCCTTTGCTGCGGCCCTGATTATCGGCCGGCGCCAGGGTTACGGCTCCGAGGCTATGATTCCCCATAATCTGCCCATGACGGTATTAGGGGCCGGGATTCTGTGGTTCGGCTGGTTCGGCTTCAACGCCGGGAGCGCTTTGGCGGCCGATGGTCTGGCGACCATCGCCTTTGTCAATACGCATTTTGCCACCTGCGGGGCGGCCCTGGGCTGGATGGCGGTGGAGTGGCTGGTCCGGGGCAAGCCCACCATGCTGGGCGTGGCCTCCGGCGCGGTAGCCGGACTTGTAGCCATAACCCCCGCGGCCGGGTTTGTCGGTCCCATGTCGGCCATAATTATCGGGGTCTTGGCCGGGGTCTTCTGTTATCTGGCAGTGTTGGCCAAACCCAAGATGGGTTACGACGACTCTTTGGACGTGGTGGGAGTCCACATGGTGGGCGGCATCTGGGGCGCCCTGGCCACCGGGCTTTTCGCCAGCAAGGCCGTTAATGACGCCGGCGCCGACGGCCTGTTTTTCGGCAACCCGGCCCTGCTGGGCATCCAGGTGGTGGCAGTCCTGGTGACCATGGTCTATTCCTTTGTCATCAGCCTGATCCTTTTCAAGGTCTTGGATGCCACCATGGGTCTGAGGGTGGAAAGCGAAGAAGAAGTGGCAGGGCTGGACATCTCGGCGCACCAGGAAACCGGTTACAGCCTTTAAATCTGCAAGGAGGATACTACCATGAAGAAGATAGAAGCAATCATCCAGCCCTTCAAACTGGAACCGGTCAAGGAGGCTTTACATAAATTGAGCGTCCAGGGCATGACGGTTACGGAAGTGAAAGGTTTCGGTCGCCAGAAAGGCATCCGGGAAGTTTACCGGGGCATGGAATACCAGGTGGATTTTTTGCCCAAGGTCAAGATTGAGGTGGTGGTCCCGGAAGAAAAGGCGGAGAGCATCACCAAGGCCATCATTGAACATGCCCGCACCGGGCGCATCGGCGACGGCAAGATCTTCGTCTACCCGGTGGCCGAGGTCATCCGCATCCGCACCGGGGAAACGGGGGATGGGGCCGTCTGAGATCGGATCGCCCGCAAAGGGCTCTTATCCCCCCTCACTATCCTGAAAAGTCCGAGCCTCAAAGTGCAAAGATGCACTCCAAATGTAGGGTGGGCATTGCCCACCATAATTTCTGACAACCTTTTCATGCCTTACGGGTGGGCCGCCGGCCCATGAGGAACTGTTACTCTCTTTATCCTCTGCGTCCTCTGCGTCTCTGCGGTGTTCTTTCTCACCGCCGAGACCCCGAAGACGCAGAGTTTATTATTGATGTTCTCGTCCAACTCTCTTACTTGAGCAGGTAATCATAGACAGTGCTCATGTCCTGTTAATGAAAGTCTCGTCTGTTCAGTCTCGCAAGCCTGTGCCAACGTGATTTTTTCATCCCATCACCTGCAACAGCCGATCCCAGAGTTCCCGGCGGCCCTCGTGGGTGACGGCGGAAAACCAGATAATATCCTGTGGCTGGACCCCGCTGCCGGCCAGGCGATGGGCGATTTCCCCCAACTGCCGGGCCCGTTGGCTTTTTTTCATTTTATCGGCCTTGGTCAGGACAATAATCTCCTGCCGGCGCCAGGCCCGCAGGCGGGTCACGATCTCCAGCTCTTCCGGCCCCGGCAGCCGGCGGCTGTCCAGGAGAAGGACCACGGCCAATAAGCCGGCCCGATTTTCCAGGTAGGTGGCGATCAACCGCAGCCATTTTTCTTTTACAGGCACGGGTACCTGGGCATAACCGTAGCCGGGCAGGTCAACAAAATACCAGGCCTGGTTGATGACGAAATAATTAATGGCCTGGGTGCAGCCGGGACGGGAACTGGTCCGTACCAGTCCCTTGCGGTGCAGCAGGGTATTAATGAGGGAGGATTTGCCCACGTTGGAACGCCCCCAAAAGGCCACTTCCGGGAAGCTTTTAGGGGGAAACTGCTCCGGCCGGGAGGCGCTCAGGACAAATTCGGCTGACAGGATTTTAGGTATGGCCATGATGGTTGCTTGGCCGGAGGGCCCGCTCCCTGTAATACCGATTTCGGTTTGGAATGCAACAATCTGATATCTCAACTATCTAAAAATAGATAATATCTTAACCGGAAACGGTGTAAACCGGCAGCCTGCCGGGGTGGAAATCCTCTTGACAATTAACCAAAATACATTATAGCTAGTTGCCACCAGGGGAACAACTCTTTTCCGGATGGCGGCCCGGGGAACAATGGATTTTCCATGCGGGGCCATCCGTCCCCCCTGGAAAGATTGTGGCAGGATGACCGCTAAGTACAGCAGTTCATAAATTCACTAACGCATTTTTCTGTCACCCTGAGCCGAAGGCGAAGGGTCTTAGCCCGTAGTCCTAAGATCCTTCGCCGCCGGGGGCGGCTCAGGATGACAAAAGGGGTGGAACTCCTTAAGTCAACAGCATTGGGAATACGCTTCGCTTTCCCCATCCTATGGCCTTTTAAGTTTAAACTTTAGTAGGCGTTCAGCTATCAGCATTCAGCTTTCAGCAAAAACAAGGAGTTAGGCAAACTAATCGAGAAACCAGCATCCTGCCATCTTGGGTTAACTATTTGAATTTAAGTTATTAGCTGACGGCTGTGAGCTGACCGCACGAACGCTTACAAACTTTAAACATCGAGCTTTTTATATCGAGCTTTTTATCAGGAGGTTGGCATGATTCGCCGTTGGCCGGTTTGGTTTTTCGTGATTATAGGTTATCTCATGACCCTGGCCTGGGTAATGCCGGCGGGGGCCCAAAAAAGCGCTACTCCCCCGGCAACCCTGCAGAAGGCCGTGGAGCTGCTCAACAAGGCGGAGAAACAGGTGGCCGATGAACCCGATGCGGCCCTGCAGTCCGCCAAGGAGGCGCGGTTACTCTTCCGGGATCTAAAAAAGGACCTGGCAGCCAAATTGGCTGATTACCAACTGACGGAAGCGCAACTGGAGGAGGAGGACTTCAATACCAGGTTGGCGGAGGATTTGTTTAAAAAAGGGGAGCTGTTTCACAAAGGAGCCAAAGAAAAAATGGCTCGCAGCAAAGACCTGGCTGACCAGGGGGACGAAGTGGAGGCCAGGAAGATGGAAGCCGTGGCCCAGATCGAGGCCCGTCTGGCCCTGCAGCATTACGTCCGCTCACAGATTTACCACCTGCGCAACCAGCAGATGATTTTTCAGACCATCCTGCGGCAGAAGAAATAGTCAGGGAAATCCTCCTGCCGCGGAGGGCATTGGCGTCTTTCGGATTCGGGCCTTTCAGCCATCGTCCGGCAGCTGAAACAACGGTGAAATATCTTGTAGATTTTTCCGGCCATTTATATTATTTTTAACCTTACCTTAAGCAAAAACTCACCATATTTTACGGCCTGGCAGCAGAGAACGGAAAATTTTTTCATAAGGGAGGAGAATCCATGGCACCAGAGCGCTACTGTTACGCGTTCGAAGAGGGAGACGGGAAAAACAAACACTTGTTAGGCGGCAAAGGGGCCGGTCTGTGCACCATGACCCAGATCGGGTTGCCGGTGCCCCCGGGATTTGTCATTACCACCAAGGCCAACGTGGACTATCTGGAGTCGGAGGGCAAGTTTCCCGAAGGGCTCATGGATGAGGTGCACGAATATATGGAGGCCCTGGAGAAAAAAACAGGCAAGGGCTTCGGCAACCCGGAAAACCCCCTTTTGGTCTCAGTGCGCTCCGGTTCGGCCCTGTCCATGCCGGGCATGATGGACACCATTTTGAATCTGGGATTGAATGATGAGACCCTCAAAGGATTGATTAACCTGACCCAGAACGACCGCTTTGTCTATGATGCCTACCGCCGCTTCCTGCAATTGTTCGGGAAGATCGGCCTGGGTATTCCTGATGATCCTGACCAAAAAAGCGTTTTTGACAAGATCTTTGATGAGATCAAAGAGAAATATCACGCCCATGTAGATACCGAGCTTAACGCCAAGGCCCTGGCGGAAGTCTGTGACCGGTTCAAGGACCTGATCAAACAGAAAACCGGCAAACCTTTCCCCCAGGACCCCTGGGCCCAATTAGTGATGGCGGTGGAAGGGGTCTTCAAATCCTGGACCGGCAAGCGGGCGGTGGACTATCGCCGCCAGTTCAATATCACCCCGGACATGGCCTATGGTACGGCGGTGAACATCTGTACCATGGTTTTCGGCAACATGGGCACGGACTCGGCCACCGGCGTAGGCTTTACCCGGGATCCGGGCACCGGCGATAATGTCCTGTACGGCGATTACCTGGTGAACGCCCAGGGAGAGGACGTGGTGGCGGGTATCCGCACCCCCCGGCCCCTGCGGGAACTCCGCACCGACATGCCGGAAATTTACAAGCAGTTGGAAAAGATGCGCCACACCCTGGAGCAGCACTACCGGGAGATTCAGGATTTCGAGTTCACCATCGAGCGGGGCACGCTGTATATGCTCCAGACCCGCAACGGCAAAATGAATGCCTGGGCCCTGTGTAAGACCTCGGTGGATCTGGTGAAGGAAGGCCTCATCAATGAGGAGGAGGCCCTCCTGCGCGTCCCGGCGGATTTCCTGGAGCAGTTCCTGCACCGGCGCATCGACCCGGATGCCAAAGTGGAGCCCATCGCCGTGGGCATTGCCGCCTCCCCCGGCGCCGCGGTGGGTAAGGTGGTCTTTGATGCGGACCGGGCCGAACGCCTGGGTCATGAAGGGGAAAAAATTATCCTGACCCGCATCGAGACCAAGCCCGAAGATATTCACGGGTTTTTTGCGGCCCAGGGTATCCTCACCAGCCGGGGCGGCAAGACCTCCCACGCCGCGGTGGTGGCCCGGGGCATGGGCAAACCCTGCGTCTCCGGCGCCGAAGGCATGGATATTAACTACGAACTCAAAGAGGCCCGCATCGGCAAACATATTATCAAGGAAAACGATATCGTCACCATCGACGGCGGCGCCGGGGCGGTTTATCTCGGGGCCGTGCCCATGGTGGACCCCAAAGTCAGCGATGATCTTTTAGTGCTGCTGAAATGGGCCGACAAATACGCCCGGCTGGAAGTATGGGCCAACGCCGACACCCCCGATATGGCCGCCAAGGCCCGGGAACACGGCGCCAAGGGCATCGGCTTGTGCCGCACCGAGCGGATGTTTAATGAAGGGGACCGCCTGCCCCTGGTGCGCAGCATGATCCTGGCCACTACCCCGGATGAGCGCAAGCGTTGGTGTGACAAGCTGCTGCCCATGCAGCGCCAGGATTTCTACGATATTTTCAAGGCCATGGAGGGGCTGCCGGTGACCATCCGCCTCCTGGATCCGCCCCTGCATGAATTCCTGCCCACCATCGAGGAGTTGCTTAATGACATCAGCCGGTTGAAGGAATTCAGCCAGGTCATGTATTCCCTGGAGCAACTGCCGGGAACGGCCATGATGGTGGACCCGGAACTTTATAAACTCATGCCTAGCATCGAGACCATGACCCGGGAGTTTTCCGAATACAAGGCCAAGAAGCTGGACCAGAAGCTGTTGAAACAGAAAGAGGAGGTGCTGCGCCGGGTGCGGGTGCTCACCGAAGTCAATCCCATGCTGGGGAACCGGGGTATTCGCTGCGGCATCTCTTTCCCGGAAATCTATGACATGCAGCTTCAGGCCATCTTCGAGGCCACGGCCCTGGCCCTGCGGGACAAGATCGACGCCCGGGCCGAGGTGATGATACCCCAGGTATGCACCGCCAAAGAACTGGAGTGGGTCCAGGAACGGGCCGTACGCATCCACGCCGAGGTGGAAAAGCGCTATAACGTCAAGATCCCCTACAAATTCGGGACCATGATGGAAGTGGTGCGGGCCTGTCTGCGGGCTGCCCGGATTGCCGAAATTGCCGAGTTCTTCTCCTTCGGCACCAACGACCTGTCCCAGGCCACCTTCTCCTTTTCCCGGGAAGACGCGGAAAACAAGTTTCTGCCCATCTACAACACCGAGGGCATCCTCCGGGACAACCCCTTTGAGATATTAGATATCATGGGCGTGGGCCGCCTTATGGAATTGGCGGTTAAGGAAGGCCGCCAGGTCCGGCCCGATCTCAAGGTGGGCATTTGCGGCGAGCATGGCGGCCAGCCTCAGGCCATCGAATTCTGCCATCACGTGGGCCTGAACTACGTCTCCTGTTCGCCTCTGCGCATCCCCATCGCCCGCATGGCCGCAGCCCATGCGGTGATTAAGGAAAAGGGCAAGGAAGTGGCCAAGTCATTGTAACTTAAGAAAAGGTTGGGAGGGACAGGAACTGCCGCCCCTCCCTGAACCTTAAAATATAAACTTTAATTTTCAGGCCGGAGGTTTAGCCGGATGCCGAAAAAACCCCTGACCAGCATCACTATTGATACACATATCCGCTGCCGGCAGGTCTTTCCCCCGGAGAACCAGGCAACCTATAAAGATTTAACCATCATGGGCGTTCGGCTCTCCCGGGAAGAGGCCCTGCATCTGGCCCGGGCTATCCTGGCCGCCACCCAGGAATGGCAGGAAGTGGAACTGGTGGTGCACCGCTTCGACAAGCGGAAGTCGGATAATACCTATCTCCTCACGGTGGTGCCGGAGCACCATGAAGTGGAGGACCCGGAATTTGTCAAGCAGATCAGACACCAGGCCCCTAAAGGGATCGATAAGCCGGAGGATATGGAGGAGGTCCTGGAGTCTTTGAAGGATTCGCCGATATCGGATTGAGATCGGCTTGCATTAAATCTGGCGGCTCTGCATTGAACTTTTCATTCCGAAGGCGGGATGCGCATATATCCAGCTATGCCAATCTTGAGAGCGCCACCGCTGCATTGAACTTTTCATTCTGAAGGCGGGATGCGCTTATATCCAGCTATGCCAATCTTGAGAGCGCCACCGCTGCATTGAACTTTTCAGTCCGAAGGCGGGATGCGCTTCGCTTTCCCGCCCTACATTAAACAATCATTGTAGGATTTCAGCCCGTCCGGTGAGCTTGGCCGTCTCGGTTTCTTTGATGACGGCCTCATCCCCGTGAAGCAGGCGTTCGATGACGGGCATCAGATGCACGGCGGTGGCGATATTGGGGCTCAGGACATAGTCGGCCCCGGCCTGGTATAACTCCAGGGCTTTGGCGTTGCTCTGCGCCGTGACGATGATTTTGGCATGGGGGCAGACGGACTTAATCAGGTTGATGAGTCTCATGTTATCGGTCCCCACCAGGATATCATCGGTGATGGTGGAAATGGCGATTTTGACGGTCTCCAGACCGGCATGATGCAGGGTTTGGGCATTGCTGATATCGCCGTAGACCACCTTGACCCCGTGGTCCAGCAGACCCCGATAAACCACCGGATTAAAATCCACCACCACGAGTTTGCTTTTCAATTCCGGTCTGGTCTCCTCAATTTCCGCCAGGAGGCTGGAGGCGACCCGGAAGAAGCCCAGCAGAGCGATATCCTTGGGTTCGTGATCCTGGGATTCCTGCACCTGTCCGGCGATGGGTTGGAAGCCCAGGCGCTGCGCAACCTTACCGAGGGCACCCTGGAGGCTGTGGCTGTATTTGATCATATAGGTAGAGGTAACGGAGGTGATGACAAAGACCAGGATAATCAGGGTCATGATGTCGGGCCCGATGTGGCCGTATTCTGGTTTGCGGCCGATAACCGCAATGACCAGGGCGAATTCGCTGATCTGAGAGAGATTGATGGTGGTGAGCAGGCTCACCCGGTTGCCGTTTTTGAGCCAGTAGAGCACCGGAAAAATGGAAAGGAAGCGGGAGGCCACCAGGAAGAGGGCCAGAATAAGGGCGATGATCAGGAGCCCCGGATTATTCAGGGGATTGGGGATCAGCATACCCAGGGCCACAAAGAACAGGGTGACGAAGAAATCCCGGATATTGATGATCTTCCCCATGATGTCCTGATTGTAGGGGAAGGTGGAAACCGCCACCCCGGCAATGAGGGCGCCCATCTCCATGGAGAGCCCCAGGTAGTCGGCCAGACCGGTGATGAGAAAGCACCACCCGAGGGAGGCCACCAGGATGAGCTCCGGTAGTTTGGCGATCTTTTGGAAGATGAAGCCCAGGGCATACTTGCTGGCCAGGAGGCTGAGGCCCACCAGAAAACCGCCTTTGGCGAAGGACCACAGGATGGTCAAAATCTGGGGTTCGGCCAGGTTGGGTTGCAGGCCCAGGATAATAATGGCCCAGAGGTCTTGAAAGATCAGAACCCCCAAGGTCAATCGTCCGGCCAGGGTGTCCAGTTCGAATTTTTCGTACAGCAGTTTGACCACGATGGTGGTGCTGCTGATGGCCAGACAGGCGGCCAGGTAGAGCAGGTCGTAGCGGCCCCCGATGACCTTGACGCCCAAAATGGTATATTCACAGGGGCAGGTGTCGTGGAAAGTAAATCCCAGCAGATAAACAAAAGCCAGCCCCATGGAAAAACAGAGGATGAATTGCGATACCCCGGTAATAATCAGGGACTTACCCGATTCTTTGATCTTTTTGAGGTTCAGTTCCAGACCGATCATAAATAGCAGCAGGATAAGACCGATCTCCGAAATGGTATGGATATCGGCTTTGTCCTCCACCCAGCCGAAGCCCATCTGTGGCCCGATGATGACCCCGGCGGCAAGATATGCCAGGATAAGAGGTTGCCTGATCATGACCGAGAGATAGGCCAGGATCGTGGCGGCTAAAATGCTGACGCCGATGCCCGAGAGCAAGGCATGATCCCCGGCGGCCTCAGCGGCCCGGAGCAGCGAGGGCTGGACCAGGAGGAACATTGCGGTCAGCAAGGGAGCAAAAACAAAAATTTTTCGTGATGATCCGGATAGCGACATGGTTTTCCTGGAAATATCGGTTTTTGGTTTTCAGTTAGCGTTTGATGGTAAAGAGAAGAAATAGATTGCGACAGCCTTCCTAAGTTGTTGGGCAGACTGAACTTGTTAGGAGACTGCCTATTACGTCAATAAGTTATCGGTTCATTGCGCCACTTTCTCAAACCCCTACAAGTCAAAGGATCAGGGAAAGAGAGTCATCAGTGGGGTCCCCAAAAAAACTATCCCGGCTTGGCAGCGTCATTACTGTCCGATTTTCTTATGATGGGGCCAAACTCTGGCAGAGGCGGGGGATGAGCCCGTCAAAACCGCCGTTGGACATGACCAGGACCACATCGCCGGGCCGCACCTGGGCCAGGAGGTGAGCCAGGAGGGCGTCGGTATCGGAAAAATGCCAGGCGGTCCGGCCGGCCCGGTTCAGATCAGCCGCGAGCTCGGCTGAGGAAAAACGGTCGCCTTCCGGGGCCTTCCAGATATCGGGGGGTTCGCGCACCAGGATCAGGTCGGCGCCGGCCAGGGCCGGGACGTAATCGGCTTGAAAGATGCGGCGCCGGCTGGTATTGGTGCGGGGCTCGAAGGCCGCCAGGAGCCGCCGGCCGGGGAAACGGCCCCGGGCCGCCAGCAGGGTTTCCGCCACCGCGGTGGGATGGTGGGCGAAATCATCCACCACGGTGATACCCCCAAAATCCCCCACCACCTCCAGGCGCCGCTTCACCCCGGCAAAATCGGGGAGGGCCTCCTTGAGCTGCTGCCGGTCCAGGCCCAGGTCGGTGAGGGCGGCCAATACCGCCAGGGTATTGAGGACATTATGCCGGCCGGCCAGGGGAACGTAAAATGTGTCCCAGAAAAGACCCTGGCGCCACACCTCGAAACTCATGCCCTCGCCCCGGGGCTGCAGGTTGCGGGCCTGCCACTGAGAATCTGAATTGAGACCATAAAAACCCACCGGGGCGGCAGCCTGGGCCGCCACCTGGCGCACCCGGAGCTCATCCCCAAAGGCCAGCAGGGCCCCGGTGGCGGGCAGTTGGCTCACAAAGGCGGTGAAGGCCCGGACCACGTGGGGCAGATCTTCATAGATATCGGCGTGATCGAACTCCACCGAGGTGAGAATGGCCAACCGGGGGTGAAACAGCAGGAACTTGGGCCGTTTGTCGAAAAAAGCGGTGTCGTATTCATCCCCTTCCAGGACCACGTAAGGCCCCTGCCCCAGGCGGTAGTTGGACTGGAAGTTCCTGACGATGCCGCCGATCATGAAACCGGGGTCCAGACCGGCGGCAAACAGCAGCCAGGCCAGGAGGGAAGAGGTCGTGGTCTTGCCGTGGGTGCCGCTCACCACCAGGGCCTGGCGCTCCCCCACCAGGAAGCGGTTCAGGGCCTCGGGCAGGGAGAGATGGGGCAGGCCTAGCCGGAGGATTTCCCGGGCCTCGGGATTCTCCGCCCGGATGACGTTGCCGATGACGGCCAGGTCCGGCCTTTTTTCCAGGTGTTCCGGGCGATAGCCGTCATACACCTCGATGCCGAGCTTTTCCAGGAACGTACTCATGGGCGGATAGGTGTGCTCATCGGAGCCGGTGACCAGATGGCCCTGTTCTTTCAGGATGCCGGCCAGGGCCGCCATGCCGGTGCCGCAGATGCCCAAAAGATGGATGTGATGGGGGGAATTCGCGTTCACTTCAGAATCCTTCCTGGGGTCACAAAAGATCGCAACCATCTAACGACAAGCGATAAAAACATTGATATCTTAATATGTTAAGCTGAGTAGCCCCGGTGTCCTTTTTGCCCCTAAGGTGACAATGCCTGCCGGATGACAGCTTCACCCCCGATGGAAGTGGGAGAAACCCAGCGCCCGGGACACGGCTTCGTACAACCGGGGTCGGAAGGGCTTTATCTTATCATTGTTCCGGCCCAGGTGCACCCTGTTGGTCAGCAATACTACAATCTGCCCCAGCTGCAAGTCAATCCAAAAGGAGACCCCGGTGAAACCCAGGTGGCCGACGCTGCGGGGTGAAAAACAGCGGCCGCAGCTGGCCCCAAAAGCCGCCGGGACATCGAACCCGAGGGCCCGGTCAGCTCCCGGCGGCGTCGTCAGGAAAGTGCGCACCAGGGTCGGATCAAAAAAACCACTTCCAGTCCCCTGGAAAGCTTTATAGACCTCGGCGGCTAAGCGAAATACCTCCCGGCCGGTGCCGAAGAGCCCGGCGTGACCGGCAACGCCGCCGGCTGCCCAGGCATTCTCGTCGTGGACCTCTCCCGCTCCCGGGCGCTGGGGAATCAAGCCGGGTTCGGTGGCGGGGTAGGGCAGCTCCTCCCCCCCGGGCTGCCTCCGGGGAGTAAATCCCAGACGTAAGAGTCCCAAGGGGCGATAGATCTGACGCCGGCAAAAGTCGTCCAGGTTTTCCCCGGCAACGGTCTCCACCACGGCCTTCAGGAGCATGAAGCCTAAATCGCTGTAAAGGGTGGCCTCGCCGGGGGGGTGCTCCAGGGGTTCGGCTGCGGCCAGCCGCTCCAGTGCCCCGGGCCGCTGCTCCGGCGGGAGGGCCAGGACCGCTTCATAAAACGGCCTCCAGGCCGGCAGGCCGGACCGGTGGGCCAACAACTGCGTGAGGGGGAGACCCTGCTTGTCGGGCGGGAGCCACTCCACGGGCAGGAGTTCCCCCAGGCGGGTTTGCAGGGAAAGACGTCCATGCTGCACCAGGAGCAGCAGGGCCAGGGTGGTGGCCAGGGGCTTAGTAAGCGAGGCCAGATCAAACACCGCCTCCGGGGTTGCTGCCGGGGCGTCCGGGCCGGTGTGCAACCGGCCCACGGCCCTCTCATAGGCCAGGTTCCCTCCTCGGCCGGCCAGCACCTCTGCCGCCGTGTATACCCCGGAGGCCACTCCCTCCTCCAGGATCTCAGCTACCTGCAGCCACTTAGAGGTCATTTTGCTCCGGAGAAATACTTCTCCCAGCGACCAGCTGGCGGCCTGACGTTTTCTTATTGCAACAGTGCATCAGGCAATGCCGCCCCCAGTCATTTTTTTTTGAAACCCTGACGGTTGAACCATAAGCAATGAGCAA